>WNGB01007014.1_pt1 | contig 21753 bp, 22 predicted proteins | sample 5400681 | NCBI WGS metagenome assembly WNGB01 (sample SAMN13153367, study PRJNA577476) | soil metagenome | isolation source: 115 cm soil or saprolite under grassland replicate 2 | place: USA:California | collected 2016-06-15
CTCTTCCTCGGCGACGTCCTGACCACCGGGTTCTACGGCGCGGCCATCTCCGGGATCGGGGAGGGTGACACGGTCGCGGTCGTGGGAGCCGGGCCGGTGGGGTTCTTCAGCGTGCAGGCGGCGTTGGTGCACGGCGCGGGTCAGGTCCTCGCCCTCGACATGCAGCCCGATCGCCTGGCCCTGGCCGAGAAGGTCGGTGCGGTGGCGGTCGATATGTCCGAACGGCACTCTCAGATGGCCGTGGCCGAGCGAACGGGGGGGCGCGGCGCGGACGTCGTGATCGAGGCGGTCGGCGAGCCGAACGCCCTGTTCACCGCCGTCGACGCGGTCAGGCGGGGCGGCATCGTCACGGTGCTGGGGATGTTCACGAGCGAGACGGTGGACGTTCCCGCGGGCGTGTGGTGGGCCCGCGCCCTGCAGATCCGGTTCGGCGGCATCTGCCCCGTCCACGCGTGGTGGGACCAGGCACTGGCGGAGGTCCGGGCCGGATGTATCGACCCTTTGCCGATCATCTCGCACCGCCTCTCGCTGGACGACGCGCCGGTCGGGTACGAGCTGTTCGACTCCCGGGTAGCGTCCAAGGTCCTGCTCGTGCCATGACCGTGGTGTACGCCGACCAGGAACCGAACGGGTTGGCGACCATGGTCGGAGGCCGATCGAGGCGAACCTTCGGCAGTACCCGGAGCGCCGCTCGCTGCTCGGTCCGGCAGTCGTCGAGTTGGTCGCGGCCGACGCCGGGGTCTCGGTGCGGATCGCGCTGTCGCCGGGGCAGGTCTCGGTCTCGAACGGATCGTCCCGGCCCGGGCGGCTTCCCGTGCGCGTGTGGGCCGACTCCGACGCCCTGCTGCTCCTGTCGTCCGCGCCGCTCCGGTTGGGTCTGCCGGACCCGCTTTCACGCGACGGCCGCCGCGTCCTCGCCAAGATCCTTCGGCGGGAGATCCGGATCTCTGGGCTCGTCGCCCACCCGCTCACGGTGGCCCGGTTCGCGCGGCTGCTGTCGGTGGCGTGACTGTCCGAGACGGAGCGGCGGGTACCCTTGCCCCGTGGACCTGGTCGAGGCCGTCCTTGCCGGAGACCGCCGCGCCGTGGCCCGGGGCATCTCGATGGTCGAGGACGGGGCCGAGGGGCTGGCCGAGCTCTCCTCGGGCCTGTTCGGGCACACCGGCCGGGCCTCCACGATCGGCCTCACCGGCTCGCCGGGAGTGGGCAAGTCCACGCTCGCCGGAGAGCTCGTGCGGCTTGCACGGGGCCGCCAGCTGTCCGTAGCCGTCCTGGCCATCGATCCGACGTCGCCGTTCACCGGTGGGGCCCTGCTCGGGGACCGGCTGCGCATGCAGGAACATGCGACGGATCCCGGCGTGTTCATCCGGTCGATGGCCACGCGAGGCCATCTCGGGGGGATGGCGCTCGCCGCTCCCGAAGCGGTTCGGATCCTCGACGCGTCGGGCAAGGATCTGGTGATGGTGGAGACCGTGGGCGTGGGACAGGCCGAGGTCGACGTGGCCGCCGCTACCGACACCACGCTGGTGGTGGTCTCGCCGGGATGGGGCGATGCCGTGCAGGTGGCCAAGGCGGGGATCCTGGAGATCGCCGACGTCTTCGTGGTGAACAAGTCCGACCGGGAGGGGGCCGACGCCGCGGCGCGCGACCTGGAGCAGATGATCCGGATGGGCTCGCCGGCCGAGTGGACGCCGCCAGTGGTACGGGCCTCCGCGCAGCGGTCGGAGGGCATCGACGAGCTGTGGGAGGCGATGGCCCGGCATCGGGCGCACCTGGAGGAGACGGGCCAGCTCGAGCAGAAGCGCCGGGGCCGGTTGTTTCGGGAGGTGGAGGGGCTGGCCGGCGAACGTCTCCGCGGAGCGGTACGCGACGCGCTGGCGAGGGATCCACAGCTCGCCGACGAGGTTGCCGCGCGAACGACCGATCCCTACCGAGCCGCCGATATCCTGATCGAACGGTTGTCGCGAGGAGAAGAGCCGTAGGAAGGCCGGCATGACGAGCGAACACGACGGGTGGGAGCGGGCCTACCGGGCCTCCGATGAGCGCGATGCGGACTTCGAGACCCTCTCGGGCGAACCCGTCCAGCCGCTGTTCACCGAGGAGGACCTCTCAGGGTTCGACCCCCAGCGGGACCTCGGAGACCCCGGCCGGTACCCGTTCGTCCGCGGTGCCTACCCGACGATGTACCGGGGACGGCTGTGGACGATGCGTCAGTTCGCCGGATACGGGACCGCGGCCGAGACCAACGCCCGCTACAAGTTCCTGCTGGCCCAGGGGCAGGGCGGCCTATCGGTGGCCTTCGACATGCCCACACTGATGGGGCGGGATTCCGACGACCAGCGCTCGGAGGGGGAGGTTGGCCGATGTGGCGTGGCCACCGACTCACTGGCCGACGTCGAGAAGCTCTTCGAGGGCATCCCGCTTGGCGACATCACGACGTCGATGACCATCAGCGGGCCCGCGGTCGTGATCTTCGCGTTCTTCCTGGCGGCCGCGGAGGAACAGGGCGTCCCGTGGGACCGGCTCGATGGAACGCTCCAGACCGACATCCTGAAGGAGTACATCGCCCAGAAGGAGTGGATCTTCCCACCCCGGCCCCACCTCCGGCTGATCGGCGACCTCATCGAGTTCTGCGCCGAGCGCGTTCCGAACTGGCATCCCCTCAGCGTCTCGGGCTATCACATCCGCGAGGCCGGGGCGAACGCCTGGCAGGAGCTGGCCTACACGCTGGCCGACGGGTTCGCATACGTCGAGCTCGGCACGGCCCGGGGGCTGGACGTGGACCGATTCGCGCAGGGACTGTCGTTCTTCTTCAACGCGCATATCGACTTCTTCGAGGAGATCGCGAAGTACCGGGCGGCCCGCCGGATCTGGGGCCGGTGGATGAAGGACCGGTACGGGGCGAAGGAGGACTCCTCGATGCGCCTGCGGTTCCACACCCAGACGGCCGGCGTGTCGCTCACCGCGCAGCAACCCATGAACAACGTGGTGCGTACGGCGATCGAGGCGTTGGCCGCGGTCCTGGGCGGCACGCAGTCGCTCCACACGAACGCCCTGGACGAGGTCCTGGCCCTGCCGACGGAGAAGGCGGCGAAACTCGCGCTTCGGACCCAGCAGATCATCGCGTACGAGGCGGGGGTCGCGAGCGCGATCGATCCTCTCGGTGGCTCGTACTTCCTCGAATCGCTGACGGATCGGATGGAAGAGCGCGCCGAGGAGGAGTTCGCCCGGATCGGCCGGATGGGCGGGGGGTCGATGCTCGAGGGGATCCTCGCCGGGATCGACCGCGGGTACTTCCAGCAGGAGATCGCGGAGTCCGCCTACCGGGAGCAGGAGCGGTACGAGAAGGGACGGCTGGTGAAGGTCGGTGTGAACGAGTTCGTCGAGCCGGATGGTGGCCCCGTGGAGATCCTGGAGATCCCTCCGGACCTCGAGGAGGAGCAGGCCCGTCGGGTTCGTGCCGTACGAGACGGTCGTGACCAGGATCGGGCCGAGACGGCGCTGGACAGACTCGCGGCGGCCGCGGCGACCGACGACAACCTGATGCCCTTCCTGGTGGACTGTGCCCGGGCCATGTGCACCGAGGGGGAGATCGTCGGGACCTTGCGGCAGGTGTTCGGCGAATACACCGAGACGCCCCGGTTCTGAGACCCTCTCTCAACGTACTGCAAGACCCCGCACTTGCCAGGGTATGCAGCTATGTGGTTCCATGGACGCTCGCGACCGGCCGAGGACTGGGAGGGGAGAGGAAGTGCGCGTGCTCGCCGAGGCCGCCGGTGCGTTCGGGATCGGACTGATCGCCTCGGCCTTCCTGTTCGGGTTCCGTCACGGGATCGACTGGGACCACATCGCGGCCATCACCGACATCACGAGCTCCCAGGAGAACCGCAGAGACTCCGTGCTGTTCGGCACGCTGTATGCGCTCGGTCACGCGCTCGTCGTCTTCCTGATCGGGACCGCGGCGATCATCCTGGGCGACCGGCTGCCGTCCGGCATCGACTCCGTCATGGAACGGGTCGTGGGAGTCACGCTGGTGGTCCTGGGGGTGTACGTGTTCGTGGCGCTCGTCCGCCACGGCAAGGAGTTTCGGATGCGCAGCCGGTGGATGCTGATCTTCAGCGGCGTCCGGTCGCTGTATCGAAAGGCTCGCCCCGCTGGCCTGGACGCCCATGCGACCGAGCCGGTTCACGTGCATCAGCGCGGGGGCGACTCCGTCGCGGTGGCCGTGGCCGAGGACATCCCGGTGTCGGAATGGCATCACGGACATCACGGACGCCCCGGGCACCATCACCACAAGCATCCCGAGCCCGATGCGTTCATGAATTACGGGCGGCGGACCGCGTTCCTGGTGGGGATGGTCCACGGAGTGGGCGCCGAGACGCCCACGCAGCTCCTGATCTTCCTCACGGCCGCGGGAGCCGGGGGGCCTGTGGTCGGAGAAGCGCTGCTCGGGACGTTCCTGGTGGGGCTGCTCGCCTCGAACTCGCTGATCACGGCGGGGACCGCGTTCGGATTCATGCGGGCGGCGGAGAACTGGACGCTCTACGTCTCCATCGCGGTCCTCACCGCGGCGTTCAGCCTGGTGATCGGGACACTGTTCATCTTGGGGAAGGGCACGGTACTCCCCGCGCTGTTCGGCGGGTGATCGAGCGAGGCGGGCGTTTCTATCCGGCTAGGCGGCGACACTCGGCGCACAGGCCGCTGATGGCGAAGTGCGTCAGGTCGGGCAGGAACCCGCGGTGCCGTTCGATCAGGTGAGACAGGGCCCGAGCCTCCTCCAGGGACAGGTCGTCCTCGGCGCCGCAGCGGGAGCACGTCAGGTGGACGTGCCCGGCCTCCTCCGCCCGGTGATACTCGGCCCCGCCCTCCAGGTGGGCGTGCGACAGGACCCCGATGTCCTCCAGCAGGGCCAGGGTCCGGTACACCGTCGAGGGGTTGACCCCCGGCATCTCGCCCTGCACCTTGCGGGCCAACGCGGTCGGCGAGATGTGGCCGCGGGTCCGCATGATCTCGGCCACGATGGCTCGGCGCTGGGGAGTCATCCGAAGGCCTCGGGCCCGAAGGATGCCCATCACGTCACCTCCCGCCCCGTCGCTCACGGCCGATCATCCTAGCATCGTGTTGCACCTGCAAAACCCTGGCAGGCGCGAGGGACCGCTGCCCCGACGCCCCCCGTGGGATGGCGCCGGGTCTGGAAAGATAGGCCTGCCGTGGGAGAGCGACGCGATGGGTGAGTTCATCCGGCTGGAGGTCGAGGGCCCGGTGGCCACCATCAGGCTGGACCGCCCGCCGGCCAATGCCATCAGCCGCCAGGTCTCGGACGAACTCCACGACTCGGTGGCCGAATCCGGACGGCGCGACGACATTCGGGCCGTCGTGGTGTGGGGCGGACCGCACACCTTCGCCGCGGGGGCGGACCTCAAGGAGATCGTGCAGCTCGGGCGGGAGGACGTTCGACCGGTCGTCTCGGCGCTCGGCGATGCCCTGATCCTCCTGGAGGAGATGCCCAAGGTCACGATCGCGGCCATCGAGGGCTATTGCCTCGGCGGGGGATGCGAGCTCGCCCTGGCCTGCGACTTCCGCTTCGCCGCGCAGAACGCCACGCTCGCACAGCCCGAGATCGCCCTGGGGATCATCCCCGGCGCCGGCGGGACCCAACGCCTCCCCCGGTTGGTCGGCTACGCCCGGGCGCGCGACCTGATCTACTCGGGGCGGCGGGTCGGCGCGGAGGAGGCCATGGCCATCGGCCTCGTCGACCGGGTGACTCCCCCGGAGACGGCGCGTGAGGAGGCGGCCGACCTGGCCCTCCGATACGCCAACGGCCCCACCCTCGCGCTCGGCGCGGCCAAGGTGGCGATGGCCGCCGCCGTGGGAGACATGCGGCGTGGGCTGCGGGTCGAGCACGAGGAGTTCGTTGGCCTGTTCGACACCGCAGACCAGAAGGAGGGCATGGCAGCCTTCCTGGAGAAGCGCGAACCGCGCTTCACCGGCGGGTAGGAGGAGACACCACGTGAAGGTCAGGCAGGCCACGCCCGAGGACGTCCCGGCCCTGGTGGCCCTGTTCCAGGAGCTCGACCGGATGCAGAGCGACTGGCGGGTGTTCACCCCTCGCCCCGGCTTCTACGACGAGGTGGGGCTCAAGTACCGGGAGGCCATGAGCACCGAGAACGCGGTGGTCCTGGTGGCCGAGGACGAGGGTGAGATCGTGGGGATGGCCTACGGCGAGGTCCGGATCCCCTCGCGATTCTCCGACGAGCGGGCCCTGGAGCTCTCCGGGGTCGTGGTCCGGACCGGGTACCGGGGGCGGGGGGTGGGCCGGGCCCTGGTCCAGGAGGCCGCCCGGTTCGCCGGCGAGCTGGGGGTGGAGTGGGTCGAACTGAAGACCTTCGCCCCCAACCAAGGGGCCATGGCCTTCTGGGAGGGCCTGGGGTTCACCCCCCGGGTCGTGCAGATGACCCAGGGGACGAAAGCCCTGGTCCAGCGGCTCTCGGAGGACTGAGGGCTCGGATCCGCCTTCTGTCGGCGTTCATTCGTCCTGCCCCGGGAACGAACCGGGGCCCGGAACGGTTCGAATACCAGGAGACCCCTGAACTCGAGCGGGAGGGGCTATCCACGTGGGGGGAGTGAAGATGTCAGAGGAATCCGTCTACCGCGGGGGCCGCGTCCGCGAGCTCCCGAGAGCGAACCGAACCTACGGTGAGGGGCGCGTGTGCGCGACCTCTGGATGCACCACCAAATTGTCGAAGTACAACCGGTTCGACCATTGCTGGCAGCACGAGCCGGTCCACGAGTACATCTCCCGCGGCAAGCGGAAGTCACGGAAGCAAGCGGCATAGTCTCAGCCGGGCTGGGAGGGACCGTCACCCGACGGCCCTACGGCCGGTCCGGCCGGGGGGATTGGGGCCTGGTAAAGGCGGGCCAGCCCCGAACCGACAATCAATGCGTGACCGCTCCCCCCCAACCCGCGGTCTGACCGGATGCCGGCCGATACCGAACCCGCTATGCGCGAGGCCGAATGCCCTTTCTGCGAGCGCGTGGTCCTGGTCTACGAGGAGCCACCCCGGTGTCCGCTGTGCGCATGCCCACTAGACGAAGAGCGGATGCGGCCGCACCCGTGGCCGGGCGAGCCCTCGTCGGCGGGTGGGGGAGATCCCTAGGGCGACGCGTCACCGAGGACCGTGGCCACGATGGCCCGGGCCTCGGCCAGGCGGTCACGGTCCACGAAAAGGCGAACGCCGTGCTCCCAGAGCCTGCTGATCGAGCCTGGCTCCTTGTACCACCGGATGATCCTCGATGCTCGATGTGCTCAGGAGGTGGGGGTTTTGTGAAGGCTTGTCGTGCCTAGACACAGACTGGCTGTGAGGGTCTTTTCAAGTTCTGAGTCTAGTCAAGAACCGACAGGCCGCTGTTCGATTGATCTCTCGATCCGCTTGATCGGTTCAAACGGGCTCGACGGCACGGTTCCGAGGGTAAGAGTGCCTGAGACGGCTTTTCTGCGAACATAAGCCCTGGTCGCACCTGCGCAAACAGCCGGTTTCAGGCTGTCTGCCTCCGTTGACTCATGCGTTCCCTGGCCTTCCGGAAACGCTCAAGGTCTTGGTCGTAGGTACGCTGTGGTCGACCCCTCTTTGGTGAGGCAGCACAAGCCGGACAAGGCATCTCGAGGGGTATCCTGGGACTCTCGCGAGTCGTCTCCATTCGCACCGGATACCTATCGGCGTGAGTCCATGCTCCGGTATCGGTCCGATGAAAAACGGTCCTGGATCCGTCGTTGCCGAGCTCAATCACGGTTCTCATCGTTCTCTCCTTCGGGGATGCCGGCACGCAATCGTCCGTGCGCGGCTCTCCAGGTACCGCGGCGGAGGTACGCAGAGAGCCCTCGCCATGATTCGCGAGCGGCGGCCCCGCTCCGGTGCGACAACGATCCCGGAATGAACGGGAGGTTCAACGTCAAATAGCTCGCGCCGCCAACGCAGTTCGCACCCCCCTCTGGTCAGCCTCACGCGTTCCACCATCGAGTCGAGAGCCACGAGATCAACCTGACAGACGGCTGAAACGACCAACTCTTGGCGCGGAGTCATGACGATGGGATAGTGCGGCCATGGCAGATAGGGCCGAGCGTGACCACCACCTAGCCGACCAGCGGGCGAAATTCCAAGTCGACGATGAGGTCGCCTACTTCAACACCGCCAGCCTCTCGCCACTCCTGCGCAGCGTCCGCGCGGCTGGAGATGAGGCGCTCGATCGGCGGGCCAAGCCCTGGACGATATCGGCTCCGGACTGGTTCGCCGACGTCGAGGAGCTCCGCGCGCGGTTCGCGCGGCTCATCGGCTCAACAGCTGACGACGTCGCGCTGGTGCCCGCGACCAGCTACGGGCTCTCGGTCGCGGCGCGCAATATCACCGCCGCCCCCGGCGATCGGGTTCTCGTGCTCGACCAGGAGTTCCCGTCGAACTACTACACGTGGCAGCGATTCGCTCAGCGAACGGGCGCAGAACTGCTGGTGGTCAACCGGGAGCCAGGGCAAAGCTGGACGGAAGCGATCGTGGAGGCCGTCGACCAGCGGGTGGCCATCGCGTCCGTCCCTAACGTGCATTGGATGAACGGCGCCCTCGTTGACCTGGAACGTGTGACGCTCGCCCTGCGCGAGGCCGGGTCAGCGGTCATCATCGACGCAAGCCAGTCACTCGGCGCTATGCCACTCGATGTCGCGGCGCTCCGTCCGCATGCAGTGGTGGCAGTCGGCTATAAGTGGCTGCTCGGACCGTTCAGCCTCGGCTATCTCTACCTCGACCCTAGTCTCCACGACGGGGAGCCGCTGGAGGAAAACTGGATCCTGCGGGCCGGCTCCGAGGACTTCAGCGGGCTGGTTGACTACCAAGAGAAGTACCTACCGGGGGCTCGGCGCTTCGATGTCGGCCAGCGCACGAACTTCCAGCTCCTGCCAATGGCGCTAGTGGCGATCCAACAGCTTCTGGACTGGTCCATTCCCCGGGTCGCCGCTACCCTGCAGGCGCGAACGGACGAGATTGCGGCCCGGACCGAGGGACTGGGCCTGGCGGTCCCTGTTCCGCATCCTCGCGCACCGCATGTGCTTGGCCTGGAGCTCCCGCCAAAGGCAGCCCGACAAGCGGTCGCGGCGCTTGCAGAGGCAAAGGTCATCGCCAGCATGCGCGGAACTTCCCTGCGCATCTCCCCCCACCTTCACAACAACCAAGAAGACGTCGACCGCCTGGTGGACGCGGTGGCCTCGGCCGTCTAGTTGTAGTTCCCACATACGTTATTGACACCTTGGGGTGCGGGCGCCCGCATGGACGGGGCGAGCGCCAGGCGCTTTGGTGGAGCGCGGCGGGGAAGTGGGGAGCCTTGCTCGCTGGGCATCGAGAGATGTAGCGTCCGACCGGAGAGGCAGGTATATGGTCGCTGGTTGGGGCCTCCCCAGGCCGCGGTCGCCCCCGGGGGATTCGGGAATCCTGCTGCCCGCAACAAGTGGCACGCGCCCCGTCCGGGCCCTGCTCCGAGGGAAGCCAGGTCAGTTCGCATTGCCCTCCACCCTCGGAGAACGGGCTCGATTCAGGAGAGGGGAACAGCGATGAGAAGGCTTTCAGCATTCAGGGCCTCGACGGCTGTCGCCGTCGTGACGACGGTCGTCGCGGTCCTCGCGGTGATGTTTCCGGGCTTCGGCTTCGGCCAGACCACTTCTAGCCACGGTGGGACGCCCAGCGACGTGTACATGCAAACCACCCCCGACCCTAACAACACCTGTCTGAACGCGGGCCCCAACGGACAAACCGCCATGGAACAATTCTTCGACGTCGGAGCGACTTCGCACGTCGTGGTCTACTTCACGTTCGAGTGGGCAGGGTTGAACAGCCACGAGCGGGGTCACATCAGTATGTCGTTGGATGGAGGACCCGAGGTGCCGGTCGAGGGATGGCGGTCATCTGGCACCGCAGGCAGCTACACGAGCGGGACGGTGATGTGGACGTTTCACAACGTCGCCCCCGGACATCACAGAGCGAATGCGTTTGGACGTGTTGCCTCCATCCAGCATGATGCGGAGGAGCGCTCTGCAGACCTGAACGCGTGTGCGCTGACGGTGTTCGTGATCCCGGTTGCGGACTAGCCCCCGCACCGCCGCCACCCATCTCCTCTGAGCGGGTCGGAGGCGGGCAGACGGCCCCGCCTCCGGCCGAGCTCGAGGCTCGGCCGGAGGGCGAGGGCGCTCGCGGCCTGGAGGTGTGTCAACAACGTACGTGGGAACTACATCTAGTCGCAACCGCGCGCGGACGGGCGGAGACGAAACGTCCCAGCTCACACCATCTGTCCCGGCCTGTCCGCCAGAGTGAACTGTCCCCTGACGGAGTTGGTGTCCGGCCAACCTTTTATGCGAAGTCGTGGAGATGGCCAGGGGAGGTCTGGAGGAGTACAACCGATCCGTGACCTCGATGATCGAACAGGAGGCCTCGCGACCCGGTGGGGTGTTCGTCGGGCGCGAGCGCGAGCTGTCCGAACTCGGGGCAGGTCTCGACCAGGCCGGGGGCGGGCGAGGCTCGCTCTTCATGCTGGCCGGCGAGCCGGGGATCGGTAAGAGCCGGCTGGCCGACGAGCTCGCAGCTCGAGCCCGAGAGCGCGGGTTCCTCGTCCTGTGGGGACGCTGCTGGGAAGCCGGTGGCGCACCTGCCTACTGGCCCTGGGTTCAGGCGCTCCGCGCCCATGTGAGAGCGATGGACCCCGAAGACCTCGCCGAACAGCTCGGCGGTGGAGCCTGTCACGTTGCCCAGATGATCCCCGACGTGAAGGCCATGCTGCCGGATGTCGACATGCCCGATGTCGGCGACCCGGACGCGGCGAGATTCCAGCTCTTCGATGCGGCCACGTCGTTCCTCTTGGCCGTGTCCGCGCGCCAACCGATCCTGCTGGTCCTGGACGACCTGCACGTCGCCGACACGCCTTCACTGCTCCTGCTTCGGTTCGCCTCGGACGAGCTCGCCCGAGGCCGCGTTCTCGTGGTGGGCTCCTACCGGGACCCTGATCCCGACCGCGACGCGCCGCTCCCGCCCGAGCTCGTCGAGCTCGCCCGCAAGCCGGTATGCCGGTTCCTGCCGCTGTCCGGCCTGCCCGAGCCGGACATCACCCGTTTCATCGAACGGACCACCGGGATCGCGCCTTCGGCCTCGCTGGTCTCGGCGATCTTCGAGGAGACCGAGGGGAACCCGCTGTTCGTCGGCGAGCTCGTCCGACTGCTCGCGCAGGAGGGGCGGCTCACGTCGGTCGCTCCGGGCGCTCGACTGGCGATCCCCGCCAGCGTGCGCGAGGTCATCGGGCGGAGGCTCGCCCACCTTTCCGAAGCCTGTCGGGAGATGCTTGAGACGTCGTCCGTCATCGGTCGCGAGTTCGAGCTCGGGCTCGTCGCCCGCGTGGCCGAGAGACCCGATCAAGAGATTCTCGAGCGACTCGATGAGGCTTCCCGGGTGCGGGTGATCGGAGAGGTATCCGGACTCGCCGGCCGGTTCCGCTTCGCCCACGCGCTGATCAGGGATGTGCTGTACGAGGGCATCCCCTCCGCCCTCCGGACCGATCTGCACCGACGAACCGGTGAGGCCCTCGAGAGCCTGCCGGAGGAGGAGCAGAGTACTCGCCTCGCGGAGCTCGCCCATCACTTCCATCTCTCGACGCCGGGAGGAGGCACGGAGCGTGGGATCGCATACGCGCGTAAGGCGGGCGACGACGCCACGGTCGGATTGGCGTACGAGGAAGCGGCTCGTCTGTACGAAGTGGCCCTCCAGCAGATGAAGTTCGTCGAGGGTCCCCAGGATGAACCGAGGTGCGAGCTGCTCCTGAGGCTTGGCGACGCGAGATCGAGGGCTGGAGACCTGGCGGCCGCGCGCGAGACCTTGGCGGATGCAGCCGACCTGGCCAAACGGCTGGAGGACGCGGAACGACTCGCCCGCGCCGCGATCGGCTACGGAGGCTGGATCGAGTGGATGAGGGTGGGCGGCGATCGCCGCTTCATCCCGCTGCTCGAAGATGCTCTTCGGGCCGTCGGGGACCAGCCAAGCACTGCACGCGTCCGACTGATGGCGCGACTCGCATCCGCGCTGCGGGGCTCACGCGACCGGGAACGGAGCGAGGACCTCAGTCGTCGTGCGGTTGAGATGGGGCGAGATCTCGGCGATCCTCGAACGTTGCTCTACGCTCTCGTTGGCAGACTCGTAGCGATCTGGTGGCCCGAGAATCCCGAAGAGCGCCTCGAGATCGGGGACGAGATCGTCGAGGGCGCACGAGCCGTCGGTGATCCCGAACATGAGTTCCTGGGCCACCAAGGCCGGCTCGTCGCGTACGAGGAGCTCGGAGACATCCCGCGTGTCGAGGCCGAGCTTGCCCATCTCGCCGTACCGGCGGTGGAGCTGCGCTCGCCGTCTCAGCGCTGGTCGGTCGCCGTCGTGCGGGCTAACCTGGCTCTGCAACAGGGCCGACTGCCCGACGCCGAGCGATACGCCGTCGAGGCCAAGGACGTCGGCCCCCGCTCCAACCTCACCGACGCGGAAACGACTTTCGCGAGCCACTCCTACTTCATCCGAACAGAGCAGGGACGTCCGCGCGATGCTCTCGAGCTCCTGAGTGATGCCGCGGAGGTGTTCACGTGGTTCCCGTTCCTCCGCTGCGAGCTTGCAGATCTCTACCAGCAACTGGGCGACGAGCGAGCGTCCAGGGTCCTCTACGAGGAGCTGGCCGATGATCGATTCGGAATGCTGCCCCACGACAACGAATGGATCTTCGCACTGACGTTGCTCGCGCCGCTGGCGATACACCACCACGATCTGGCGGGCGCCTCGATCCTGTATGAGCTGCTGCTCCCGTTCGCGGCTCGGCACGCGGTCGGGCACTCGGAGGGGACCACGGGGTCCACATCGCGCGCCCTCGGGATCCTGGCGGCGGGCTTGTCACGGTTCGACGACGCCGAGAGGCACTTCGCGTTCGCCATCGAGCACAACGAACGGATGGGCGCGCAGTTGTTGACCACGGACACACAGGTCCGCTTCGCTCGGATGCTCCTCACTCGAGACGCACCTGGTGATCGCGAGCGAGCGCACGAGCTCCTGAACGATGCGCTGCAGACGTGTCGGAGCCTGGGCCTCGTTCGGCTGGAGCGCGAGATCCGCGAGCTGCGTCCCGAGATCGAAGATGTCGAGGCGCAAGCTCGGCCGCTTCCGAGGACGAGTGCCACGTTCCGGCGCGAGGGTGAGTACTGGTCGATCGTGTTCGACGACGACGCGTTCCGACTGAGGGATTCCAAGGGTCTGCGCCATCTCTCTGTCTTGCTCGCGGCGCCTGGTCGTGAGATCCACGCGCTCGAACTCGTCTCAGCCGTCGAAGGTCATGCACCCGTGCGAACGCCTTTCGACGCCGAGCTGCGCCGAGGGACGGGCGACACGGACAGGATCCTCGACGAACGGGCCAAGGCCGAGTACGCGCATCGGTTGCAGGAGCTCGAGTCCGAGCTCGCGGAGGCCGAGGAGTGGCACGACCCAGAGCGCGCCTCTCACCTTCGACAGGAAATCGACTTCCTCGCGAGCGAGCTCGGAGCGGCAGTTGGCCTCCGCGGACGGGATCGGATGACCGCCTCGAACGCCGAACGAGCACGGGTCAACGTCACCAGGGCCATCAAGGCGACCCTGGAACGGATCGCCGAGCACAGCCCGAGCCTTGGCCGCCACTTGGCGGCCACCGTCCGGACGGGCACCTTCTGCTCCTACCAGCCTGACCCGCGCGTGCCCGTCACCTGGTCGAGCTGAGCACTCTTCCCGGGCGAGAAGGTGTTCGGTCCGAGTGAACGAGCGTTCGTCCCTTTCTCACGCCTCCTGTCAAGAGGGACCCGACGGTCGGGTCGCAGAGGGGGTCCGAGATGGAGATGCGGACGCGGGCGGTGGGCGCGGCGCTCGCCGTCCGGACCGCCACACCCGCGGATTTCCCGAGGGTTGCCGATGCGATGGCGTCCGCCTTCTTCGACAATCCGATCACGATCTGGCACGTGCCGGACGAGTCCCGTCGACTGGACGTGATGCTTGACTTCTTCACGGTGCTGCTCGGGAACGTCTACACGCGATTCGGCCTCGTGTATACAAACGAAGGCGAAGTGGCGAGCGGCGCGATGTGGATAGCGCACGATGTACAAGGAGACTGGAGGACGGTGCCCGGTCTACCTGTGGAGTGGTGTCGAGCCTGTAATACACCACGAGCACATGGGCGGTTGCCTCGCAACATGGTCGTCCCGCCCGATGCCTCGTCGGGGACGGACCGCGCCTTGGCGAGGGTCTTCCGGGACTTCCCGCGTACCTTCGAGCTGTTCGAACTCTTCGACGGCCATCACCCGCAGGACACCCATTACCACCTGCAGTTCATCGGGGTGCGCCCCGAATACCAGGGCACGGGGATCGGGTCGGCCCTCCTGCGGGCCGTGCTCGACCGATGCAACCTCGAGGGCGCTGCCGCGTACCTGGAGGCCGACGAGCGGAGCAAGCTCCTCTACCTGAAGCACGGGTTCGAGGCCGCCGCTGAGATCAGTTTGCCGGAGGGTCCGAGCTTCTGGCCGATGTGGCGAGCACCTCGGGGTCCCAGATCACGATGAGGCGGGGCGATGATCGCGGGTAACCAACCCGATCAATGTTTCGGACGCTGACATCCAGTCGAAAGGGGGTTAGAGCAGTGGCCGCACACGGTGTGGAAGGGCTCGAGGACGCCGAGGCCGCCCTGGTCCAGGACGGCTATGACGTCGTGCGGGTCGGCTACAGCGATCTCATCGGCAGCGAGCGCGGGCGCGACGTCCTCGTCAACGGTTTCGCGCGCACCGTCGAAGACGGGCTCGCCTTCTGCCGGTCGGTCTACGGCACGACCCCGATGGGAGACGTCGTTCCGATCGAGGGAGGGCTGGACGCTGGCCTCCCGGACGTAGTCGCCTTCCCCGACCTGTCCACGGTCAGGCCGATCCCCTGGGAGCCTGGCGTGGCACACTGCATCGCCGACGTCTACAACCCGGACGGGACGCCGTCGGAGGTGAGTCCGCGCAACGTCCTCAAGCGCGTCGTCGAGCGCTTCGCCGCGCTCGACATGACCCCCATGGTGGGGCCCGAGTTGGAGTTCTTCGTGCTCGAGCGCGACGGGCAGGCACACACGGGATGGACGCGGTACGGGGAGGCCCCGGGCAACATCTACGTCGCGGGCCTCAAGGGAGATCCCGACAATACGCTGCTTCGCTCGGTGCGCCAGCTACACAAGTACGGCCTAGATGTCGTGGCCGCCAACCACGAGTTCTTCGGCGGCCAGTTCGAGATCAACCTGTTGCACGCCGAGGCTCTCGATGCCGCGGACCGTTCGTTCCGCTTCAAGTCGGCGATCAAGGAGCTGGCCCGCCGGGACGGCAAGCTCGCTACGTTCATGGCCAAGCCGTTCAACGACGTGGGTGGCTCCGGGTTCCACATCCACTTCTCTACCTGGAGCGATGAAGGCGTACCGATCTTCGACCACCCGGACGGCGAGTACGGGTTGTCCTCCACTGCGCGGTCGTCCATCGCCGGCGTGCTTGCCCATGCGCCGGCCCTTGCTGCGGTCAGCAACCCGACGGTCAACTCCTACAAGCGGTTCGGGCCCGACACGCTCGCGCCTTGGCTCATCGACTGGGGCCTGGACAACCGAAGCGCGATGGTCCGCATCCCGCCGGAACGTGGGCGAGCCTCTCGGATGGAGCTGCGCCTTGGCGACGCGTCGGCCAACCCGTACCTCGTCATCGGTGGGCTGCTTGGCGCGGCGCTCCTCGGGATCGAGGACAAGCTCGAGCCTCCCGACCCGCTCGAGGGCTACGGCTACAACCCGGAGAAGGCGGCGATGCTGCCGGGCGACCTCGGCAGCGCCCTGGAGGCAATGGAAGCCGACACCGACTTCGCCGAGATCCTCGGCCCGGCGTTCATCAAGACGTTCCTGGACTACAAGCGCAATGAGCTGGAGCGGTTCTCGCACTGGGTGACCGACTGGGAGTTCCGTGAGTACGCCTACCACCTCTGATTGACCACTACCCGCCGTTCTTCTTTGATGTCGATGGAGAAGAGGGAGATGGCCCTCCGACTAGACGAGATCGACCTCACGAGCCACGACTTTTTCGTGGACGAGGTTCCCCACTGGGCGTTCCGGACGCTGCGGGAACACGATCCGGTCCACTGGCAACCCGAGCCCACCCCGAATAGCGGCTTCTGGGCTGTGACCCGCTTCCGCGACATCGAGGAGGTCCTGCGGGACACCCGGACCTACTCATCCGCCAGGGGGATCACGCTCGAGGAGCAGGACCCGGGGGAGGTCGAGGCGCGGCGCTCGATGATCGATATGGACCCGCCGGGGCACCGAGCCCTGCCGAAAGGGGAGTTCGACTTCGTGGAGGAGGTCTCCCGCGAGCTCCCGATCCGAGTCCTCGCGCGGATCATGGGCGTCCCAGATGCCGACCTGCCGATGTGCATCGAGCTCGGCGATGCGATGATCTCCCAGGCTGATCCCGAGTATTCGCGGGCCGTGATCGACAAGGAGGACACCAGCGAGTACCGGCTCCTCCCGTTCCGAAGCCCGGCCGCGGTCGAGCTCATGGCCTACGGTCACGGACTCGCCGAGGAGCGGCGGAGGGAGCCGAAGGACGACCTGGTCACCAAGCTCGTCCAGGCCGAGGTGGATGGGGAGCGGCTTTCCGAGCGAGAGTTGGACAACTTCTTCGGCCTGCTCATCGTGGCCGGGAACGAGACGACGCGACACGCGATCACTCATGGAATGCTCGCCCTGAGCGAACATCGGGACCAGTGGGACCGCCTCCGGGAGGACCCCGACCTCATGCCGCTCGCGGTTGAGGAGATCCTCCGGTGGGGCTCCGTGACGATGCACTTCCGGCGAACCGCCACTCGTGATGTGGAGATGCGAGGGAGGCAGATCCGGGAGGCCGACAAGGTCGTCGTGTGGTTCGTCTCCGGGAACTTCGATGAGAAGGTCTTCCCAGAGCCCGACCGGTTCGACGTGGGCCGCGGCCCCAACCCGCACATGACGTTCGGCAGCGGCGGACCCCACGTGTGCATCGGCGCCCACCTCGCCCGGCTCGAGATCCGCGTGATGTTCGAGGAGCTCCTCCCGCGCCTGCGCGACCTGGAGGTAACCGGTCCGATCGCCCGTCTCCGGTCGAACTTCATCAACGGCATCAAGCACATGCCCGTCCGCGTAGAGCTCGCGGCTCGCGGAACCTAGCCGGGCAGGATGATGGACAGGGATCCCATATCCACGCGCCCTGGTGCCCCCGGCAGGAATCGAAACCTGAGACTCGCGGCTTGGGAAACCGCTGCTCTCATCATTGGCCACGAGGACGAGGACGACCGCCAGCGACAGCTGTTTCAGTGAGGCACCACATCCACGCTTGTGGCGCTGGTCGCATCCACCAGGCGGGTAGGGAGCGCTCCTGTCTACGCCCTTGCTGGAGTGTCAGTCTTACGGTCCCTGCGGCACCTGTGGCGAGTGCCGATCCGAGGCGGATACGCCGAGTGCTGTGCGCCTGTTGTGCACCTAGGTGCGCCTTCGGAGCACCTGGTGTGCGAGGCCGGCAAAGCGGGGAATCCGACCCTTTGGGGAGCGCTGCTGAGCGCAGCGAAAGCCGTGCCGACGCAGGAGGCCTAGAACTTCACCGCATCCGGGGCCCGGTACTCAGGGCCTCGAGGGATGTACTCCCCATCTTCGTTCAGGAGGCGCTTTCGCGCCGACGCAGGAGCAGGACGACGTCGGCAGCGGGGATGCGCCAGCGTTGCGCCGGCGAAGCGCCCAGCGCGACACAACTTGCGGACCGAGACCTCCGAAACGTCGAGCAGCCGGGCAACTTGAGCGACGGTCATCTGGTCGGTATCTTGCCCGCAGAGGGGGCAGGCTACAGCCACGGGTGGTCACCAAGCTTCCTGGCGGAACTGTGCCTCGGTCGCGTAGGGCATGCGCCTCGACAGGCGCGAGAACTTCGTGCCTAGACGGGATCTGGCAGCACGTGATAGGCGCATGTTTTTTCCTACGGGTCCCATATATAGAGAAGGAGCAAGGAATTCCTTACAAGTTCCATTCGTTCCTGCTGGCCAGAGGCCATGCCCATCTGTCGAACGTGTGTTCGATCGTGCCTCTGTGTGGATCGGAGCACAGCTCCAGGGCGTTGGTAGTAGCTGCCTGCCTAGTTCCAGCTCCACGTGTGTTCTAGGATCCTGTGAGGGAAGAAGGATACAACGCTACTACCAGGGGAAATAGGGTGGGACTAGACAGCAGCTAGACCTGCGTTCGATTTCGTCGACTGATGATGGACACCAGGGCACCTCTCGCGCGTGCCTGACGAAGTGCGACCGTCAGGTCGCCCCTGGGTATGACGCAGTCATACATCGAAGGTTTTCACCTCTAGCCTCAACTAGAGTCGAAGAGTTCCTTGGACCTACTCCGTACTCCGGAACCATTTCCGTTTTTTCCCTAGACACCCTGTTGTACGGCATGCGTCTGTTCGCTGCTCAGGGCCTATGGCCCGTGACAGGCACGTGCTCTGGAAGCGGACCTGCCCAAAGAAGAAGACATTCCGACTTCGCCTTTAGGGCAGTGAGCACAGCGAACCTGCCTAGTCACGGCCAGCTCCGCTGGCCTCTTCATACGGTGGGCTGAAAGCCCACCTAGTAGCTGCGAAGCAGCGTAACGGCCGCTGGAAGCGGCCCTGCCTATGTATACGAGCCGGTGGAACCGGCTCATTAGGTAGGCACCTAGATCGATCGTTCGCTCGGCCCCTCCAGGGCCCGGCTCAGATCCCGTGCTTCGCTCTCTTCGATCGCTCGTAAGGAGCGCTCTTCGAGCGCTTTCCTACTCCTCTAAAGGTCCATTTTCAGTCGGTTCTTCCTAATAGCACCGCTGATTCGACAAAGGTGCAGGTCAGAGGCCTCTTCGCAGGGATTCGAGGTCTGTAGAAGCCCTAGCACTTTGCTATTGACTATGCCTTAGCACTTTGCTAGTGTTCGGGGCATGATCACGAAGGGATCGGAGGGAGCGATGGACGAGCAGCAACGTGGGCTGATGGACGAGCGGTACCAGGACGGGGATTGCACGGTCTGCGGATACCCGCTCGACGACTACTCCATCAGCCACGGCTACGAGCGGTGCGGGGAGTGCAAGGTCGCGCCGAGCACGTGGGTCGCAACGGGGAGGGAGTCACGATGACCAAGGCTGGGAAGGGCCGGCGGGACATCGAGGCTGAAGTCACCGCGCGCATGATCGCGGCACTCGAACGGGGGACCGTCCCCTGGCAACGTCCCTGGACAACGTCGGGGATCATGCCGACGAGCGCCACCACGGGGAAGCCATACCGCGGGGTCAACGTCTGGCTGACGTCCCTGGCGGCCGATGAGCGCGGCTACTCCTCGCCCTACTGGCTGACGTTCCGCCAGGCCGAGGAGCTCGGTGGATCCGTTCGCAAGGGCGAGAAGGGTACGCTCGTCGTGTTCTGGAAGATGCTCCAGGTGACGGACCAGGACGCGCCCGAGGGGACCAAGAACGTCCCGCTCCTCCGCCACTACTTCGTGTTTAACCTAGACCAGTGCGACGGAGTCACCCTACCGCCGCGGTTCCAGGCCGGGCCGAGGGAGCCGATCGAAGTCGGCGAGGCCATGCGCGGGATCCTCGCGGGGTACTGCAACGGGCCCGACGTTCGCCACGTACTCGGGGAGCGCGCCTACTACTCTCCGTCGGACGACCGGATCACCCTCCCGATGCTGGAGCAATTCGCGACGGCCGAGGGGTTTGCGTCGACTGCACTCCACGAGCTGACGCACTCGACGGGTCACGCCTCCCGCCTGGATCGATTCGACCGAAACGGGGAGCCACAACACTTCGGAGACGAGCGGTACGCCCGGGAGGAGCTGGTAGCGGAGATGGGAGCGGCCATGGTCGCGGCCACCTACGGGATCGAGACGAGCTTCGACAACTCGGCCGCCTACATCGCTTCGTGGCTGCGCGCACTCAAGGACGATGACTCGCTCGTTATCCGGGCGTCCCAGCAAGCGCAACGAGCTACGGATCGGATCATTGGCACGAGCTACGAAGTCGATGCGGAGCAGGCTGCATGAGTGCGTCGGGCGGACGGTTCGGATACGGACCGCAGCTCGTAGCTCATGGTCCCCTCGCGTGCGAGGACTTGCGGTATCGCGCTGATGGGTTGGGCCCGGAGGGATCGGGGGAGTACACGCGCCGAAGACCGTATCGACCTCTTGCGGAAGATCGCGAAGGCTCGGAGGGCATGATGGAGACGTGGAGGGGCGTTGGAGACAGGGGCCGCTGTCGCGAGGGGCCACTCGGATTCGGTGGTCTTCAGGGATCCGGATTCGTTCGAGGTGGATCGACTGGAGCTAGGGCGCGATGCCGCGGAGGGATGGGCTGTCGAGACTTTGTGGCCCGAGGCCGCCATCCAGTCGGATCGAGCGAGCTGAGCGCGACCGAGAAAGGGCAGAGGGTGGCGTGATGAAACGTGGGATTGAGTGGGCCAACATGAGGCGACTCGCGATAGCGATGGGGCTCGTCCTGGCGTTGTTGCTCGCGGGATGCTCGCACCCTTATGAAGAGCGCACGTACGGTTGGAAGGATTGCCTCCATGGGGCCGAGCTACTCCACGCATCACTTCTGGACGGGGGCGTTCTCCACGACAAGGTGACCTCATACGCCACCGGAGCAGAGTTCGACGGCTGGGAGCTTGTGAAGATCGCTTACGATGCGTGCGACCATATCCCGCATCAGGAGAATTGAGTAAGGCCATGGTGAGACGAGTGCTGCTCGGACTGGTTGTGGCCCTGGTTCTGTCGGGGTGTAGCAGCGGGTCCCAGGATCCTTGGACGGGCGACGAGCGCCCGGAGTGTGACTACGAGTGCCAGCACCCGAGACAGGTCGCGCTGGACGACTTCGGAGCATGGTGCCACTACGACGAGGGCGGCGAGATAGTCACGTCCTACCCGAGCGGAGACTACGTGTGCCTGAAGGATGGGAAAGTGCTGGGGAGGTTCAAGCGATGATGATCGCGTATTTCGTCTTACATGAAACCATCGCGTACATCGTCGGGGTGGTCGTGATCGTGCTCATTTGTTGCAGCCTTCATCAGTCACGTGTTCTGGGGTGAGTGATCGACCATGACCCCGAAGGGCAGCACGCTAACCGCCGAGCAACGCAACGAGATGCGACGATGGGAACGAGAACTCGAAAAGATCGAGCTCAAGCGCGAGGAGACGCGGAAAGCGTATGCCGCCTGGATCCGCGAGACCGGAGTAGCCTCGGTAGCTCGAGAGCTGTACGTGCCCCCCGGACGACTCGAGCAGCGCGTCAGGCTCTTCGAGGGCAAGCGACGCCGCGGAGCCGGCGAGAGCTCCCCGAGCTGACCCGAGCAGACAGTATGGTGGGGCCAGCGTTCGGGAATGTTGTCAATGTATGCATTTAGTATCGTCGGGCCTGCAGCCATCGGACGCGGGAGGTGCAAACATGGCTGACGCAGCTGCGGACAGCGAGCTCCAAGCCATCCAAACCATTCTCTCCACGTTGAGCGTGCTGGATAGCCAGGCTCGATCTCGGGTCATCGACTACGTCTTCCGACGGCTTGGCTTGACGCCAAGCGACAGTGCTGCGGGGTTGGCAGAGTTGGGAGCGATCGGCTCAACCGAACCGATCGAGTCTGGAGGCCTTCTT
>WNGB01006787.1_pt1 | contig 21752 bp, 18 predicted proteins | sample 5400681 | NCBI WGS metagenome assembly WNGB01 (sample SAMN13153367, study PRJNA577476) | soil metagenome | isolation source: 115 cm soil or saprolite under grassland replicate 2 | place: USA:California | collected 2016-06-15
CCGGGGGCATGGGTTGCGTGGACAGCAACACGGCCACATCGAAGAGTTCTTGCAGGGAGTTGGCGCGGATCACGCCGGCTTGCTCGAAGAGCGCTTCGACAGCAATGTCACTGGTGGCGAGAGCCGCTGAATGGCTAGCAGCAGCGCGGCTACCAGCCGCCGAGCGCCCAGATTTGACGGCAATGATCGGTTTGCGTCGTGCGACGTCAGGCGCTATACGGGCAAACCGGCGAGGATTGCCAAAGCTTTCGAGATACAACACGATGACGTCCGTGTGTGGATCATCGGCCCAATAGGCCAGCATATCGTTGCTGGACACATCAGCCCGATTGCCCACTGACACAAACGTCGAGAGGCCAATGTGCAGGCTCTGGACATAGTCCAGCATAGCGAGGCCGAGCGCACCGCTCTGCGATAGCATGCCAATGTTGCCTGCCGGTGGCAGGACGGGGGCCGTAAACGTCGCATTGAGCGCGATCTCAGGATCCGTATTGAGGAGCCCCATGCAGTTGGGTCCCACCAGGCGCATGCCTGAGGCGCGTACCAGGGTGCGTAGACGCTGCTCTGCCTCACGCCCTACTGCTGAGGCTTCCGCGAACCCTGAGGAAATGACCGCCACACCGTGGACACCGGCTGTGGCGCAATCGGCCACGACCTCTTCAACTGCTGCCGCTGGAACGGCGATGAGCGCCAGGTCCACCGGCGCACCCACGGCACTGACGCGGGGAAAGACCGACAGGCCATTGATTTCTATAGCATGCGGATGAATGGGATAAAGCCGGCCAGTAAATCCAGCCCGTTGCATATTGGCAAGCAGTGCCGCACCTACGCCATCCCCGCGCTGCGACACCCCCACCACGGCAACTGAGCGCGGGTTGAGAAAGGCGCGAATGCTCTGTGCGGCGGCCATACGCTCGCGTTCAGCGCTAGCGGCCCGAACCTGCGGTGTATCAGCCGTTGGGAACGAGACATGGAACACACCGGTGTCGAGGGCGCGTTGCACAGTGAAACCGCTGGTATCGAAGACCTGCAACATACGATTATTCTCACCCAGCACATACGCCTCGAAGGTGTCGATACCCTGCATCCGGGCAATGGCGGCAAGATGTTCAAGGAGGAGCGTGCCCACGCCTCTCCCCTGATGCGCATCAGCCACGGTAAACGCCACCTCGGCGTGCGTGGTGGGTTGCCCGTCCTGATTGATCCGAAAATAGCGGCCCACCCCTACAATATGCTCCTCCTGCCCTTCCCGAAGCGTCGCGATGAGGGCCACATCCCGCGTGAAGTCAAGCTCGGTAAAGTAGTGCAGTTCCTCGTCGGTCAGTCGCTGTTTAGTCTGGAAAAAGCGAAAATAGATTGAACGGCTGCTCAAGCGCTCGAAAAATGCTCGCAGGCGTTGCTTGTCGTCGGGCCGGATCGCCCGGAGATGGATCGAGCCACCATCGCGCAGGAGTTCGTCCGTAGCATAGTGGCGTGGAGCGGTCACACTCATCGTAGACCTCCTTGGCGTCCAAGGCCATCGTCTACTCGAGCTGAATGCAGCTTAGAAGATCGTTAGAATCATTAGGCAATATCCTAACGTCATTGTTTACTATGGAAAAACTAGACAGTCCAATAAAAAAGAGGTCAGCTCATATGAGCCAACCTCTTGGTTTTCCGAGTGGAGCTGCGGGGGATCGAACCCCGGACCTCATGACTGCCAGTCATGCGCTCTCCCATCTGAGCTACAGCCCCAGTCTCTTCTTGGAGAGTACCAAGCGTACAGGAGCCATAGCCAGTTGTCAAGAGCCAGGGTCATGCAGCGTCTAGTAAAATGTGTCAAGATCGTACAATCTTAAGAGGTTATTAACTTTTTCTGTGGGACATAGCTTGGTCCACTGATGGTCCAACGAGCAGACAAAACCAGGGAGTACCTCTACATTGTGGCTACAGATTAAGTGAGACTATAAAGTAGTACAACCATTTGTTCTAAAGGCGTTGTTTCCAGCGCCGATGCAGCCAGAACCAGTGATCTGGGTAGCGACGCACATAGGATTCAATAACGTGCGTAAAGGTCTGCGTATTCTCGACAATATCCTGCTGCAAATTCCCTGTCCGACGTACAGGGATTTCCTGGCTAAAGACCAGTCGATGACGTCCTTGGCCTGCACGGATCAGAAAACCGCTGACGACGGGACATCCCGTGCGCAAGGCCAACAATGCCGGTCCTCGCGAAGTATAGGCGTTGGTGCCAAAAAACTCCACCTGGATACTCTCATGCCGTAAGCTGCTCTGGTCCATCAGGACAGCAACGATCTCCCCACGGCGTAATACTTTGAGACATTCCGCCAGGGCTGCGCGCCTGGGAATGGTGCGGTAGCCACAGCGCTGGCGATAGTCCTCAGCGAGGCGCTGTAGAGCGGGGTTGTCGAGAGGACGCACAATGACGTGCAGGGGTGTGGTAAGACACAAGGACACGGCTGGCGCCAGTTCCCAACTCCCAAAATGCGCTGACAGTATTAACAAGCCCATATCGCGCTGGAGAAGCGTCTCGATATGTTCGAGACCTTCGATGTAACACATCGTCGTGAACCGTTGCACTGTGAGCTGACGCACATGGCTAAAATCTACGACATGCTGTCCCAGATTGCGGAAGGTTGCACGCGCAATCTGGCGGCGCTCCTCGGCTGTTTTGTCGGTACCAAAAGCGATGGCGAGGTTCTCGAAGACGACGCGGCGACGCCTGGCGAGTACCAAGTACAGTACATCACCAAGATGGGCACCGAGCCAGTACGCCACACCCAGTGGCAGACACGCCAGGCCGCGTAGCATACTCATTGCCAGGCCGTAGAGGAGATAGTTAGCGAGGGTCTGCATGCGACATGAGTGCCTGCAATTGGTGAGAAAACAACGAATCACTAGCGGTAAACGTCACGCCAATGCGCAGTGTATAGAATGGTACCGACGCGTGCCAGGAGGGTGCCAGGCGCACTGCGTCTTTTTCAGTGGTGACAAGACATCCGGCCTGCTGTGTGTCGACCGTAGCTATAATGGTCCGCCAATCTTCCTGCGTGTAGGGGTGATGATCGGGGAACACCAGGAGGGCCACCACCTCCGCTCCAAGCTGTGTGAGTATGCTGACAAACGCCTGCGGATTACCAATCCCTGCAAAAGCTACCACGCGGCACTGATGCAAAGTGGCAAGATCCGCCGTACTGCGCGTGTCCTGCCGATGTAAGGTTTCGGCGACTGTCACCATGCGATAAATGGGCTGCTGGCTATTCCATCGACGAATTTGCTGACAGAGCGTTGGCAATGCTGCACCAGCCATTTCCACGCGCGTCAACACAATAGCATCAGCGCGCTGCAAGGCCCGGAGCGATTCGCGCAAGATGCCACGCGGGAAGAGGGTTCCAGACCCAAAGGGATTGCTGGCGTCAATCAACACAATATCCAAGTCGCGCTGCAACGCATGGTGCTGAAAACCATCGTCAAGGATCAGCACCTGTGCCCCAAACTGCTCATAGGCATAGCGCCCAGTACGATAGCGATCCTTGCCAATCAGTATTGGTACCCCAGGGAGGGCACATGCCAGAAGATACGGTTCATCCCCGGCTGCTTGCCAGTCGAGCAGGGGACCATGCCCCGACGACACAACCCGTAAACGCGCTCCAGGGTGTGCCCCATAGCCCCGGCTTAGCACAGCCACGCGCCAGCCCTGCTGTTGGTACCAACGTGCCACCCACATGGTCAGTGGGGTTTTCCCTGTGCCACCCAGAGTGAGGTTGCCAATACTTACGACGAGACAGGGGAGTTGGCGCTGGCGGCGTATGCCCCAAGTATAGCTGGCCAGATGCCCACGAGCGAGCCCGCGATAACACTGTGAGGCAAGCCATAACGGCGCGAGACCCGTCTGCAGCCACAGGGATGGCGCCTGGAGTCCCCACATGCTCGTGTACAACGTTTGCCGCCAGCGTAAGCCGCCCATGAGAATCGTTTGCACGCGTATCCTTTCATGGCTCATCCAGCAAAAACAATCCATTCCTAGTGGAGCACGGCGTCAATTCTCCACCAGTTTCTATGCCCGGGACACCAGCACAATAGCAGGCGCTCCACCCCCCCAAACTGGTAGGGCAATTGCGGTGCGCAGCACTAGGCAGGCCGAGCGCTGCGGAGCAGCGTCTCGACTGCTTTACTGGTACGTTCCAACGCCCCCCGATTGGCCGCGAGGGCTTTGAAGGCACATTGCCCCATCGCACTCCCTACCTCTGGATGGTTCAGTAGGTATGCCAGGCGCTCATACAGTTCCTTCTCCCCGTACACCTGCACAGCGCCGCCTGCTTGCCGCAACAAGACTGCCAGCTCCGGGAAGTGATCCATGTAGGGACCAAAGAAGAGGGGCTTGGCAAACACCGCGGGCTCTAAAACGTTATGCCCCCCTATGGGCACCAGACTCCCGCCAATAAAGGCAATCGTACACAGGCTATAGAGCATAGCCAGTTCTCCCATAGTGTCCAGGACGATCACCGTGGCACCAGTGAAATCTGCCGCGTGTATATGGGCACACTGCGAGCGACACACAGCACGGCAGCGGTGGGCCTGGACGTGACGCACCACGGTTGCCACCCTTTCCAAATGTCGCGGCGCCAACACCAGGAGGAGGTCCGGGTAGCGCTCATACAGTTGGCGATATACAGACAGCAAGATGGTTTCTTCTCCCTCATGGGTACTGCCGGCCACGAGGAGACGCCTGCCTCTCATAAGAGGAGCGAGAGGATGCAACGGTGGGGGCTGGACGCTCGCGAGCAGAGCGCGATCAATGTTGGTGTTGCCAGCGACGTGCAGACGCCTGGCGTCTGCCCCAAGGTGCTGAAAGCGGTATGCTCCCTCTTCAGATTGCACGAGGAGTAACGTGACATCAGCTAGCACACGTCGCATGAGGGGACGGATCCACTGGTAGTGCTGAAAGGCCCGCTGCGAAAGGCGGCCATTGACCAGCACAACGGGAATGTGCTGACGCGCTGCGGCGCGGCAGAGGTTAGGCCACAACTCCGTCTCTTGGATAATCACGGCGCGCGGGCATAGGCACCGCATCAGACGCCGCATGAGCCAGGGGAGGTCAAGAGGCAGGACAAAAGTTAAAGCGGCCTCAGGGATGATACGCTGTGCCATCTGCTTGCCAGCCGGTGTAAAAACAGACAGCACAATAGGGAGCTCAGGCAAACTGGTATGCAGACTGGTGATGAGTGGGCGTACCCCTTGTACTTCACCTACCGAAGCGGCATGAAACCACAAGCAGCCACTGACAGCCTGAACCGTCGTGGGGGGGACGATGCCATAACCAAAACGCTCGGCAAGATCGTGATGATACGTGGCGCCTCGCAGGCAGCGCCACAGGATGCGCGGCAGCAGTCCGAGCCCACCGAGGAGCAGGATCAAGGTGTACAGAATATACATAGCGTGTTGTGAGGCTCTCTCGTCAGGGGAGAGCAGCGGCGAGCGTGTTAAGTAGCAAAATAGTGATCAGCCATCTCTGTGATGTGCCGCAGGTTCGTTTCGACCTCGTGTCGCTTGGCCTCAAAGACTGCCGGCGAAGCACTTGCTGGCACGTAGATCGGTTGCCCATAGATGACCACGATACGACTGAACGGCAACGGCATGAGAAAAGCATCCCAACTACGGAAGACCTTTTTCCAGCGTGCACTGTAGGTCACCGGGACAATGGCAGCCCCTGTCTGCTGCGCCACTGCGACAATGCCTGGTTGGACTTGATAGCGTGGCCCCCGGGGTCCATCCGGGGTCAAGGCTGCATGATACCCACTGCGGACTTTCCGCACGATTTCTCGCAGGGCCTGGGCCCCTCCACGGCTGCTCGAACCACGCGTCACATGGGCGCCAAAGCGTTGCAGTACCTGGCTGACGAATTCCCCATCTTTGCTATGGCTGACCAGGATCGTAAAACGCTGACGATAGTAGAGATGGGGAAAATACAGCATCCGTCCATGCCAACAGGCAAGCAAAACCGCTGTCCCCCCATTCCATGCACACCGCTCGAAATGTTGCTGTACGTATACCGGCCGCAAGGTGCTATAGAGGATGCACAGCCCCCAGGCGAGCACACGGGCTACGCTGGCCATGAGCCAGTGGCGACAGCGTGCCGCGTTTCCGGAGAACATTACCCTTCCACCGTTGCGGCAGCGCGCGTTTCTGCTGCCTGCAAAAACTGCCCTACACACGCGGCAGCGCGCCGGGCTCCTTCCCCCGTGCCCAGCGTATGACGGAGTAGCGTTAACTCATCCCTGACATACCGCCCGACCTCAGGATGTTCAAGGCAGTGCAGAGCCAGGGCCGCCAGGGTCTGGGGACACAGAGCCTCTTGGAGCAGTTCAGGTACTAGGGGTCGGCCAGCAACGATATTCACCAGTCCAATATAAGGAATGCAGAGGACGCGTCGCGCCAGCCAGGTGGTGACTGGATGCATTTTATACACGACCACCATGGGTGTCCCAATCAGACCCGCCTCCAGGGTCGCCGTGCCAGAGGTCACGAGGGCAAAGTGGGCAGCACGTAACGCGGTCTGGCTTTGCCCCTGGATGACTGTCATAGGGATGGGGTAATGGGTGAGCAGTAGCTGGACTTCATCCAGAGCCAGCGTCGGCGCTACCGGGATGATCCCTTGCGCCTGGGGCAGGCGCTGCTGAATGCGCTGGAAGGCAGCGAGCATCATGGGGAGCAGACCATGGAGTTCCTGACGACGACTCCCAGGTAAGAGCGCGACAATAGGGTACTGCGCGTCGAGTCCTAAGCTGTGCGCTGCGTGCGCGGCTGAGGGTAAGTGGTGCAGATGGTCGAGGAGGGGATGACCGACATACTCGGCATCCACGCCAGCGGCAGTGTAAAACGGCACTTCAAAGGGAAACAGCGTCAGCATTTTATCGACGGAGCGTGCCACGCGCTTGACCCGGTGTTGGCCCCAGGCCCAGATTTGCGGGCTAATGTAGTAGACCACCGACAGCCCAGCGCGTTTCGCAAAACGCGCCAAAGTGAGATTGAAACCTGGGGCATCGATGAGGACCACCACGTGCGTGCCGCGGCGCACCGCTTCACGCAGCAGGCGATACGCCATGTGCAAGCCTGCTGGCACTTTGGCCAGGATTTCCACCACCCCCACCACATTCAGAGCCTGGACATCAAACAGCGTTTCTACCCCAGCAGCCCGCATGGAGTCTCCACCGAGACCGTACACCTGGAGATGGGGGAAACGCTCGCGCAAGGCCCTCACTAATGCCGCCCCATGCTGGTCGCCGGACGCTTCGGCTGCTACCATCAAAAGCGGTGCACACGGCCCTGTGTGAGTCGGGTGATCCATTACGCTCTCCCGCTCGCGTCAGGCTGTTGCAACGAGACTGCGGACACCCCGACCAGGGCAATACGACGCGCATCCGCCAGGGCAACTAGCTCTGGTCGACGGAGCATAAATGTCGTCCCAGCTTCGACGGCCAGGACGGCAGCGCGTCCAGCGATGACCCCGTGGAGTGTGTGCGGTCCGACTGTAGGTATATCAAAACGCAGATCCTGCTGTGGGCGACTCACTTTGATAACGACAGCGCCATGGCCCCCGTATTGACATCCCCGCTCGATGGTCGCATCTGTGCCCTCTAACGCCTCTACCGCCAGGACAGTCTGACGGCGTACGACAATCGTCTGCCCAATATCCAACGCTGCAAGCTGTTTCGCCCGTGCAAAACCGTAACGCATGTCGTCCCAGGCACGTTGACTTGGCTGTCGTTTGCCGAGGATGCCCTCCGGCGTGACCAGGTGACCAAGCAGGCGAGTCTGCTCGATCACCTCCAATCCTTCCTCAGCAAATTCGGCAATAATGGTACGCAACAGGGTGACGTCGCGGTAATCACGCATCCGGCTGAGCCCTCGCAAGACGCGCAGATCGAGGCGCGGGTTCTCAAACAGAAAACGCTTCTCCACCTTGCCGATCAGGACGACCTGCTGCACTTTGTAGCGTTGCAAGGTCCGAATAATCTTCGTGAGTTGTCCTGGGCCATACTGTGCCAGCATAGGGCAGTAGGGTATCAGTTGGTTCGCCACGTGTGCTGACAGCGCCACGGTGGGCAACGGAGCACCCTCAACATACGCCCGTCTGGCGATAATTTCAGGGAGTTCACCGGCGCCAGCTATCATTCCCAAGTGTGCCATACCAGGCTCCACTCAGACCAGTCCATCCTTCTCGAGAATCTCGAGCACTTGCAGTGCCACCTGCAGCGAACGGAGCTCTTCGTCCACAGAGACGACCCGGATGGCTCTCTGTGTGGCACAGTCGATCAGGTGTTTGATTTCTAACTTGAGCGGGTTTTCCTTGTGAACAAAAATGCGCTCGATGAGCGATTCCTGTTTATAGCGTAAGGCGCCGCACGCCACCAGGTGTTCCGATGAGGCTTGACGATGCACACGAATATCTTGATCGGTGTAATCAAGCACAATATATGCGTCGCGCTGCGTAATGGCCATGGTACGAATCTTAATCTCCGTGGCGCGGGAGGCAATGATATTCGCGATACAGCCATTCTGGAAGCAGAGTTGGACATTGGCCAGGTCTTCCCGGTCGGTATGGATGGCCTTGCCCAAGGCATACATGCGCCGCACGGGAGAGCGCACCAGATTGAGAATGATGTCAATATCATGGATCATCACATCCAGGATGACACCATCCTCCTTGATGCGGGGCACAAAGGGACCCAGGCGGCGGCTTTCGATCAACCAGGGATTATGGACAATCTTTTTCAACTCCTGCACTGCCCCATTAAAACGCTCGACGTGTCCAACATGTAAGACGACGTTTTGGGACTCTGCAAGGCGAAAGAGTTCACGCGCTTCCTCGAGAGTATGCGTCATGGGCTTTTCCAGGAGCACATGGACACCAGCTTCGAGAAAATCGCGAGCGATGCTGTAATGGAGTGAGGTTGGCACTGCAATACTGACCACATCGACAGTACCAAGCAGTGCATGATAATCCGTCACAGGCATCGTATTGTATTGCTCGGCAATGGCGGTGACGCGGTGTCGGTCACAATCGGCAACACCCACCAGTTCGACGTTGAACAGCTCACTGTAGACGCCAACGTGATATTGTCCCATCTGGCCAACACCCACCACTCCAGCTCTCACTTTTTGCATCATCGTGTCCCGCTGCCAGTGAGCATACGGTGATACCACGACCGCGGCCATGGCAAGTCAGCTAAGGTTATGAACAGATACCGCGTTGTGAATGCTCGATGAACCATATGAGATGTGCCACAGGGGCGCTAGAGGTTAATTGATATTGCATGGTCTTCAGGGCCTGGCTCACGTTCAAGTTGGAACGATAGAGGGTGCGGTAGGCAATCTTCAGCTCACGACGCATTTCAGGGCTAAACCCCGCCCGTCGTAATCCTACCGTATTCAAACCGTGCACTGTTGCCGGGCTCCCCGCCGCCAGGAGGAAGGGGGGCACATCTTGCAACAGCCGTGAACTCCCTCCCACCATACTATAGGCCCCAATACGGACGAACTGATGCACGCCAGTCACACCGCCAATCACGGCCCCATCTTCCACTTCCACATGCCCACCGAGCGCCGTCAGGCTAGATACGACCACATGGTTGCCCAGCACGCAGTCATGGGCTATATGGGCCTGCGCCATGATGAAATTGGACGATCCAAGGCGTGTACTACCTCCCGGCTTCATACTCCGCTGGATGACCACTAATTCACGGATATCGTTCTCATCACCGATATGGAGGTAACTCGGGCTCCCATCGTACTGCCGATGCTGTGGGGCACCGCCCAACACCGCCCCCGTACCAATGTGACACCGTGACCCTATGGTTGTCCAGCGTTCAATAACCGCATGCGCCCCAACGGAGGTATCCGCCCCGATGCTGACCTCTTCACCGATGATAGCAAAAGGGCCTATACTGACCCCATCAGCCAGTTTTGCCGTGGGATGCACGATGGCTCGTAGGTCGATATGGACCGTCACCGCTTTTGCCCTTCTCGAGGATTGTCTGCTAAAAATACCTGTAGCTCAGCTTCGGCTGCCAGAGCCTTTTCCACAAACGCCTGTCCACGCAAACGCCAGACTGGCCCGCGCTGGCGCATGACCTCTAGGCGCATGATGAGCTGATCTCCTGGGATCACCTGGCGCCGGAATTTGCCACGATCAATGCCCGTAAAAAGCGGGGTCTTGCCCCCCGTCGCTGTCTCCGAATAATACACTAACACTCCTCCCACCTGGGCCATCGCTTCGATCACCAGGACTCCCGGCATGACCCGGTAGTATGGAAAGTGCCCCTGAAAGAACGGCTCATTGAGCGTCACATTTTTGAGGCCGATAGCATACTCATTGCAGACAATTTCCTGAATGCGATCGACGAGCAGAAACGGGTAACGATGTGGCAGGATTGCCAGAATCTCTTCCGGTCCCAGGGCGCTCACGACCTCTTCTCCTGAGACTCGAGCGCATCGAGGCGCTGTTGGAGTTGTTTGACCTGTTGAAACAACTCCCCGAGCCTCAGGCTATAAAAATGCATCCGCTTTGCCACTGGGCCCGGCAGGGCTGGCGTCCCATACACCGTCGCACCTGGCTCGATATCAGAGGCAACCCCTGCTTGTGCAGCAATGGAGGCTTTGTCCCCTATCGTGATATGATCGGCGATACCGACCTGCCCCCCCATGCGGACATGCGCGCCGACCTGTACACTGCCTGACAATCCCACCTGCCCCGCTAAAACTGCATGGGTACCAACGACACTATTGTGCCCGATCTGTACTAAATTGTCGAGCTTTACGCCGGTCTCAATGATGGTATCTCCCACAGTGGCCCGGTCAATACACGTATTGGCACCAATCTCCACGGCATCGCCGATGACGACACGTCCAACCTGAGGGACCTTACGATATGAACCATCTGAGAGAGGATAAAAGCCAAAACCATCTGCACCCACAACCGCACCACTGTGGATAATGACACTCCGTCCAAGATACACATGTGGATAGAGACTGACATTGGCATACAGGATGCAACCAGCCCCGATCTCACAATCTTCACCGATATACGTTCCTGGATACACCGTCACATCATCCCCCAGGCGAACACCTCGACGAATCACGGCATAGGGACCAATGTTGACGCGTGCCCCCAAGATCACCTCAGGGTCAATGACGGCACGGGCATCAATACCCCAGGTGGGAAGTTGCTGTGGGAAAAAGTGTTCAAGGAGATGAATGAAGCCCAGATAGGGATCTGGAACACGGATGGCCGGACGGTCAACGGGGACGCGTGGCGCCACAAGGACCGCCGTAGCATGTGACGTCGCCAGCCGCGCCGTATGTTTGCTCTCCGCGAGAAAGGTTAAGTCTCCCGTTTGCGCCTGATCCAAAGGGGCAATGCCGCAAATGATCGTCTGTCCATCCCCCTCGAGTTGGCCTGTGAGTATACGTGCCAACTCAGCCAGCGTCACGCGCATGCTACTTCCTTTCCAGGTTAGCGTTTTTTCCCTGCAGGTGTTGAAGGTGGCGCCGCCGGAGGTGTTATTAAAGTTTGCTCTGCTGGCATTTGATCGAAACGTTGAACGATTTTCGGTGTAATATCAATCGCCTTATTGAAATAGAGGACCACCGCGGTGTTTTCGTTACCTTCCAGCACCAGATTATAGCCTTCACGTTCGCCAAGCTCTTGTACGACCTTCCGGACAATCAGCAGGAGAGCTTGAGTCTCCCGGATTTCCCGCTCACGGAACTCCTGTGTGGCATCCTCAGTAAAGCGGTTAGTATCGTCTATAAAGCGTTTTAGCTCCCGTGCTCGGCGGCGATAATCTTCATCCTTTGCCGCGCGAGCCTGCTCGGTTAACAAGTCCTTCTGGGTGCGAAACTCGGTTTGCAGTTTCTGCAGCTCTTCTTCTTTCTGTCGCTTAAACTCAAGCTTCGACTTGATTTCTTGCTGTAACCTGTCACCCAGGTCTCGCAACCGATCTTTCGCGCTTCTCCCACGGACAGACTGGTCCAGCACAGCTTGTAAATCAACCACACCGATTTTCTGTGCCTGTGCCTGTGCGGTCTCGGTCATGCTCAGGCCCAAAGCCACAGCCACCATACACGTCCACAACCCAACCCTCCTCAAGCGTCCCTTATACATCCAGCCTACTCCTTCTCCCTTTCCGTCTACTTAGAAGATCCCCAGGGCGTTCGCGTCTATCCACGGCCCTTCTTCCCGTACATCTCCTCAGAAGGTACCCAGGAGAAAACCCAAGGCGCCGAGACTCTCACCACGTCGTCTATCGAGCTTGAACCCATAGTCTAAGCGAATTGGTCCCACAGGGGTAATGAGCCGGAAACCAATCCCGACACTCCGGCGCAGATCCCCAAAGTCAAATTGATGGTCCGGGTTGTAGACGTTCCCGGCATCCAGAAAAGTGACCACACGTAAAATGCGACCAAAACTGCGTCCTACCTCCAGGTTAAACTGGAGGAACGAAGTACCCCCCAGAGGGTTGCCACGTGAATCTTTGGGGCCAATGTCACGAAATTCAAAGCCCCGTATGGTCGTTGCTCCTCCGAGAAAAAAACGCTCTGAGGCTGGCAAACTTTTTCCCCCGTACCCGTCACCCAGGCCGAAGCGCCCGCGCACAAAACCCGTGAGACCTTTGGGTAAGGGGAAATACCAGGTGGAGCTACCGATGACCTTGTAAAATCGGTTCGTGCCCCCTAAACCAGCGCCGGTGACCTCAAAGGCCTGCACTGACCCTTGTGAAGGATCGAACTGATTGTCACGTGAATCCCAGGCAATACGCGGCGTCAGGCTGCTCGTATACGAAGTACCCTCCTGCTGGCGTAACAAGTCAGAGGCGCCAGGGTCGAGATCATTGATGTTCAGTATCTCATAGTTGTATGTCACTGATGCACGCGCATACTCACCCAAGGTACGCCCCAGGGTGAGACCAGTACCGGTCCGTCGCGAAGTGAAGGTCCGAAAGTCAAGCGTACGTCGAAAGATGCTTACCCCGGCGCTGATGGGCTGACCGAAAAGGTATGGCTCCTGGAAGTCGATGGTAATATCCTGGGACAGACTCCCAATACGCGCACTGGCACTAATCGTCTGCCCACGTCCAAACAGATTACTCTGGCTTACGGAGGCTGTAAAGACAACGTTTTCTATGGAACTGAAACCGACACCGGCGGTAAACTGGCCCGTAGAACGCTCGGTGACCTCGACCTCGAGATCCATCAATTCTTCTTCACCACGGCGTTTCGTATCGATTTTGACTTCTTCGAAATACTGCAAATTGACGAGGCGTTGCCGCGAACGTTGCAATTTCGTGGCACTATAGAGTTCCCCTTCATCGAGGCGCATCTCACGCCGAATCACCTGGTCTCGCGTGCGCTCGTTGCCAACAATATCGATGCGTCCAATATAGACCCTGGGGCCAGGTCGAGTCGTAAAGCTCAGGTTCACCAAACGCGTTACTTGGTCTATCGATACCGTCGGTGTCACATCGGCAAATGCATACCCACGGTCCGCATAGGCATCCGTCAGGGTCATGATATCGCGCCGCACTGCCTCACGGCTATAGATTTCCCCCGTGGTGAGGCGCACCTTTTGGCGCAATTCCTCCTCCTTAAAGACGCTATCCCCTGTCAAGGTGACCCTGCCGATTTTGAATTGTTCTCCCTCACGTGTGATTGGTATGGTAATGACAATCCCACCAGCCTCACGGTTAATCTCCACCACCGGTTCACCGATCTGCACATTGATATAGCCGTTATTCTGATAGACATTTTCGAGCAGTTGCAAATCGACACGAAGCGTCTCAGGCTTATAGAGGGCCGAAGAACCGCTGATAACGGGGAGGGTATACTCTTTGAGTTGCACTTCTTTCCGCAACTCGCTATCCGTAAATCCCTTGTTGCCGGTAAAACGAATGCGGCTAATATAGATTTTCTTCCCTTCAGTGATACGCAGCAGAACATCAACCTGATTGTCGGCGACTTCAGTGACTTCTGGGCTTATATGGGCAAAGTAGTAACCCTCTTCACGGTAATGTTTTTGGAGATCTGCAATCGTATCGTTCAGCAGGTTGCGCGCAAATGTGGAACGCTCTTTCAGCAAGATGCGTTTGGTGATTTCGGCTGCTTCAATGAAACGGTTACCGCTGAAGGTAACCGTGCGCACCGCTGGTTTTTCAACCACCGTAAGAATCAAACGTACACCGTCAGTGACGTCCTCCGCGCGGACTTGGATGTCGTCGAAGGTGCGGAGGGCATAGAGCCGTTTGATATCCTCACTGAGCGTTTGCGGCACATAGGGTTTCCCCACCTCCGTCTTTAAGTAGAAACGAATGGTTGACTCTGGGGTACGGCGGTTCCCACGGATTTCGATATCGCGTACCAGCACCCCTGGACCAATAGCGGCGGCTTGCCATGCGGGCCATAGCATCATGAGGAGCAACAACGAGAAGCCAATTACAAGGCAGCGCATCATCAACCCAGGCTCCCGACCTTGCACGACAAGCACGCTGATACATACCCTCTCTAGACACACCAAAGCCCGATGGAGGGAGTCTTCCACCGGGCTTTGACAACTACATGCACGGGATGGGACGGTTACCTAGCTATCGGAAAGACTCTCAACGGCGTCTTCTTGCTTCGCAAGAAACACCAGCTCCTCACCTGCAAGCTTGATTTGCACTACACCACCCTGAGGGAATTCGCCACGTAAGACCTCCTCAGAGAGTGGGTCTTCAATATGGCGCTGGATGGCACGCCGGAGGGGACGGGCACCGTACGCGGAATCATACCCCTGCTGTGCCAACCATGCCTTGGCATTGTCATCGATTTCCAGGGTGATACCACGCTCGCCCATCTGCTGATTCAAGCGCCGCAGCATGATGTCCACGATCTGCTTGATGTGGTCCATAGTCAGCGTGTGGAACATCACGGCTTCGTCGATACGATTGAGAAATTCAGGGTTGAAGGTCTTTTTGAGTTCGTTCATGACGCTCTCTTTCATCTTCGCGAACGTCACTTCCTCGGTGTCCTTCTGGAACCCAATGGCAGTGTTCTTTTCAATCGCCCGGGCGCTCAGGTTCGAGGTCATGATCAAGACGACGTTCTTGAAGTCCACCTTCCGCCCATAGCTATCGGTGAGATGGCCGTCGTCCATCACCTGGAGCAACACATGATAGATATCTGGATGGGCCTTCTCGATTTCATCCAAGAGCACGACCGAATAGGGCTTACGACGCACCTGTTCGGTGAGTTGACCGCCTTCGTCGTAGCCAATATAGCCCGGAGGCGCTCCCGTAAGGCGCGAGACATTGAATCGCTCCATGTACTCCGACATGTCGACCCGGATGAGTGCGCTCTCGTTCCCGAATAGAAACTCCGCCAACGCCCGCGCCAACTCCGTTTTGCCAACACCCGTTGGCCCTAAGAAAATGAACGTCCCAACCGGCCGCCGCGGGTCCTTCAGGCCAGCGCGTGAGCGCCGAATGGCACGTGTCACCACCGCAATGGCCTCTTCTTGACCCACGACCCGCTGGTGCAGCTCATCCTCCATATTGAGCAAGCGCTGCGATTCCGCCTCTTCGATCTTCGACAGCGGAATACCCGTCATGCGGGACACCACATAGGCCATATCCTCTTCAGTCACGACGATCTCGCGCTCGTCATGCGTGTCTTCCCACTCTTGCTTCAGGGTGTCAATCTGACGGCGAATGTCTTCCTCTTGATCCCGGAGTTCGACGGCTTTTTCAAACTCCTGATTCTCGATCTTCTCTTTTTTCAGGCGTACGATCTCATTGATTTTCCGTTGCAAATCCCGCACCATCGGTGGTGGCGTGATCCGCCGCAGCCGCACCCGCGCCCCGGCTTCGTCCATGACATCGATGGCCTTGTCAGGTAGGAAGCGTTCTGTCACATAACGCGCCGACAGCTTGACCGCTTGGACGATAGACTCATCGGGGATACGGAGATGGTGATGCGCCTCGTAGCGATCCCGTAAGCCCTTGAGGATCTCAATACTTTCTTCGACGCTCGGCGGATCAACCATAATGGGCTGAAAGCGCCGCTCCAGGGCCCCATTCTTCTCAATGTATTTGCGATATTCGTCGAGCGTTGTGGCGCCAATGCATTGGATTTCACCGCGTGACAGGGCCGGCTTGAGCATGTTAGAGGCATCCACTGAGCCTTCGGCCGCTCCGGCCCCCACCAGCGTGTGCAGCTCGTCAATGAAAATCATGACGTTTTCGGCCTGCACAATCTCTTTCATGATGGCCTTCATACGCGCTTCGAACTGTCCACGATATTTTGTCCCAGCCACCAACGCACCCAAATCGAGGGCCACCACACGCCGATCAAACAGCAGTTGCGGCACTTCACGATTCACAATGCGCTGTGCCAATCCCTCGACAATTGCCGTCTTGCCAACGCCAGGCTCGCCAATGAGTACCGGATTGTTCTTCGTGCGTCTACTGAGAATCTGGACCACCCGCTCGATCTCGTTTTCACGCCCAATGACAGGGTCGAGCTTGCCAATCTGGGCCAGCTCGGTAAGGTCACGCCCAAACTCGTCCAGCGCTGGGGTTTTACTCTTCTCTTTGGTTTTCGTCGCCGGTTCTTGCAGAAGATTGAGAATCTTCTCACGCGTCTCCACCAGACGAATCCCTAGGGCATTTAGAACCTTGGCGTTGCGCGGCAGGTGACGCTCGACCTCCATACGGATTTGATCGATGCTCAAGCCCGCTTTCTGCAGCACGGTGATCGCAATACCGCCCCCATCTTTGAGCATGCCGAGCAGAATGTGTTCGGTACCAAGATACTCATGATGATGCCGTTCTGCTTCTTCCCTTGCGAGAATGATGACTCGTCTGGCCCGTTCCGTAAATCGCTTGAACATACGTTGCGTCTCCTCAGGCTGCGCTGACCTTTCCATCTACAAGGGAAATCGCCCGGTCCATGTGTGCAGCAAACTCACGGTCATGCGTCACAATGACGAACGTTTGCCCCAATTCCTCGTTGAGCTGACGTAGCAGTTTTTGGATGGCCTGACCTGTGGCTCGATCCAAATTTCCCGTCGGCTCGTCAGCCAGAACCACATCCGGTTTGTTAATCAAAGCCCGGGCTACGGCCACCCGCTGCTGCTCTCCCCCGGAGAGCTCCCCAGGCCGATGGTGCAGTCTATCCCCCAAACCCACACTGACTAAGAGATGACGAGCTTCCTGTTGCACTTCGCGCTTTGCCCGACGCTGGATAAGGGCAGGGATCATGGTATTTTCCAACGCAGAAAATTCGGGCAAAAGATGATGAAACTGAAACACGAACCCGATGCGGCGGTTGCGAAAGTCGGCCAATGCCCGCTCATGGAGATGTACCAGATCAACCCCACAGCAGTGTATCGCTCCTTGCGTCGGACGATCCAACCCCCCCATGAGATGCAGGAGCGTGCTTTTCCCGGCGCCAGACGGTCCCACGATGGCCACCATCTCCCCTGCAGCAATGTCTAAGTGCACACCGCGTAGCACCTCAACGGTCGTCTTAGGCTGCACGTAGTGTTTATACACCTTATCGGCCTGGATCAGCATTGACTTGAGGTTACCCCTCGATTTCCGGTCCGCCGTTTGTCCGCTCCTAATCATAACACGAACTATTCATATCGCAAAGCCACAACCGGATCCAGCCGCGAGGCATTCCATGCCGGATACAACGTGGCGAAAAAACTCACGCAGATCGCCGTGAGCACAATCAGAGCCACGTCCACACTGTGGATCTGCACCGGGAGTTTGTCAAGAAAATACACATCGGGGGAAAAAAATTGGATCCCGAGCAAGCGCTCGACCACCCCTGCTATGGTCTGCAGGTTCCAGGCAAACACCAGTCCACCCAGACCTCCGAGCACGGTTCCGACCACGCCAATAATCATGCCTTCGAGCATGAAGATCTTATAAATGCTGGCGTTACGAGCCCCCATAGCTTTCAGAATGGCGATATCCGCGTGTTTTTCCATGACCAGCATAATTAAAGTGCTGACAATGTTGAAAGCCGCCACCAAAATAATCAACACGAGGATGATGAACATCAATACCTTTTCTTGCCGCAGCGCGGCAAACAGATTGCGATTCATCTGCATCCAATCACGGGTCCAGAATGCCGGGCCGAGCAAACCGCTAATGCCCTCAGCGACCTCGTGGACACGATAAATGTTGTCCACCTTAACCTCAATGCCATGCACGGCATCCCCCAGTTCGAAAAAGTCTTGAGCTTGGCGTAGGGACATCAGGGCGAGCTTGGCGTCGTATTCGTACATACCGGTGTCAAACGTGCCGGTGACGGTAAAACCGCGCATGTTAGGCATAATCCCAGCCGGAGTGAGGACCCCGAGGGGCGACGTGACCATCACCTGCTGGCCTGGGAAGACGAGCAAATGACGTGCCAGTTCTTTCCCGAGCACGATACCGCGGCTGGCAGCAGGGCTCGCAGGGGCCCCGTCTGGCGGGCGTGGCGGTTCCAGGAGCGGGCGCAGCTCCTGGCCATGCATATGGCGGCTCAGTTCTGCCATCTGGTCGGTGCGACCGGGATCAATACCACGCACAATGGTCCCTGCGACGTGTCCTTCTGCCACTAGCATGACTTCGTGGGTGGTAAAGGGCGCCGCGAAGGTGACGTGCGGCAAGGCCGCCACGCGGGTGACAATGTCTTGGTAGTCTTCAAGGCGTCCTGGAGTTTGGGGGAGGATCCAGATGTGTGAGTTGATGCCAAGAATCTTGTCTTTCAGACTGGTCTCAAAGCCACTCATCACGGCCAGGACTACAATCAGGACCATCACACCGACAGCCACTCCCCCGACCGAGATCAGCGTGATGAGCGAGATAAATGTCTGCCGACGTCGTGACTTGAGGTAGCGTAAACCCACTGTGAGTTCGTAGGTCATCGCTCAGAGCTCTGCCACGCTGTCTGGCGTCTACACGGCAGCACGGTACGCCACGAGATAGCCTTGTATGAACGCATCCAATCCCCCTTCGAACACCGCGTCGACATTGCCAATCTCGACACCGGTACGATGGTCTTTGACGAGTTGGTAGGGTGCTAACGTATAGGAACGAATTTGATTGCCCCAGGCGATATCCTTCTTTTCGCCCTGGAGTTCGGCCATCTTCTCGCGTTGGCGCTGTTGGGCCAGCGCGTAGAGACGTGAACGTAAGACGCTCATGGCACTGGCACGGTTCTTGTGCTGCGAGCGTTCATTCTGGCACTGCACCACAATTTTGGTCGCGTCGTCCACCTGATACGTCAAACGAATAGCAGAATCCGTCACATTGACGTGTTGACCGCCAGCGCCGCTCGAGCGATAGGTGTCGACGCGCAAGCATGCCGGATCGATGTCTACTTTGATCGTTTCATCCACTTCCGGCGTGACCAACACCGCAGCGAACGACGTATGCCGTCGTCGTGCCGCATCAAACGGGGAAATACGCACCAGGCGATGCACGCCGTGCTCCGCTTTGAGATAGCCGAAAGCATAACGCCCTGCGACCTTCAGGGTCGCACTTTTGATACCCGCTTCTTCGCCTGGCTGGAAGTCGAGGACGTCGTACGTATATCCGTGCGTCTCTGCCCAACGGATATACATGCGCAGCAACATGTGCGCCCAATCCTGCGACTCTGTGCCCCCAGCCCCGGGATGGATGGACAGCAGGGCATTTGCCGTATCCATCTCTCCACACAGCAACGACTCAAGCTCAAAATGTGCAATTTCCAAGGCAAGCTTCGACGTCTCGACCTGGACTTCTTGGAGGACTTCAGTATCGTCTGCTTCTTCTGCCAAGTCGAGGAGGCCGTGAGCCTCCTCGACTTGGCCCTGTAATTTCTGCCAGCGGTCGGCTGGGGCTTGGAGTTGGGCTCGTCGTTTCAACACCTCTTGAGCCTCTTCCACATGCTCCCAGAAATCGTCACGGGCCATCTGCGCATCGAGGGTAGCAATTTCTACCTGGGTCTTGCCGAGATCAAAGATGACCTCGGAGTGCGTCGAGTTTGCCTTGTAACTGGGTTAACTGTTGGCGTACTTCATCACCGGTCATGGACATCCTTTATGTCTCCAAAAGCGCTGCGGCAAATTCAGCGGCGTCGAACGGCCGCAGGTCGTCGAGCCCTTCACCAATACCAATGTAACGAATAGGCACGTGGAACCGGTCCGCAATATTAATGACAATGCCTCCCTTGGCCGTGCCGTCGAGCTTGGTCAACACCAGGCCAGTCAGACCGAGGCTGTCATGAAACTGCTGCACTTGCGCAATGCCGTTCTGGCCTGTCGTGGCATCGAGGACTAACCAAATATCGTGTGGTGCCCCCGGCATTTCGCGCTCAAGCACCCGGCGCATTTTTTTCAATTCCTCCATCAGGTGGACCTTCGTATGCAAGCGCCCTGCGGTATCAATAAGCACCCGCTCCACCTGACGGGCACGTGCAGCGCGCACAGCATCAAAAGCCACCGCAGCGGCATCACCTCCCGGCTGTCCTTTAATGATATCCACCCCGGCACGCTTCGCCCACAACTCGGCCTGTTCGATTGCTGCGGCGCGGAAGGTATCTGCCGCCACCAGCAAGGATTTCTCGCCAGCTGCCTGAAACTGATAGGCCAGCTTGCCGAGCGTGGTGGTTTTCCCAACGCCATTGACGCCTACCATCAGAAGGACCCACGGATGGGGGCGCGCCGTCATGTCCGTGGCAGAAGCTGGCGTGGCCGCAAGCAGAATATCGCGCACCGTTTCCATCACCCCAGTGCATAAGCCTTCACCAGCTGCAATGGTCCTTTGCTTGATCCGGTTGTTGACTTCTGCGAGGATTTTCTCAGTAGTCTGCACCCCCAAGTCGGCCAGGATCAGTGCTTCTTCGAGTTCTTCCAAAGTCTCGGCGTCGATCCGTTTGCGACTAAAGACAGCCCCGAGACTCTCCTTGAGCGCCTGGCGGGTTTTCTGTAACCCCGCCACCAATCGCCCCAAAAATCTCCCCTCAGCCATGACCTTCCTCCCAGCAGGAGACCCTGTCGGCTAAGCCCGTGTCTGTTGCAGCAGTTCAAGGAGCTGCTTGGCGGCATGTTGCTCGGCCGCTTTTTTACTGCGCCCTAGGCCAACGCACCAGTACTCATGGTTCAGCGTCAACTGGACATGGAATGTTTTTTGATGCGCGGGGCCTTCTTCACGGAGTACATGATACGTGGGGAGGCAGCCAAAGACGCTCAAGGTGTGTGTCTGGAGCAACCCCTTGTAGTCCCAGCCTGGCATGCTGCTGGTGTACTGTTCTATAACCCTCACCGTGGCCAAGGAGCAAAAACCAACCTAGGTCAAGCTGACGTGCCAGCATAGCGAGTGTTCCTTGATTCACCAGACGTGCCCGTAGTTGCGAGAGCTGCCCTTCACGCGCAGTGGCATACGTCGTGTAGACATAGGCACTCACAATGAGTTCCAAGACGGCATCGCCCAAAAACTCCAGCCGCTCATAATCGCCATGGCTGCCACCTGCCTCGTGGGCGTAGGAACGGTGGGTTAGAGCCTCATTGAGCAGCGCAATGTCCTGGAATGTGTACCCCAGACGGGTCTGGAACGCGGCGAGAAGGGCCATGCGTTCGGCGGTGATCACGACGACTCCGGATAGTGTTTGAAGACCACACAGGCATTCGTTCCGCCGAAGCCGAGTGACGTGGACATCGCCACCTGCACCGACATGGCACG
>WNGB01004704.1_pt1 | contig 21743 bp, 17 predicted proteins | sample 5400681 | NCBI WGS metagenome assembly WNGB01 (sample SAMN13153367, study PRJNA577476) | soil metagenome | isolation source: 115 cm soil or saprolite under grassland replicate 2 | place: USA:California | collected 2016-06-15
CCAAGGCTTCTGCGTCATGGCCGGCATTGGCGTCGAAGGCGGTCAGGCCAAAAAGGCACTCGACTCGGTCAAGGAGCGGCTCGATACCAAATACGGCATCGTGCTCAACAACCCGCCCTACACCGAGTACCACGTCGAGATGGGCGAGATCACGTCGTACCCGCCCGGGTACAAAGAGAACGCCGGCATCTTCTGCCACAACAACCCGTGGATCATCATCGCCGAGACCGTGATCGGCCGCGGCGACCGCGCGTTCGAATACTGGAAGAAGATCGCGCCCGCGTACCTCGAGGACCAGAGCGAGGTTCACCGCCTCGAGCCCTATGTGTACGCGCAGATGATCGCGGGCAAGGACGCCGTCCGGCACGGCGAGGCCAAGAACTCGTGGCTGACAGGCACCGCGGCCTGGAACTTCGTCGCCATCTCGCAGTACCTGCTCGGCATCCGCCCCGACTTCGACGGCCTGCGGGTTCACCCGTGCATGGGCGGCGAGGTCCCGACCTTCACCGTCACCCGCAAGTGCCGCGGCGCCGAGTACAAGATCAACGTCAGGAACAGCGGCAAAGGCGGGGCTCCCAAGCTGACCGTGAACGGCAAGTCGATCACGGGCGACCTCGTCCCCTACGCGGCGGCGGGCGCGACCGTCACCATCGACTGCGAAAGCTGAGCGCGGACAACAAAAGGCCATCCGGGGCGTGCCCTCGGATGGCCTTTTCGTTTTCGGGCGCGGCCCGCGCTCTCGGCGCGAACCGGCCCCCTTTTCGTTTTCGGGTGTCCGCGCCTTACTTGGTCAGCGCCTTGAGGTTGCTGATGCAGTAGTCGAACGGGACCGGCGACGACGTGTTGGTCACGACGTGGAACTGCATCGACACGATCTTCGTCCTGTCGAAGGGGGTCGCCGCGGCCATGAGGTACATCGGACCGCCGACGCCGCTGCCGGCGGGCACGTCGTCGAACATGAACGAGTAGTCGCCCGCGGTTTTGAACGGCGAGAGGCCCATGGTCGCGCCGCCCCAGTACGCCGAGTTGATGTCGGTCGTTCCCTTGATCGCGTAGGTGGGGAACTCGACCCGCATCTGGCCGCCGACCGGCGGCATGTCGATGTGGAACGAGAAACCGACCACGTTGTGGGCGGTGGCGTCCCAGGTCCCCTTTTCGCCCGGATCGCCGAGTAGGCGAACATGCCGGTCGAGTCGTTGACCACCTTCGCGGCGGTGCCCTTGGTGCACATCTTGCCCGTGTTGGTGAACTTCTCGCCGGGGATCGGCGTCTCGATCACGCTGCACACCGCCTGATCGAACCCCCCTTTGACCTTGCAGTCACCCATGCCGCCCGTCGCCGGCATGCCGCCGTACCAGTCGCCGTACGAGTACCAGGCACCCAGGATCCCGGCCTCGTTGCTGCCGTCGAAGAAGCCGTCCGTGCTGGGCATCAGGGGGATGCCGGCGCCGGGGTCCTTCGTGCCGGAGCTACAGCCGATGTTGAGCGCGGCGGCGAGGCCGACCGCGGAGAGGAACATGTGCAGGGAAAATTTCTTCATGGGCTAATCCTCGTATGCTGCTTTTCGGGTTAGTCGTCGGCGTAACTTCCCGGGGGGTGTGCTCAAAAAGAGGCCGACCGGTGAGGTAGTATCTTCTCCGACCTTTCGTGCGTCAAGGCCCGGGTCCCCAAGTTTTTCTTAATTAGTCCAGGAGGTTACGAATGCCCCCCCGATCCCCCCAGCAGCCCACGGCTGCCTGCCTGGCCGCGCTCGCGCTCTGCCTGGCCGCTTGCGCGGATCCCCAAACGGCCACCCCGACCCCCGGGGGAATGCCGGTGATGAAAGATCCTTCCAGTTATCCCCACAACACGGCGGGCGCCGCGTTCCCCTACCCCCAGGGGCACGCGTCATCGACGTGCACGCTCGCGGTCTACAACACGGACGTGCTCGCCACCGCGTATATGAACTGGAAGGCGCGGTTCTTCGACGGCACCCGGATCGTTCGTCCCGAGAACAACAACGACACGGTCTCGGAAGGGATCGGCTACGGGATGCTGATCGGCGTCTACATGAACGACCAGCCGATGCTCGACGCGCTGTGGGCGTACGGCAAGGCGCACTTCGACAGCCACGGGCTCATGAACTGGAACATCGGCTCGGGTGGCAACACGATTGGCTCGGGCAGCGCGACCGACGGCGACGAGGACATGGCGTGGGCGCTGATCATGGCGGGCAAGCAGTGGAACACCGCCAGCTACACCACCGACGCGACGACGCTAATCCGCAACCTCAAGTCGTACGCGCTCGAGGGCAATGTGCTCAAGCCGGGCGACGGCTTCGGCGGCGCCGGGCAAACCAACCCGTCGTACTTCGCGCCCTCGTACTACCGCGCTTTCGCGCGCGTGACCGGCGACAGCGCGTGGATGGGCGTGGTCGACCAGAGCTACACCATACTGGCCGCGGCGTCGGGCAGCGCCGGCCTGGTCCCGAACTGGACCAACTCGAGCGGCAGCGGCGTGGCCGGACCGGGCGGCGATCAGAACGGGCTCTACTTCGGGTACGACGCGTGCCGCACGCCGTTTCGGATCGCGATGGACTACTGCGAGACGGGCGAGCCGCGCGCCAAGGCCTACCTCGACAAGATCGTCGGCTTCTACACCGCGCAGGCGCCCGACGCGGTCAACATGCTGAAGGACGGCTACACGACCTCGGGCGCCAACCCATCCGGGACGCTCGGTGACTACTCGGCCGGCATGGCGTTCTACGGGCCGGGCGGGACCGCGGCGATGGCGGGCGGCGCGCAGGTCGACTTCGTCCGGCGGGTGTGGGCGGGTCTCGTCAACCAGACCACCAGCGGCGCGATGAACTCGAGCGGCGTGTTCACCTACTACAACGCCTCGTGGGGCGTGCTGTCCATGCTCGCCTTGTCCGGCAACTTCTGGGACATGGCGCCGTAGCGCGCGCGCCGCGCCGCCCTTCGAGGACGCGACCCGCACCCACCATGGCCCGCGGCGGCCAGCCGTATCCGCGCGTCCGACGAGCGCCATCGCGCGGAGGTCAGCGATGGTCGAGCGACGTCCTTCGATTCCGCGCGAAACCTGTGCGAACGCCCGTTGATCCCGGTGTCGGCGTCGAACTCAGGCTAGCGCGCGGCGCGAAGGTCTCGGCTCGAATTCCCTGGACCGCCGCTTGCTTGGCGCTCGTCGGACGCGCGGATACGGCCGGCTGCCGCGGGGCCTGACGCGCGGGGCGTCGGATTAAATGCGATGCGGTCCTAAGGTCTAATGCACGGCAAGGGCGTTAGGCGCCGCCGACGTACGGGCGCGCGTTCTGACTACTGGTGCGAGTAGTCCAGCTACTGGTGCGAGTAATCCAGCAGGTTCCCCGACATCATCAGCATGCTGACGACGCGGAGCGTGTTGGTGAAGTAGGCGCTGTCGCCGGCGCCGCTGACGCCGAAGGTGAACGCGCCGTCGAGCAACGTGGGGAAGCCGGCCATACCCGCCGTCCCGGCGGGGCCGATGATCGCCATGTTGTGGTTGCCGCTGGTCTGCTGGCCGGCGTTGGTATAGCCATCGCCGATGTTGGTGGCGGCGCCGAGGCCATTGAAGAAGGCGCCGGCCTTGTCGAGGTAGGCCTTGGCACGGGGCTCGCCGTTGAAGCAGTAGTCCATGGCGATGCGCCAGGGCATGCGGCACGCGTTGTAGCCGAAGTTCATCGACGTCGAAATCATCCCCATCGTGAACGTCGCCGTGTCGGTTCCGTTCGGCACGAGCCCGTTCGGGCCAGAGGCGGCAGCGAGCAGCGCGTAGTTTCGTTCGATGATCACGCCCGACCAGGTGTTGTTGTCGGTCGCGCGCGCGAACACGCGGTAGTAGGCGGGCGAAAAATAGTCGGGGTAGTACGTGGTGCCGCCCCAGTTGTCGCCGGGCTTGAGGGTTCCGTCGCCGGCGATCTCGGAGCCGTACATCGCGTCGATCACCGCGCGCGCGTCCTCGAGGTACGCGGTCGACGACCATTGATCCGAGGCCATCAGCAGCGCCCACGCCATGTCTTCGTCCCCGTCGGTGGCGGAGCCGTTGCCGTCGCTGGCGGTCGCGCCGGCGGAAGTGATCTTCCAGTTCATCAGACCCTTGGCGTCGAAGTGGGCCTTGGCGAAGCTCCACAGCCCGTCGAACGTCGGGCGGTCCGCCATGTAGACGGCGGCGATCATGCCGTAACCGATACCTTCGGAGACCGTGCCGCCCTGGTGCTGCGGGCTCTGAACGCGCAGAAACCCGCCCGCGCCATTACTGGTCACGAAGCTGCTCTTCCAGCTGTTGTATGCGTTCTGGGTCGCGGTCGCGGCGTTCGCCACCGACGTGATCGTGCACGAGCCGGAGGTCTTGGCTTGCGGGAACGGAAACGGACCGCCGGTGGCCAACCCAGGCGGCGGCGGTGCGGAGGTGCCGCCGGTGCCTGTGGTCCCGCCTGTGCCGGTCATGCCGGAGCCCCCACCGCAGCCGAGCCCGATCGCGAGCGTGGCCGTGAGCGAAGGGAGAACAAGAGAACGCATAGTCATTACTCCTGAAAATATCATCTTGTCGGTGTCGTTAGGGCGCGGGCTAGGGCGCGGGCGTGAGCGCAGCGGTCGCGTAGATGAACGCGGCGTTCCAGTTGATCGCGACCTCGTTCAGCGAATAAGCGCTGAAATCGTCTCGCCAGGTGGTCGCGCTCGAGTCGCTGCCGCCAACCAGCAATCCCGGCCATGGCGGCTTGTTGCGCCCGCCCGCCATCGAGGGACGGTGGTGGGGCTGCCGCGGCGGGTTGTAGCCGACGCCGGTCACCTGCGAACGATCGTAGAAATTGCGGCCCAGCAGGTGATCGAGCTGCATCGCGATCGCGTCCAGGTACTTCGGGTCGGGGACCAGCCGATGCGCGACCCACAGGTTCATCGCGGCGCGCGCCACCGCCCCGTTCGATCCCCACCAGTATCCGGTGAGGCCCCGACCGAAGCCGGACGCGCGCGCGTTGTCGGTCAGTCGGTCGGCGGCCGCGATCGCGGCGGCGCGGAGCCTGGCAACCAGGGTCGGGTTCCGGCCCTCGCGCGCCGACAGGAGATAGGTGAATCGTCCGAGGTTCGTGGGGTTGCCCCAGTCGAAGCTGTCGTCGACCTCCGACTTGCCCGCGGGCACCTCGACGTCGATGCGGGCCTCGAGGTCGGCGAGGAACGGCGCTTCGCCGGTAGTCTGCCAGAGCTCCGCCGCCGCCCACAGCCGGTTCTGGTCGTCGGTCCTCTGCCCGTAGCCGCCGGTCTTGAACGTGTCCTTGGTGTCGGGCACTGGCGGCCCCGCGTTGGCGGCGAGGAATGTGTAACCCCGCCGCGCGGCCGCCAGATATGAGGCCGCGAGCGTCATGTCGAGGGGGGCGTACACGCGGGCGGCCTCGGCCATCACCGCGACGAAGTCCGCGGTGGCGGCGGTTCCCACCGGCGTGAAGTAGCGCCGAGCCACGGCGGCCTCCGGCATCACGTCGCCCTCGAAGTCGAGCGCGGTGAGCTTGTGGACGACGCCGCCGTCGTCGCGCTGGGTGGTGAGCAGCCAGTCGAGCTCGAACTTCACCTCGTCGAGGTAATCCGGCAGCGCGCCGCCGTGCTCGGGGAGCGCGGGAAGCGACAGCGCCGCGAGCTGGGGCTGGAAGTGCTCCCAGGCAGCGAGCATGGTCCCCACGCTGAACGCGGCGTTGGTGACGTATTTGCCGTAGTCGCCCGCGTCGTGCCACCCACCCACGCTCGCCTGCTTCTTGGTTTCGCCGGTGAGGTAGTCGAGGTACGCGTCCTCGAGGTGGCATGCGGCGTGTGACCAGCGCACATCGTCGCGGGTGATGCTCACCGCTTGCCCACAACGCTGACCGTACATCGCCAACACCGCGCGCTCGAGGGTGTCGCGGAAGACATCGGCGGCGATCCGAAACCGCGCTGACTGTGCCGGAAGGTCGCCGTCGGGCAGCGCGGGGACCGAGACGTAGTATTCACCGGGCGTCGTGAACGAGCTGAAGTCGCCGAGGTAGATGGTGGTGCCGGTGGGAGCGTCGGCCGTCGGTCCGGTGAGCTCGAAGGTCGCTGCGACGGTGCCGCTGGCGACGTCGCGCAGCTCGGCGGTCGCGGTCGCGAGCGAGCTCGTCCCGGTCGGGAGCACGACCGTGACCAGCTTCACGCGGTCCGCGACGTACCCGACCGAGTTGACGCGTACGAGATGCGCGGCCAGCGCGGGCTGCGGCGGCTCGATGTTGTTGCTCGGGAGCAAGACCGAACAACCGAGCAGACCTGACGACGAACAAAAGCCGACCGAGACAACGAAGCGAGTCCAGCGATACACGGGGGGCCTCCGGGGCTGGGGGGAGGAAAGAAGTTAGGGTCCTAGAGCTAGCAGTTCTGCCTGCGAATCGCCACGGTTCAACCCCAAGCGTCAAGACCCTGGCTCGATCGGCCTTGCGAATGGCGGGCAGCGAGACTACGAAGGACGCTCATGACTTCGCTTAGATCCAAATCGGTTCTCGCCGCCGTCGCCGCCGCCGCCGCGGCCGCGGCGGTCGTGGCCATTGTCGTTGGTCAGAGTGGGTGCGGGAGCACCTGCGCGTCCGATTGCCCACCGTCGACCGTGTACATCGGCAACCTCGACAGCCAGCAGCTCGCGATCGACGACATCCTGGTGAACGGGCCGGCCTGTCCGTCGCCGACCGGCGTCTACTGCATCGGCGACGGCCCCGGCACCAACTGCACCCACTTCACAATCACGGGAACCGCCCAAGGCGTGTGCGACGTGCTCATCGTCTTCCACGATCGGCCGTCGATGATCGTGCGCACCGAGTTCGGACCCCCGATCCAGAAAGGCTGCTGCAAGGGCTACGCGATCGTCGGTGACGCCGTATTCGTCATTCCCGGCAATCCCGACGCCGGCATCACCGGCCTCGACGGCGGCACCGACGCGGTGTCGATCGTCACCGACGCCGGAAGCGACGGCGGCGCCGGCAACTGACCCTAACGTCCGTCTTTCCGGAGGTCGGGGAAGAGGGACTCCATGAGGTCGGCGAGCTCGGAGCGGCCGGCGGTGACTTGGCCGGAGAGGTCGCGGGCGAACTCGCGCGCGCTCTGGTAGCGCTGCGCGGGATCGAGTGACAGCGCGCGCTTGAGCACGGCAGCGGCGGGTGGCGGCAGCTCGTCGAGCTGGGTGAACTCGGACATCGCCGGGCCGATCGCGGCGCGCACCAGTCGGTTGAACATGGTCTCGTCGCGGTAAAGAAGTTGCCCCGTCAGGCAGTAGTAGAGAACCACACCGACGGAGAACAGGTCCGAACGAAAATCCACCAGCTCGCCCCGCGCTTGTTCGGGGGACATGAAGCTGACGTTGCCCTTGATCGTCCCGAGCTCGCTGCGGCCGAGGCGGCCCTCCGCCTTGGCGATGCCGAAGTCGGACAGCTTCACCTCGCCGCGCATCGAGACCAGGATGTTGCCGGGAGCGACGTCGCGGTGAACGATACCCATGCCCCGCCCGTCGTGATCGCTGCGGCCGTGCGCGTACGCGAGCGCGTCGAGCACCTCGTGCATCACATAGAACGAGATCGGCGCGCCGAGCGGCCGCCCGAGCGTGTCGACGTGGCGGCGCACGAGTCGCTCGAGATCGGCGCCGTGGATGTACTCGAGCGCGAGGAAATACTCGTCACCGGCCCGGCCGAAGTCGAACACCGGGACGATGTTCGAATGCACGAGGCCCGACTGCAGGCGCGCCTCGTCGATGAAAAAGTTGACCGCGTCGCGGTTGCGGGCCAGGTGCGCGTGCATGCGCTTGACCACGAAGCGGCGCACGAACCCCTCGGCGCCGTGCGCGGCGGCCACGAAGATCTCCGCCATGCCGCCCTCACCGATGCGCTCGAGCAATCGGTAGCGCCCGAGCGTTACCGGCGCGCCCGACGCTGGGCTGGCAGGCGCCGCGTCCGGAGCGACGGCGGCGGCCGACCCGGCTGCGGGCCCGGCAAACGCGACCTGCGAGCTGCGCTCGGACACCCGCGAGACGACGCGTGGTGGCGACCCGATCCCGATCGGGATCACCGGCGCGGACTCGGTGCGCGCCACCAGGGCAGGCCTCGCCGCGACGGGCGTCCCGGTGACCGACGGCGGTCGGGCACCTTGCGCCGGCTCGGGCTGTCTGGTCGCGAGGCGTTGCCGGTCGGTGTCGATGTCGGTGTCGGTGCCGGCGCGATGGCGGCGCGTTGCCAGCAACAGCGCCAGCCCCAGCAGCACCAGCGCCCCACCGGAGCCGATCAAGATCAGGGTGAGGCGGGGCATCCCCGGGCTGGGCGCGCCGCCGGGCACCAACGCCAGCAGCCACAGCCCTCGATCGAGGGAGAGCGCGAGCGTACCGGTCGAAGCATCGCCGGTGGAGGACTCTTCCCGGCCCACGACGGCGGCGAGCGCGGACTGGGCCTCGGCGGGGCCCGCGGTAGCGAGCAGCCGCTTTCCGTCGGACAGCGCGACCGGAGCCTGCGCGGCGTCGCAGATGGTCTGCAACAGCGCGCTGTCAACCGGTGTACCCAGCACCACCACGGCGCCCGAGTCGCTTCGCTTTCCGGGCGGCACGCGGGCGGCCGCGAGCACGAGGCCGCGGCCCTCGAGCGACACCACCGCCGAGGCCACGCCCAGCTCGCGCGCCTGGCGAACCACCGGCGTGCCGCCGACATCGCCGGTGTCGAGCCCGCGCATCGCGAGCGATCCGGACGCCGCCACCACGCCCGAGATCGGGAACTCCGCGCGCACCGGAGCCCACCAGTCCTCGTTCTCGAGCAGGTCTTCGAACGTGTGCGGATCCGCGTCCAGATCCAGCCCCGAGACGATGCCCTGCAACCGCGACGCGGCGGTCGCCTTGGGCTCGATCGCGCGGGTCGCCGCGCGGACCGCTTGCACGAGGCGCGCGCGGAGGCCGGCGGCCGCGGCGTGCACTTGCTCGTCCCCGCGGTCGGCGGCGCGCCCGCGCGCGAGCAACGCGGTCCCGACCAGCAACGCGCCGGCGACGACGAGCGCCGCCCCCAGCCCGCGCCGGAGTGAGGCGCGTTCATTCATCGTACGAACCGTACGCCGCCCCGCGCTTGTTGAGGTGCGGGCGCATCGCGCTCGGCTCGGCCGCGAACGTGACGCTACCGCCCTTGGCGGTGACCTCCACCTGCTGCGACATCGGCTTCGCCGCCGGGCTCCAAAGCACGAGCTTGCGGGTGCCAACCGGGATTCCGGACAGCGAAAACGATCCGTCGGCGGCGACGCGCGTCCAGTGACCGTTGGGGACGACCAAGATGTCGGATCTCATCTTCGCGTGGATGTTGCAGAACACCTCGATCGGCCCGGGCTTGAGCAAGCTGACCGGCGACGAGGTCTCGCCGCCCTTGATCGAGCCGAGATCGAACGCGTTACCAGCGGCGGTCGAGAACACGTTGTGGATGACGGTGTCCTGGTTGGGAAACACGACGCGCGTCCCGAGCGGCACCACCGCGACCCGCGGCGCGAACTGTTTGTCCTTCTGTTTGATCTCGACCGTCTGACCGCGCGTCGGGCTCGAGCGCGGACCGTCGAGGTAGACGTACGCCTCGCCGAGCGGCTGCCCGCTGGTGCGAACCTTGCCGGTGACGGTCGCCGACTCGCGCCCGCCGGCGCCCCCGGGGGCCGCGACGTCTTTGCCATCGCCGGCGGTGGCGGCGCCGACACCCGCCCGCGGCATCGCCGATGAAGGTGTCGGCGGCGGGGGAATCGCCGCGCGGTCACCCCCGATGGTCTGCAGGTACTTGAGCACGGCGTCGTACCGCTGCTGCTCGGCCTGCATGAGCTGTAAGATCAGCTGGCGCTGCTCGCGCACCTCTTGCTTGAGACGATCGACTTCGGCCTGCAGGCGCGCGACCTCCGCCACAGTGGAAGCGCCGGACGCGCCCCCTTCGCCGGCCGCGCGCGCCGGCAGGGAACCGAAGAGCTGCGGTAGCGTCACGAAGAACGCCACCAAGAACGCAATGCCCAACGCGAGCAGTGGTCGAACCTGCTTCATGGCATGTCCTTCCTATCAGAACCCCATCACCAGGCTGCTCGTCACCACATCGTTGCGGATGTCGGGGATCCCCCCGTACTCCGCGTTGTGGAGCAGCTCGGCCTTGAGCACGGCGCGTGACGTCAGCACATAGTGCAGGCCAGCTACCGCGCGCCAGGTCTTCGTGAGATACGCGCGCTCGGTCCCCAGCCATACCAAGGCGTCGCGGTATTCGCCACGGACCAAGAATCCGAATGACGGCGTCACCATGGCGTCGACCTCCAAGTATCCCCCGCCCGCGAGCCGAAGCCCGTACACGTTCGCGGCCGCCTCACCGTCCGCGGCGCCCTTGAGCCACTGCGCCTTGATCTCCACCAGGCCGACGTGCGCCATCAGATCGGGCCCGAAGAACCACATCGGGTGCGCGACGTCGGGCGCACGATCTTGCGGACCCCAGCTGCCCGATAGGCCGACCTCGAACCCGTGGGGCAGTCGGACCGCCACCCGGCCGGAGGCCGTCTTGCCGCGGTTGCTGTCGACCTCGTCGTAGAAGTGGAACTGTTCGGTGGTGAACGAGCCGTTGGTGACCGCGGCGGCGAGCACCAGCCAGTCGCCGTGTCCGAGCTTCGTGCGCAGCTTGATGCCGAGCGCGGTGCCGGTGGTGTAGCGGGCTAGCAGCGACGGCGTGACGCCGAAGCGGCGATCGGACTTGCGCTCGCGGTACTCGATGCCCAGCACCGAGTCGACCTTGCCCACGAACAGCGACGTCCGCTGCGATTCGGTGGGCAGCCACTCGATCTGCGCGAGGTCGACGTCGAACGAGTCGCCGAGACTGAAGTCGTGCCCGGTGCGTGGGCTGAAGTTCACGCTGGCGGTGAGCAGCGCGGTCGGCGTCAGCGCCGACCGCAACGTGAGGTTGACCTCGTTGGCGATGAATCCGGGCGCGCCGCGCGAGTTGATGCTGTCGAAGCGATCCACGCCGGGCGCGTCGCCGAGGTCGGCGACCTCGCCTCGCGTATTGACCGTGGGCGCGAGGATATCGCCGACGAACACCCAACCGAAGCGGCTGCGGTACTCGGGAAACCAGAGGTGTCCGAAATCCTGGAGGTAGCCGGCACCGTTGCCCTGCGGAACGAAGCCGCCGAGATCGACGTATCCGCCGACGCTGACGGTCGGCTGGCTCTGCCGCACCAACGCTTCGGTCTGGGCGAGCCGGGCCTCGAAGGCCGCGGTGTCGACGACGGTCGTGCCCGAGCCGGCGGCCGAAGCCGAGGCGGTTCCGTCGTCGCCGAGTTCTGGCTCGGCGGCGCGGGTGGGACGGACGGAGGTCGTCGCAGCGAGCCCCGCGAGGGCCAGCGCCGTGGCCACCCCCCGGTGACGACGAGGACTTACCAATGGGTTCCCCCCGGCGGGACTATCTTCGTCCGGATCCGGTCGACGACAAGCGGAAAACGGCTAGTCTTGGGGCCCGATGTTCCGCCCAGTCACGGGACTGGCCGCGGCGCTCGCCGCACTCGGATTGTGCGCGTGGGGCTGCGGCGGCGACAGTCCGCTGTCCGAAGACGAGCTGCAGCGGCTCGAGGCGTTTCGTCTCACCCCGGTGCCCCCCGATCTCTCGAACGCGTTCGCGGATGACGTCGAGGCGGCGAAGCTCGGCAAGTCGTTCTACTTCGACACCGGGTTCTCGGGCCCACTCGGCCCGTACAACACGCCAGCGACCAACGGCAGCCTGGGAGCGCCGGGCGAGCTCCACAAGGTCGCGTGCGCCTCGTGCCACGATCCGGATCGTGGCGGAACCGACCACCGGTCCGTCCCCAGCGCCACCAGCCTGGGCGTGAGCTACACGACGCGCAATGCGTCGTCGGTAATCAACGCGGCCTACTCGCTCTGGCAGTTCTGGGACGGACACAAAGACTCGCTCTGGAGTCAGGCGCTCGCGCCGCCGGAGGGAGAGGCGGAGGACAACGGCAGTCGGCTGGCGGTGGTTCACCGGATCGCGGATCACTATCGCGACCGCTACGTCGCGGTGTTCGGCGCGCTCGGGGACTTGTCCGACGCGACCCGCTTCCCGCCCGCCGGCAAGCCCGGCGACGCTGCCTTCGACGGCATGAGCCCCGAGGATCAGAACACCGTCAATCTGGTCTACTCGAACTTCGGCAAGGCGATCGCCGCCTACGAGAGGCGCCTCATCAGCCCCGCCTTCGAAGCGTCGCCGTTCGATCGGTTCATCGCCCGTGACACACAGGCGATGGAGCCGGCGGCGATCCGCGGCGCCAAGCTGTTCGTTGGCCGCGCCGGCTGCGTCGAGTGCCACGCCGGCGCGATGTTGACGGACTTTGCGTTTCACAACGTCGGCACCCCGCAGCAGGGCGAATACGTCCCCAAGATCGACGAGGGACGGCTCACCGCGATCGACGCGGTCACGGCCGACCCGTTCAACCGCGCGGGCGCGTTCAGCGACAACGTCACGCGCGCGCACCTCGATCCGATCGTGCCGAGCGGGGAGCTGGACGAGGCTGGGCGGCGCGCGCTGGTCGGGCAGTTCAAGACGCCGACGTTGCGCAACCTCACACGGACCGCACCCTTCATGCACGACGGCGTGTACCAGAACCTGTGGGAGGTCGTGAACCACTACAACTTCGGCGGCGGGACCGGCAACTACTCGGGCGACAAGGACGTCGCGATCACGCCGCTCTTGCTCGACAGCCGGGAGATGGACGATCTGGTCGCGTTCCTGCGCGCGCTCGAGGACGGCGCGCCGCTGCCGACGCCCGACTTCCCCGAGGGACTGACCACCCCCCCTGCAACCGAGACCGCGACGCCGTAATTCACCCGCCGTCCTCGAACGGGGCGCCAAATCCCTGTTAGCGGAGGTTCTTCGCGATGTCGCGGAAAACCGCGACCGCCGAGGTCGGGCGGCGGACGAGCAGCGGGTCGTTGAAGTCGATCGCGTAGAGGCCGAAGTGGCCGTGGTAGCCGTGCGACCACTCGAAGTTGTCGATCAGCGACCAGGTCAGGTAGCCGATGACGAACGCGCCCTCGGCGCGCGCGCGGTCGGTGGCGTAGACGTGCGCGCGCAGGAAGTCGTCGCGCCACACGCCGCGGCTGTCGGCCACGCCCGCCTCGGTCACGAACAGCGGCCAGCCCCGGCGGGCGTAGCGCAGCAAGAGCCGGGTGAGGCCCTCGGGGTAGATCTCCCAGCCGAGATCGTTGCGTGGGCGGTCGGGGACGGCGGCGGCCTGGTACGGCGTCGGACTGCGGAGGTGGCCGATCACCAGCTCGCGCGTGTAGTAGTTGAGGCCGAGGTAGTCGAGGCTGCCCGCGAGCGCCGGGAACGGCTCGTCGATCTCTATCACCTTTGGCAGCACGACGCGCACGCGCCCGAGGGTGATCGCGTCCAGAAACGCCTCGTCGTAGAAGTCGTCGGCGATTGCGGCGGCGACGCCGTCCACCGGATGAGCGGTGCGCGGGTCGAATATGCGCACGTTGTGTGCGAATCCGACGCGGGTGGCGCGGCCGTCGCCGTCGGCGTCGACGCGATCGCGCGCGCGCAGCTCGGCGGTCATGAGGCCGTGCGCGCGCATGAGCGCCGCCAGTGCCAGCGCGCCCCGGCGCGGAACGCGGACGCCGGGCGGCCACTGCCCGGCGAGGTAGCCCTTGGCGACCAATACGTTGGGCTCGTTGATCGTGCACCACCAGTCGACGAGATCGCCGAACGCGGCGCCGGCGCGGCCCGCGAACGCGGCCAGCGCCGCCGGTGCGCCGTCCCAATCCCAGCCGCCGCGCGCCGCCACCCACGGCGGCAGCGTGAAGTGATAGAGGTTCACGATCGGCGTGATGCCGGCGGCACGCAGGCCGGCGAACATTTTCCGGTAGCGGGCGGCGGCATCTTCGTCCCACGATCCGGGCATGGGCTCGAGCCGGCTCCATTCGACGCCGAGCCGGTACGCGTTGGCGCCCAAGAGCTGTAACGCGGCCAGGTCGGAGCGCCAGTAGTTCCACGAGTCGGCGGCCCGCGCCGCGCTGGCGCCGTCGGCGACGTGGGGCGTGCCGTCGGCGTAGTGGCCCTTTTCCCACTCGCTCCAGTCGTTGCGGGTGCTGCCTTCGATCTGGTGCGCCGACGTCGCCGCCCCAAACATGAACCCACGTGGCGCGCCCGCGAGCAGCCTGTGGCGCGCGATCTCGGCGGGGTCGAACGTGAGCTTGGGGCCACATCCAGCGACGGCGACCGCCAGGGCCACCGCCGCGAGCCGCGCCCGGTGGGCCATCCGTCGACGATAACACCGCGCTGCGGATCTACTAAGCGCGTCGGGTAGAATTGCTGGCGATGGCGCGCCGTATCTGGGGGGTGTTCGTGTTCCTGATCGCCGTCGGCGCGCTCGGCGCGGCGGCGTATCTCTATAAGCGGTTGCAGAAAGAAGAGGCGGCGCGCGCGGCGCTCGAGGGACAGGTCGCCGCGTTCTCACCGCGGTTCGACCAGTTCAAGGCGGCGGTGCGTGACGTGAATCGCGAGCTCACGTCCACGGTGTTCCAGGAGATCGATCTCGCTGCCCAGGGCTGGCAACCGATAGCGGGCGGGTTCTACGTCATCGACCTCGGGGTCACGCCGGCGGGCAAGGGCAGCAAGATCTCGGGCAAGGTGATCAACCCGACGTCGGTCACCCACGAGCAGGCGCAGTTCCTGCTGCGCGTCGGCGAGACGCGCACCGGGTTCGTGCTGGCGAAGGCACCACCCGCGATCGCGCAGTCGTTCGAGGTCACGCTGGCCGACGTGCCGCCGGGTGACGCCAAGAAGGCGTTCGTGGCCCTGCAGGGATCGACGATCAGCTTCGCGAGCTCGACCACGCGCAAGCGCCCGGGCCCCGAGCCTGTCGACACCGACAAGCTGCTCAAGTAGCGGAGCCGCGCGACGTCGCGGGTGTCACGACCCGCACAACGACAGGCGCCGCACCAGCAGGTCATAGAGAGCCGGGTTGTGGTTCTTGAACATGTCGTCGTAGCCCTGGAAGCCCAGCAGCACGCCGAACAAGATCGTCGAAGCCGCCAGCGCTACGACCGCGGCGAAGGCCGACCAACGCCACCCCCGCCTCATCTCTCGTGTGTGGGCATGGACAGTCCATACGCCCCAGGTCGCGAACAGGACCATCCCGGCGCTGATGTCGGCGGCATAACGCATGGTGGTGGCAGGAGCGGCCACGACCGGCAGCAACGGGACGGTGCTCATCACGGCGAACACGGCGACACACCAAAGCTCGACGCTTCCGCGCCGATCCGATGGAACGAAGCTACGGTCCGAACGGAAACGGCGCGCGATCGTCCTGATAGCCAGGCCGACCCCGAGGAGCGATAGCAAAGTCCACGGGGCGGAAGGGAACAGGCCGACCAGCGGTTCGGGCGTCGAGTAGCCCTCAGGCAGTCTCGTCATCCCGGGGAAACCGCGCGCGCCGATCTGGTGGATGGCGAACACGAACGGAAACTCGCAGGACGTGCCAATCGGCCGCAGCAGATAGCTGTAAATGTTCAGGGGCAAATAGGAGAGTTTGGGCCGCAGCGACAGGGTATTCAGCTGATACACGAGGCCGAACTCGAACCACTCGTCGAACCGAACCTTGTTGTAGGCGAGCAGCGCCAGCACCCCGGCCGCGATCGGACCCAGCAGCAAAACACCATCGCGAAACAACCGCCTCCAACGCTCCGCTCGGTGGCGAGGAATCGCGATCAACGTGAAACAACCGATCAGCAGAATCGCCGGGGTCAAGCTCACGCGGCAGCAGATGGCGATCACCCAGGACGCGCCGGCTGCCAGCAAAAGTCGGCGGCGAGGAGGGGGTGACCCGCGCTCGGAGGTCCAAACCGCGTCGAAGGCGAACACCAGCCCCAGCAACAAGAACGCCTGGCCGCCCGCGATCGCGGCGTGGTAACCACCGGGGGTGGCGAGGCCGTGGGGCGTCGGATTCGCGTAGGCGAAGATCAGGATCGCGAACAGCACGAAAGTCGTGGAGACCGCCGGGAATAGCCGCCGCGCCATGCGATGGATGAACGCGGCGCCCGCGCCGAGGTAGATCAAGTAGAAGGCGAACAGCGGGTATTGGTCACCCACCGGCTGGTTGATGCGAAACAGGATCTTGAAGGCGGCGACCGCGAGCCCCGGGAACGGCGCCCAATACCAGTAGTAATGACCCTTGTAGAGGCTGGCGTCCCAATACCAGTACCGTTCGTTCGACCATGCGTAGGGATTGGGCTGGGCCAACAGCTCGGCCGACGGCTGCATCGGAATGTAGAGGTGGCCGGCGCGGAAACCCTCGGCCATCTCGTCGTAGGTGGTGTTCCAAGTCGGCCACTTGGTGAACGTCCCCGCCGTGGTGAAGGAGGCGTACGAGATCGCGATGGCCGCGACCGCGAGGGGCAGCAGTAGCCGCCGCGGCTCCCAGGTGCCGAGACGCTTCAACCCCGGCAGCATGCGACCCGCGACGCGATTACTTGATCGAGATCAATTCGACGTCGAAGACCAACATGCCCTTGGGCGCGCCCGGGCGCGGGCTCTCGTCGTAGGCGAGGTTGCCCGGGATCCAGAACCGCGTCTTTTCACCCGGCACCATCAACTGCAAGCCTTCGGTCCAACCCTTGATCACACCATTGAGCGGGAACACGGCGGGCGCGCCGCGCGCGACCGAGCTGTCGAACATCTTGCCGTCGGTCGTCCAACCCGTGTAGTGCACCTCGACCGTGCTCGTGACGGCCGGGTGGTCCTTGCCCTTGCCCTTTGTCAGCACCTTGTAGGCGAGACCCGACTTCGTCTTCTTTGCGCCCTTGGGCGGGGCGGCGACGTCTTCGGGCGGCTTGGGTGGACTGGTCACGCCCAGAAGCTCGACGTCGAACACCAGCATGCCGGCGGGCCGCCCGCCCCCGGCGTTGTCGCCGTACGCGAGCGCCGCCGGGATCCAGAACCGCCGCTTCTCGCCGACCACCATCAGCTGCAACCCCTCGGTCCAGCCTTTGATCACGCCGCCCACCGGGAACTTCGCCGTCTGGCCGCGCTTGACCGAGCTGTCGAACATGCGTCCGTCGGTGGTCCAACCCGTGTAGTGCACCTCGACGGTGTCGGCCGCGGCCGGCTTCTGCTTGCCCTTACCCTCCCCCAGCACCTTGTACGCGAGCCCGCTGTCGGTCTTCTTCGCATCGGCCGGCGGCGCCGCGACGTCAGCCGGCGGCGGGATATCGTCCGGGTTGCGCGGCGGCGGCGCGGGCGGCGGTGGCGGCGTCGCGGGCGCCGCGGCCGGCTTCGGCGTGGCATCGACCCGCGCCTTCTCACAGGCACCGGTCTCGAGCACCACCAGCAATCCCGTCATCACCCACAGGTTCGATAGCTTCATGGCGTCCCTGTAACACGGACGCCGCCTCCACGAAAGCGGATCGGAGCGCGGCTTTGCCGCCGCTCACCCAGCGCCGCGAGCGACGGTGTAGGCGGTCATGCTGACGATGGTGTCGACGTTGGCGTCGCGGGGGAGGACGGTGACGGGCTTGGGCACGCCGAGCAGGATGGGGCCAATGGCGGTGGCGCCGCCGAGCGCGGCGAGCACCTTGTAGGCGGCGTTGCCGGCAGCGAGCGACGGGAACACGAGCACGTTGGCCGCGTCGGTGAGGCGCGAGAACGGGAACAGCTCGCGCAGCTTGTCCGCCTCGACCGCGATGTCGGCCTGCACCTCACCGTCGATCTCGATGTCGGGCCGACGCGCTCGCACCAGCTCCACCGCGCGCGCGACCTTGATGGATTCGGGGTGCGGCGCCGATCCGAAGTTGGAGAACGAGATCATCGCGACCCGTGGCACGACCTCGAACGCCTTCGCCGCGTCCGCGACCTGGATCGCGGTGTCGGCCAGGGTCTCGGCGTCGGGATCGATGTTGAGGGTCGCGTCCGCGAAGAACTTCACGTCGTTCTTGAGCAGCATCATGTACATGCCGGTCGCGCGCTTGACGTCGCTGCGGATGCCGAGGATCTGCAGCGCGGGCCGAATCGTGTCGGGGTACGGCGCGGTCAGGCCCGCGACCAGCCCGTCGGCGTCACCGCGGCGGACCATCATCATCCCGAAGTGGATGCGCCGGTTCATGAGCCGCGCGGCGCTGGCCGCGGTCACTCCCTTGCGGCAGCGCAGCTCGAGGTACTCGTGCGCGTAGGCGGAGTGCTTGACCGCGTCGCTCGGGTTCAGGAGCTCGACGCCCGCGAGATCGATGTCCAGCTCCTCGGCGCGCTGGCGGATCTTGCGTTCGTGCCCGAGCAGGATCGGGTGCGCGATGCCCTCGTCGACCACGATCTGGCAGGCGCGCAGCACCTTGATGTTGTCGCCGTCCGGAAACACGATGCGCTTCGGCGCGTGCTTCGCGCGCTGCACAATCCGGCTCATGATCGTGTACTGAGTGCCGCCGATCCGGCGCTGCAGACGCTCGCGATACTCCGCGATATCCAGCGTCAGCCGCGCCGCGCCGGTCTTGATCGCCGCCTCGGCCACCGCGGGCGCGACCCACCACAAGACCCGCGTGTCGAATGGCTTGGGGATGATGTAGTCGGCGCCGAACTTGAACGCGCGCACGCCGTACGCCTCCGCGACGCTGTCGGGCACCGGCTCGTGCGCCAGCTCGGCGAGCGCGCGGGCGGCGGCGATCTTCATCGCCTCGTTGATCTCGCGGGCGCGTACGTCGAGCGCGCCGCGGAAGATGAACGGGAACCCGAGCACGTTGTTCACCTGGTTGGGGAAGTCGCTGCGGCCGGTGGCGACGATCGCGTCGGGGCGCGCAGCCTTCGCCTCCGGATAGCTCACCTCGGGATCCGGGTTGGCGAGCGCGAAGATGATCGGCTTCTTCGCCATCGTCTTCAGCATCTCGCCCGTGACCAGACCCGCCTTGGAGAGCCCCAACAGCACGTCGGCGCCGCGCATCGCGTCCGCGCGCGTGCGCGCGCCGTCGTCCTTGCGCGCGAACCGCGCCTTGTACGGGTTCATCCCCTCCTCGCGCCCCGCGTAGATGACGCCGACGGAGTCGACCATGGTGATGTTCTCGAGCGGCACGCCCAGCTCCGCGTAGAACGTCGCGCACGCGATCGCCGACGCCCCCGCGCCCGACACGACGATCTTGAGCTTAGGCAACTTCTTGCCGGTGATCTCCGCGGCGTTCAGGAGCGCAGCGCCCGAGATGATCGCGGTACCGTGCTGGTCGTCGTGAAAAACCGGGATGGCCATCCGCGCGCGCAGCCCCGCTTCGATCTCGAAGCACTCGGGCGCCTTGAGATCTTCGAGGTTGATGCCGCCGAACGTCGGCTCGAGCGCGGCGACGGTGTCGATGAACCGCTGCGAGTCGCGCGCGTCGAGCTCGAGATCATAGACGTCGATGTCGGCGAACTTCTTGAACAGGCACGCCTTGCCCTCCATCACCGGCTTGCTGGCGAGCGGGCCGATGTTGCCGAGACCGAGCACCGCGGTGCCGTTGGTCACCACCGCGACCAGGTTTCCGCGCGCGGTGTACTCCCACGCCAGGTCGGGCGACGCCGCGATCTCGAGGCACGGCTCGGCGACCCCGGGCGAATACGCGAGCGAGAGATCGCGCGCCGTGACCAGCGGCTTGGTCGGAACGACCTCGATCTTCCCCGGACGTCCAACCCGGTGGTACTCGAGCGCATCGTTTTTTCTGATCACGGGCCCGGCTACCCTAACAGGGTTCTACGCGTGCCGCTCCTCCGAACCCCGCCGCCTCCGGCTCCTGCGACGTCCGCCGCCTGGCCCTACCCGCGGTCGCCGTAGGCCTTCGCCTGCAGCGCCGCGCGGAGGCGCTTCGCGCGCCTAGCCTTCAGCTTGTAGAGGTAGGTCATCGTCTTGCTCGGCGGGATCACGTAGTCGCCGAGCGTCTTCGCCGGGTTGGTGAAGTGGTCGTCGACGCGGACCTCGAAATGCAGGTGGGGCGGCGACACCTTGACGCCCGTGCGTCCGACGTAAGCGATGACCTGGCCCGCCTTTACCTCGTCGCGCTCCTCCACGATGTAATCGTTGAGGTGCATGTAGCAGGACACGGTGCGCTTGGGATCGGGCGTGTGCTCGATGCACAGGTAGATGCCGCCCACGCCCAGCCGGCGCCAGCGGTAGCGCTTGATCTTCGCGACCGGGATCGGTCCATTGCGGAGGTGACCGAGCCCGTTGACGCCCGCGAAGATCACGGTGCCATCCGCGACCGCGCGCACCGGCTCGCCCACCACCGCGACGATGTCCAGGCCGCGGTGTCGGCGCGCGCCGCCGTCCCGGTCGTCGCCGGGACCGCTGGTCGCCACCCGTGGCGGCGCCTCGAGCGGCGACACCACCGAAATTCCGTAGGGCGACGCGCGCGGCGTCTCGTTGACTTGGTTGTACTTGAACACCATTCGCCGGCGCACGGTCATCACCAGATCTTCCTGGCCGCTCGACCGGACCTCGTCGCCCCAATAAAAGTGCGAGTACGCCGTGCGGTGCGCGACGTTGCTGAAGGTTTCGTCGATCTCCTTGTGCTTGGCTTCCCACATCGCCACCAGCCCGGCACCGACGGCGAGGTTGCTGACCGGATCGCGCAGCGTCTTGCTGGTGAGCATCTCGCGGTCGGCGAACGGGGCGGGCGCGCCCTCCACGCGGTACATCGCGGGGTCGATCCCCACCAGCCCCCAGCCGCTGTCTTTGTGGAACTTGGGATCGCAGCCGCTGCGCTGCTCGATGAGCGCCGCGAACCCAAACGGGTCGATCTCTGCCGCCTGCGCCGCGGCCAGAACCTTGACGCCGAGCGCGCCAATCTTGGATTCCGGTTCGACGCGACAGATGTGTGACCACGCGGTCGTGAACTTGGCGGGATCGATCGGCGCGGCGATGTCCGGCTCGGCCGGCCAGGTGGCTGGATTGCGCAGCTGGTGCGCCGGCTTGGGCTCGACGCTGGGCTCGCGCGGGGGCCACGGCTTCGCCGCCAACGCCGAGGCAGCGACGAACGTGAGTCCCAGGTACGCGGACGCCGACAACGCGAGCGACGAAAACGCTACCCGTGTGACTGACTGCATCACAGCCTACAGACTATACACGTATCAATGGGCCGAGGGATGTTCAGTCAGCACACAACATCACTTTTCCACACTCGACCTCACCGACCGCCAGGACCCCGCCGGTGCGGGAAAACGCGCCCGAACGGCCCCCATGGGGGGGCGCGAAGCGCCCGCGGCGCGCCCGGGTGCCCAGATTCCAAATGCTGGCCTCGTTGATGGCGGCCACGCCCACCCACTGCCCGTCGGGCGTGAACTGGACGTCGTAGACCGCCGGCATGCCGGTGATCATCAAGGGCGCTCCCGTGCTGGTTACACCCGAAAGCGGGATGTTCCAGAACGCCACCGTGCCGATGTTCCCCGCCGCGAGCAGCTTGCCGTCGGGCGAGAACCGAACCGTATAGGTCGGGTTGTTGATGTCGCCCGAAAACGGGAGGACATTCGGCTGACCGAAGCCGGTCGCGCTCAGCTCCACGACGGCTATGAAGCCATTGCCGTCCGCGATCGCGACGACGACGTTGCCGTTCGCCGCGAGCTTGGGCGAGACCGCGAGCGAGTTGGGATCCAGGTTCACGGCGGTCGACACCATCGCGCCACCCCCGAGCCGGTGGCGGAACAGTTTGCCCGTGCCGCCGGTCTCGTAGTCGGCGGTGATCACTTGCTGGTTGTCGGGGGCGAAGTCGAG
>WNGB01005229.1_pt1 | contig 21739 bp, 20 predicted proteins | sample 5400681 | NCBI WGS metagenome assembly WNGB01 (sample SAMN13153367, study PRJNA577476) | soil metagenome | isolation source: 115 cm soil or saprolite under grassland replicate 2 | place: USA:California | collected 2016-06-15
CCGGTGCTCGACAGGCTGATCGACGAGAGCATGCACGAGACGAACCGGGACAAGCGCCTCGGCTCCGCCCTCGTCGCCCAGAAGATCCTCATCGACGACGCGGTGTGGGGCTTCCTCTGGTACGACAGCTGGACGCGGGCCATGAAGGCGGACTTGACCGGCATCGAGAAGCGCTGGGACACCTTCGAGCGGTACTACGCCGCCAAGCGCATCTAGTGTCCCGATCCAGAAGTTTGCCGACAAAGCGCCGGGCGGGGCCAGGGGCCCTCTCCGCGGAACACGCTGCGGCGCAACCCGTTGCGCCCGCTCGTAACGAGCCACGAGATCGAGGTCTGCGGCTTCGGCAACGCGCAGAAGCCACGGTTCCGGGGAGAGGGCCCCTGGCCCCGCCCGGCGCCGCGAGTCAAGAAATCTCTGAATCGAACACTAGCGGATGCGGAAACCCCCGCGGGCTGCTCAAGAGGGTCCGGATGCGAGGCGGCGAGTGCCGCGGCACTCCGAGGCGTACTCTCTGTACGCCGAGAAGCACCGCAAGCCGGCCAGCGAAGCAGATGCGCCTTTTTCAGCCGCCCGCTAGTCAGGTGTGCTGTCCCCGAGGTTCGCTAACGAATTCCCTGGGCTCAAATTGGTTGGCCAACCTCGGAGAAAGAAGACTCAGAGTGTCCCGAGTGATACGTCCGTCAACTCGCGGCGCCGGGCGGGGCGGGGGGCCCTTTCCGCGGAACCGTGGCTTCTGCGCGCTGCCGGAGGCGAAGACCTCGATCTCGTGGCCCGTCACGAGTCGCTGCAGCGGGTTGCGACTGAGCGTGTTCCGCGGAGAGGGCCCCCCGCCCCGCCCGGCGCTTTGCCGGCGAATCTCTGGGATAGGCCGCTAGGCGATGGGATTCGGCGGGTACGTCCTCCAGCGCCTGCTCCTCGTCATCCCGACGCTCTTCGGGGTGACGCTCATCGCGTTCACGCTGACCTATCTGCTTCCGGGCAACCCCGCCCTCGTCAAGGCGGGAGCCCTCGCCACCCCCGAGCATGTGGCGGAGATCGAGCGCCGGATGGGGCTCGACCGATCCGTGCCCGTCCAGTACTGGGGCTACGTGACCGGCCTCCTCCGCGGCGATCTCGGCGAGAGCTCCTCCACCGGGCGCCCCGTGTTGGAAGACTTCCGGCAGCGCGTCCCCGCCACCCTGGAGCTGACCCTGGCCAGCCTCGTCGTTGCCGTGGCCATCGGCATCCCGTTCGGGGTGCTGTCCGCCGTCCACCGCGACACCGTGCTCGACCACGCGAGCCGCCTCCTCGGCGTGGGCGGGGTGGCCATGCCGAGCTTCTGGACTGGCTTGCTCCTCCTCTATGTCTTCTTCTACCTGCTCGGGGTGGCGCCGGCGCCGCTCGGCCGCATCGCCGCCGAGGTCACGCCGCCCACGCGGATCCTCGGCCTCTACGTGGTCGACGCCCTCCTCACTGCGAACGGGGCGGCCCTCGTCTCCAGCCTCCACCACCTCATGCTGCCCGCCCTCACGCTCGGCTTCGCCGTCATGGCGCCCCTCACGCGCATGGTGCGGGCGACCATGCTGGAGATCCTCGAGTCCGACTACGTGAAGGCAGCGTGGGCGGCGGGGCTGCCCCGGCGCCGGGTCATCTACGGAGACGCCCTCCGCAACGCCCTCATCCCTGTCATCACCCTCCTCGGCGTCATCTTCGGCTTCCTCATGGCCGGCAACGTGGTGGTGGAGATGGTCTTCGCGTGGCCGGGGCTCGGCCACTACGCGGTCACCTCTCTGATGACGAAGGACCCGGGGCCCATCCAGTCCTTCGTGCTCTTCGTGGCCGTGATGTACGTCTTCATCAACCTCCTCGTGGACCTGCTCTACGGCCTCGCCGACCCGCGGATCCGGCTGCGCTGATGCGCTGGCGCCGCCTCATGCGAAACCGGCTGTCGTTCGTCGCCCTCTGCGTCATCCTCGCCGTCACGCTGGCGTCGCTGCTGGCCCCGTGGCTGGCGCCGTACGACCCCGACAACCCGGACGCCCTAGCCACGCTGGCGAGCGTGTCGCTGCGCCATCCCCTCGGCACCGACGTTTACGGCCGCGACCAGCTGTCGCGCGTCATCCACGCGGGCCGGGTCGATCTCCTGGTCGCGCTGAGCGCCACCGCGATCGCGCTCACCCTCGGTTCGGCGCTAGGCGCGGTGGCGGGCTACCGTGGCGGCTGGGTGGACCAGCTCGTGATGCGCGGCGTGGATGCCGTCATGGCCTTCCCCGCCTTCATCCTCGCCATGGCCATCACCGCCGCTCTCGGCAACAGCACCGCCAACGTGGTCGCCGCCATCGCCATCACCCACGTTCCGATCTACACGCGGCTCATCCGCGGCGAGATGCTGAGGGTGCGGGAGACGGAGTACGCGGAGGCCGCGCGCACGGTGGGCGACCGGCCGCACCAGATCGTGCTCTACCACCTCTTGCCCAACTGCGTACCGCCGCTCGTCGTGCAGGCGACTCTCGCCATGGGCTTCGCCATCCTCACCGTGGCCGCGCTGTCCTTCATCGGCCTCGGCATCCAGCCCCCCCAGAGCGAGTGGGGGCAGATGACGGCGGAGGGCGCCGGCTACGTGGTCTCCGGCGAGTGGTGGCTCGTGCTCTTCCCCGGCTTCGCCATCATGCTGACCGTGCTCGCCTTCAACCTCGTGGGCGACACCCTGCGCGACCTGCTCGATCCGCGCATGCGGGGGGTGCGGTGACCGGCCTGCTCGAGGTCCGCGACCTCACCATCCACTTCGACACCGAGGACGGGCTCGTGGAGGCGGTGGACGGCGTCACCTTCAGCGTGCGGCCAGGGGAGATCCTGGGCGTGGTCGGCGAGTCCGGCTCCGGGAAGTCGGTGACGGCTCTCGCGCTCCTGCGGCTCATCCGGCCGCCGGGCCGCATCGTGAGCGGCGCCGTGCGCTTCGAGGGAACGGACCTTCTCGGGCTGTCGGAAGAGCAGATGCGCGCCGTCCGCGGCGCGCGGATCGCGATGGTCTTCCAGAGCCCCCGCACGGCGCTCAACCCCGTCCTCACGGTCGGCCGGCAGATCACGCGCCTGTTCGAGCTGCACCAGCGCGTCTCGCGCGCGCAGGGATGGGCGCGCACCATCGAGATGCTGAAGCTGGTCGGGATCTCCGAGCCCGAGCGGCGCGCCCGGCAGTACGCCCACCAGCTCTCCGGTGGGATGTGTCAGCGCGTGATGATCGCCATGGCCCTGGCCACCTCCCCCCGTCTCCTCCTCGCCGACGAGCCCACCACCGGCCTGGACGTCTCCATCGCCGCCCAGATCCTCGAACTCCTCCGCGACCTCGGCCGGCGCACGGGCGCGTCGATCCTCCTCATCACCCATGACCTCGGCGTGGTGGCCGAGGTGTGCGACCGGGTGGCCGTGATGCACGCGGGCCAGATCGTGGAAGTTGGCGCCGTGACGAGGATCTTCGCGCGCCCGCTGCACCCCTACACGCAGGCGCTCGTCCGTTCGATCCCGCGCATCGACCGCGAGCTGACGATGGAGCCGATTCCCGGCACGGTGCCGTCGCTCCTGGCGCCGCCGCCCGGCTGCCGTTACGCCGACCGCTGCCCGCTCGTGCTCGACGTCTGCCGGCGTGACCGGCCGGCGCCGCGCGCGGCCGCCCACGATCACGAAGTGGCCTGCCACGCCGCCGAGGTAGAAAGTGCCGCTGCTCGCGGTTGAGGGTCTCGTCAAGCACTTCCCGCTCGGGGGGCCGGGCGCGTGGCTCGACCGCGTGCGCGGCCGGGCGCCCAAGGCCGTCCGCGCCGTGGACGGCGTCTCCTTCGCCCTCGAGCCGGGCGAGACGCTCGGCCTCGTCGGGGAATCCGGCTGCGGCAAGTCCACCGTCGCCCGGTTGATCCTCCGTCTCGTCGAACCCACGGCCGGCCGCGTGCGCTTCCGCGACGTGGACCTCACCGCTCTCGGAGACGAGCCGCTGCGCCGCCAGCGCCGCGACCTGCAGATGGTCTTCCAGGACCCGACCGCCTCGCTGAACCCGCGGCTCAGCGTCCGCCGCGCCGTGGAGGAGCCGCTGCGCCGTCACAGCCCCCTGGCGGCGGCGGAGCGGCGCGAGCGGGTGGCGCAGGTGCTGGCCCGGGTCGGGCTCGGCCCCGAGATCCTCGGCCGCTACCCGCACGAGCTCTCGGGAGGGCAGCGCCAGCGCGTGAACATCGCGCGCGCCATTGCCACCGAGCCCCGCTTCGTCGTGCTGGACGAGCCGACCTCCGCGCTCGACGTGTCGCTCCGCGCCAAGGCGATCCTCCTCCTCGCCGAGCTGCGCGCCACGCTCGGCATGAGCTACCTGTTCATCTCGCACGACCTCGCCACCGTGAAGTACCTCGCCGGCCGCGTGGCCGTCATGTACCTGGGGACGATCGTGGAGGAGGCGCCGACGGCAGAGCTGTTCCGGCAGCCGCGCCACCCCTACACGAAGGCGCTCCTGTCGGCTGTCCCCGTCCCCGACCCCACGGTTCGGCGCGAGCGCCTCGTGCTGAGCGGCGAGGTCCCGAGCCCCATCGACATCCCCGCCGGCTGCCGGCTGCGCGGGCGCTGCCCGCTCGCGCAGGCCGTCTGCGCCGAGCCCGTGACCCTGCGCCTGGTGGCGCCGCAACACCGCGTCGCCTGCCACCTCGCTTGACTCCGACAGTTCGCACGGGGGTTGACTTCCCCGACCGTCGGGCGCGCAGGCGCCCCGACGGCGAAGGGATCGTCCAAACAGGGGTTGACTTCCCCGACCGTCGGGCGCGCAGGCGCCCCGACGGCGAAGGGATCGTCCAAACGGGGGTCAACTTCCCGACCGTCGGGCGCGGAGGCGCCCCGACGGCGAATCTAAAGGAGACCGATCGCATGGGAGACGTGAAGAGCGATGTCGACGTCCAGGACCTGATCCGCGGGTTGACCCTGCTCGGCACCGGCGGCGGCGGCCGCCCCGAGCAGGGACTCGAGGTCCTGCTCCCTCATGTCGAAGCCGGCCGGACGGTGACGTGGGTGGCGCCAGAGTCGATTCCCGACGACGCCTGGGTGTGCTCCACGTTCGGCATGGGATCGATCGCGCCGACGGAAACACTGCCGGCAGATCAGCGCCACGCCCTCGGCTACCCGGCGGAGTGGACAGTGGCACGCCCGATGGCGCGCGCTGTGCGGGAGCTGGAGGCGTACACGGGCCGGAAGATCGATGCCATCCTCCCCTTCGAGCTTGGCGCGGGCAACACCGCGAGTCCCATGGACGCCGCCGTGCAGCTCGGAGCGGCCGTCGTGGACGGCGACTGCGCGGGCCGCGCCATCCCCGAGCTGTCCCAGACCACAGCGGCCATCGCAGGCCTTCCCTTCGCGCCCGGCGCGATCGCCGATGCCTGGGGGAACGTGCTCCTCGTGAAGGCGACGGCGAGCGACCTCCTCACCGAGCGGATCGGGAAGCTCATCAGCATCGCGACCAAGCTGCCCGACATGAAGGCGCAGTGCGCCCATGCAGGATTCCTCATGCAGGGCCGCGACATGAAGCGCATCGTGGTGGGGGGCGGCATCTCGCGCTCGCTCGCGGTGGGTCGCGCCATCCGCGCCGCCCTCGCCCGGCGTGCTGACCCCGTGGCCGCCGCGGCGGAGGCCCTCGGGGGCTGGGTGCTCTTCCGCGGACGCGTCGTCAAGAAGCAGTGGGAGAGCCGCGACGGCTACATGTACGGAACCACCACGGTGGAGGGTGACGGCCCCGACACCGGCCACACGCTCCGGATCTGGTTCAAGAACGAGAACCACGTCACGTGGCGTGACGGCCACCCCTGGGTGTTCTCGCCCGACCTGATCATGCTGTTGGACGCGGACAGCGGCACGCCCTACACCAATACCCTCCTGGCGGAGGGCAGCCGCGTGGGCGTCGTCGGCGCGAGAGCCGACCCCAAGCTGAGGACGCCGGCGGCGCTCGCGCTACTCGGGCCGCAGCATTACGGGCACGACATCCCCTATACCCCGATGGAGCAGCTCGTCCGGAGCTGAGAGGAGACCTCATGCCGAGGATCGTGCGGTACGACTTCGTCGCCGGGCGCGGCATCGTCTTGGACGGCGGGCGCAGCATCCCCGTCTTCCCCAAGCTCAACCTCGCCGCCGGAGCGGAGTCCTGAGATGGCCCTGAATGCCGTGCTGCAGTCGCTGGACCTGCTCGACGCCGCCACCGTCACCGGCCAGGACGTGGCCGATGCCCTCCGGACCGCCGGCGTGCCCGATGTCGAAGTGAAGCGGTTCACGGGCAAGCAGGGCAGCACCGACTTCGTCCGTGCCGTCGTTCTCGGCCCTCGCGGGCGCCGGGCCGGCGGGGACGCGCCCACTCTCGGCATCGTGGGCCGCCTGGGGGGGATCGGCGCGCGCCCCGAGAAGATCGGCCTCGTCTCCGACGGCGACGGCGCGGTGGCCGCCGTCGCGTGCGCCCTCAAGCTCGGACGGATGGCGCGCAAGGGGGACCGGCTTCCCGGCGATGTCCTCATCTCCACCCACGTCTGCCCGGACGCCCCGACGATCCAGCACCCGGTGGTGACGATGATGAACTCGCCCGTGGACATGGCCACGCTCAACGCGGAAGAGGTGCTTCCGGAGATGGAGGCCGTCCTCACCGTGGACACCACCCGCGGCAACCGCGTGGTCAACCACCGCGGGATCGCCATCTCGCCCACGGTGATGCAGGGCTGGATCCTCCGGATCTCCGAGGACCTCCTCACCCTCCAGCAGCAGGTGACGGGCCGGATGCCGGTCGTGCTCCCCATCACCATGCAGGACATCACCCCCTACGGAAACGACCTCTTCCATGTGAACTCGGTGCTCCAGCCCGCGACATCGACCGACGCGCCCGTGGTGGGCGTGGCGCTCACCGCGGAAGTGGCGGTGCCGGGCTCGGCCACGGGCGCCTCGCACCCCGGCGACATCGAGCTGGCCGTGCGCTTCTGCCTCGAGGTCGCCAAGGCGTTCGGTCAGGGCAGGTGCCGCTTCTACGACGCGGAGGAGTGGGCGGCCATCCAGAAGCGCTACGGCTCGATGAAGGTGCTGCAGACGCTGGGGCGAAGCTAGGCGGAAGGCCTGGAGGCGACGAGGACCGCAGAGAACCGGTCGTCCTGACCGCGGGCCCGGGAATCGCGTGCGGTGATCTATACGGGCAGGCGCTCGCCCGCGCGGAACCATCGCGGTTCCTCGCCGCGCGGGAAGAACTTCACGCGATTGCGGCCGAGGACGGTGGTCACGCCGTTTTCCACTCGGACCATCGTCCCCTCCTCGATCCCCACCACCGGGTTGTCCCACACCAGGTGGTACTCGCGGATCCGGTCGTCACGCGTCTCGCTGCCCGGAGCCATGACGGGGTCGGTCTCGAGGTAGTGGGGGTTGATGTTGAACGGCACGAGACCGAGAGCGTCGAAGACGGCGAGGCCTACGACGTTCCAGTCGTTGGTGGTGAGGATGCGCGGGCCCGCCACGTTCGACCCGGCGCTGGAACCGATGTATGGCATCCCCGCCTGCACCCGGGCGCGGATGGCGTCGAGGAGCCTGGCGTGCCGGAGGCGCTTGAGTAGCGCGTAGGTGTTGCCGCCGCCCACGAAGAGGGCCTCCGCGCGCTTCAGCGTCCCGAGCGGCTCGGCGTCCCAGCGCAGGTGGAGAACCTCGAGTCCGAGGCCGGCGGGCGGCGCCGGCGCCAGCGCGGCGCGGGCGCGCTCGTGGTACCCGGGCTCGTCGGCGAGACTGGCCGCGGTGACGAAGGCCAGTCGCTTCACCCCGCCGAGGAAGTCGGCGAGGTGCGGCCGGGCGTGCTCGAGGAACGGCCGCCCGGAGTTGGAGATGAGCAGGACGCGCATCTCAGACCTCCTCGATGGTGAGCGCCTGATGCGGCCAATGGCACACGGCAGCCTTCATACCCAGCTCCCTTCGTGAGTCGTAAGCCGGAGCGGTATTGCATCATTTGTCATAGTTATGTGAAACAGGCTGCACAAACAATGCGCTACAAATGCAACACTGGAGCCATGTTCACGGCTAAGTTACTGCTTCTATTGGGCATCGGGCTTGGCCCGATAATTGCCCCACAGAGTAGTTTGCCACAAGCTCCGGTAACTCTGCCGGTCAGGACGATTGAGGAGGGGGAACCAGTGAGGAGGGGGAACCAGTGCTGAGAAGACTTCTATTCCTGTCCGTATCAGTGGTTTTGCTCGCAGTTGGCGCCAGCCCGGCATCGGCAGCTATCGTGCCTTGCGGCACCACGACCTTGGCTGCGTTGATTGCCCTGGGATCCGGGCCCACCAACGGGTGCCAGATCCAGGACAAGATCTTCAACAACTTCGCCTACACACCCGATCCGGGAGGAAAGCCGGCCACCAACGTTGCGGCACGCGTGGTATTGGGGTCTGGCGCGACCTCGGACCTGCACGGCTGGATCTTCAATCCTAACGATGCCACCGGGAATTGGACTGTCGGGTTTACCCTGAGCTATGACATTTTGGTGGCTCCGGGTTTCCCAGCGGTGGCCATCATCGGCGCCAAGGACCAGATCAACTCTGGCCTCGTCCCGAACGGCGCGGTGATGACGGACACACAGACATTCGGCGTGATGATAACGCAGGGCCTGGCCGGCCAGGAGACCGCGCAGATCTCCTTCCCGGCCGCGACATTCGTTAACACCAGTTCGGTGCTCACGCTCGCAAGCGGTAGCCAACTCCTGAGCTTCGAGCAGGACTTCTTTGAGAGCACCAACCTGCCGGAGCCGGCGACGCTCTTGTTGCTCGGCAGTGGCCTCGTAGGGGCGGGCATATTCGGGCGGAAACGCCTGGGCAGTCGCAAAGCCTAAGGAGTTCCCGAGAAAGCTCCCCAGGAGCCCGAAGCCGCTCAGGCGTCCCGGCCAAGCTCGATCCGCCGCAGATCGTAGCCGACGACGGCCTGGACGCGAACGCCTGCTGTTCTGGCGCTTCGCGTGCTCTTGGTCCCCCTCTTCCGGCAAGTCCCTCACCGCTGACCACGCCCAGGGGCAGAGTCAGAAGGTCGTCTTCTCTACCTGATTCGAGCGCGCGCGGCCTGAGGCGCTTTTACCTCACCAGCCGCTCGAGGCCCACCAACCCGGTACCCACACCCACTGCCATCCCGTCCACTGCCAGGAGCCCGGCACCCACACCGGGCTCGGCGCCGCCGCAATGATGAACGGAGTCGCCACGAACACCGAGCCGACGAATGGACGGAAGAAATGCGCGTGGTGGAAAAAGGGACGCTGCGGGAAGAAAACCCTGTGGTTGTGGACTGCGCTGCCCTGGAAGATGACCCGGTGGTTGCGGAAGCCCCCCCCGCCGCGGAACCCTCCGTGGAACCCCCCGCCGTGGAACCCTCCGTGAAAGCCTCGGCCATTGAAAGCCCAGGCTCCGCCCGGCAGCAGCGCAAGAGCGGTCAGAAGAGCAAGAGCAAGGCCCAGTCTTCTCATACGCGGCCTCCTCGCGGCATCTGGGACTCAACAGTACCCCCCTAAGAGGGGGACCTGCAAGCCCAGAGGAAGCCCGGCAAGCATCGCTACCCTGCGTGCCGATCCGTTCAGCTCACTCTCGGTCAAGGATCGTCCGGGCGCCGGGCGCCTCAGTGCGCGTACTGCGTCCCGCGCTCATTCGGGCTCCTGCGCCGTCAGGCGATAGTAACGGATCTGCGCCTGGACATCCCGCACCACGTCGCGCTCGAGCTCGATCCTCACCTCGTGCCGCTCCACCTCCCAGTGCCCCACCGTGGAGACCCAGCCGAAGACCCGACGCGTCTTGGGGACGAGCCGGCGCCCGCGGTAGATGAGCGTCCGCCTGTCAGAGGCCGGAAACTGCTCGTACTGCTCCGCGTCCGCGCCGCAGAGCCGGATGACCTGCTCGCGTGTGGTCTCACCCGGGACGATCTTCTCGAGCGCGGCGCGCGAGAGGATGATGCCGCTCTCCCGCGGGCGCGGCCTCCCGTTCCACCGGCCCACATGCACGCGCGCGCTGGCGGCGTTGACAAACCGCACCGCCGTCCGGCCGAGCACGGGACCGATGGCCTGACCCAGCCCGAAGAACAGTGCCGGGATCAGGACCAGCCCCCAGGCCTGGAGCTTGGAGAAATAACCGAACTGCACGGCCAGGTGCTGGGGCGTGATGCCCTCTGTCTTGTCCAGGAAGAGGGACACGACCTCGGTGCTCTCTTCCGTGTCGCTCAGCCGCCGGATGGACGTTGGTGGGAAGACCTCGTCGATCTTGAGCCGGTCGGACTGAGCAAAGCTCACCACCAGCTCGGCCGGCGCATCCGCCAGCCGCGCCACCCGGTCGCGGTGGGCGAAGTACATGGGGAACAGCGGGCGGTCGCGCACCTCGTTGTAGCTCAGGGTGAGCCGATAGCGGCCGCCGACGAACAGGTGCTCGGCCCACGTCGCCTTCCTGGGCTTGATGAGCCCGGTGACCTTCATGCGCAAGTCCATGAGCCAGCCGCGATCGCTGAGGCGCGGCGTCCACGGAATTCGGATGAAGGTGGCGGCCGGGCTCAGCCCGAGCGCCCCACCCTCCTGGACGAAGACCACGAACGGCGCGCCCCCGGGTTGGGGCTCGGCCGGCCGGCTGCCGCCGTTCTCGGAGAGGCTCTGGGCGAAGAGCCCGAGGCGCCCCTCGCCGACCACGCTGAACCCGCGCTCCTCGACATAGCGGGCGAGCGCCGGCTCGGGCTTGCCGGTGCTAACGCCGTCCTGCACCTCCCCCGGCCACAGGAGGTAGAGATCCTGCGCGATGTCGGCAGGGCGAAGCGCCGCCGGAATGACGAGGCTCCAGAGGACATTGACCCCCACCGCGGCGGCGCCCTCGTTGACCCTGGCGCGAATCATCAGGGGCCCGATGGTGAACGGGGGATCGGGGCGCGAGGCGAAGAAGAGCTGGGCGCCCGCCGGACCGGGGGCGAGGAGCACCACGCTTGCGGCCAGGAGCCAGAGGGGCCGGGCTCGGCGGAGGACCTTCGGCAGGCGCCGCTCGGTGTCCGCCGTCACGGCCGCGCAGCCGCACGTGGCGCGTCCGGGGAGTAGGTCACGAGCACGATGGAATCGAAGTTGAGGCGGTCCAGCGGCACCACCCGGAGCCGCGCGCGGTCCTCGACCTGCGCCAGCGCGGCCTCGCTCAGGACGGCGCTCGAACCCGGTTGCTGAGTCATGATTCGGCGCAGATCGTGATCAGTGGCTACCGAGACGACCTTGTGGTCGAAGTAGAAGGAGAACGGTAGCTCGTACACGCCCCAGGCCGCCACCACCGGCGCCTCGGGCAGGAGCCGCTTCGCCTCCGCGTGCACGCGCGGATAGTCGTAGGCCGCGTTGCGGCGCCCGAGCTCCCAGTGATACCAGCCGCCCACCCATAGCGCGCTGCCGATCCAGGCGAGCGCGAAGGCCCGGCCCATCGCAGTGCGCCGCATCCCCCAGGTCAGCGCCCCGACCATCAGCAGGAGTCCCCCCGCCATCACGGCGACCTCGACCGCTGAGCTGGGGAGGGCCAGCTGCTCCGCGTGCCCCCAGGTCGGCCGGAACTCGAACGCCGCCGCCGTCGCCAGCGCCACCAGGGCGGCCGCCACGCCGTAGATCCGCAACGGGACATGCGCGACGGGGCGTCGCCCGACGGCGGCGCTCGCGCACCACCAGCCGATGAGGAGCGAGACGGGAGGGACCAGCGGCACGTAGTAGCGCAGCCGCTGCTGTTCGGAGATGCCCACGCAGCCGAGCAGCACCACCGACCACAGGACCAGGACGTGCACGGCGTCGCGTTCCACCCCACGTCCGCGCAGCAAGCGCACCGCCTGCCACAGCACCGCTGGGAGCACGAGCACCCACGGGAAGAGGATCCCGACCACATGCTGGAGCGGTCCGGTGAGCAGGGCCACCGTCACCGATCTCGGCACGTACCAGGTCAGATTGTCATCCAGCACCACTGAGCGGAGCGCGGCGGCGTCAGTCCAGAACGCGCCGAGCCACCAGGGAGCGATCAGCGCGGCGACCAGGGCGAGCCCGGCCGCCAGGTGTAGCTCGCGCCATCGTCTCAGACGACTGGCGGCGATGGCGTAGACGACCGTGACGGCGAGCGGCATCAGGCCCGCCGCGCCCTTGGCCCAGAAGCCCATGCCGACAAGCCCGTAGAAGGCGAGCCAGTCGGGGCCCGGCCGGCCGCGCACCATGCGCCAGAACATCGCGAGGCTTGCCGTGACGGCGAACGTGAGGAGCATGTCCGGCATGGGCAGGCGCGCGTGCAGGAACCATCCCTGGGTGGTGAGGGCGACCAGGGCGGCGAAGCGGCCCGCATCGGTGCCGAACATGTCCCGGCCCAGGGCGTAGACGACGAGGACGGTCCCGATCCCCGCGAGGGCCGACGGCAGCACCGCCGTGAACTGCGTGACATGACCCACGGGCCAGGAGCAGAGCGCGATGAGCCAGGCCTGCAGGAGCGGCTTGGCGTGATAGACGGCGCCGTTGAGCTGGGGAAAGAACCAGGCGCCGCGAGTGAGCACGTCCTGGCCCAGGAGCGCGAAGCGGGCCTCGTCATTGGTCGCGAGGATCCGGCGCCCCAGGTCCACGAGGACCAGCGCGGTCGCCAGCAGAGTGATCCCGAGGGCGGGTCGCGACGTGAGCCGACGGATGTGCATAGGCTCGAATTCCGTACCCCCCCGAAGATACCACTTCCTCGGCTCCGCCAACCGATTCGCCCCTCGACCGTCGGACGGGACGTGTTAGGCTCGGGCCATGAGCGTGTCGGAGAAAGGCTCGCGCGACATGAGCGACGTTCGAGCGCCGGCTTTGCCGCCCCTCCCAGTGTGATGAGCGCCACGACCGCCCTCGCCGACTTCGTCGCCAAGAGCCGATGGGAAGACTGCCCGGCGCCGGCCGTGGCGGCGGCCCGGCGCGCCATCCTCGATTGTCTCGGGGTGATGCTGGCGGGATCACTGGAACCGTCAGCCCGCATCGTCCAGGCCGTCGCCCTCGCCGAGGGTGGCTCGCCACTGTGCACGGTCGTCGGCACCGGGCGGCGCACCGGCGCCGTCTGGGCCGCGCTCTGCAACGGCACGGCCGCCCACGCGCTCGATTTCGACGACACCAATTTCATCCTGATGGGCCATCCGTCGGCGCCCGTGCTGGCCGCCGCCCTCGCCGCCGGCGAGCTGGCGCTGGCGGACGGCCAGGCCCTGGTCCACGCGTTCCTCCTCGGCTTCGAGGCGGAGACCGCGCTGGCCGCCGTGATCAATCCCGCGCATTACGACCGCGGCTGGCATGCGACCTGTACCTTGGGCACCATGGGCGCCGCGGTCGCAGCGGCCCGCCTTCTCGGACTCGATGCCGCTCAGATCGGGACAGCGCTCGCCGTCGCGGCGTCCCAGTCCTCCGGGCTCAAGGAGAATTTCGGCACCATGACCAAGCCCTTCCATGCCGGCCACGCGGCGCGGAGCGGCGTGCTCGCCGCGCTCCTGGCGCGCGAGGGATGGACGGCCTCCGAGCAGGCGCTCGAAGGGCCGCAGGGTTTCTTCAACGTGCTGGGGGCAGGGCGGCGCCAGCTGGAGGCCCTCGACAGGCTGGGCGCCCCGTGGAAGATCCTGACCTCGGGCGTCGCGGTCAAGCCCTACCCTTCCTGCGCCTGCACCCACTCGATCATCGACGGCGTGCTGGAGCTGAGACGCAGCCATGAGCTGCGCCCGGAGGCGGTGGCCGAGATCACGATCGGCGTGAGCGCGCCGGTGCCCAGGATCCTGATCCACTCCCACCCGCGCACGGGGCTCGAGGCCAAGTTCTCGGCCGAGTTCTCCGCGGCGGCGGCGCTGTGCGAGGGACACGTGGGGATCGCGACCTTCCGCGACGACAAGACGCAGGATCCGCGGATCCGGGCCCTCATGCCGCGGGTCAGGATGCGCGTGGACCCGGACATCCCGGGCGATCTCGAGCGCCACGTCTGGACGCGGGTCACCGTGCGCCTGACGGACGGGCGAAGCTGGAGCATCGGGCCGCGCGAGGTCCCGGGCCACCCGAGCAGTCCGCTGACGCCGGAGGCACTGCGGGAGAAGTTCAAGGAGTGCGCGCGGCTGGTGCTGCCGGAGGACCGAGCGGAGTCCGTCCGTCAGATGCTGGAGACCCTGGACGCCTGCCCCGACCTGAGGAGCCTCACCGCCATCCTCGGTCCATAGGCAAGGCGCCTTCCACGGGCCTTTTCCGCAACCTGTACCTCTTCCGACTCGCTGTTCGCGCTCCCCCCGTCGCGGGCTGCCGCCTTAGGGGCCGATCCCAGGCGCGGGAGGCGCTTGCTGGAGCGCATCCCGTTGCGTCGTTTCGGCACACGAGAGGCTCCTTTTTACGAACCGAGCGTTGTGGGAGAATTCTAGACGCGCGCCGGCCGGCCTCGCAACACGGCGGCACCGGCCGACGCTGGTGGTGCCGCCCCGGCTGTGAGTAACGAGAACGTCATGATCACGTGACCCTCTGGTAACTCGAGTGCGCAACACTTCGTGCCGGTGGGAGAGCCAGCGTTGGTCCGTCGGGGTGGCACCAGCGACGATCTCGCAACGAACGGGCGCTTCCGCAACTGCAGCGCGGGAAGGCATCCTCGCAGTGCGGTGCTGGATTGTCCGAGCAGAGGAGGGCTGCGACGATGAAACCTGAGACCTTGAACGATGTGATTCGCGTGCGGCTATCGCGGCGGGCGGTGCTCAAGGGCACGCTTGGGGTCGCCGCGACCGCCTTTGTGGGCACGGGGCGCTCGCTGGAGGCGGCCGCCACGCCACTCGTCGGGTTCACTCCGGTGCCGATCTCGCGACAGGACACGGTCGTCGTTCCCCCCGGGTACGTGACCGAGATGCTCTTCGCGTGGGGAGATCCGGTTTCGGCAGCACCCCAGTTCCGGAGCGATGCGAGCAACTCGGCCGCCGACCAGGCGCTTCAGGCTGGCATGCACCACGACGGCATGCATTTGTTCCCCTTGCCGAAGGGCTCCGACTCCTCGAGCCACGGCCTCCTCGCGCTGAACCACGAGTACACCGACGACGGCCTCCTGCACGAGAGTGGGATGGAGCCGTGGACGGCGGAGAAGGTCGCGAAGTCCAAGGCCGCCCACGGGGTCAGCATCATCGAAGTCCGCCGGGACGGTGGCCGCTGGGCGGTGGTCCGTCCATCTCGCTATGCCCGGCGGATCACGGGTGACACGCCGATGTACTTCTCGGGTCCCGCCGCCGGTCACGCCCTCCTGCGGACGGCCGCCGATCCCGCGGGGCGCACGGTGCTCGGGACGCTCAACAACTGCGCCCACGGGGTAACGCCCTGGGGGACGTACCTCACGTGCGAGGAGAACTGGGGCGGATACTTCGTCAACTCGGGGACGGCCACCGCGCTGCACCGACGGTACAACGTGGACCCGAAGGGGTGGGGATATCGGTGGCACGAGTTCGATCCGCGCTTCGACGCCGGGCTCCATCCGAACGAGCCGAACCGCTTCGGCTGGGTCGTCGAGATCGACCCCTTCGATCCGACGCGCCCGCCCGTGAAGCGCACCGCGCTCGGCCGCATGGCCCATGAGGGCGCGATGCTCGCACTGGCTCCCGATCACCGGGTCGTCTACTACATGGGCGACGATGGCCTGACGGGCTTCGAGCACGTCTATAAGTTCGTGAGCGCTCGCCCGTTCACGCCGGGCGCCGGCTCCGATGTTAACCGTCACGTCCTCGACCACGGCACGCTCTACGCCGCCAAGTTCAGCGAGGACGGGAGCGGCGAGTGGATCGAGCTGATCCAGGGAAGGAACAGCCTCACCCCTGACCGCGGCTTCGCCTCCCAGGCCGACGTCGTCATCAACGCGCGGGGCGCCGCCGATCTGGTCGGTGCGACGTACATGGACCGACCCGAGTGGATCGCCCTGCACCCGGTGACCCAGGAAGTGTACTGCACGCTCACGAACAACGCGCGCCGGGGAGAGCCCGGCCAGCGCGGACCGGATCGCGCCAACCCGCGCACGAAGAACCTCATGGGCCATATCATCCGCTGGCGCGAGGTGGGAAGCGACCCGACCGCCACGCGCTTCGAGTGGGACATCTTTCTCCTTGCCGGGGATCCGGCACACACCGATCCGAACCACCGCGGGAGTATGAAGGATGGTCCGGCGTTCGCATGTCCCGACGGGCTGTGGTTCGATCCACGGGGCGTGCTGTGGATCCAGACGGACTCCGCCGCCCGCAACATGGCCTCCGCCGACTGGGCGAACATCGGCAACAATCAGATGCTGGCGGCCGACCCCACGACCGGCGAGGTCCGTCGCTTCCTGACCGGCCCCCGCGGCTGTGAAGTGACGGGCATGATCGCCACGCGGGATCTGACCAGTCTCTTCGTGAACATCCAGCACCCGGGCGAGCCGCCGAAGGCGCATCCGCCACGTAACGATCCACGCGACCCGACGGCCGTGAGCGCGTGGCCCGATGGCCCGAGCGGAGGCCGCCCGCGCAGCGCCACGATCGTGATCCGCCGCGCCGACGGCGGCGTGATCGGCACCTGAGTCGCGCGGGCCGGCAGCAGCCTGGTGGGGAGGGTATAGCCCAGCCTGGCAGTCACCGAGGCGCGCGGAGGGAATCACTTGAAGAAGACCGGCCTAAGGAAAGGATCGCCCGCTCATAGTTCCCGTTTGCCAGCCCCCGCCCAATGCCTTGTAGAGTTGCACCACGGCGAGCAGTTCCTCCCGCCTGGCTCGCGCCAGGTCGAGCTCGGCCGAAAAGAGCCTCGCGTCGGCGTCCAGCACCTCGAGGTCCAGCTCCCTCAGCTCGAAGTAGGCCGTCGCGACGTCGCTCACCAAGGTCGAGAGCACCGTCGCCCGCGTCTCCTCGGACGCCAGGAGCTGAACACGCGCAGCCTCCGTAGCGCGACGGAGTCGTCCCCAGAGATCGACCTCGTAGCTGAGGCTCCCGCTCAGCTCGAGGTTGTCCCCCTCGCGCGTGATCGCAGACGGCAGGGGAGGAAAGGCGTTCGCGGACAGGCGTTCCCGACCAGCGGTAAAACCGGCGTTCACCTGCGGAAACTGGTCGGCGCGCGTGATGCCGACCTGGGCCCGCGCCTCCAGAACACGGGCAGCGGCGATCCGGACGTCGTAGTTGTTGACGACTGCGGCACGGATCATTCATGTGATCGTCCTCGACGCCCTGCCTGGCGGAAAACTGGTCATGGATCAGCGCGGCACGAATACCCGGAACCTTGTTGGCGCAGATCGAGGCGCCCACGCCGCTGCCGCAGACCGCCACCCCGCGCTGGACCGTCCCCGCCGCCACGGCCTGGGCCAGCGGGATGACGAAGTCCGGATAGTCGTCGTCCGGGTTCAGCTCGTCCGCACCGAAATCGACGACGTCGTGCCCGGCCGTGCGAAGCCGCGCGACCAGATCCCCTTTCAAGCCAAACCCCCCATGATCGGTGGCAATTCCCACGTGCATGCTCGTTTCTCCGCGGTGTGGCGTCAGCGTAGGGTGCTGGGCCAATTTGCGTCGCCATACTTCGTTGCTCTCTCGTCGGCAGCCCCCAACGTACACCCACGTACGCAAGGGGGCTGCCGACCTCGCTCGCGCCTCGTCTTGCTCGCAACTTGACACAGCACCGAGCCCAAACCGACCCACCACTCAGCGTAGTGATAGCTCAGGTCCCGACCGTGCCGCCGCCTCGTGGTCGGCCAGCACGAGGGCCCGGTCTTGACGGATCCGCCCGGCTGGAATCGACCGATCGCCCCCGCTGAGGCGCGCGAGCATCTCCGCCTTCTCGCGCCCGGTGACCAGCCAGACAATGCACCGGGATCGATTGAGCACGGGATAGGTCAAGGTCATCCGGCGCCGTCCTTGATAGACTCCCGTGAGCGCGACGTCTGCGCCGGTGACGTCGAGCACCGGATCCCCGGGCACCAGCGACGCGGTGTGGCCGTCGGCCCCAAGGCCCAGATGGGCGAGATCGAGCACTGCGGGCGAGCCGGCAATCTCCCGGAGCGTCAGGGCGTATCGCTCGCTCGCCGCTTCCAGGTCGGCCGATTCCACTGGCATGGCATGAATCTGCTCGGGGCGTAACGGACAATGCGCGAGCAGGCTCTCCCGCAAGTGGGTGAGGTTTCGGTCGGGGTCTCCGGCCGGCGCCACGCGCTCGTCCACCTGGACGACATGCACACCGGCCCATGGCACCGGTTCATCGGCCAGCGCACGCAACATCGTCCACGGGGTGTGACCCCCGCTGATGGCCACGATGAAGCGTCCGCGCGCGGCGACGGCCGCGCGCGCCTCCGCGGCGGTGAATGCCGCACCCGCTCGCGCGACCGAATCGGCATCGGCCAGGGCTTTGATCCTCATGGCGACCTCACCGTCGGGTTCTGCCAGCCTCCGGGGGGCGAGACGCTCGAGTCGACCTCCTTTGGTCGCCCGGTGAGGATGGGCAACATGAACGACATCCGGAGGCGGTGGCCCCATCCTTGGCCCCCGTCAACTTGACGTAACATGCCATACTCGGACGGGCCCCCCTTCCCCAGGGGGCCGATGGCAGCACAGACGGCCCTCCGAGCAGGCGCTCGAAGGGCCGCAGGCTAATGATGGCAGTTCACGCATTCGAGCGGCGCGTTCCGCTTTTTCGTCTCGCTGCCCGGTACCATCCCGACCGACGGCACCGGCGCGTCGGCCACATTCTGGACGGCCCGGACGCCGTTGGCGTTCACCGATCGGTGGCAATCCACGCACCACCCCATGGTGAGCTTGGTCGGCGGGACATTCATCCCCGTCAGGTTCAGGAGGTCGTTCGGGAGGTTCTGCCCTGTTTTCGCCGCCACGCGCTCCATGGCCTCGACGCGGCCGTGGCAGGTCTGGCACTGGAGCCCCGCCTGGACATGCAGCTTGTGGGTGAACTGGGCGTGCTCGGGAATCTTGAAGACGCGCACCCACGGGATCGGCTCCTTCCGCTCCCAGTAGTCCTGAAGCTTCTGGACTTCCGGATTGCCCTGGGCGGCGACGATCTTGTGGCAGCCCATGCAGCGCTCCACCGACGGAATCCCGGCCGCGCTGCTCCGCCGCGCATTGGCGTGGCAGTACTGGCAGGCGATCTGCATCGAGCCGGCGTGGATGACATGGCTGAAGAAAATGGGCTGGACCGGGCCCTCCCGCTTGGTCGGGATCGGCAGCACCCCTCTGGGGTCGAACGGGGGCTGGGCCAGGGTCCGCACCCAGAGGATGACCTCCTTGATCTGGACGTCGGACAGATACGGCTTGAAGCCCGGCATGAGCGGAGACAGTCCCACCGTCTGACCGCCGCCGGCGATGATGCTGAACAGGAAGTGGTCGGGTAGGGGGTTGAGCTGACGCCCCACGGTCAAGTCCTGAGGCTTGATGGGCAGGTTCTGGCCGGAGATGCCGTCGCCCTTGCCCTGGGGACCGTGACAGGGCGCGCAGTACTGGGTGAACACCTGCGTGACAGGGCGCGCAGTACTGGGTGAACACCTGCTGCCCGCGCTGTACCGCCGGGTCGGACTTCATTGGAGCGCCGCCGTGACCGCTGGCAGTAGGATCGGGAGCGGCCGGCGGCGTCGGTTGCGACGTGGTGGCCGACTTGGCCGCCGGGATCTGGAATCCGACCAGGACCCCGATAAGCACGGCCGCGATGATCGCGCTCGCGACGGTGCCGGATCGTACGATGCCCATAGCTTCCCCGCTGGTCTCCCGTGGCAAAACCTGAAGGAATATACTCGGTTTACCCGCCCAGGTAAAGCCGTTTGACCTCGGGGTCCGCCAAGCCCCCTCCGGCACTAGGGCGTCGCGTAGCAGGCCTTGACGGGCCCCTTCACCGCGTTATACCTGAGGGCATGGCCTCCGTGGATGGGTGCCGTCGCGTCGAGTCCGGTCGTCGCCCGTGGGAGGGCTCTCGACGCGGCGGCATCGAGAAGGGGCCTTGAACCTCTTCGAGGAGTTTCGAGCCGTCGTGGGTGCCCTCGCTGCCGCGCGCGTCCCTTATGCGGTCTGTGGGGGCATCGCGATGTCCATCCACGCGCATCCGAGGGCGACGATCGATATCGACCTCCTGGCACCGCCAGACGCTGTCTCGAAGATCGCCGACGCGCTCGTGATCCTTGGCTTCCTACGACGGGAGCAGGCACCCACGCGGTTGGCCAGGGGCGAGGTCATGATGCATCGGCTCACCAAACTCGTTCCCGAGGACCCCGAGGTGCTGGTGCTCGACATGATCGAGGTCCTGCCCGGAGCGACCGCGCACGCGTGGCAGACGCGCACCAGCGTCGAGTGGGAGGGCCACCCCGTCACGGTCGTCTCGCGCGACGGGCTCATCGAGCTCAAGAGGCTCCGCGGTTCACCCCAGGACATCGCCGACATCGCCCTGCTGGAGGGGCAGGCTTGACTCGCGCCGAGAGAGCCGTGCTGGCAACCTCGCAGGCGCGCGATCTGTGTCTCTCGCTCCAGCGGGCGTTCGTCGGACCGATTGCGCTTGATCGGCTCCGCGCGGGTGAGGCGCCGGCGCTGGGGCCGGATGCCCTCCGGGTGGCGCTCGGGCTGGCGTGGGCCGCGCGAGACTTGTCTTTGGTGCGCGTCGCGCTCGCGAGCCTCTCGGGCGATCGGATCGCCGCCGACCCTGTCCTGTCGGCGTTCCTCGAGGTGACGCGATGACGAGGAGGCGAGGCTTCTCTGCCGCTCCCGCACCCCGCCAGAAATCGCTCCCCTCCGAGGGGTACATAGCCGAGTCCGATCGCGGCACCTGGTCGGCGCGCAGCCCGGTAACAGTCTTCTTCGCCTTCGTGAAGCGCCTCCGCGATGGGTACGGCTACGCGGTGGTCGAGGGTGGGGCAGTTCCGGACCTGATTTGCGTCCTTTTGCCGAGTGACGCTCCCCTAAATATCCGGTGCTTACAGCTGTCCGTCAGGAAACTCGGTTTACCCGCCCAGGTAAAGCCGTTTGACCTCGGGATCCCGGAGCAACGACTGACCCGTGCCTTCGAACCGGTTTCGCCCCAGCTCCAGCACGTAGCCGCGGTCGGCCACCGCGAGGGCGCGGGCTGCATTCTGCTCGACCACCATCAGGGTGTAGCCCGCGCGCTTCATGTCGGTCAGCCGCTCGAAGATGAGGGAGACCAACCTGGGCGCGAGGCCCAGGGAGGGCTCATCGAGCAGCACGAGCTTGGGCGTGGTCATCAGTGCCCGGCCGATGGCCACCATCTGCTGCTCGCCGCCGGACATGGTCCCGGCCCGCTGGCGCCGGCGCTCGGCGAGAATGGGGAAGAGCGCATATACGCGCTCCAGCGCCTCGCGGATTCGCCGCGGGTCGCGCTCGATGTAGGCGCCCATCTCGAGGTTCTCGAGCACCGTCATCTGCGGGAAGACGATACGCCCCTGGGGCACGTAGGCGAGCCCGATCTGAAGCACCTGGTCGGGCCGGAGCCCGGTGATGTCCCGGCCGTCGAACACGACGCGGCCGTTCGTCGGGCGCAGGAAGCCCACGATGGTCTTGAACGCGGTGGACTTGCCGGCTCCATTGGGGCCGATGACGCTGACCAGCTCGCCCTGCCGCACTTCGAGCGTGACCCCGTGGAGGATCGGCATCTTGCCGTAGCCGGCGGTCAGGCTTAGGGCGTGCAACAGGGTCGGCGTCACGGCCGCCGCTCGCAGATATAGAGGATGTGGGGGTACGGCAGGATGTCCACCATCAGATGGCGATAGACGGTGAACCCGATCTCCTCCAGCACCCCCTGCAGCTC
>WNGB01004603.1_pt1 | contig 21730 bp, 19 predicted proteins | sample 5400681 | NCBI WGS metagenome assembly WNGB01 (sample SAMN13153367, study PRJNA577476) | soil metagenome | isolation source: 115 cm soil or saprolite under grassland replicate 2 | place: USA:California | collected 2016-06-15
GAGGATGCGCAGGCAGAGGCCGTAGACCCTGCGCTCGTGCCGGCCGACCAGCTCGCCGAAGGCGCGCGGGTCGCCGCGCAGGTGGGCGGCGAGCAGCGTCTCGTCGCTGCGCTCGGTCACGACCGCAGGGTGACGGCCGAGATCCCGCCGCGGAACTTGCCGTCGGCGCCCTGGGGGATGCTGGTGAACCACACCAGCAGGTAGCGGTGCGGTTGCCCGCCCAAGTCGAAGCTCGCCCGCTGGCCGGCCGCCTGCGGCCCGGCCAGCTCCTGCCAACCTTCGAGGGCCTCCGGCCGGTCATCGGAACCGTAGATCGTCAGCTCGGCCCCGGCCTCGGGCAGGGTGAGGCTCAGCCTGCCGGTCGCCTTCGGCTGGCCGAGGTCGAGCACCAGCCCGACGCCCTGCTTGAAGGGGCCGAGGTTGTCCTTGTACCCCTCGGTCGTCCAGGAGGTGCCCGGGTCGCCGTCGATCGCCCGCGGCGCCTCATCCTCGTTCTCCTGCTTGTCAGCATCCCGGGTCAGCGGGTCGAAGGAGGTCGCCTGCACCACCTGGACCGCCGGCCGGCCGGCGGTGGTCCCGGTGGAGTCGGCCGGCCCTGGGGAGCCGTCGCCGCCGAACAGGTCGCCGATGGTGTCGCTGGCCAAGGTGAGCGCCACGGCCAGCACCCCCACCAGCACGACCAGGGCGAGCGTCCAGCCGAGCCAGCGGCCCTCGTGACGCAGGAAACCGCGGGCGGGCGGCCCCTCGGGCCTCGGCGGCGCCTCCAGCGGTTCCACCAGCCCACCACCGGTCGGGACCGCGCCGGCGGTCGCGGCCGACCTTGCCAGGGCGGAGGCCATCGCCTCCGGGGACTGGAAGCGTTCGTTCGGGTCGACCGCCATCGCCTTCTGCACGACCGTGTCGAGCTCCCTCGGCACGCCGGCGCGCAGCGCCCTTGGCGGGACGGTGGCGGCAGGGTCCGCGGCGGGCGGGCGTCCGGTCAGCATCTCGTAGAGGCAGGCGCCGAGCCCGTAGACGTCGGCGCGGCCGTCGGCCACCCCGCCGTGCACGACCTCCGGGGCCAGGTAGCCGTCGGCGCCGAGGATCTCGCCGGTCCGGCCTGGGTCGTCGTCGGTGGCGGCTCTGGCGATCGAGAAGTCGGCCACCTTCACGGTGCCGTCGTCGGCCAGCAGGATGTTGCCGGGTTTGAGGCTGCCGTGGCAGACACCGGTCTGGTGGGCATAGCCGAGCGCCGCGGTGACCTCGGTCGCCAGCCAGGCCGCCTGGGCGGGAGGCAGCGGCCCGTTCCTGGCGAGCGCCTCGCGCAGGGTCGAGCCGTGCACCAGCTCCATCACGATGTAGGCGACGCCGCCCTGCTCGCCGGTGTCGTAGAGGGCGACGATGTTCGGATGGGTGAGCCGGGCGGCGTTGACCGCCTCCTCGTGGAAGCGGACCCGGAAGTCCTCGTCGGCGGCCAGCTCCGGGTGGAGCACCTTGACGACCACGTCCCGGCCGAGCACGCGGTCGTGCCCGCGCCAGACGCTCGTCATGCCGCCCGAGGCGAGCTGCTCGGCGAGCTCGTAGCGCTCGGCGAGCAACCGGGGCAGACCGGAACCGACCTGCGACATGCTCATATGCAAGGAGCGGGGCGTTGGACCCCGGGGATCGCGACCCAGGAAGTGTAACAGGCAGGCTCTTCTCCGGCCCTTCTACCCTCAGCCGGTCGGCCGTACCGCACCGATGTAATCGCCCCGCCCGATCGAGGCGGTGCGCACGCTCGCCCCGCTGTAGGGCGCCTCGACCATGGCGCCGCCGCCGATGTACATGCCGACGTGGTGGATGGAGGCGGGGTTGGAGGTTTCGTAGGCGAAGAACACCAGGTCCCCAGGGGCGAGCTCGCCGAGGGTGAGGTGCGGCCCGGCGTACCACTGGGCTCGGCTGACCCTTGGGAGCCAGACGCCGGCGCTCCGGTAGGCGGCCATCATCAGGCCGGAGCAGTCGTAGCTTCCGGGCCCGGCGGCACCCCACACGTACGGCTTGCCGATCTGGGCCATGGCGAAGGCGACCGCGCGGCCGGCGGCGCCGGACGGGCCGCTCGCCCGCCTGGCGACGCCACGCCAGGTGCTGCGGGCGCGGGCCGCTGCTGCCGCCCTGGCCCTCGCCGCCCGCTCGGCAGCCAGCCGGCGCAGCAGGGCGCGCCGGCGCAGCTCCTCGCGGCGGCGACGCTCGGCCACGATGGCCCGCTTGACCTCCCTGGTCAGGCGGGCGAGGTAGCGCTTCTGGTCCGCCAGGCGGCCCTCGATCTGGCGGCGCTGCCGGGCCAGCCGGGCCTGCAGGAGCTCGCGGCGGGCGCGCTGGGCGGCCAGCTTCCCGGCGAGCTCGGTGAGCTCGGCCTTGAGCCGCTCGACCCGCGCGATGGCCGCCCGGTCCGCGCCGACGACCTGCTCCTGGTACTTGGTGGTGGTCAGGGCCTGGTGCACGGTCTGGGCGCCGAGGAGCTGACTGAGGGCGGTGGCCGGACCTTCGGTGTAGATGGCCCACAGCCGCTGGCCGAGCTGCCGCCTGGCCGCCGCCAGGCGGCGCTTGGCCCGCCGGATGCGCCGCTGCGTCCCGGCCTGCTCGGCACGCGTCCGGGCCAGCGCCACCCGCCCTTCGTTGTAGTCCTCGATGAGACCCTCGACGCGGTCGTTCATACGGTCGATCGCGTGCTGCACGCGGACCGCCTTGGCCCGCAGGCGGGTGATCTTGTGGGCAGGGGTCTCGCGGCGGGCGGCGACGGCCTGCTCGCCCTCGCCGGCGACCAGCACGCCGATGGCGACGAGCAGGACCAGAGCACTCCGAAGAGGTCGCAGGGGGAAGTCCCTTCGCGTGTCGGGTCTGCGGCCGCCGGGGACGCTCTCATCCGGGCAGGGCGATTGCAAACACCTTCGGGAAATTTCTCGCCCGTTGGGACGGACTCGTCCGCGATCTGCCGGGAATTCCGCCTGCGAACGCTAGGCCCGGCCCGACCCCCGGCGCCGCCGCCGGAGCACGGCCATGAGCAGGCCGAGCTCCTCGATCCGCAGCAGCCGGGCGGCCAACAGGTAGGTGCCGACGCCGGCGGCGACCCCGACCGTCACCGTGATCAGGTCGCGCAGGAACCCCGGCGGGACCAGCCCGCCGGCGGCGCCACCGGCGACGGCGGCGACCACGCCCATGACCAGCCCGGCGACCAGCATTCGGACCACCGCCTTCAGGATGCGGAGGCCGTCGAGGCCGCCGATCCGCCGCGACAGGGAGACCAGCAGGAGGGCCGAGCCGACCGTGTAGTGGGCGACGTGGCCAAGGGCCAGGCCGGGGATCTTCCACCGCTCCGGCAGCAGCGCGAACAGCAGCAGGTTGGCGGCCACGTTGGTGCCGACGGCGACCAGGTTGATCATGAAGGTCGTGCGGGTGTCCTGCAGGGCGTAGAAGGCGCGCAGGATGAGCTGGAAGGTGGAGAACGGCACCAGCCCGAGCACGAACACCACGAGCACGCGGGTGAGCAGCTCGGTGCTGGCCCCCGTCACCACTCCGTGCTCCAGCAGCAGCCGCACGATCGGGCCGGCGAGGGCCAGGTACCCGATGGCGGCGGGCAGCAGCACGGCGGCGGTGAGCCGCACCCCCCTCGAAAGGGTGGCCCGGAAGGCGTCCCAGTCCCTGGCGACGGCGTACTCGCTGAGCGGCGGCAGCAGGGCGGTCATGACCGACACCGCGAACACGCCGTGCGGGAGCTGGAAGAAGATGAACGCCGTCGAGTAGGCGGTGTAGCCGCCCTGCACGCCGTAGGCGAGGACCGGGATGATCAGGTAGCCGACCTGGTTGGTGACCACGTAGCCGACGGTGTAGGCCGACAGGGTGGCCATCTTGCGGATGGCCTGGTCGCGCCAGTGCCAGACGAAGTGGAAGCGGAAGCCGATGCGCCGCAGGAAGGGCCACTGCACCAGCGTCATGGCGGCCACCCCGGCGGTGGTGCCGAGGCCGAGCAGCAGCTTCTGGCCGGTGGTGACCTCGCCGACCTGGGGCACCTGCTGGCCGACCAGGAAGTGGAAGGTCAGGCCGACCGCGATCACCACCAGGTTGTTCAGGATCGGCGCGAACATCGGCACCCCGAAGCGCCGGTTGGCGTTGAGCAGCCCGGTCATGACCGCCCCGACCCCGTAGAAGACGATCTGGGGCATGAACATGGCCAGCAGCTGGCCGCCGAGCTGCTGCGCCTCGGCCCGCTCGGCCGGGGTGCCCGAGTGGATGTAGAGCTTGATGATCCAGGGGGCCGCCAGGACGCCGATCAGGGCCAGCAGCCCCAGGCCGACGATCGCGATCGTCATGGTCGCCCTGGCCACGTGCCAGGCCTGCCTCGCCCCCCGGGTGTTGCGCACCTCGACGAAGACCGGCACGAAGATCGACGACAGGATCCCCCCGAGGACCAGCTCGTAGATGATGTTCGGGGTGGTGTTGGCGACGTTGTAGACGTCGGCCAGGCGGCTCTCGCCGACCCCGAGGGTGGCCACCAGCACGGTCACCCTGAGCAGCCCGGTGACCCGGGACAGCAGCGTCCCGGTGGCCATCACGGCGGTCGAGCGGGCCAGGCTGGGTTCGGCCGCGTTCACCGGGGAGCCCGCCGTGCTCATTCCGCCGCCCGGCGCCGCTTGCCGCGCCAGCACCACAGCAGCAGGAACCCGGCCGCCCCGCCGGTCAGCGCGAGGGCGACCCGGTTGAAGGCGGTGGAGATCAGGCGGATCTCGCCGCCGGCGACGGGCTGCTTGCCGTCGGGGGTGAGCACCTCCACCCGGATCGGGAAGGTGCCGGTGGCCCTGGTGCTGACCGGCAGCAGCTGGGTGGTGCGGCGGCGCGGCTCCAGCACGAACGGCTCGCTGACCGCCGGCAGGTCGACCTTTGGCGAGGTGAGCCGCAGGACCACGGTGAGACGCTGGTCGCTGTCGTTGGCGACGGTGACGGGGATGGTCCCCCGCCTGGCGGTGAGGGTCACCGGCGTGGCCTGCACCCCGACCCGGCGGTAGACGCCGCGGATGCCCTGGTCGACCGCGCGGATGAAGGAGCGGCCCCTGGCTCTGGCGGCGGCCGGCCGCCAGTCGCTCGACTCGGCGATCAGCAGGTCGCGGTCGAAGTCGCCGGACGGCGGCCGGTAGTCGGGGCCGACCGAGCGCCGGAAGCTGGTCAGCTTGGAGCGGACCTCGGCAACCGTGCGCAGGTAGCTGGCCGGCAGCCCGGCGGCCGCGTCGGCCGCGGTGACGGTGGCGAGCTGCCGCTCGCTCCGGCCTGGCCCCTGCGGCACCTGGTCGGCCAGGCTGGTGGCGGTCTGCAGGCGCAGCCAGGGGGCGGCGGCCAGGCCGCGGACCAGCGTCCGGAAGAAGCTGGGCGGTGGCCGCCAGCTCTGCGGCGGGGCGAGCAGGATGCCGCGGGGCTCGCTGGAGTTCGGCCGCTCCAGCCAGGCCACCGCGGTCTCGGCCAGCACCCGCTGCGCCCACTCGACCGGGGCGGCGTCCGCCCGCTGGTCGCCCAGCGCAGCCGAGAGGACGGGGTCGCCGACCAGGGCCCGCTGCGGCTGCAACAGCCCGCCGCCAAGGTCGACGGTGGCGTTCTGGGTGGTGGTGGTCGCGGCGGAGGTGGGCAGGCGCCGCTGGTCCAGCACCACCGCGTTGGCGCCGGTCTGCGCGAGGGTCTGCAGCACCGCCGCGTCGATCGCCCCGTCCACCGGCCAGGCCAGGGTCTCCTGGGGGGCGGTGCCGAGGTCGGCGCCGAGCAGCTGGCGCCCGATCTGCAGCGCCGCCTCGCCGTCCAGCCCGGCCCGGACCAGCGCAGGCAGGTCGGCGTTGGCGTAGGGGAGGGCGGCTGGGCGGTGGTCGCTGGCGGCGGTCTTGAGCTGTTCCAGAAACCGTTGGGCGGCGCGGGAGCGGGCGTCGCCGGCCGGCACGGTCACCCGCTGCCCGCCACGGCGGAGCTGCCAGCTACCCGCCATGGCGGTGACCTCCTCCACCAGCATGGCATCCACCACCATGGTCACCTGCGGCGCCGCCGGCCGGGCCAGCTCGCCGGCGATCGCGCCGAGGGAGCCGCCCGGGGCGAGCAGGCCGGCGAGCTCGTCGTCGATGAAGTCGCCGGCCGGGTTGCGGTGGGTCGGCTCGTGCAGCGGCACCAGCAGCGCGGTCCGCAGCGGCTGGGTGGGGCGCTCGGGCACGGCGACGATGAAGGTGCCGAGGCGTGCCTGGACCGGCCCGCCGGCTCCGGAGGCCTCGACCTGAAGGGACAGGGGCAGGACCACGCCGGGGTTGCCCGCCGCCAGGGCGGCCGGCAGCCGCACCCGCCGCGCCGGCAGCCGGCGGGTGGCTCCCGCCGCCACCTCGGCCGGGTCGGGGCGGAAGTCGTCCAGCGGGGAGAGGCCCTCGGCCGGCCCGCCCGGGACGGCGAGCAGGCCGGCCAGCTCGGAGCGGGTGGCCACCGGCCGCCCGAGGCGCGCCTGGACCCGCAGGTCACGGAGGGGGAGCTGGCCGCGGTTCCGCACCGCCACCTGGTAGGTGAGCGGCGTCGCCTGGCCGACCGCCGGCGACACCCTGACCAGGACCAGCTCCACGGCGGGGGTGGCCTGCTGCGCCGCGGCCGTCCCGGCCGGCGCCACTGCCACCGCCATCAGGGCCGCGAGGCAGGCCAGCAGACGCCGGGTCACCGCGACCGGCCGGGAGACCCCCTCGGAGTCCCCCTGCCCCCCCGGGCACCTTCGGCTGCGGCCAGCGCCTCCGGGATGAGGTCGAGCAGCTTCCGCTCGTTGGCGAAGGACATCTGCCGTCTGGCCTGCTCGGGCGTGAACCAGTTCGCGTCCTCCATCTCGCTGTCGTGCCTGGCGAAGTCGCCGCCGACGGCGCGCATCAGGAAATAGTGGACGAACTTGTGGTAGCGCGTCTGCTCTGGCGCCCAGACGAACCAGTAGTCGATGGTGTCGAGCGGACCGATCAGCTCGACGTCGAGGCCGGTCTCCTCGCGAACCTCGCGCAGGGCGGTCTCGGTGACCGTCTCGCCCGGCTCCTGGGCGCCCTTTGGCAGGGTCCACTGCAGGGTGCCCCTGGCCGAGCGGTGGGCGACCAGGGCCACCGACGCGTCCTGGTGCGGCTCGGCGAGCACCACCCCGCCGGCCGAGACGGCACGGGCGGTCCGCACGCTCAGCTTCCCTGCCTGGTGACCTGTGTGACCACCGCGCTGGTCGCCTTGACCAGATCGGCGCCCCGCACCTTGAGGATCACACCCGGTTCGCCGGCGGCCGCGTAGACGACGTCCTGGGCGGCGACCCGCTCGTCGACCACCAGTGCCGCCGGGCATTCGAGCGCGACCGGGGGCACGAACGCGAGCAGGTAGCCGGTCAGCCCCGGCGCCCGGTCGGGTGGGACCGCCCGCAGGTGCTCCCGTCCCAGCAGCTCGGCGACGCCGACGGTGTCCACCTCGGCGTCGGCCGGCGCCAGGATCACGACCGCGCCGTCGTCGTCGGCCAACAGCGTCGGGCGGCCGACCGCGACGGCCGGCAGCCCGAGCACGCCGGGCGCCGCGGCCAGGTCGCGCAGCGGCCCGGGGAGCTGGGAGAGCTCGTGCACGACGTCGTCGGCGAGCAGGTGGTTGTGGACGTCGATGCTAGATCGCACGGAGTTCTCCTGGGGGGAGCTACCGTCGGCGGGCGCGCCCCCGAGTATAGCGGGCGGTCAGGCTGCGGAGGCCACCGCCACGCCGGTCAGCGCGATCCACCCTTCCGGCCGATTCGCTGGTAGAACTCGATGCCATAGCGCTGCTTGGTGGTCTCCCCGCCCTTCTTGCCCCCCATCCGGCCGATCTTGCCGAAAAAGTCGTCGCCGTAGCGGTTCTTGGTGGTCTGTCCGCCTTTGCGGCCAGCCTCTGCCCTGCTCATCTTCCCGGTGTCCGGCATCCGACCACCTCCCTTCCCCATCGGTTGCCCTGGTGGGCCGGGCTTAAACCACCTGGGCTGGCTCCTGTCGGGGAGGGGCCCGGGTATGCTGCGACCATGCGCCAGCTCTCCGCCGCCCAGCGCGAGGCGCTTGGTGCCCTGCTCCGGGCCGCGCCGTTCGCGAAGGTCGTCCGCGACCTCGGTGAGCGCTTCGCGCGGCACGGCCACCAGCTGTACCTGGTCGGTGGGACGGTGCGCGACGCGCTGCTCGACCGCGTCTCCCCCGACGTCGACCTGACCACCGACGCCACGCCGGAGCAGATCCTCGGGGTGGTGCGGACGCGGGGCTGGAGCGACGGCGTCTGGCTGCAGGGTGTCCGCTACGGCACCGTCGGCGTCCGCAAGGGCGACTTCCGGCTGGAGATCACCACCTTCCGCTCCGACGTCTACCGTGAGGACTCCCGCAAGCCGGAGGTGACCTTCGGCCGCACGGTCGAGGAGGACCTGGCCAGGCGAGACTTCACCGTCAACGCGATGGCGATGCGGCTGCCCGACGGGCCGTTCGTCGACCCCTACGGCGGGCTGGCCGACCTGGCCGCCCGTCGCCTGCGGACCCCGTCGAGCCCGGCCGTCTCCTTCGAGGACGACCCGCTGCGGATGCTACGGGCGGCCCGCTTCGCCGCCCAGCTCGAGCTGGTGCCGACCCCGGAGACGCTGGCCGGGATCAGCGAGCGCCGTGGACGCCTGGAGATCGTCTCGAGGGAGCGGATCCGCGACGAGCTGAGCAAGCTGCTGCTGAGCCGGACGCCGGCCAAGGGGCTGTGGCTGGCCGTCAACACCGGCGTGGCCGACCAGTTCCTGCCGGAGCTGCCCGCCCTGGCCCTCGAGCAGGACCCCGTGCACCGCCACAAGGACGTGCTGCGGCACACCATCGCGGTCGTCGAGCGGGCGACCGCGTACGACGCCGACGACCCCGACCTGACCCTGCGCATGGCCGCCCTGCTGCACGACATCGGCAAGCCGCGCACCAGGCGGGTGGGACCCGACGGCGTCACCTTCCACCTGCACGAGGTGGTCGGGGCGAAGATGGCCGAGCGCCGGCTCACCGAGCTGCGCTACCCGGCCGCCTTCGTCGCCGACGTGCGCCAGCTCGTCCTGCTGCATCTGCGCTTCCATACCTACCGGCTGGGCTGGACCGATTCGGCCGTGCGGCGCTACGTGCGCGACGCCGGGCCGCTGCTGGACCGGCTGAACTTCCTGGTCCGCTCCGACTGCACCACCCGCAACGTGTTCAAGGCCAAGCAGCTGGCCGCCTACTCCGACGAGCTGGAGGAGCGGATCGCCCGGCTGGAGGCCGAGGAGGAGCTGCGCAGCATCCGCCCGCCGCTCGACGGCCGCCAGGTGATGGCCCTGCTCGGCATCCCGCCCGGCCCGCTGGTCGGCAAGGCGCTCGCCCACCTGCTGGAGCTGCGCCTGGAGCGCGGGCCGATGCCGGAGGTGGAGGCGATCGAGGCCCTGCGCGCCTGGGCCCGCGACCAGGGCCTGGATGGCCCTGGCCCGGACGACCCGGAGGGCCGCTGAGGCGCCGTCAGGGAAGCCGGACGACCACGCCCTCGTCGGGGCCGAGGCGCAACGGGAGCAGCCCGACCTCCTCGCCGGCCGCGCGGCCGGGGTCGGTGGCCAGCTCCAGCCGGCCACGGCCCGGCCGTCCCTCCGGCACCTGGTAGTCGAGCGGCTGGCCGGTGAAGTTGAGCGCCACCAGCAGCCGCTCGTCGCCGGCGCTGCGGAGGTAGGCGTAGCAGCCGTCGGGGGCGTCCGGCAGGGACCGGTAGTCGCCGGCCCGCAGCGCCGGGGAGCCCTTGCGGTACCAGATCATGCGCCGGTACAGGCTGAGCATGGAGGCGGGGTCGTCCCGCTGCGCGGCCACGTTGACGCTGGCGGCCTCGGCCCCGACCGGCAGCCACGGCGTCGCGCCCGGTCTGGCGCTGAACCCGGCTCCCGGCGAGCCGTCCCACTGCATCGGGGTGCGCTGCGGGTCGCGGCCGTCGACGTCGACCGCGCGGTCGGGCGGGACCTCGCCGTCGGCCATGCCGATCTCGTCGCCGGCGTACACGAACGGCGTGCCCCGCAGGGTGAGCAGCAGCATCGCCGCCACCCTTGCGCGTGCCCGGCCGTCGCCGCCCTCGTCGTAGCGGCTGGCGATGCGCGACACGTCGTGGTCGCCGAGCATCCAGGCCGGCCAGGCGTCCGGCGGCAGCAGGCCGCTGAACTCTTCGACCACCGAGCGGAAGGCCTCCGCCTTCCACGGCTGGGTGAGGAACACGAAGTTGTGCGCCAGGTGGAACTCGTCCTGGCCGGCCCCGTAGTAGCGGGCCAGCCGCTCCAGGTCGAGCAGGTAGACCTCCCCGACCGCCATGCGGTCGTCGTAGGCGTCCAGCGTGCGCCGGAAGCGGCGCAGGATCTCGTGGACCTCCGGCCAGTCCTCGTCGCGGCGCTCGAGGCTCTTCAGCCTGGCCAGCCGCCGCGCCCTCGCCTCGGCGCTGGTGTCCCGCTCGGCGTCCTCGTCCAGGTCCACCAGCGGGTTGTCGCGCAGCTCCGGATCGCGGGCCATCTTGTGGGCGACGTCGACCCGGAAGCCGTCGACGCCGCGGTCCAGCCAGAACCGCATCACCTCGTCCATGGTCTCCCGCACCTCTGGGTTCCACCAGTTGAGGTCGGGCTGCTGGGGCGTGAACGAGTGGAGGTACCACTGTCCGGTCGGCTGGTCGAAGCTCCAGGCCCTGCCGGCCCGCGGGAAGGCGCTGATCCAGTTGTTGGGCGGCGAGCCGTCCGGCCGCGAGTCGCCCCAGACGTACCAGTCGCGCTTGGGGCTGTCACGCGAGGCGCGCGACTCCAGGAACCAGGGGTGCTGGTCGGAGGTGTGGTTGGGCACCAGGTCGACGATCACCCGGATGCCGCGGGCGTGCGCCTCGGCGACCAGCCGGTCGAAGTCGTGCATGCTGCCGAACAGGGGGTCCACGCCGGTGTAGTCGGCCACGTCGTAGCCGAAGTCGGCCATCGGCGAGGGGTAGAAGGGCGACAGCCAGATCGCGTCGACGCCGAGCGACGCCGGGGTCCCGTCGTTCAGGTGGTCCAGCCGGTCGGTGATCCCTGGCAGGTCGCCGACCCCGTCGCCGTTCGCGTCGGCGAAGCTGCGGGGGTAGATCTGGTAGATGACCCCGTGCCGCCACCAGTCGCCTCGGGCCACGCCGTCCTCCTCGGTCCTCGATCCATCGCCAGGCCCTCCCAGCAGCCAAGGCTAACAAGCCGCCGCCCGGCGCTGGCCGGGCGGCGGTGTCGGGAGGCGGCCTCAGGTCTGGGTGACGTGGTCGAGCGAGGACCGCGCCGGCGGCAGGTCCTGCCCGTCCCGACCGGCGATGAACTCCTCGACCAGGTCGCGGGCGACGTCGTCGGTGTACTGGACCGGCGGCGACTTCATGAAGTAGGCGGCCGGGCCGAGCAGCGGCCCGCCGAGGCCCCGGTCGAGCGCCAGCTTGGCGCAGCGGACGGCGTCGATCACCACCCCCGCGGAGTTCGGCGAGTCCCAGACCTCGAGCTTGAGCTCGATGTTGAGCGGCACGTCGCCGAAGGCGCGGCCTTCGACCCGGATGTAGGCCCACTTGCGGTCGTCCAGCCAGGGGACGTAGTCGCTCGGGCCGACGTGCACGTTGCGCCTGCCGAGGTCGTGGTCGACCTGAGAGGTCACCGCCTGCGTCTTGGAGATCTTCTTCGACTCCAGGCGGCTGCGCTCCAGCATGTTCATGAAGTCCATGTTGCCGCCGAAGTTGAGCTGGTAGGTGCGGTCGATGTGGACGCCGCGGTCCTCGACCAGCCGGCTCAGCACCCGGTGGACGATGGTCGCGCCGACCTGCGACTTGATGTCGTCGCCGATGATCGGCACCCCGGCCTTGGTGAAGCGCTCGGCCCATTCCGGCCGGCCGGCGATGAACACCGGCAGGCAGTTCACGAAGGCCACACCCGCCTTGAGCGCCTGCTCGGCGTAGAAGCGTGCGGCCTGCTCCGAGCCGACCGGCAGGTAGCAGACGAGCACCTCGGCGCCGGAGGCCGCCAGGGCGACGGCCACGTCGCTCGCGGGGGCGTCAGACTCCCGGATGGTCTCGGCGTAGTAGCGGCCGAGGCCGTCGAGGGTCGGACCGCGCTGCACCTCGACCCCGAGGGGCGGCACGTCCGCGAACCGGATGGTGTTGTTCTCGCCGGAGTCGATCGCCTCGGACAGGTCGCGCCCGACCTTCTTGGCGTCGACGTCGAAGGCGGCGACGAACTCGAGGTCGCGGACGTGGTAGCCCCCGAGCTCGACGTGCATGAGACCGGGGACGCGGTCACCTGGCCGGGCGTCCTTGTAGTAGTGCACGCCCTGCACCAGCGACGACGCGCAGTTGCCCACGCCGACGATCGCGACGCGTAGCTTTCCCATCGGTGTCTGGTCTCCTCCTCCTGGACGGCGCGGCCTACCCGGTCTGGGCGGGCAGGCGGGGGTCGCGCGGGGTATGGGGGCGCTGGGCTGGATGCCCAGCGGAATCCTGGCCGTCAGCGGCCTGGTGGAGCTGGCTGTTGCGGGGGGGCTCGCCCTCGGTCGAGCGCCGTTCGCGGGCGATCAGGCGGTCGAGCCAGGCGATCTCGCGTTCCCGCTCGTCCAGCCCGTGGTCCATCAGCTCGATCGTGTAGGCGTCCATCCGGTCCCTGGCGGCACGCAGCGAGCTGCGCATGACGGCCAACCGTTCCTGCAGGTAGCCGCGGCGCCGCTCGAGCTGGTCGAGGCGCGTCTCGGGACGCAGGTAACGGAAGAACGCCAGCCGCAGGGAGAACCGGTCCTGCTCCAGGTCGTGCCCCTCGGCGGACTCGAGCAGCTCGTGGAACAGCTCGTTGCCCCGCTCGGTCAGCCGGTACACGTGCTTCTTGCGGGAGGTGAACGGGGCGACCTCGACCTCGAGGGCCCCGTCGGCCGCCAACCGCTTCAGGCAGGGATACAGTGAGCCATAGCTGACCCGCCAGAACGCGCCGAGCTTGACCGAGAGCTGCTTCTTCAGCTCGTAGCCGGACATCGGTGACTCCTTGACCAGCCCGAGCACGGCAAGCTCAAGCACGAGCACGTCCCCTCTTGCGTGTGGTTCACTACCTGCTGCATACCACGCCGATGTATCGGTTCGATGTATCGACACGATAGGTACGCCCGCACGACGATGTCAACTCGCGTGGCCAAGCCGTTATGGTTCCGGGTCCCAGGTACACTGGCGCCACCATGCGGCTCGTCGACTACACCCTGGCCAAGCGGGCGAAGCTCACCGACCTGCGTGGCGGGCGCCTGTCCCGCGACGACGTCTGCGACGCCCACCCCGACCTGCTGCGGGCGGCCCGCAACGTCGGCGAGCGCACCCTGGTGCCCTGTCCGGTCTGCGCCGAGTCCCCGCTGGTCCACGTGACCTACGCGTTCGGCGACGCGCTGCACCAGTCGTCCGGACGTGTCTGGCCCAGCGACGGCCTGCCGGACCTGGACCGCTCGGTGGACGAGGTGGCCTGCTACGTGGTCGAGGTCTGCACCGCCTGCTGCTGGAACCACCTGGCCCAGCGCTACCTCCTCGGCCGCCGCCACGTCGGCTAGCGGGGCCGCGGTCCGAATCGGCATTGCATGGCCAGTGGGGTAAAGTCGTCCACCATGGCAGCACCCACGGTCACCCCCACCCGGGCCGCCAGACACGCCAAGCCCCAGAGCGAGGACCCGAACCCCCGCTCCCGCCTCCGTCGCATCCTGCGCTGGGCCTTGTTCCTGGGAATCCCCGCCCTGGCGGTGATCGCCGGCACGCTGATCGGGCTGATCTACGCGTTCGCACGCGTCCCCCTTCCCGACGAGGTACCGACCGCCCAGACGATCGTGTTCTTCGACCACACCGGCCACACCGAGATCGGCACCCTCACCGCCCAGGAGAACCGCCGGGTGGTGCCGCTGAAGGAGATCCCGGTGCACATGCGCCGGGCGGCGCTGGCCGCGGAGGACCGCGACTTCTACGAGCACGGGGCGATCTCCTGGCGGGGCCTGGCCAGGGCCTCCTTCGCCAACCTGCTCCGCCGCCGCATCTCCGAGGGCGGCTCGACCATCACCCAGCAGTACGTGAAGAACGCCTTCCCGGGTGTCGGCCGCGACCGCACGCTGTTCCGCAAGCTCAAGGAGGCCGTGATCGCGGTCAAGCTGGAGCGCAAGTACTCCAAGGACCAGATCCTCGAGTTCTACCTGAACACGGTCTACTTCGGCCGTGGCGCCTACGGGGTCGACGCCGCCGCCCGCACCTACTTCTCCACCCCTGGCAGGCGGGTGACCGCCAAGGACCTGACGCCCGCCCAGTCTGCCCTGCTCGCCGGCGTGATCCGCAGCCCCGAGTTCTACGCCAAGAAGGAGCACGCCGTCTCCGCCAAGGCCCGCCGCAACTTCATCATCCAGGTGATGGCCGACCGGGGCTGGCTCTCGGCCAGGCAGGCCAAGGGGGCCACCGCCTCCCGCCTCGGAGTGAACTGGGCCCAGCGGCGCGGTGGCATCGCCAACTCCACCGCGCCCTACTTCCTCGAGAAGGTGCGCCAGTACCTGGTCGACCGGTTCGGCAGTGAGGCGGTCAACCTCGGTGGCTTCCGGGTGCGGACCACCCTCGACCTGACCATGCAGCGGCAGGCCGACCAGACGGTGAAGAACATCCTCAACCAGAAGAACGACCCGAGGGCGGCGCTGGTCGCCATCGACCCGGCGACCGGCGCCGTGCGGGCCATGTACGGCGGCAGCAACTACGCGCGGCGCCAGCTGAACTACGCCACCGACTCGATCAGGCAGGCCGGCTCGACCATGAAGCCGTTCGTGCTCGCCCAGGCGCTGGTGGACGGCTGGTCGGTGCAGTCGGCGTTCGAGGGCCCGGCCGAGTACGAGGTCAACGGCAAGAAGTACGCCAACTACGACGACGTCAACTACGGCTGGCTGACCTTGATGCAGGCGACCAAGCTGTCGGTCAACACCGTCTACATCCAGCTGATGGAGAAGGTGAAGCCGGGCCGCGTGGCCGGCCTCGCCAAGAAGCACGGGCTGGCCGCCGAGCTGGACAAGGGCACCGGTGTCAAGCCGGGCAAGAGCCCGCTCGAGAAGGTCCCGGTGATGGAGCCCTACCTGCCGCTGGCGCTCGGCTCCGGCGACGTCACCACCTTGCAGCTCGCCTCGGCCTTCGGCACCTGGGCCAACCAGGGCGTCCATCACCCCCCGTACCTGGTCGAGAAGGTGGTCGACTCCAACGACCGGGTGATCGAGCAGCACGACCGCAACGACCCGGGCACCGCGGTGGTCCACCCCAACGTGGCCGCGACCATCAACCTGGCCCTGCGGGGCGCGGTCGAGGAGGGCACCGGCACCGGGGCGCGGCTGTTCGACCGCCAGGTGGCCGGCAAGACCGGCACCACCAGCAACTACACCGACGCCCGCTTCGTCGGCTACACGCCCGACCTGGTCACCTCGGTCTGGCTCGGCTACGACGACCCCAGGCACAAGCTCTACAACGTCCACGGCCTGGCGCGGGTCTCCGGCGGAACCCTCCCGGCGCAGATCTGGCGCGATTTCATGGTCCAGGCGACCAAGGGCATGGAGTCGCGGCCCTTCCCCGAGCCCCAGCTCACCGGCATGGTGCTGAACTCCACCACCAGCGCCCCGCCCACCACCCTGTCGCCCGACCCGGGCCAGGGCGGAGGACCAGGCCCGGGACCGACCTTCCCGAAGCCGACCCAGCCAGGGCCGGGTCCCTCGCTGCCACCATCGACCCAGCAGCAGGGACCCCAACCCTAGGGTAGGACCGGGAGGCATGCGCGCCGCGACCGCGGAGGACCGGGCCGGGGCCGGGGGCCGTCAGGGCCGGCCCCGGGGCCGGGTCGACCTGCTGGTGCTCGGGTTGTGGGTGGCGACCAGGGCCGTGCTGCTGGTCGTCTCGCTGCATCCCCGCCTGTACTCGGCGGCGCTCTTCGGCGACGTCCGCTTCTACGCCGCCAAGGTCGAGCGCATCTTCCAGGGGGAGCTGCCCTACGGGGAGGTCGCCACCGAGTACCCGCCAGGCAGCGTGCCCTTCACCATCCTGCCCGGCCTGGTGGTCGGCACCGGGGCCGGGTACCGGCTGGCCTTCGCCTGCGAGATGCTGCTGGTCGACGCCGTCGGCCTCTGGTCGGCGACCCGGCTTGCCAGGGTCGTCGACCAGGCCAGGCGTCGAATCCCCCTGGCATACGTGCTCGCCATGGTGGCGATGGGCCCGCTGCTGGTGCTCCGCTTCGACCTGGTCCCGGCGGTCTGCGTGCTGCTGGCGGCCACCATGGCCGCCGAGCGGCGGTTCGGCTGGGCGGCCGCCGCCCTCGGCTACGGAACCGCGGCCAAGATCTTCCCCGGCGTGCTGGCGCCGCTGCTGGTCCTCGGGCTGCTGCCGGCGCTGGGCTGGTGGCGGTCGCTGGTCCGGACGGTGCCGCCCTTCCTGGCCGGCTTCGGCCTCACGGTGGTGCCTGCGCTGCTGCTGTCGCCGCGGGGGACGGCCGACTCGGTGCTGTACCACGTGCAGCGTGGCGTGCAGATCGAGAGCCTGTGGGCCAACGCCATCGACCTCGCGCACCTGCTCGGCGGCCTGCCGGCCCGCACGGTGTACGGCTTCGGCGCCTACGACCTGCAGTCGAGTGTCTCCGGGGAGGCCAAGCTGCTGTCAGGGGTGGCGACCGCGGCCGCCCTTGCCGCTGCCGCCTGGCTGGTGTGGCGCCGCTCCCACGCCGTCGGCGGCCTCGGCCCGGCCGACTGGGCGGGCGCCTTCGCCATCGGGGTGTTCGCCTTCGTGCTGCCGACCAGGGTGCTGTCCCCCCAGTACCTGGTCTGGCTCTGCGCCCCGATGGCCGCCCTTGCCGACCGCCTGCCCGGCCGGCGGGCGCTCTGGGCGCTGGTGGCGGCGGCCGGGTTCAGCCAGGTGATCTTCCCGTTCCGCTACACCCAGCTGCGCCGCCTCTACCCCTTCGACGTCGGCCTGCTCACCCTCCGCAACCTGCTGCTGCTGGTCGCCTTCCTGCTGGTGGTGCGCGCCTTCAACCACCCCCCAAGGGTTGTTGACGAACCGGAATGACTGTCGGGGCCAGGTGGGAAACTGGCGCCATGGCTGGGATCGTTCACCGCGGCCGCCGCCACGTGTGCGCGTTGCCTGCCGGGGCGGCGCGCTGCTACCCTCGGTCGGCTTCACGCTCCTGCTCCCACCACGGGGGCCGCTCAGTCCAGAGGAGGTGACATGCGTCACTACGAAGTCATGCTGATCCTCGACCCCAGCCTTGAGGACAAGGACGCCAAGGCAGCGGTCGACCGGTTCCTGACCACCATCACCGAACGCGGTGGCAACGTGACCGGGATCGACCACTGGGGGAAGCGCCGGTTCGCCTACGAGATCCGGCATATCAACGAGGGCTACTACACGGTCGTCGACCTCGAAGCGACGCCCGAGACGGTCGACGAGCTGTCGCGGGTGCTCTACTTGGCCGACAATGTGATCCGGCACAAGGTCATCCGGCCAGAGGCCGCCTGACCGACGTCTCCTTCCCCGCTGGCCCGTAGGGCCGTCGTGTTGGTTCGTGCCCGGCTGGAAGCCGGCGCGGGATGTGAGCGAGGTGGTACGCGAGTGGCAGTCGACAACCAAGTCATGCTCGTCGGGAACCTGACCGACGACCCGGAGCTGCGCTTCACCCCCAACGGGGCGGCGGTGGCCAACTTCCGCCTGGCCGTCACCCCTCGGATCCGCGAGGGCGACTCCTGGAAGGACGGGGAGACCTCCTTCTTCCGGATCAACGTCTGGCGCCAGCAGGCCGAGAACGCGGCGGAGACCCTGCAGAAGGGCGCCCGCTGCATCGTGGTCGGGCGGCTGCGGACCCGTTCCTGGGAGACCCCGGAGGGGGAGAAGCGCTCGGTCACCGAGGTCGAGGCCGACGAGATCGGCCCCAGCCTGAAGTTCGCCACCGCCAAGGTCGAACGCTCCAGCAAGGGCGGTTCCGGCGGCGGTGACTGGGCGGGTAGCACCGCCGGCGCGAGCAGCAAGGGCGGCGGCCAGTTCAACGACGAGCCACCGTTCTGAACGAAAGGCACCGTATGCCCAAGAGCACCTTCCAGCGCAAGCCCAAGCGCAAGTTCTGCCAGTTCTGCGCCGAGAAGCAGGACTACATCGACTACAAGGACGTCAACCTGCTGCGCAAGTTCATGAGCGACCGGGGCAAGATCCGCGCCCGCCGCGTCACCGGCAACTGCGCCCAGCACCAGCGCGACGTCGCCGCCGCCATCAAGAACGCCCGCGAGATGGCGATGCTGCCCTACTCGATCCGCTGACAGGTGAGGGTCACGTGAAGGTCATCCTGAACCAGGAGGTCCGCGGGGTCGGCGCCCCCGGGGACATCATCGAGGTCGCCGACGGCTACGGCCGCAACTACCTGCTGCCGCGCAACCTCGCCCGGCTCGCCACGCCCGGCGCGGTGCGCCAGGCCGAGGGCATCCGCTCCCGCCGCGCGGCGCGCGAGATCGCCGACCTCGAGCAGGCCCGCTCGATCGCCGGGCACCTCGAGTCCCTGCGGGTCGTCATCCCCGCCAAGGCCGGCAAGGAGGGCCGCCTGTTCGGGTCCATCACCACCCCGCAGATCGTCGAGGCGGTCGAGCGCAGCGGCGGCACCGGCATCGACCGGCGCCGCATCCACCTGGACGCCCCGATCAAGTCGGTCGGCACCCACCGGCTCACAATCCGGCTCCACCCCGAGGTCGAGGCGACCGTCAACGTGGAGGTCGTGGCCGGCTAGGTCAGGGGGAGCAGCGAGAAGGAGATCTGGCAATGGCCATCAGCCCCGTCCCCGACGGCGGCTCGCGGGCCAGCGCTTCCCCAGCCTACGAGCGCGTCCCACCCCACAACCTGGAGGCCGAGGAGTCGGTCCTCGGCTCCATGTTGCTGTCCAAGGACGCCATCGCCGAGGTCCTCGAGCTGCTGCACGAGGACGACTTCTACCGGCCGGCCCACCGGACGGTGTTCCGGTCGGTCCTGGAGCTGTACTCCCACGGCGAGGCGGTCGACGCGATCACCGCCGCCGAGGACCTGCGCCGCAACGGCGCCCTTGCCGACATCGGCGGCGCGCCGTTCCTGCACACCCTGGTCGCCGGCGTGCCCACGGCGGCCAACGCGGCCTACTACGCGCGCATCGTCAAGGAGGCCGGGGTCCTGCGCCGGCTGATCGACGTCGGCACCCGCATCGTGCAGCTCGGCTACGAGACCCCCCAGGACACCGAGCGGGCCGTCGACGTCGCCGAGTCGCTGGTCTACCAGCTCGCCCAGGGCCGGGTCAGCGAGGACTACCTGAGCCTTCGCGACGTCCTCACCGGCACCCTTGAGGCGATCGAGCGCCTCCACGACGAGCACCGCGAGCTCACCGGCGTGCCCACCGGCTTCGCCGAGCTCGACCGCCTCACCTCCGGCCTGCAACCCTCCAACCTGATCATCGTCGCCGCCAGGCCGGCCGTGGGGAAGGCGTTGGCCCTCGACACGCCACTCCCGACCCCGACCGGGTGGACGACCATGGGCGAGGTCGCGGTCGGCGACCAGCTGATCGCTGCGGACGGCAGACCGACAACCGTCGTCGCAGCGACCGACGTCATGCACGACCGCCCCTGCTTCGAGGTCGAGTTCTCGGACGGAACCGTCATCGTCGCCGACGCGCGACACCAGTGGCTGACCGAGACCCGAGCGTCGCGCAAGTCGGCATGGGCTGCCGCGCGAGGGTACAACCGTGCTCGAACGCAGCGGATCTTCCCTTCGGTCAAGACCACGGAGGAGGTTCTCGCGACGCTTCGCTGCAACGGCGCGGAGCGGCGGTTGAACCACGCCGTGACCAACACCAGGCCGCTAGATCTGCCTGCACAGGAGCTGCCGCTGCCGCCTTATGCGCTCGGGGCGTGGCTGGGGGATGGCCATGCGGCGAGTGCGAGGATCACGACCGCCGACCCCGAGATCGTCGTCTACCTGGAGGCAGACGGGCTGCGGGTCGTCCCCAACGGTGGGCTCCTCTACGCATACCGGGACCATCACGGCACGGTGCAGGGGATGCTGCGCAGCCTCGGCGTCCTGGGCGACAAGCACATCCCCACGACGTACCTGCGGGCATCGGAGATGCAGCGTCGTTCACTCCTTGCCGGGTTGCTCGACACCGACGGGACCGTCACCGGCGGGGGAGCGGTGCAGTTCTGCGTGACCTCACGGCGGCTTGCTGAGGACGCCCGTGAACTGATCGTGAGTCTTGGGTACCGCTGCTCCGTTTCCAGGAAACCGGTCAGGGGACGGACGGCGGCCTCCTCAACGGCGTACACCTTGACGTTCTCCACGGCCGACGACGTCTTCCGGCTGGAGCGCAAGCGGCTGATGCACAAGGAGCGGAAGGGCCCTGGCCGCACCGGCAAGCGCTTCATCACCGCCGTGCGCCCCATCTCCAGCGTGCCGGTGCGCTGCATCGAAGTCGACAGTCCTGACCATCTCTACCTCGCCAGCCGGTCGATGCTCCCGACACACAACTCCACCCTGGGACTCGACGTCGCGCGGCACGCGTCGGTGCGGGCGGGGGTGCCGACGGTGGTGTTCTCGCTGGAGATGAGCCGCACCGAGCTGGTGCAGCGGCTGATGTGTGCCGAGTGCACGGTCGACATGCAGCGGCTGCGGACGGGGAGGATGGAGGAGGGCGACTGGACCAGGCTCACCCGCTCGCTCGGCAAGCTGGCCGACGCCCCGCTGTTCATCGACGACTCGCCGGCCACCACCATGATGGAGATCCGGGCCAAGTGCCGTCGCCTCAAGCAGCGCCACGGTCTCGGCCTGGTCGTGGTCGACTACCTCCAGCTGATGCAGCCGACCAGGCGGTTCGAGAACCGCCAGCAGGAGGTCAGCGACATCTCCCGGTCGATGAAGCTGCTGGCCAAGGAGCTGGAGGTCCCCAGCGACATCTCCCGGTCGATGAAGCTGCTGGCCAAGGAGCTGGAGGTCCCCGTCATCGCCATCTCCCAGCTCTCCCGCCAGACCGAGTCCCGCTCGGACCGGAGGCCGATGCTGTCGGACTTGAGAGAATCCGGCGCGCTGGAGCAGGACTCGGACGTCGTGCTGTTCATCTACCGCGACGAGCTGTACGACCCGGAGTCGCCGCGGAAGGGAGAGGCCGACCTGATCCTCGCCAAGCACCGCAACGGACCCACCGACACGGTGACGGTCACCTTCCAGGGCCAGTACTCCCGCTTCGCCCCCATGGCCGCCCGCAGCCTCTAGCGCGATGAACATGCCAGCGACCTGGTGGCGATCGGGAACACCGCGACCCATGCCCTGATGAAACCGGATTCGTCGCCGAGGGAGGGCGGTCCGGGCCTGTCTACCCGGGCGGCGTCGCGGTCCTGCACATGGGCGCCGGTGACCAGGACCGCCAGGAGCAGGCCGCAGGTGTCCACGGCGATGTGCCGTTTGCGTCCGTTGATCCTTTTGCCGGCGTCGTAGCCGCGGCTGGCCCGCCCGACGGTCTCCGCGGCCCGCACGCTCTGCGAGTCGATGACCGCCGCCGAGGGCTGCCGGTTTCGGCCTTCCACCTGTTCGCGCAGGCTGTCGTGGATGCGGGCCAGGGTGCCGTCGCGGGTCCAGGTCTTGATCGGACGTCCCCGCCCGGTGCCGGCCGGCACCAGCGGCGCGAGGACCCGCCACTCGGCGTCGGTGGTGTCCGACGGGCAACGCCGGACCC
>WNGB01007435.1_pt1 | contig 21728 bp, 16 predicted proteins | sample 5400681 | NCBI WGS metagenome assembly WNGB01 (sample SAMN13153367, study PRJNA577476) | soil metagenome | isolation source: 115 cm soil or saprolite under grassland replicate 2 | place: USA:California | collected 2016-06-15
AGTCGTACTTCTATCCCAATCCCCTCGAGTCGGCCGGCCAGCACCAGCGCAGCCCGTGGTTCGGCGTCGCCTGCTGCCCGGGGAACGTGACGCGCTTCCTGGCCTCCGTCCCCGGGTACGTGTACGCGCAGCAGGGAGAATCGCTGTACGTCAACCTCTTCGTGGCCAGCACGGCCGAGGTGAAGATGGACGGCGGCCGGACGGTCGGCCTGGTCCAGGAGACCCATTACCCCTGGGACGGCGCGGTGAAGATCACGGTCCGTCCGGACCAGGCCCGCCGGTTCGCGATGAACGTGCGCGTTCCCGGCTGGGCGCGCGGCGAGGCGGTGCCGAGCGACCTCTACCATTTCGCCGACCGATCGGACGAGCCGGTGACGATCAAGGTCAACGGCCAGGCCGTCGCTTTGGCCCTGGACAAGGGCTACGCGCGGATCGACCGGCGGTGGCGGGCGGGCGACGTCGTCGAGCTGTCGCTGCCCATGCCCGTCCGCCGCGTGGTGGCTCATCCCTCCGTCGAAGCGGATCAGGGGCGCGTGGCGCTGCAGCGCGGACCGCTGGTCTACGCCGCGGAGTGGCCGGACAACCCGGGCGGCCACGTGCGGAACCTGTTGCTGCGGGACGAGGCGCCACTGACGTCCGAGTTTCGACCGGACCTGCTTGGTGGGGTTCAGGTGATCAACGGACGTTCGACCTCGCTGGCCTACAACGACCTCCGCGAGGTCGAACAGCATGAGCAGGCCTTCCTGGCCATCCCCTACTACGCGTGGGCCAACCGCGGCCCGGGAGAGATGGCGGTCTGGATGGCCAACCGCCCGACGAGCGCGCATCCGCAGCCGCGGCCGACCCTGGCCTCCCGCGCCAAGGTCACCTCCTCGCGGGCGGGGCGAAACCTGCGCGCGGTGAACGACCAGAGCGAGCCGCGATCGTCACGCGACGGCAACAGCTCCTTCTTCCACTGGTGGCCCGAGAAGGGCAGCACGGAGTGGGTCGCCTACGAGTTCGACACGCCGACGTCCGTCTCCGAGGTCGAGGTCTACTGGCTCGACGATACGGGCAGCGGGGAGTGCCGGGTGCCCGCCTCCTGGCGCGTCCTCTATAAGGACGGCGAGGAGTGGAGGCCGGTGGACGCGGCGGGGGCGTATGGCCTGGCGAAGGACGCCTACAACAAAGTGACGTTCAAGCCGGTGACGACGAGTGGGCTGCGACTCGAAGTGACGCTGCCGCCGCAGTGGTCGGCCGGGATCCAGGAGTGGAAGGTCAGGTAGCGAGCTAACCGCGCCTCTAACCGGGGCCCGGCACTGGCGGCGGCTGCGGGCGCGCGGCGGTCTTGCGCGGACGGCGAGGGAGCGGCCGCCAGAGCCCGCCTTCGCCGAGAGCGCGCCAGGACCAGCCCGCCCAGCGCACGAGGCTGGCGGCCAGCCAGAGGGCCCAGGCCAGCATGAGAGTGCGATAGACCCAGAGGGGAAGGCTCACAACGCCCGCCGCCGGGGTCGCATTCTCGACGCGGTCCGCGTACCACCTGAGGACGGCGTTGTTGCTCTCCGCACCGGCGACCTGCATGTCGGGCCGGAAGAGGAGCCCCTGCTCCACGACGTTGTAGAGCACGGCCAGCGCCACGAGGATCCACAGGAGCAGGAGCAGTTGGAGGGCATCGTGCGCGAGAGGCGACGTGGGCGGGCGTCGCGCGCGCCAGGCCAGGGCGATGAACAGGCCGGCCACCACCAGCCCGCCGAGGGCGGTCGTTTGGGTCAGACCGAGAGCGAGGAGTAGCCACGCGCCGACCCCGAGAGGCGTGTCCGCGAAGAGACCGAGGCCGAGGGCCACCACGAGGGCGAAGACCAGGTAACCCCAGAAGAGCACGGCGGGGCCCCAGGCGGGACCGCGCGTGAAGAGCAGCCAGCGGTTCTCGGGCAGATGCAGCACCGTCTCCACGTTGACGGCCGGGACGGGCAGGCCGACGGCGGGAGCGCGCTGATACAGGCGCATGCCGTGCGGCTCTCGCCATTTCACCATCACGGTCTGGGTGCCCGCGGGCAGGGTGACGCGCAGCCGGCCCTGATCGGGCTTGGCCGGCCGCCCCTGGCCGGAGACCGTGACCTCCTGCACCTCGGCCTCGCCGGGCAGGGTGAGTACGAGCGGCTCTTCCCGGCTGGCCCGAGTCGTGAGCGTGAGCGTAGTCGTGGTCAGCCGCTCGCCCGGTGTCGTGTCCAGACGCAGCGCTTGCAGGGTGAGGCTCTGCCCCGGCACCGCCGTCGGATGCCGGAAGGCGAGCGTGAGCGATTCGCCGGGCCAGGGCCGCAGTTCCGGGGCCAGCACGCCCTGCCGCTGGTGGGCAATGGGCACGAGCCCGGAGGTCTCGCATTGCCAGATGACGCCGCACTCGAGGCGCCAGACCTCCGACCACGGCTGGCCCTCCGGCGCTTTCAAGGTGAGCGTGTCCGCGGAAGCGAGCGTCGACGACCATCCCGCTTCCGTCTGATCCCGCGCCAGCGAGACCAGGGCCACGCCGTCCTCGGTCTGGAGGTCCGCCTCCGTGGGCGCCTCCCCGGCGAGCAGGGGAACCCGCAGCGCGATCGGCGATCCCGTCGGGCTCACCCGGCGCACGTCTGTGTGCACGCGCCAGGTGAGCCCGATGCTCAGCGTGCGCGTGACCTCGAGCCAGGGCGCGTATCCACCTCCCGATTCTTCGCGTGCCCGCTCTCCCGCGCGCAGCCGCCGGCTGAGCTGGATCGAACCGTCGGGTGGACCATCGGCGCGCAGTCCCGCCACGTCCCAGCCGGGAGTCTGGGCGTCGGCGCGCCGGGGGCGCTGGGGGAGTTGGAGAGTCAGCGTATCCGCGCGCGGGACCGGGCCCGACGCCGTCACCCGATGCACTCCCGGCGCGACGCGAACGTAGAGGAATCCATCGTCGAGACGGGCCAGGGCGCCCGTGCCCTGTCCGTCCACGCGCACCTCGGCCGGAGTCCAGCTCGCGGGAGGGCCGGGCAGAGGCCAGGCTCCGGCATCCGCGGCATGGACTTCCGCCTCGAAGGCCAGCGTGTCGCCGCCGAGCTGCACGTGGAGGGTCGAAGTCGAGATGCAGTTGGGCTGGCAGGGCTCGAGGCGCGCCAGCCGGTTCTTCATCTCGTCGAGCATCTCGCGGTCCGGGATGGCCTCCTGCGCGCCCGTGGGTCGTGGAATGAGGGCCAAGGCGAGCAGCACGGCCGCGGTCGCGGCCGGTGACGGTCGCGCGGCCAGGGAATTGCCGTCGATCAGGAGTCGAACCGCGAGGAGGAGCACGAGGAACAGCCGGATCAGGGTCAAGAGCCGGTTCAGGCCGGGCGAGACGAGCCAGAGCCGGATCGTTTGATCGCTCTTCACCGGTCCGGCCCAGCTGAGGCCGTAGTTACTCCACGTCCAGCTTGGCACCCCGGGCCCGGTCTGGACGACCGCGCGCGGATCCTGCTCGAGGGCGGCGTTCATCGAGAAGGAGGACTGCCTCCGCCTGAGGTTCGCCTCCTTCTGTGGAGCCTTTGTTTCTTCCTGCGGCTCGAATCCCTCTGTTGCGCTCGGCACGCCCCCGACCACTCCGCCCACGACGCCGCCGGGGACGTTCTGCGGTGACGCGACGTAACCGAGTTCTCGAAGCTTGTCCGCTTGCTCCTTCGAGGCCTCTCTCTCCGGCACGGCGGGGGGCGGAGGGGCCGCCGGCGCGGCCGCCGGTGCCACCACGGCTCTGGTAGCGACAGGCGACGAGAGCAGCTCGGACAGGGTCTCGGAACTGCGGGTCTGCGGATAGAGCGCCTCCCGGACCTGATCGCGCACGAACGGGACCAGGATCACGAGCAGGACGAGGAGGCTCACCCCCCGCCAGATCCGCGCCAGGCGACGGATCCAGCCTTGAGGAGCGACCGCGGAGAGCGCCGTCGCCCCCAGCAGGCTCAGCCAGACCAGGAACGGCGCGCCCGGCTCCGCGTACGCGAAGACGACCGCGAGCAGGGCGACCACGCCCCATCCACGACCGAAGAGGCGACCCATCGCCAGCGCGACGATGAGGACGAAGAAGAACCCGAGCAGCGTCCAGCGGCCCGTCCACGCCCCCGGCGCGTGGTCCACGCCCGTGGCGGCGAGGAGCGACCAGCCGGGCGGCAGGTGGAGGTTGGCCGCGAGCTGCTCGACGTCGGCGGACCAGCCCACGGCGCGCAGCGGTCCCGAGCGCGGGACGCGCGAGTCCGCTTCCAGCTTGAGAGCGCCCCGGCGCAGCTCCACGCCTGGCGCCTGGGTCGCGGGGTTGGCCGTGATGAGCTGCTCCGTCGCATCGACGCTCACCCGGCCAGGCTCCGCCGGGCGCGGCAAGTCGAGTCGTGACGTACGCGAGAGGTTTCCCGAGAAGGTGTCCCGCACGGTGAAGGCGCGGCCGGCGATATCGAGCCACAGCTCGCGGTGGAGCTGGATGCGATCGGGCGCCGCCTCCGCCTCGCCGCGTCGGACTTCCTTCATCGTGAGACGCGCATCGGGCTCGACCAGGAAAGCGGGTAGGGCACGCCACGGCGCGGGCAGGTCCGTGCGGGACGGGTCGACGGGCTGCAGCCCCGACAGCTCGACTTGCCGGAGCGTCTCGTTCGCGGCGAAGACCCAGACCTCACGCGCCGGCCACGGCTCTACCAGGGGCGCTCGGGCGAGGACACCGGGCCGGTCGTCCACGCGCGCGAGGACGGTCACCGCGAAGGTGCCCGCCCGCACCTGGATCCTCAGGCGGCCCGCCTCGTCGATGCGGGCGGGCAGATCACCGGCCACCGCGACGACGGTGGTTTCTGGGAGCAGCGCGCCCGTCAGCTCGACCTCGCGCGCTTTCCCGGACACTTCCAGGCTCAGGCGCGTCTCGACCCAGATCGGGATGCCGTCCGCCACGCGACGGAAGGCCTGGAGGCGCAGGCTCTCCGCGCTTCCCGCGGACTCGCCTTCGGTGCGCAGCCAGACCAGACCCGCCTCGTCCCTGCGCGGGAGCGGCACCGGTCGCCCGGCCACGGCGAGGTCGACCAGGGCCAGGCGCGGTGGCACGGCAAGCGAATCGGGAAGGTGGGTCCACACGAACCGCCCGTCGATCCGATGCGTGCCCGCGGGGAGGCGCAACGCCGGGCCCCCGTCGCGTTCGATCACGACCGCCGGACGGCCATCCATCCGCACGTCCTGCGGCCAGCGCTGGGCATCACCGGGCAGGCGCAGGTCCAGCGCGCGGTCCGCGTAGGCCTCGAGGGTGAACGTCCCACCCTCGGTCGTGAGGCGAAGGTCGAGCCGTCCCGGCCACAGGCACACCGCCGCTCCCTGGACGGCGGTGCAGACGCGATCCGGGATCTCGTCGCGAATCCAGGCCGACCAGGGCCGCAGCGCCGGCGGCAGGTCGCGCTCGGGAAGGGGCTGGGCGCCGGCCCAGGCGCCCGTGCCGGCGAGTACGGCCAGGATCCCGAGCGCCGCGCGTCTCATGAAGCCTCCGGTGGCGGACGGCCGCCGCGGAGACTACCACGCGCGCGGGGAGGCTATTCCGTGTGGGGGACGCCGGCGCGTGCGGCGTCGTGGCGGCCGGATGAGAGTACGCTACGCCAACGATGACGATGACGAAGACCGGCGCCCTGCGGGCCGCAACAGGCGATCGCCCTCTTGAACATTGAACTCGCCGACTTTCCGCTCATGGTGGGAACCGTCATGGATTGAGGGCGCGACCTCAAGTCGTGCTTGAAGCAACTGGGAAGAAACCAGACCACACGATCTGATCTTCGGGCCGTGGGTCGGTCTCGGCGAAGGTTGATTGTACGTGATTTGCGTACGATCGTTCGCCTCTTGAAGAGGCGCAGGACCGGAGAGACCGTCCGGACCATCAACAGCGTCGTGTGAAGCCCCCAGCGGGCGATTCCGGCGGTGGCACGGGGGTCCCAGAGCGACGTCCTGATGAGGACGACGATCGTACGCGATCTGAGTACAGTCATTTGCCTCGCGAGATACCCGTCCCGCGAGACCGCCGACCCAGCGATGCGGATTTCGCTGGGCTAGCGAGGCGCGATCTCCACGAGCGCGGGCAGCGTGTCCGTCTGAACCGGGTGACGCGCCCGCGTAGGCGCGCGCGCGTCCCGGGAAGCCGACGAAGCGCGAGGTGTTGAATACGCCCCAGAGCGGGCTCGCGAAGAGGGGTAGGCTGGGGGCGTTCTCGACGTAGATCTTCTGCAGCTCGCCGCTCAGGGCGAGGAGCTCGCTCGGGTCGGACGAGGCCTCGAACTGCCGGAGGATCGGGCTCGCCTCGGCGCTCGCGAAGCGCTGGAAGTTCTCCGTCGCCTCCTCGCCGATCGGTCGCACCAGCGCGGCGTCCATCTGGGAGCGATAGAACTGGTAGGGCGTCGGCCCTCGCGTCGAGCCCCAGATCCCCATGTCGAAACGGCCCGTCTGCAGCCGCTCGCTCCAGGTCTGGTAGGGGAGCGGCGCCGCGATCGCGGCGATGCCCACGTCGGCGAGCGACTGCTGAATGATCGAGGCCGCCGCCTCCGAGTTGCTCCATCCGGCCACGGCGTGGATGTCGTAACGCATCCGACCGCCACCGGGCACGGTGCGGATACCGTCGGCGCCGCGCGCGAGCCCGGCGGCGTCGAGGAGCCGGTTTGCCTCCGCGACGTTGCGACGCGTCCACGGCGCGGCCTGCGCGGCCGCGTCCTTCCAGCGCTTCTGCGACTCGGCCAGGCCGGTGGCGTCGGCGGGGGGCGCGTAGCCGCTGATGGCCTCGGTCATGATGCGCGGGCGGTCGATGGCCATGCTGACGGCCTTGCGCACGTTCTTGTCGTCGAAGGGCTTCTTCTGGGTGTTCAGGTAGAGGAGCGTGGTGGTGCCGAAGTCGGGGTACCAGTACGAATGGCGCGCGGGGTCCTGGGCCACATAGGTCTTCTCGATGTTGGGGATGAACAGCGAGGCCCAATCGAGCTCGTCCTTCTCGATCGCCCGCACGATCTCCTGGTTGCTGTGGTACATGGGCACGCGCAGGCTGCTCACCAGGGGTTTGCCCGGCTGCCAGTAGTGCGGATTGCGGCCCAGCTCGTAGAACGTGGGCTCGAAGCGCAGGACCTCGGTGAACGGGCCCGTGCCCACGGGGCTCGGGTCGTCGAACGTCGCGGGGTTGGCCACGGCCTTCCATTTGTGCTCGGGCACGATGGGGAGCTGGCCGATCGATATGAGGCCGGGCGTGTAGGGCCGCTTGAAGACGAAGTCGACGGTGGTGCCGCCGATGGCGATGACGTCGGACAAGAAGTCCCACATCTTCAGGCGGTCGAGCGCGGGGAAGGTCCGCAGCAGCTCGAAGGTGAAGACCACGTCGCGGGCGCTGAAGGCCACCCCGTCCGACCACGTCACCCCGGGACGGAGGGTGAACTTGAGCCGCTTGTTGTTCTCGCTCCAGTCGTAGTGGGTGCCCAGCCAGGGCATGTAGCTCGCGGTGGCGCGGTTGTACACGATGAGCGGCTCGTAGATCCCCGCCGCCGCGGGCCAGCGGGTGTCCGCCTCGTAGAGCAGCGGATTGAACACGCGCTTCCACACGCCGTCCCGCGGTCCCACGGAGAGGGTCAGGGGGCGCGAAGGGCTCGCGGGAGCGGGCTGGCTCAGGGCGGCAGGACCGACGAGCGCGGCCAGGCCCAGGAGGAGCACGGTGCCGAGAGAGAGGCCCGGCCGGTGCGACGAAGAGCTGCCGTCTCGCACGGCAAGGAGCATAGCACCCGCCACCGGCCGCTCCCGATGTTGAATTCTCCTTCTCGGCCGCAATCCGCAGCCCATCCCGAGGGAAGATCGGTCATGGCCCTTCCGCCGGACGTTCCTCCGGGGCGGCCCTCGGCGCGGCTCGAGCGGCGGCCCGACACCGGCGGAGGAGCGCAGTGAAGTCGGACGCGCTCGTCTTCTTCGGCGCGACCGGGGACCTGGCCTCGAAGAAGATCTTCCCCGCACTGCAGGCGATGGTGAAGCGGGGCCACCTCGACGTGCCCGTGATCGGCGTGGCACGGCGGCCGGCCGAGGAGTTCCAGTCCCGGCTGAGGAAAAGCCTCGAGTCGCATGGCGGGCTCGATCCCGCCGCCTTCGCGAAGCTGTCCGGACTGCTCCACTACGTCCGCGGCGATTACGAGGACTCCGCCACCTTCCAGGCCATCCGCCGCGAGCTCCGCTCCGCGCAGCGGCCCGCCTACTACCTCGCCATTCCTCCGTCACAGTTCGGCCTCGTCGTGGACCAGCTCACGAAATTTGGCTGCGCGGAGGGAGCGCGCGTCATCGTGGAGAAGCCCTTCGGCCGCGACCTGGCGTCGGCGCGGGAGCTCAATGCCATCCTGCTCCGCTGTTTCCCCGAAGGATCGATCTTCCGCATCGACCACTACCTGGGCAAGGCGCCGGTCCAGAACATGCTCTTCTTCCGATTCGCGAACGGGTTCCTGGAGCCCGTGTGGAACCGGAGCAACGTCGAGAGCGTGCAGATCACGATGGCCGAGAGCTTCGGCGTGCAGGGGCGGGGCGCGTTCTACGAGGAGGCCGGGGCCATCCGCGACGTCGTGGAGAACCACCTCTTCCAGGTCCTGACCAACCTCACCATGGACCCGCCGATCCGGACGGACAGCGAGTCGATCCGGGACGAGAAGGTGCGGCTGCTGAAGGGCATCCCTCCACTCGAGCCGGCGCGGGTCGCGCACGGCCAGTTCCGAGGCTATCGGTCGGAGGAGGGGGTGGCGAAGGACTCGCGGGTCGAGACGTTCGCGGCGCTGCGGCTCGAGATCGACTCCTGGCGGTGGAAGGGCGTCCCGATCTACATCCGGGCGGGCAAGTGCCTCCCCGTGACCTGCACCGAGATCGTCGTCCGCTGGCGGCAGCCTCCGACGATGTTCGCGGACTCCGGGCTGAAGGCGAACTACTGCCGGATGCGCATCAGCCCCGACATCACGATCGCGATCGGCGCCAACGCGATCGCGGCCGGCACCGAAGGCCGGAGCGAGATCGTGGAGATGCTGTTCTCCCACACCCCGGGGCCGGAGGAGATGGATGCGTACGAGCGGCTGCTCGGGGACGCGCTGGAGGGAGACACCACCCTCTTCGCGCGCGAGGACTATGTCGAGGAGGCGTGGCGGATCGTCGATCCGGTGCTCAGGGAGAGGACCAGGCCCGACGAGTACGAGCCGGGGACGTGGGGGCCCAAGGCACCCGATCTCGCGCCGCCGGGCGGCTGGCAGGATCCCAAGGTGACGTCATGACCGGCGTTGCTGCGTAGCGTGCCGCGATGAGCGCGATCTCCCCCCTGGCCGGCCAACCCGCACCCAGGGAGCTGCTCATGGACCCGGTGCGGCTCGAACGCGAGTACTACGAGCGCGCACCGCAAATGGGCGATCCGCGCGAGCTGGTGAGCTTCGGGACCAGCGGGCACCGCGGCTCGTCGTTGCGCGGCTCGTTCACGGAGGCGCACATCCTGGCTGTCACCCAGGCCATCTGCGACTACCGGCGCCGCCAGGGCACGGACGGCCCGCTCTACATGGGCAAGGACACGCACGCGCTCTCGGGGCCGGCGCAGCGCACGGCCCTGGAGGTCCTGGCCGCCAACGGCGTATCCACCCACATCCAGGAGAACGACGGGGTGACGCCGACGCCGGTGATCTCGCGGGCCATCCTCGCCTACAACCGCGGTCGCACGTCCGGCCTCGCGGACGGGATCGTGGTCACTCCCTCGCACAATCCGCCGGAAGACGGCGGCTTCAAGTACAACCCGACCGATGGCGGGCCGGCCGACACCGATGCCACCCGCTGGATCCAGGACCGCGCCAACGCGCTGCTGCGCGAAGGCAACGCGGGCGTGAAGAGGATCGCCTACGCGGAGGCCAGGCGGGCGGCGACGACCCGCGAGGTGGACTTCGTGCTGCCGTACGTCCGCGACCTTCGCAACGTCGTGGACATGGACGCCATCCGCGGGGCCGGCCTGGCCCTCGCCGTCGATCCGCTCGGGGGCGCATCGCTCCCGTACTGGGATCCGATCAATTCCGTCTACGGGCTGGACATCACGGTGGCCAACCGCACGATCGACCCGACCTTCGCCTTCATGACCGTCGATCACGACGGGCGGATCCGCATGGACCCGTCCAGTCCGTACGCCATGGCCCGGCTCGTCGGACTCAAGGACCGATACCGGCTCGCCTTCGCCAACGATCCCGACGCCGACCGGCACGGCATCGTCATTCCGTCGGCGGGTCTCATGAACCCGAACCACTACCTGGCCGTCGCCATCCAGTACCTGCTGACCCATCGGCCGCTCTGGCCGGCGCGCGCGGCGGTGGGGAAGACGCTCGTCAGCAGCTCGATGATCGACCGCGTGGTGGCGAAGCTCGGCCGGCGCCTGGCCGAGGTGCCGGTGGGCTTCAAGTGGCTCGGGCCGCACCTGTTCGACGGCTCGTACTGCTTCGGCGGGGAGGAGAGCGCCGGCGCGAGCTTCCTCCGCCAGGACGGAACGGCCTGGGCCACGGACAAGGACGGCCTGATCATGGCCCTGCTCGCGGCCGAGGTCACCGCGCGGACCGGCCGCGACCCCGGCGAGCACTATCGTGCGCTCACCCAGGAATTCGGCACCCCGTACTACGCGCGCATCGATGCTCCCGCCACGCCCGCTCAGAAGGCCACGCTGGAGAAGCTGTCGCCGGAGGCGGTCAAGGATGTGGCGCTCGCGGGCCAGCCCATCACGGCCAAGCTCACGCGCGCTCCCGGCAACGACGCGCCCATCGGCGGCTTGAAGGTGGTCGCGGGACGCGGCTGGTTCGCGGCGCGTCCCTCCGGCACCGAGAACCTCTACAAGGTCTACGCGGAGAGCTTCGAGAGCCAGGCCCATCTCGACGCCATACTGGGCGAGGCCCAGGCCATCGTGACCCGCGCGTTGCAATCCGCCGGCGTCTGACCGGAGACGAGACCCGCCGCGCGGCGGCCGTGTACGATCTGACCAGTGCGTGAGTTCGAGACGCTGATCGGCCTGTTGCTGGTGGCCATCACCCTGGCCGCGGTGGCGCGCCGGATCGGGGCGCCGTATCCCGCGCTCCTGGCCCTGGGTGGCGCCGTCCTCGCCTTCGTGCCCGGAGCGCCCGTCTTCTCGATACCCCCCGACCTCGCCCTGGCGCTGTTCGTCGCGCCCGTGCTCCTGGATGCGGCCTACGACGCGTCGCCTCGGGACCTCAAGGAGAACTGGGGGCCGGTCGCGGGCCTCGTCGTGGTCAGCGTCGGCCTGACGACGGTCGCGGTCGCGGTGGTGGCCCGGGCGCTGGTGCCGGCCCTGCCCTGGGCGGCGGCCATCGCCCTCGGCGCGGTCGTGGCCCCTCCCGATGCGACCGCGGCCATCGCCGTCCTGCGGCAGGTCAATCTCCCGCATCGCCTCCTCACGATCCTGGAGGGGGAGAGCCTGCTCAACGACGCGAGCGCGCTCCTCATCTATCGGCTGGCCGTCGGGGCCGTGGTGGCGGGCGCGTTCTCGATACGGGCCGTCGCGCCCACGTTCCTGCTCGCGGTCGCGGGCAGCCTGGTGGCCGGTCCCGTGCTGGCCCGGCTGATCCTGGCGGTGACGGACCGGATCAGGGACGTGCCGACCGCGATCATCCTCCAGTTCATCACCACGTTCGGCGTCTGGATCCTGGCCGAGCGCGTGGGGCTCTCTGGCGTCCTCACCATGGTGTGCTTCGCCATCGCGGTGTCGCGGCGCGCGCCGGAGCGGACGCCAGCGCGGATCCGCGTGCCCTCCTACGCGGTGTGGGACACCGTGGTCTTCGTCCTGAACGTGCTCGCGTTCGTCTTCATCGGGCTGCAGATCCGTCCGATCCTGTCCGCTCTCGAGCCGGGCCGGCGCGCGCTCTACTTCGAGGTCGCGGGCGCCGTCCTGCTGACCGTCATCCTGGTCCGCGTGGCCTGGGTCATGACACACAACGCCGTCCTGCGCTGGAGGATCCGGCGGTTCGGCTTCCATCCGCCGCGCCCGACCCTGCGCCCCAGCGTGCGTACCGGCCTGGTCGTGTCGTGGTCCGGCATGCGCGGCATCGTCTCACTGGCGGCGGCGCTGGCCCTGCCCCTCCAGGCCGGCGGCTCGGCCTTCCCCTTCCGGGACCTCATCGTGTTCACCGCGTTCTCGGTGGTGCTGGGCACGCTCGTCATCCAGGGGCTGACCCTGAGACCACTCCTGCGGGCCCTCGACCTCCGCGACGACGATCCGGTGGGGCAGGAGGTCGAGCTCGCGCGGGAGCGCGCGCTGCGGGCCGCGCTGGCCACGCTCGACGGCGATCGTTCGAGGACGGCGGAGGCGGTGCGCGAGGAACTCGCCACGCATCTCGAACGGGTGGCCGGCGAGGCGGAGGATGCGCGGGAACGATCCCTCCACACCGACCTGCACCGGCGTGCCCTGGCCGAGGCGCGGAGGACGGTCTCCGAGATGAGGGCGAAGGGTGACATCGGCGACGACGCGTTCCATCGCCTGGAAGAGCAGTTCGACTGGGTCGAGCTGGGCAGCGGCGCCTCCAAGCTCCCCGTCCCGGAAAGCGAGGGAGCGTCTTGAGCGACCCGGGGTCGAGCGCGAGCGCGGCCACTACGACCCTCCGGCTCTCCTCTCCCCTCGAGCACGTCTTTCCCCGGCTGACCCCGGAGCAGATCGAGCGGGTGAAAGCGCACGGGCGCGTGCGGCAGGTACAGCCGGGCGAGGTGCTTCTCGCGCAGGGCGACAGCGCGCGGATCTTCGTGATCACCGCCGGCACCGTCGAGACGGTGAGGGGGGCCGGAGACGTCGAAGAGATCATCGTGGTGCACGGAGTCGGATCGTTCACGGGGGAGATGGCCATCCTCTCCGGCCGGCGGGGCCTGGCCCGCACGCGCGCGCGCGAGAGCGGGGAAGTGATCGAGGTGGACCGGCCGCAGCTGATGGCGCTCGTGCAGACGGACAGCGAGCTCAGCGAGATCCTCATGCGGGCCTTCATCCTCCGCCGGCTCGAGCTGATCGCGCGCGGCTCGGCGGACGTGGTCCTCCTGGGATCGCGCCACTCCGCGGGCACCCTCCGCATCAAGGAATTCCTCACCCGCAACGGGCATCCGGTCTCGTACATCGATCTCGAGCAGGACGCGGAGGCGCAGGAGTTCCTCGATCGCTTCCACATCGGCGTCGCGGACGTGCCCGTGCTCCTCTGCGGGGGCCGCACCGTCCTCAAGAACCCGACCAATCAGAAGATCGCGGAGTGCCTCGGACTCAACGCGCCCATCGATCACGCGCACGCGCGGGACACCGTCGTCGTGGGGGCGGGTCCGGCGGGGCTGGCCGCGGCCGTCTACGGCGCTTCCGAGGGCCTCGACGTCCTCGTGCTCGAGTCCACGGCCCCGGGCGGGCAGGCGGGCTCGAGCTCCCGGATCGAGAACTACCTCGGGTTCCCCATGGGCATCTCCGGCCAGGAGCTGGCGGGGCGCGCCTACAGCCAGGCCCAGAAGTTCGGGGCCCAGGTGACCGTCGCCAAGGGGGCGCAGGCCCTCCTTTGCACGCGAAGGCCCTACTCGATCGAGCTCGAAGACGGAACGACGGTGCCGGCGCGGACGATCGTGATCGCCACCGGCGCCTCCTATCGCAAGCTCGCCCTCGAGGGCCTGGCCCGCTTCGAGGGCTCGGGCGTGTACTACGGGGCGACGCCGATGGAAGCGGCCCTCTGCCGCGGCGAAGAGGTGATCGTCGTGGGCGGCGGGAACTCCGCCGGCCAGGCCGCCGTCTTCCTGGCCCAGTCCGTGCGGCGCGTGTACATGCTCGTGCGCGCGGAGGGGCTGGCGGAGACGATGTCGCGCTACCTGATCCGCCGCATCGAGCGGAGCGCCGCCATCGAGCTTCGGACGCGCACGGAGATCGTGGCCCTCGAGGGCGGCGACGACGGTCTGGGGGCCGTGCGCTGGCGGGACAACCGGACGATGGCGGTCGAGCGCCGCGAGCTGGGGCACGTGTTCGTGATGACGGGCGCAGAGCCGGCCACGCGATGGCTGGCCGGCTGCGTCGTGCTCGACGACAAGGGATTCATCAAGACGGGGCCGGACCTCTCCCGGGACGAGCTGACGGCGGCGAAATGGCCGCTGGCACGGGCGCCCCACCTTCTGGAGACGAGCCTTCCGGGTGTGTTCGCCGTCGGCGACGTGCGCAGCGGCAACCAGAAGCGAGTGGCGTCGGCGGTGGGAGAGGGATCGACGGCCATCGCCCTCGTGCACCAGGTGCTGAAGGAATGAAGGGGCCGAGGGCGAGCGGAGTCGCCCTCGGTTGCGCCGTCGCATCGATGCTGTGAATAGCCAATCCCGCCACAGCCCGACGGCCTACGGACGCAGGAAGTCGGCGCCCCAGACCAGCGTCCCGCCCAGGTGGCCCGCGACGGCGACGAGGGCCGCGGCGCCCAAGAGTGCGGCCCGATAGGCGACGCGGCGGCCACGAGTCCGGTCATGGGCGCCGATCGAGAGCAGGGCGGCGCCGATCGCGCCCAGGGCGCCCGCGGCCCCGATCCATCCGTGCCACGCGAGCAGGCGCGAGGGCTCCACGAGATCGCTGGAGGCCAGTCCCCATCCCGCGATGGCGGTGAGGGCGCCCATCGCCGCCCCCGCGCGCACGTTGGCGGCGGCGATGGCGCGCCAGTCCGCGCGGCCCGTATGAATGGCGACGAGCTCGGCCGCGGCGGCGGCAAGGATCAGCCCGATCGGGAAATGAACGAGCAGCGGATGAAGTTTGCCGACGAGCGCCATGTGTCGATGCCTCTCGGCCTCGGGCCGAAGCGTGCCGTTCTCACCTGAGCAGACCGGACGCTTCGCCGGGTTATTCCCGCGGGACGGGCCCGGAATATCGGGTGCCCCCTGCGGGTCCACTCCGGCGGGGAGGCGACACCATGACCGAGACGCGAGACGCAGTGCGGCAGCCGAGGCTCGAGGCCCGCCTGCGCGAGGTCGAAGCCGAATTGGAGCGGCGGCAGCGCGAGGTCGAGCAGCTTCGACTTGTCCGTGACGCGCTCGCGCGGAAGGAAAGCCGCGAAGCCGCCGAGGCTCGCGCCGGATCGTCACCCTGGTTCGAGGAGGTCCTCGCGAGAGTCTGGACCACCTTCTGAAGAGCGCATGAGAAATCGCCGGGAATAGACGGCCGCATTCTCCGGTCTGGACATTCGAGGGTGGCCGGCAGGCGGCGCCCACCGAGGAGGACGGATGAAGAAGGACCTGGACCGACGGCGATTCCTGAAGATCGCCGGCACTTCGATGGGAGTGGGCGCCCTCTACACCGTGTGGCCGAGCCTGGGCCGCTCCGCGGAGGCGGCGGAGCTGGCGCGCCGGCTCGGAGCGAAGACGGGCGAGAGGCCGACGCCGTTCACCTTCGCGCAGCTCAGCGACGCTCACGTCGGTTTCGACGGTCCCATCGGCACGCGCGCGCTCGAGAAGGCGGTGGCGACCATCAACGGCCTGCCCCGGCGGCCGGACCTCGTCCTGTTCACGGGCGACCTCACGCACGACACCGAGAAGCCGGGCGAGCACGCCGCGCGCATGAGCCTGTTCCGCGAGATCTCGGGCCGGCTCCAGGTCGCGAAGGTCTACCACGTCCCCGGCGAGCACGACGCGGGGCTGGACGGCGGTGAGCTCTTCCGCAGCGTCTTCGGGCCGACGTCGTACTCGTTCGACCACCGGGGCGTCCATTTCATCGCCCTCGACAACGTCTCACGGGCCAAGCCCGAAGTCGGGGCGGAGCAGCGGGCCTGGCTGGCCAAGGACCTCTCCCGCTTCCACCCCACGACGCCCATCGTGGTCTTCACCCACCGGCCGCTGTTCGACCTCCGGCCCGACTGGGAGTGGTTCACCTCCGACGGGGACGAGGTGATGAACCTGCTCGCTCCCTACGAGAACGTGACCGTCCTTTACGGCCACATCCATCGCGAGGACCACCACGCCATCGGGCACGCCCGGCACTACGCGGCGCGCTCGCTCTGCTTCGCCTTCCCGGACCCGGACAAGGTCGAGGACAAGAAGGCGGTCCCGTTCGACAAGGACCAGCCCTTCAAGAACCTCGGGCTCCGCGTTATCGACCAGACGCCCGGGCCGGCCGCGCACGCGGATACGGTCCGGGTCCAGGACGTCCAGCTCGCGATGAACGAATTCTCGGGAACCGAGGGCTTCGACCAACTGTCGAAGCCCGCCACCTTCTGAACGAAAGGAGTCGTCAGTGACACGTCAATCGACTTTTCGCGTAGCCGCTGTCGGGCTGGCCCTCGTGGCCTCTCTGCTGGCCGTGGCCAGCCCACCGGCGCGCGCGCAGGACGAGCCTCGGGTCATCGTCATCACCGCCAAGCGGTTCGAGTTCAGCCCGAACCAGATCACGCTCGCGAAGGGGGAGACGGTGAAGCTCCAGATCAAGACCGAGGACGTGACCCACGGGCTCTTCGTGCGGCCGCTCGGGATCGACACCGAGATCGTTCCGGGCCGGGTCACCGAGCTCACGGTGACGCCGGAGACAGCCGGGACCTACCGGGCCATCTGCGATCACTTCTGCGGGGCCGGCCACGGCGGCATGAAGATGACGATCGTGGTCGAGGAGCGCCTCCCGAGCGCCGCCGCCGGACGGTGACGGGTGGGAATAAACCTCGGTGGAGCGGAGTCCTTGGTATTGGGGGCTCGCATGCTGGAGGCGGCGCGCGCGGGTGGGGAGGTCACGGAGGTCGGATTACGCCACGATATGATGTGGCTCCGGGCCGTCCAACCTGCAGCTACCCTGCCGCTGCCGAGGGCCGAGGAGTCCTTGGATCCGATCGAGCTGGAAAGGTTCGAGCGCACCCTCCTGCCTCACATGCGGGCGGCCTACAACCTGGCCCGCTGGCTCACCCGGACCGATCAGGACGCGGAGGACGTGGTCCAGGAAGCCTACCTGCGCGCGGTCAGGTTCTTCGGCGGATTTCGCGGCGGCGACGCCAAGGCCTGGCTCCTGACCATCGTGCGCAACACCTCCCATAGCGCGTGGCAACGCGGGCGCGAGGCGGGCGCCACCGTCCCCCTCGACGAGGACACGCCGGAAGTCGAAGACGCGGCCCTCGGGCCCGAGGATCTGCTCCTGCAGAAGGCCAGCCGCCAAGAGGTGAGAGAGGCGCTGGACGCGCTTCCCGTGGAGTTCAGGGAGGTCGTGGTCCTGCGCGAGCTGGAGGGCCTGTCCTACAAGGAAATGGCGGAGGTGACCCAGCTTCCCATCGGCACCGTCATGTCCCGCCTGGCCCGCGCCCGCGCCCGCCTCCGTCGCGGGCTGCAGGAACGACTCCGCGGAGGACCGGCATGAGCTGCGGCAACCCGACCTCGGGCCTGCTCGAGGCGTACCTCGACGGCGAGCTGGACCTCGTGCGGAGCCTCGAGGTGGAACGCCACCTGTCGGAGTGCGAGCTCTGCGCGGCGGCGCTGTGCAGCCATCGCGCGCTGCGATCCGCCCTGACGGATGCCTCCCTCTACTACGAGGCGCCGAAGGGCCTGCAGGGCCGCGTCCGGACCGAGCTGCGGAAGGCATCGAAGGAGTCGAAGAGGGGCGCGGTCGGCGGGTGGCGATGGGGAGCCGTCGCCGCCTCGCTGCCGGTGATCGCGGCCCTGGCCTGGGCGCTCGTCGCCGTTCCCAGGGGTCCCTCGAACGACGAGCTCGTGAACCAGGAGGTCGTCTCCGCTCACGTGCGATCGCTGATGGCCGAGCACCTGACCGACGTCGCGTCCTCGGATCGACACACGGTCAAGCCCTGGTTCAGCGGGAGGCTCGACTTCTCACCGGAAGTGAAGGACCTCGCCGGCGACGGGTATCCGCTGGTCGGGGGCAGGCTCGATTACATCGGCGGGCGCGGCGTGGCCGCGCTCGTCTACCAGCGCGGTCCACACCCCGTCAACGTCTTCATCTGGCCGGAGCCGGACGCGCGCGGCGCCGGGGACGGAGAGTCGAGCATCCGCGGATACAACGTGATCCGCTGGCGGCGTTCGGGCATGCGTTATTGGGCGGTCTCCGACCTGAACCTGCCCGAGCTGCGGGGGCTTGTGCGCGATCTGCAACGCCTCTGACGCCGCTCACCGCCCCCCGCTTCCCGAGACGGGCGTACGTCGCTGATATCATCACGTGGAAAGGACGCCGCAATCGCCAACCCAACCTCCGACGAAGGCTCGCCGCAACCTCTGACCCCAGGCGATCGAAGGCTCGGGCTCGGTGGTCTCTTGATCGAGCTCTTCCTGCCCGTGGCGCTGTCGTCCGCCTTGTTGCTCGTTCTGGCGGGATACACGCATCACTGGGACCCCCACAGTTCCGTCGGCCTGGGCGTCTTCGGCCTCCTGCTCGTCGTCATCAGCCTGGTGATCAGCATTCGCGTCGACGCGTTCACGCTGGCGCGGCGCGCACAAAGGGGGCGCAAGCAGCTCCTCAACCGAGCCGACTCGCGCTCGCGGCTGGTCAAGTTCATCCTCGGCGGTGTGGTGATCCCGCTCGCCACTCTTGCCGCCGCCAACCGGATCGAGCTTCCCGGCCACCAGACGCCGATGTCGATCGCGATCCGCTTCCGGCTGGTCCGGCCGGCAATGGCTCGCGCCGAGAAGCTCGGCAACGCGGTGCTCCGTGCCCAGAGTCCCGCGGCGAAGGCTCAAGGGATCCTGGCCCTGCAAGCCATGCGATCAGGTGTTGCCCTCGACCAGCTCTTGCACATCCTCGAAGTCGACCCCGGCGCCCTCGAGGGCGGTGGCGAATCTCAGGTCCTCTCCCAGGCCCTGGCTTCCTATGGAGCGGACGCCAGAGTCAGGCTGCTTCACCGTTTCGACCAGGTGAGTCCCAATGAGCGCGGAAGCGCGACCGCTCCCCCGGGCGCCCTCTACGAACGCTACTTCTCGGCGGACTTCGATGGCCTCAAGCGCGAGATCGAGAGGCGGACCCCGCCGGCCTCGGCCGGGGACCTGGATCGTCTCCAATCCACGCGTGCCGCGCTACAAGACATCTCGAGTCGTCTCGAGATCGAGACTCGAAGCGCCACCGGCAAGGCCGGACTCCCGGCATTCATCCTGCAGACGCTGCTCCAGATGGATCGCAGTCAGGACCGCGATCTCCTTGCCTTCGCGCGCGAGACCGCCGCCGACGGTGCGTGGTCGGAGGCGGTGCGCGGGCAGGCTCTGCTGTTGATGGGCAAGGCAGGTGAGAAGGAGGACCTCGACACCCTTTACGGCTATCTGGACAGCCCCAGTCCCCTGTTGCAGGCGCGAGCCATGCAGGCGATCGCTGCACTGGAGTCGAAAGTGTCGGCCGCCGTCCGCAGGAGTGAGGACGTCAAGGGAGGCTAGAGGACCTCAGGCGCACCATCAGAGAGGCGGCGGCAAGGCTGCCCAGGACCCAGGCGAGCGGAGCGGTTGAGTCGGCGTGGACGGTGTACTCGATCGTCAGCTCGCTCTGATCCCGGTTGCGGCACTGTGCGGTCACCGCCACGCGAGCACTCTCGGGCACCAGCGCATTGGCCAGGTACGCGCTATGGCCAGCCCGGTGCGCATTCCTGAAGAGGAGCCGATGGGAGCCGGCCGACACCCTGGGAAGGGTTGCCTGGATTTCCAGACGGATCGTGCCCTCGCCTCGACGAAAGGCCGATGGTTCGGGAAAGCTCCAGGAGACGACACGCGGCTGAAGCGGCCGCTCATCGATCTCGACCTTCAGAGCGCCCACCACCTGCCCCGCGTACCCTCGCTGCTCGTCGGCGGACAGCGCTCCGTCGCCGTCGTGATCGAGCGCGCCCATGAACGATCCCGCCACGTCGATGCCGGGCGTCAGGTCCAGGGTGATCAGGACGCGGTCCGGCTCGAGTCCGATGCGCGCGGCCTGTAGATAGTCCTCGGTCCGGTGTGCCGACGCGTCCGTGCTGACGACGATCGTCACGGTCAGGGCCAGGACGATCGTGAGTCGGCTACTCGCGCGCAAAGCGCGCCCCGTAGTCGTTCGTGGGATCCCGATAGATCGTGTGGATGTGATCCACTCCACGCTGCGGCGCGTACTCGATGACGAGGGTGGGTCCCTGGATGCGGAAGTACGCGGCGCTGCCCGCGGTCGTGGGGCCGCTCCAGGCAAAGTAGGTCTGGGGAAGGCGGGCCCGAATCTCGTCCATCCGTGGCGCGGCGAACGCGTCGTGGGCGATCCCGGTCCATTCGCGCACGAGGTCCATGAGCATCGCCTTCTGCGAGGCCGACAGGGCCGAGGCCCGCAGGCCCTCCGGCTGTATGGTTTGTCCGTCGTGACCAGGCCCGAGCACGAGGTCGGACACGCTGTAGCCGAGGATGGCCTGGCTCCGCTGGGCGGCATCCAGGGTCGCCATCAATGCGAACGCGCGGTCGTTCTCGTTCCCCAACGGCCGAACGGTACGGCCCTCGAACGAGTAACTCGCGGGTTGAGCTGCGGTATGACTTGGCGCCAGGGTGGCTCGGTGCCCCACCAACGTCAGATTGATCGCGAGGTGATGGCCGCCGAACTGCACCATCCAGCGGGCGCTGACGGACGGCACGCCAAGAAAGGCGAGGTAGTACTCGTCCTCGCCGAATCTCACGCCTCCGCCCCCCGGGGGCCCACCCGGCGCTGCCCGAAGGATCTCGTCGCCGTGCATGATCTCGACGACCTTTCGGTACCCTTCCGGACTGAGTGCGGTCGAGAGCAGGGCCATGGCGGAGGCCCGTTGTGCTTGCGTGAGCTCGCCCAGGCGCAACCCCTCGCGTTTGAATATTCCAGTGGGGAGGTTGGACCAGCGTGCCTTCTGGGGACTGTCGAAAGGAAACTGGACCTTGGTCCGGCCGACTTCGTCCAGTGTGGCGAGAAAGGCCTGCGCGGAGGCGACAATCCGCGTCGTCGCATCCGCGTCCGCCGTTTGCGCCGGCGGCGATGGGCGCGGCGGAGCGGCAACGCTCGCGGCGACCGCAACGAACACGCCAAGACAGGCAACGGTGCCGATTCCGACGGTGACACGCATGTGATCCTCTCCGAGGTCGCCCTGAGGGCGCCTCAGCGCCTGGCGACCCACGCGAGGCCGTCAGGTTGCTTGACCAGCTCCGGGCCATTCAATGTCGAAACGAACAGGTCCGACTTCGAAAGCATGAGCAATACGGCGGACGGATTGCTCTGCGCTTCCAGGACGGCGGATCCCAGGCCGGCCGTCAACAGCGCAACCACGATGCGTAACTTCAGCAACTCGCCCCTCTCCTCCGGCCCTCGGTCATGCGCCAGGCATGGTTCGACGAATCTTTACCGGTGAAGCATCCGGTTCGCCCAGGCGATGAAGAAGCTCATGTTCGAGCGATCCTCGTGCCCGCCGTCGTGCTGGCGCCAGGCCAGCTCGCCGTCGAGAAGGCTCGTGTTGACGGGCGGCATCTTCGCGACTCGGTAATCCTCCCTCACGCCGGTGTCGCGTGCGCCGAGCAGCCGGAAGACCGGGCCGGCCGCCACCGTGGCCATGTAGCTCCCTTGCTGGTCGAGCCAGTTCGCGTCGCCCTTCTCCGGAATGCCGTAGCTGATGAAGGTGGGACGCGGCGCGCAGAGCGCGATGAGCTCGTGGGCATCGACGGGGATGTCGCTTGCGTTCTTGCTCCCTGACGACGCGTCCGCGAAGCGGACCGTCGACGATGAGCGAGGAGGGGCTTCGCCCCGACGAGCGGACGACGCGTCCGCGAAGCGGACCGTCGACGATGAGCGAGGAGGGGCTTCGCCCCGACGAGCGGAC
>WNGB01006875.1_pt1 | contig 21723 bp, 16 predicted proteins | sample 5400681 | NCBI WGS metagenome assembly WNGB01 (sample SAMN13153367, study PRJNA577476) | soil metagenome | isolation source: 115 cm soil or saprolite under grassland replicate 2 | place: USA:California | collected 2016-06-15
TGCAGACGCGGCGAGCGCAGCGCACGGGCATGGCCGCCGTGCGCTCCGCCGTGGAGATGGTCGCGGAAGGGCTGATCACCGAAGACGAGGCCGTGCAGCGCGTCCCTCCCCAGGATCTCGATCAGCTGTTTCATCCCATGGTCGATCCCAAAGCGAGCGTCACGGTGCTCGCCAAGGGACTGCCCGCCTCGCCTGGAGCGGCGACCGGTGAGGTCGTGTTCGACGCCGACGAAGCCGAGACCCTCAAGAAAAAGGGCCACGATGTGATCCTCGTGCGCCCCGAGACGTCGCCCGAAGACTACCACGGTATCGTGGCGGCGCGCGCTATCCTCACCGCACGGGGCGGAATGACGAGCCATGCGGCTGTGGTCGCCCGCGGCATGGGCAAGACGTGCGTCGTAGGCGCCAAGGAGCTGGACGTCGATCCTGCCGCCGGCCGGTTCCGCGTGAACGGACGCGCCGTCAAGCGTGGTCAGGTGATTACCGTTGATGGGACGACGGGACGCGTCATCCTCGGAGCGGCGAAGCTCGTCACCCCCAAAGCGGGCAAAGAGTTCGACCGCCTGATGTCCTGGGCAGACGCGAAGCGTCGGATGCGCGTGCGCGCCAACGCCGACATTCCGGCCGACGCGCGCCGGGCACGCGAATTCGGAGCGGAAGGCATTGGCCTCTGTCGCACGGAGCACATGTTCTTCGAGGGCGACCGCATCACGCTCATGCGCGAGATGATCGTGGCCACCGACGAGACCGGCCGGCGCAAGGCCCTCGCCAAGCTGCTGCCGATTCAACGGCGCGACTTCGAAGGCATCTTCGAAGTCATGGATGGGCTGCCGGTCACGATCCGGCTGCTCGACCCGCCGCTGCACGAATTCCTGCCGCACACGCGCGAAGAGATCGCGGCGCTCGCCAAGCATGCGAAGGTGCCGGCGGCGCAGCTCGAAAAGCTGATCGACTCGCTGCGAGAGGCGAACCCGATGCTCGGCCATCGCGGCTGTCGACTCGGGATCACCTACCCCGAGATCACCGAGATGCAGGCACGCGCGATCTTCGAGGCCGCCGGCCACGTGGCGGGTAAAGGGAAGAAGGTCACGGTCGAGATCATGGTGCCGCTCGTGGCGGATGTGCGCGAGCTCGTCAATCAGACGCAGCTCATTCGCAAGGTCGCGCAGGAGGTGTTCCATCGCGAGGGCCGCGCCGTGCCCTACCTGGTGGGCACAATGATCGAGTTGCCGCGCGCGGCGGTGACGGCCGACGAGATCGCGAAGGAAGCGGAGTTCTTCTCCTTCGGCACGAACGACCTCACGCAGACGACGTTCGGTCTCTCGCGCGACGACGCCGGGCGGTTCCTGCCGTTCTATGTCGAGCACGGGCTCTTGTCCGACGATCCGTTCCAGGTGCTCGATCAGGGCGGCGTCGGCAAGCTCGTCGAGATGGCGGTGAAGCTGGGGCGGAGTACGCGGCACGACCTCAAAATCGGCATCTGCGGCGAGCACGGTGGCGAGCCGAGCTCGGTAAAGTTCTGCCATCGGGCGGGGATGAACTACGTGTCCTGCTCGCCCTTCCGGGTGCCGATCGCCCGCCTCGCCGCGGCCCAGGGGGCCCTCGAGGAGGCGGGCGTCGTCAGTCGCACGAGGGCGACTGTCTGATCAGCCCGCGCGACCGCCGAACATACCGGCGAATGCGCCTGCGATGCACACCCCGATCAAGAACGAGACCGTAGCAATCATGTAACCGGTGCCCTTGGACAGGCGATGTGTCGTCGAGACGCCGATCGCCGTGAGCACGAGTCCCCAGATACTGAACGGGTTCACCGCTTTCAGCGCGGCCCCCATGAAGCCGGTGGCACCGGGCGCCAGGAGATCCAAGCCCAGGGCCGGTTGCAGATCCTGCGGCGACGCAATATCCCCCACGCCCTTCATCTGTAGGACGATCGCCCCGACGATCCCGAGCAGGATGACCGACGGGATGGCGGAGTACGTCGCGACACTGATCAGTTTGCTGAACTTTGCCTCACCGCCGAACAACGACACGAGCACCCACAGCAGACCCCCGCCGATGAGCAGGGCGATGCCGATGCCGACGGGGATGAAGAACGCCCCGATGAAGAGGAACTTGGATGGATCCGGCCCACCGGCGGGCCGCGACGCCATCTGCGCGGCCATCCCCGCCTTCAGGAACGGCAGGTTCGCAAAGTAGATCGCTACCTGGACGACGCAGATCGCGACGAAGGGCAGGAGGAAACTCGGCCCCTCGCGGACGCGCTCAAAGACGGCGCCGGGCTCGTAGAGGACACGCACGACGTCGAGCAGCGAGCTGCCAGCGCTGCGCTCTTTTTCTGGGGCCTGCTGAATCCCAGGATCCATTCGGCCTCCCGTTGGGGGTTCTCGGTCACCAAACGGCGCCCAATATAGACCGGCCCTTCCCAGCGCCGCCAGAGCGATGTAGGCTAGAAGAACGAGCCATGTTCCCTTCTCTCGCAGTAATGGTCGGATTGCTGCAGGCGGTCGGCAATTCTCACGCCGCACGCGCCCCCGACCCCGTCCGCGTCTGGCGCACAGACTCCATCGCATACGTCGTGCTGCGTGAGCCCGGACACCTCGTGCTCCTGAATGTCGATGCGATCGGCCGCATCACGGTGCTGTTTCCGTTTGGGCCTTATGACAGCACTGGGGTGGATGCCGGCGTGCCGTTCGCGATACCCCTGCCGCCCGAGGCCCAAGGCAATCCCGCGACGCTCGTCGCGGTCCGGTCACGCTGGGCCTTCGACTTCGCGGCTCTACGCGGCGGAGCGGGCGGAACGTGGAATTACCAGGATGCCTGGCTGCTGCAGCCAACCGCGGGCGATCCGCTCGCGGCCCTGCTCGACATCGCCGACCGTGTCACTGATGGGCGTCCGTACGATTACGGCGGCGTGAAATACGCGCGGGACGGTGCGGTGGCGGCACTGGGGGTGCCGGTCCAGCCGGACGTCTGCCTGAGCTGCGTGCGCCGGGGCACGGCGCTCGCGGCCGCTCCTGCCGCAATCCCAGCGACGGCTGTCGACTGCTCGAACGCGTCGATGACGAATTCGTTCTGCGGCGTGGCCAACGCCAGCGTCTCGATCACGAGCGTCCCGGCAGCCTACCAACCCCCGCCGCCTCCGCCTGCCCCCGCGGCGGTCTACGTTCCCTACTACGTGCCACTGTTCGTGCACGGCGGGCGCGCGCACTTCGGGCGCCCGATGCCGCCTGTTGCGCCGCCGCCCCCTGCTGCTCAGCGGTCCGTGGGGGTCGCGTACCCGATCGCGCCGCGCCTAGTCGTACCGTCCCGCAGCCAGCTGCGGTCGCTCACCGGCCGGCGGCCGTGAGCTGACAAAACACGGAAAACGTGCCGAACCAAATTCGTTAGTGATCAAACGCCAGCTGCCGCTGCCGCTTGCCCTTCTGTTGCTCGCCACGTGCACAGAAACCCCGACGAATCCGAGCACGACCAATCCCCAGTCCGTCTCCGTGCTGACACAGCACAACGACAACACGAGGTCCGGCTGGAACGACAACGAAACCGCGTTGACCACCAGCAACGTCAACGTGCAGCAGTTTGGCAAAGTGTTCACGCTCACCGTGGACGACCAGATGTATGCCCAACCGTTGGTCGTGGGCCACGTCTTCATCGGCGGCGGCTACCACAACGTGGTCTACATCGCGACGGTCAATAACACGCTGTATGCCTTTGATGGCGACAACGGCACACTGTACTGGCGGAAGAGCTTTACGGCGCCGGGCATGAGGCCGCCGCGGAACACCGACATGACAGGGGCATGTGGTGGCGCGTACCAGGATTTCAGCGGCAATATCGGGATCGTCGGCACCCCGGTGATCGATACCGCGAGGGCAACGATCTATTTCGTTGTGCGCAGCACCACCGGCAGCACGTTCGTTCAGCACCTGCATGCCGTGAACATCCTCGACGGGAATGAAGTCGCCGGCAGCCCGACCAGAATCACCGCCACCTACAACGGGAATGGGGATGGCAGCGTCAACGGCGTGATAACATTTGACGCCCAGCGGCAGAACCAGCGGCAGGGGTTGACGCTGCTCAACGGCACCGTGTACGTGACGTTTTCGTCCCACTGCGATTGGGGGCCGTATCACGGCTGGATCCTGGGATACGACGCCACCACGCTGCAGCGACAAGTCGTCTACAACGTCACGCCCAACGGATATGCCGGCGGCATGTGGGAGAGCGGCATGGCCATGGCCGCCGATGCCGGAGGGAACCTGTATGTGGTGGCCGGCAACGGCACGGTGGGGGACAGCGGTGATCCGACCAACCTGACGAATCGCGGCGAAAGCGCCCTGAAGCTCACACCGTCCGGATCGACCCTGCAGGTGGCGAGTTACTTCACTCCGCAGGACTACCAGTTCCTCAATGACTTTGACGTGGATTACGGAACGATGGGCGGGTTCCTGATCCCGAACTCATCCTATTTCCTCACCGGAGGCAAAGACGGAAACCTGTATCTGCTGAACAAGGATGCCATGGGTGGATACGTGCCTTCCGTCAACCAAGTGCAGCAGGTCGTCCCGTTGGGCAGCAGCTCCAACATGCATTGCCAGGCCGCGTACTACCAAGGCAGCGCGAAGGAATTCATTTATGTGTGGTCGGAGAACGATGTCTTGAGAGCGATCCCGTTCGATCGCGGCAGCAATCAGCTGGATCTCTCGGGCGAGATCGATTTCCTTGGCACGGGTGGACCGAGCGGGCAGAGCGGCGCGGTGTTGTCGGTTTCGTCGAACGGCACCACGGACGGAACGGGTATTCTGTGGGCGTCATATGCATTCAGTGGTGACGCGGAGCATACCGTGAGCCCTGGCATCCTGCGGGCCTTCGACGCGAACGACGTTACCAGGGAGCTGTGGAACAATCATCAAAACGTGGCCCGCGACGGAGCGGGCAATTACGCGAAATTCTCCGCTCCGACGGTAGCCGACGGACACGTGTACCTGCCGACGTTCTCCAACCGTGTGGTCGTCTACGGATTGCGGTAACGACTTCTCAAATGGAGGCGCGGGGAATCGAACCCCGGTCCGAGCATGACTCCGATACCGCTCCTACGTGCGTAGACAAGGCTTTGTGGTCTCGCTACCTCGGCGCCTCGTCAGCCCTGGTAGCAACAAGCCTCTGAAATCTCTTGCGGCACTCGTTGAGGCCCCACGTGCCGCCAGCCCGACTTTGCGATACGTGAGCGCCGCCTCAGGCGGGCTGCCACTCACGCAGGTGCGTGAAGCCGAAGCTTACGCAGCCAGAGCCAGTTCAGAATTGGCTTGTGTATAGTCCCAGTTGATTTACCAGGTCTTTTCAACCCGATTGCGTCCTGCCTGCTTGGCACGATAGAGCGCCGCATCGGCGGCCGCCGGCAAGTTCAACACGTCGCTCACGAGCTCGGGGCACGACGCGATCCCACACGACGTCGTCAACGGATAGACCGAGCCGCTCCACGTCAGCGGCTTCTCGGCCACCGAGCGGCGAATACGCTCTGCCACTTCCATCCCTTCACGCAACGGCGTGCGCGGCAACCAGACCGCGAATTCCTCGCCGCCGATACGGGCGACCAGATCGCCGTCGCGCACCGCGGCCTCGAGCAGGCGCGCGACGTGCTTCAATGCCGCGTCGCCGGCGGGGTGGCCCAACGTGTCGTTCAGCTTCTTGAAATGATCGAGGTCCACGTAGATGAGCGAGGCTCCGCCGTGCATCGCGGCGAGCGCGCGCTCGAATTCGCGGCGATTGCGCAACCCCGTGAGCGGATCCACGATCGCCCGGTGCTCGGCATCGTGCACGGCGCGCGCCGCCGCGATGCGAGGACCGAGATCGGTCAGCAGCGGACTCAAGTCCTCGAGCAGTGGGGAGCCGGCTTCGAGCGGCGGGCCAAGCAGGACAAACGCACCGACGACAATCGATCCGTCGAGCAGCGGATAGGCGGTCCCCGCCCGCTCGCTACGACGCCGTTCCGGGACTCCCGCGCCGAACACATCTTCCGCGCCGCGCGTCGCGACGGGAATACTCGACGCGATAGCCCGTGCGACGGCGGAATCGGGAGCGAGGTGGACCCCCGCGAGCCGGCGATCCGTGGCGCCCGATACCGCCACGATGCGCGGGTGGTCCGCACCCGCGATGACCAACGCCACTCCCCGATGCGTGAATTGGGTGCCGAGCTCGACCGCGGCGCGCGCGATCCCGTCGAGCGTCTGCGCGCCGGCCACAAGGCGTGACACACGCGCGGCCGCGATGCGCGCGCGCGGCACCCCGCTCTGCTCTTCCGCGAGCCGCATTCCCGCGACGAAGCGGCGCAAGGCGGCCGCAATGGCATCGGTGAGCGCCTCGGCGTGGGCTCCCCCCCCGCCCTCCAGGGCCAGACCGGCAGCGTAAGGAAAGTCCCCGACCGCGACGAATGTAGCCTCCGGATCGCGCACCACGTGCAGGCGACCATCCACCGACGCGAGCTGGACGAGCGCGGCTCCCCGGCGGCGCTGCTCGTCGTCCATGTCGGGACTCGCGCCCACTTCGATCGAATTGTCCGTGGCGCCGACGCTCCACCCCGCGGCGGCGCCGTACGCCTGCCGCAGCAGATCCAGCACCTCGCTCAAGCCCAGCGGCGGCGGTCCCCGGCGCCGCAGCCGCCCGGGCCGCCAGCGAATCGTCCAGCCCAGGGCGAGCGCCATCCCACCCGCGGCCGCGACGACGCCCCAGACCGAGCCCCGCCAGGCTCCGGCCAGGGCGGCGCCAAGACCTGTGACCTGCAGCGCGAGCGCGATCCACCGTCGCGCCTCGGTGCGTTTACGAATGATTGATGCGGCTCGCGGCGGCAGCGGCGCCGAACCCGTTGTCGATGTTGACGACGGTGACGCCGGAAGCGCAGGAGTTCAGCATGGCGAGGAGCGCGGCGAGCCCGCCGAACGACGCGCCATAGCCGACGCTCGTGGGAACGGCGATGACGGGCACCTTGACGAGCCCACCCACGACGCTCGGGAGCGCGCCTTCCATCCCGGCGACGACGATGATCACGCTCGCCGAGCGCAGCACGTCCGTCTGGGTGAGCAGGCGATGGATCCCGGCGACGCCAACGTCGGTGAGGCGCTCGACGCGATTCTTGAGCGCGCGCGCGCTGACGGCAGCCTCTTCGGCCACGGCCAAATCGCTCGTGCCCGCAGTACAGACGAGCACGGTGCCGCGACCGGTGGGCGCCGGTTCGGGATCAGGTGGCAGATAAGCGGTCCTGCCGAGCTCATTGATCTCGACGCGGGGAAAGCGCGCGGCGAGCGCCTCCGCCTGCGCGCCGTCGGCGCGCGTCGCGAGGAAACTGCCGCCGGCCACCTCGAGCCGCTCGGCGATGGCGACGACCTGGCCGCCCGTCTTGCCCGGACAAAAGATCACCTCCTGATGCCCCTGGGTGATGGGCCGGAGGTGATCGATCGTCGCGAAGGGCAGCCGCTCGACGCTCACGCGGCAATGAGCGCGGGTCGCGCCAGGTAGTCTGCGAAGATTTTCTCCGCCTGGGCCATCGATTCAATCGCGAAGAGCCGCTGCCGCAATTCGGAGCCATCCCGGAGACCCTTGGTATACCAGCCGAAATGCTTCCGGAACTCGAGCGCCGTCTTGCGCGTGTCGCCCTGCAGCCGCAGCGCCAGCCGCGCATGCTCGAGCGCCGTGCTGAAGCGCTCCTCGGGCGTCGGGTCGGGCCGCTTGGCCCGACCGTCGAGCAGGTCGCGTGCCTGGGCGAACAGCCAGGGATTCCCGAAGGAGCCGCGGGCGATCATGATGCCGGCGCAGTGCGTGTGATCGCGCATCGCCACCACATCTTCGGGTGTGCGGATGTCGCCGTTGCCGATGACCGGAATCGCCAGCGCCTGGGCGACTGCGGCAATCTCGTCCCAGTTGGCCGCGCCATGGTACATCTGCGTGCGAGTTCGGGGATGGAGCGTCAACGCCAGCGCGCCGGCGTCCTGGCAGCGGAGTGCGATGTCCACCGGGTCGCGCTGCGTCTCGTCCCAGCCGCTGCGGATTTTCACCGTCACCGGCAGATGGGTGGCGTCTCGCACCGCCCGAATGATGCCGTGGACCAGACCCATGTCCTTGAGGCAGCCGGAGCCGCCGTTGTTGCGGACGACTTTCTTGACCGGGCACCCAAAGTTGATGTCGACGAAGTCGGGCTCGAACAGCTCCGTCACCATGGCAGCCGCCGTGGCCATGATTGTGGCATCGGCGCCATAGATCTGGATGCCGATTGGCCGCTCGACGGGCTCAAACCGCATCTCCGCCAACACCCGCTCGATCCCCAACGAGATCCCGACCGAGGAGATGAATTCGGACACGACGACGTCGGCCCCGTAGCGGCGGCAAATCTGCCGGAACGGGGACTCCGACACCCCCGCCATGGGCGCGAGGAAGAGCGGGAAGCCCGGCGTGACCGAATACGGGAAGTCCATGCGGTGGAACGTAATAGCGCGTTGCGTACGGAGCAACCAAGTTTTACCTTTCGCGCGCGAATGCGCCTGCGCGAATTCTTCTCCGAAGATGCCATCACGCTCGAGCTCCAGAGCACCACGAAAGACGCGGTGCTCAAGGAGCTGGTCGGGCTGCTCAAGCTCGACGACAAGGCGCAGGCGATGCTGTTCAAGATGCTGAAGCGACGCGAGACGCTGGGGTCGACCGGCATCGGGCAGCATATCTCGATTCCCCACTGCCGGTCCCTGGTGGTCACGCGGCTGCGGTGCGCCTTCGGTCGCAGCGCGAAGGGGATCGACTTCAAGGCAATCGACGATCAGCCCGTCAACGACTTCTTCCTGATCGTCGCCCCACCGTTGGAGGTGTCCAACCAGTATCTGCCTGTGCTCGGGAAGATCGCGCAATTCGCGAAGGAGTCCGATGTACCGGCTCGCCTCGCCAAGCTGAAGACTCCTGCTGAGTTCCTCACCCTTCTCGAGGAAAAGAACATCTAGCGAGTAGTATCGCCTGCTGCCTGGAGTGCCTGGCGCAGAGCTTCACGCCCCGGCTCAAACGCGCTATCGAGTGCGATCGCGGCTTGGAACTGGCTGATTGCGGGCTGCCAGAGCTTCGCGTGCATATAGAACTGGCCGAGGTCGTAGCGAGGGCCGGTGAGATTCGGCGCGAACGCGATCGACTGCAGCAACAAGCGCTCCCCACTGCCCCACCGTCCTGCCGCAAACTCGTCCTTCCCCTCTAGCCAGAGGGTCCGATACGAGCTCGGCGCTTCACGCCGCAAGGCCTGATAGTGGGTCTCGTCGTCGTGCCACGCAGGCACGCGCACGATGCTCCGCGCGGCGCCGGCGACCACCACCGCGGTGACGACGGCCGCCTGCAGCCGGGGCGACGGAATCGCCATCGCTGCGCTCGCGAGCGCCAATGCGATGCCGAACGACGGTAGATACAGCGTGCGCTCGGCGATCAGGAACTCCGACGGCATCACGATATTCGCGACGGGCGCAATCGTGATGATCACCCACGCCAGCCCAATCCCAATACCGGGAATCGTTCGGCGCGTCCGCCACGCGAGCACGCCAAGACCGATCCAGACCAGCAATCCCAGCAGATGCCAGATCGTAAGGCCGGTCGAGACAATGAGCTCGCCGGGTGAGTAATCGGCGGACAGGTGTGCCGGGAACAGGAAGAGGCGCCACCATTGCAGGGACAAGGCCGTCATCGCCCACGTTCTCTGGAAAAAGCCGAGCCCTTCGAGCCCGACTGCGAGTCCCCCACCGTAGAACGTTCTGATGCCTACGAGGGGATGCACGATGAACCAGACAAGGATGGATACCGCCGCAGTCAGGGCGGGTCGCCAGGCGGTACGGGGAGCGGCGCGCCGAGCGAAGTACACGACGAACACCGCCGCCGGCAGCGTCACCGCGATCTCCTTCGACCCGATCGCGAGCGCGCTGCCCAGGGCGACGCCGATGAGATATCGGGGCCGGGATTCGGCACGGATCGCACAACTTAGCGCGAGCGCATAACCGGCTGCCGCCATCAGCTCGGCCCGCCCCACGACATTCGCCACGGCCTCCACGTGCACCGGATGGACCGCGAAGAACAGGCCTGTGATCAAGCCGACCAGTGGACCGGCGAGATACCACGCCAGCAGCGTGAACAGCGCGGTAACGACAGCCGCCCACAGGACGTTGATTGCGTGAAACCAATGCGGACTCTTCGAGACGCGGTAATCCAGCGCGAATGAAGAGATGACAGCGGGCCGCCACATCACGCCACCGAACGAGGCGGGCCAGTACGGCTCCTTGAGCACCGCGCCAATGGAAGGCGGCTGCTCGAGCACCAGGCGGTTCGCGACGACCCATTGATCGTCTGCCACGAACCCATTGCGGACCGATGGCGCGGCCACGACACTCGCAAGAAGCCCGGCCATTAGAGCGGCCTGCCAGGGTCGCGTCGTGAGGCGTGCCGACGTGCCGACGTGCGACGGTTCCTCATCACGTGTCGACGTGCCGACGTGCTCCGGTCCGTTCACTCCCACTCGATCGTCGCCGGGGGTTTCGAGCTGACGTCGTAGGCGACGCGATTCACCCCGCGCACTTCGTTGATGATGCGGTTGGAAATCCGGCCCAGGACGTCGTGCGGAAACGGAAACCAGTCGGCCGTCATGCCGTCACGGCTGGTGACCGCGCGGAGTGCGACGACGTGATCGTAGGTGCGTCCGTCGCCCATCACGCCGACCGACTTGATGGGGAGGAGGACGGCAAAGGCCTGCCAGATCTGGTCGTACAATCCCGCGGCGCGGATCTCCTCGAGATAGATCGCATCCACACGCCGCAGCAGGTCGAGCCGCGCTTCGTTGACGGGGCCAAGGACGCGGATCGCGAGGCCCGGACCCGGGAACGGATGCCGCCCCACGATTTCGTCGGGCAACCCGAGCTCACGACCCACCTGGCGCACCTCGTCCTTGAACAGCTCGCGCAGCGGCTCGATCAGGGTCCACGGCAGGTTGGGGCGCAGGCCACCGACGTTGTGATGTGTCTTGATCGTCGCCGAGGGGCCGCCCTTGGGTGAGGACGACTCGATGACATCGGGATACAGCGTGCCCTGCACCAGGAACCCCACCTCCCCCTCGATGTGCCGGGCCGCGTCTTCGAAGACGTCGATGAACGCATGGCCGATGCGGCGGCGCTTTTCCTCGGGATCCTCGACGTCCTTCAGCTCGCGCAAAAACCGGTCCGTCGCGTCCACCACCCGCAGGTCCATGCCGAGGTGCGCGCGGAACGTCTGCTCGACTTGCTCGCGTTCGCCCCGGCGCAACAGCCCATGATCGACGAACACGCAGGTCAGGCGACCGCCGATCGCCCGATGGACGAGGGCCGCGGCGACCGCGGAGTCCACGCCGCCCGACAAGCCGCAGATCGCGCGCCCCTTCGCTCCGACCACGTCGCGGATGCGCCCGACTTCGTGATCGATGAAATGCCCGGGCGTCCAGTCGGCCGTGCAGCCGCAGATGTCGAACAGGAAGTTGTGCAGGATCTCGCCGCCGCGCGGTGTATGCGCGACCTCAGGATGAAACAGCACGCCGTAGATCGGCTTCTGGTCGTGCTGCATACCGGCGACCGGCGCGTTGGCGCTGGTCGCGGTCACGCGAAAGTGCGGCGGTGGCTCCTCGACGCGGTCGCCGTGGCTGGCCCAGACGATCGCCGTCGCCTTCGGCTCAAACCCGGCGAACAGCCCTTCGTTTTCGCGAATCACGATCTCCGCGCGGCCGTATTCCCGCTCGCTCGACGGAACGACCTTGCCACCGGAGAGGCGCGCGACGAGCTGCATCCCATAGCAGATGCCGAGCACCGGGAAGCCCAGGTCGAGGATGCCGGGATCGGCGGTGGGTGCGCCGTCATCGAAGACGGAATTGGGTCCGCCGGAGAGAATGATGCCCTTGGGGTCGAACGCCTTGATGAAGGCGAGGTCGGAGCCTTTGCTCGCCGGATGGATCTCGCAATAGACGCTCGCTTCCCGGATGCGCCGCGCGATCAGCTGAGTGAACTGCGAGCCGTAGTCGAGGATGAGGATACGATTCACGCTTTGTACCAGGTCGTCGGCTCCGCCGTCTCGCCGCGGATGAGATCCTCCAGGGTCTCGCGCTGGCGCGCGACATAATAGCGGTCGCCATCGACGACGACCTCCGGCGCGCGGGGTCGCTGGTTGTAGGTCGAGCTCATCACAAAGCCGTAGGCGCCGGTGCCGAGGACCGCCAGCACCTCGCCCGGCCCGACGGTGACCAGCTTGCGGTCGAGCGCGAGGAAGTCGCCGGTTTCGCAAATCGGTCCGACGACATTCACCGTCTCCTCCGGCCGTTTGCCGTCGCGCAGCGGGAGGATCTCGTGATGGGCATTGTAGTGGCTCGGCCGCACGAAATCGGACATCCCCGCATCCACGATGACGTACTCCTTGCCGCCCGCGTGCTTGCGGTACAGCACGCGCGTGAGGAGCACGCCGGCGTTGGCGACCAGGTAGCGCCCCGGCTCGCACAAGAGACCGAGCCCCGCCGCGCCGACCGCCGGTACGACCGCCTCGGCGAACGCCTTCGGCGCGGGCGCCTTCTCCGTGTGATAGCGCACGCCGAGCCCGCCGCCGACGTCGAGCGCCTCGAGTGTGTTGATCCCGGACGCGCGGATCGCGGTGACCAGCTCGATCAGCTTGATGGCGCCCCGATGGTACGGTGCGACGTCGGTGATCTGCGAGCCGATGTGCATCGCCAACCCCCGCAGCACCAGCCTCGGCTCGGCAGCAATCCGCTGGGCGACGGTCACGACCTCGTCGAACGGAATGCCAAACTTCGCCGTCTTCTCACCGGTCTTCGTGTAAGGATGGCTGTCGATCGCGACGTCGGGGTTGACGCGAATGCCGACGCGCACGGGCATCTTGACGTTGTTGGCAACCGCCAGGAGCGTCACCAGCTCGCTGGTCGATTCGACGTTGATGAAGCCAACGCGGGCGCGAATCGCTTCCTCGATCTCCGCGACGGTCTTGCCGACGCCCGAAAACACGATGCCGTCGGGATCGAAGCCGGCGATGCGCACCCGCCGCAACTCGCCCGCCGACACGATGTCGGCCCCTGCGCCGAGTTGTTTGAGTACGCGGAGGACGCCGAGGTTGCCGTTGGCCTTGACGGAGTAGCAGATGCGATGCCGGATGCCGTGGAGCGCGTCGTCGAGCGCGTGGTACTGCGCGCGAATCAGGTTGGTGCTGTAGACATAGGCCGGCGTCCCGACGCGATCCGCGATCGCCTGAAGCAATCCCGGATCGAACCCTAGTACGCCTGTGCCCACACGGCCTCCGCGACGCTGGGGGCTCCGCACCACATGCACGTCTTCGGCGCCTCCTTGCTGCGGAATTCGGGATCGGGGAGCACGCGGATCGTCGTGTTCGTCTGCTGTTTGATTTCCGCCTCGCAGTTCGGAGCGCCGCAGAAGCCGCCGTACGCGAAGCCCCCCCCTCCGCTGCCGTTGATAAACTCGAGGAACTGCGCCTTGGTCGCGCCGCGAATCGAGTTCTGTTCACGTCGCTCGCGGGCGGCAGCGAATAGCGCCGCCTGGATCTCGTCGAGTGCGGCCGTGACCGCCCCCACGGCGCTCTGGAGTGGGACGGGAGCCTTTCCACCGGTCCGGCGTGCCAGCACGACCTGGCCGCTGGCGAGATCTCGAGGGCCGATCTCCAGCCGTACCGGTACGCCGAGCCCTTCCCATTCGAAGTACTTCGCCCCGGGCTTCATGGTGTCGCGGAGATCGAGCTCGACTCGGAGGCCCGCCTTTTCCAGATCCTCTTTAACCCGATAGCCGATAGCCGATACCTGGCCTTTCTCTTCATCCGTCTTCCAAATCGGTACGATCGCGACCTGCACCGGCGCGAGTTTGGGCGGCGCGACCAGGCCATTGTCGTCCGAGTGCGTCATGATCAGTCCGCCGATCAGCCGCGTCGAGACGCCCCACGACGTGTTCCACACGTGGTCGAGCCCGCCGGCGGCGGTCTGGTACTTCACGTCGAACGCCTTGGAGAAGTTCTGGCCCAGGTTGTGGGAGGTCCCGCCTTGGATGGCTTTGTTGTCTTGCATCAGCGCTTCGATCGCGTACGTGCGCAATGCGCCGGCGAACTTCTCGCTTTCCGTCTTGAGGCCCGTGAGTACGGGCATCGCCATCCACTCTTCTGCGAAGCGGCGGTAGATCCCCAGGATGAGTCGGGCCTCCTGCTCCGCGCCCGCCTCGTCGGCGTGTGCCGTGTGCCCTTCTTGCCACAGGAACTCTGTCGTCCGCAGAAACAGGCGTGTGCGCATCTCCCACCGCACCACGTTGCACCACTGGTTCAGGAGCAGCGGCAGATCACGATAGCTCTGGATCCACTTGGCGAACATCGCATAGATGATCGTCTCGGAGGTGGGCCGCACGACGAGCGGCTCCTCGAGCGCGGAAGTGGGATCAACCGCGATGGCATCCTTTCCCTCTTTGCCGGTCGCGCGCAGTCGCGTGTGGGTCACGAGCGCGACTTCCTTCGCGAATCCCTCGACGTGCTCGGCTTCCTTGGCCAGGAAACTCATCGGGATGAAGAGGGGGAAGTAGGCGTTCTTGTGTCCTGTCGCCTTGAACATGTCGTCCAGGGCGCGCTGCATCAGCTCCCAGATACGGTAGCCGTGTGGCCGGATGACCATGCAGCCGCGCACCGGCGAGTAATCCGCCATCTGCGCCTGCGTAATGACGTCGCCGTACCACTCGCTGAAGTCCTTAGCGCGTGGCGTGATTTTCTGAGCTTGGGCCATTAATCGAAATATCCGTTGAGAAGCTGGCGAATGGGAACTTTCGCTTCGGTGCTGGTCCTGAGATCCCGTACGACGGCGAGCCCGGCGGCGCGCTCCTCCGGTCCGACGATCACCGCGCGCGCGGCACCACGCGCAGACGCCAGCTCGAGCTGTTTGCGCACCCCGGCGTGCCGGAGGCCATACTCGACCGAGATGCCTCGCTCTCGCAGGGCATGGGCGAGCTGCAACATCGTGGGCAGATCATCGCCACCGACCGCAATCAAAAAGGCGCCGAGCTCGATCGACGCCTTGGGAGCTACGCCGCGCTCCTTGAGGAGCTCGCCGAGCACAACGTCTCCCATGCCGAACCCCAGGGCGGGTAAATCGGGACCGCCCGCCGCCCCGAGCAGCCCGTCATAACGCCCACCGCCGCAGATCGCGCGGAGCTTTCGCTGCTTGTCGAAGAGCTCGAACACGACGCCCGTGTAGTACGCAAGGCCGCGAACGATGCTCAAGTCGAGCTCCACGAACTCCCCGAGGCCCATGTGCTGGAGCGCTCCCATCACCTCGCGCAGGGGCTCGATGGACGCGGGTCCCCCCGGAAGCGACGCGAGCACGTCCGAGGCGCGATCCAGGTCTCGCAGGCCGGCCCAGGGAATCTTGCCTCCCTCTACCACCAGCGATTCCGGCGCCTCCTTATCCCGGCCGGTCTTGTCGATAATCCCGTAAACCACCGGCAGCTTCGCTTCGGGAACGCCGTAACCCAGGAGCAGAGCGCGCAGTACACGCCGGTCGGAGAGCTTGGCCGCAAAGTCCCCTGGCCCGAAGCCGAACGCCCGCATGATATCGATCGCAGCCGCGATCAGTTCGGCGTCGGCGAGCGGCCCAGCCTCGCCGATGATGTCCATGTTGAGCTGAAAATGCTCGCGCAGGCGCCCCCGCTGCGTGCGCTCGTAGCGGAACAGTTGGGGGATCGAGAACCAACGGATCGGCTTCTTCAAGGCTTGTGCATGGGCGGCGACCATGCGCGCGAGAGTTGGTGTCATTTCCGGGCGTAACGCGACGTCTCGGTCGCCCTTGTCCCGAAACGTATAGAGCTGCTGGACGATCTCCTCGCCACTCTTCTGCGTGTACAGCTCGAGGGATTCGAGCGGAGGCCCGTCGTACTCCTCGAAGCCATAACGCTGGGCTACGCTCCGCCAGGTGGCGAAGATGTGGTTTCGGAGGCTCAGGTCTTCAGGGTAAAAATCGCGAAAGCCGGGAAGGGCTTTTCCTTGCATCGCAACAACTTAACCGACGGGCGCAAAGCCGGGCAAGCGCGCCATCGCGTCGCCGACCGTATGAAAAGAACCCGTGACAAGAACCGTCGACGCGCCCTCCTGGATGTCGTGCAATGCTCGTTCGAAGTCCGGCTCGAATGCGACGTCCGGTCCCATGTCTTCGATCGACCAGCGCTGCATGAGCGGAATCGAGGGCGGTACCGTGAGCGTCAGGCGATCCACCAACGGCCGCAGCGACCCCAACATCGCCCGCCAATCCTTGTCGTTGCGGATCCCCACCAACGCGTGCAGTGGCCGTCGGATCGACCTCCCCGATTCGGCGAGCGCTTGCGCGAGGACCCGCATGCCGTCGGGATTGTGCGCCACGTCGAAGATCCATTTCCCGCGCACGTCGAACCGGCCCGGGATGTAGGCGTAGACGAAGCTCGCCGGCAGGTTCTTGCCGACCGGTCCGAACGGCGCGGGGAGCGCCTTCAGAACGGCGTGGGCCACGAGGGCGTTCGCAAGCTGATGGCGTCCGCGCAGGCCGAGGTGCGTGTCCTTCCGCGGCCGCAGCGATGTGTCCACGGTGATGATCGGCTCGGCGCCGCGGCGCTTCGCTTCCTTGAGGAGCTCCGCGCGAATCTCGGGATCGGCTTCGCCGGTCACGAACGGCACCAGCGGTTTGGCGATCCCGGCCTTCTCGCGGGCTATCCCCTTGAGGTCGCTGCCCAGATAGTCGACGTGCTCGAGCGCGATCTTCGTGACGGCGCTGACGAGCGGCATGAGCACGTTCGTCGCGTCGAGTCGGCCGCCCAGCCCTACCTCAATGACGGCGATGTCGACGTCGCGGGCGGCCAGATCGGCGAACGCGATGGCGGTGGTGGCTTCGAAAAAGCTGGCGTCGAGGCGCTCGATATGCGGCTTGAGCTGCGTCGTCCATTCTGCGAACGCATCCTCGCCGATCGGGACGCCGTCTACGGTGATCCGCTCGGAGGCGAAGATGAGGTGGGGTGACGTGTACAGGCCGACGCGCCAACCCTGCGTCCGCAGCTCATTGGCCACGAAGGCGCAGGTAGACCCTTTGCCGTTGGTCCCGCCGATGTGAATTGCCGGGAAATGGCGCTCGGGATGGCCCAGCACGTCGAGCAACCCCTCGGTCGGGCCGAGGCTCCATTTGATGCGGGCCGCTTGTCGTGCAAAAAGAAACTGGCAGGCGTCTTCGAAGGTCAGTCGGCAGCCTCAGCCGGCCAGGCGCCGGACATATGTCGCAGCAGCTGCGCGGTCGTGTCCCGCAATTCGCCCCGCGGGACCACGGCGTCGATCATCCCATGATCGAGCAGGAATTCGGCGGTCTGGAAACCGTCGGGCAGGTCCTGGCCGATCGTCTGTTTGATCACCCGCGGTCCTGCGAACCCGATCACCGCGCCCGGCTCAGCCAGGATCAGGTCCCCCTGCATGGCGTACGACGCCGACACCCCCCCCGTCGTAGGATTGGTGAGCACCGACATGAACGGGACGCGTGCCCCCTGGAGCTCGGCAATCACGACCGACGTCTTGGCCATCTGCATGAGCGAGAGGACACCCTCCTGCATGCGGGCGCCACCCGAGGCCGAGACCAGAATCAACGGAGTCTTCCTGTCGATCGCGTTGCGCGTCAGCCGGGCGATCTTCTCCCCGACGACCGATCCCATCGACCCACCCATGAAGTTGAAGTCCATCACGCCGAGGCTGATCGGCATGCCGTGGAGCCGCGCGTAGCCCGTGCGAATGGCGTCGAGCGGCCCCGCCTTCTTGATCGCGGCCTGTACCCGGTCGGCGTAGTTCTCGAATTTGAGCGGATCGGCGGACTTCAGGGCGGAGAACAGCTCGTGCCAGGACCCTTCATCGACGAGCAGGTCGATGTACTCCTGCGCGCTGATACGGCGATGGTGGCCACAATTGGGGCACACGTTGAGCGCGCGAACGAAGCGTTCGCGGATATCGACGTGCCCGCACTGATCACACTTCTCCCAGGCGTCTGCCGGGATCTCGAGCTTGACACGCTCGGAGGTGCGCGGCTTACGTTCCTTTTTGAACCAGGCCATTCGCGCCATATAGTGACGAAGCGCACAATTTGTGACCGCAGCTTTACCGACGCTAGCCCCGAAGAGCTAACCTATTGCCCTAGCTCAGCATAGCCGGACTGCCGGGACTCCCAGGCAACGCGCAAGGCAATGCCCACGCCGATCGAGCACACGAGCAGGAAGGAGCCGCCGTACGAGAAGAACGGCAGTGGAATGCCGGTGATGGGCATGAGGTTGATCGTCATGCCCACGTTTTCGAAGATGTGGGTGAAGAAGAGGCCTGCAATTCCAAAGACGCACAGGCTCGAGAACGGATCGGTCGCTTTGCGCGCGACGCGCAGCAGGCTGAAGAGCATCCAGGCGAACAGGCAGAGCGCCACGAGCACGCCGACGAATCCCAGTTCCTCGCCGACGACCGAGAAGATGAAGTCGGTGTGCTGCGCGGGAAGGAATGCGAGGCGCTTCTGTGTGCCTTCCGTGAACCCCTTCCCCAGGAGCCCGCCGGATCCAACGGCGACCTTCGACTGGATGACGTGCCACCCCGCCGCCCGCGGATCGACGTCGGGATTCAGGAAGGCCAGCAGCCGGTTCTGCTGATACGGCGCCAGCCGGTTCCAGAACGGCAGCGCCAAGACGCCACCGAGCACGTTCAGGCCCATGATCGCGATCCCTTCCCAGAGGTAGGGTCGCCACCAGATCAGCAGCACGGCCAGCAGCGCGATCCACACGCCCCACGCGACGGTCGAGAACGCCAGCACCAGCCCGATGACCGGCGAGGCCGCGAGCAGCAGCAGCGAGGGCTTCGTCCCCGCCCAGAACAGCATGAAAAACAGAATCGCCACGAACACGATGGCGCTGCCCAAGTCCGGTTGCTTGAGCACCAGCAGGCAGGGCAAGCCGGCGATCACGCCGGGCAGGATCAGATCGCGCAGCGTGGTGGGCGGCTCGCGCAGCGCCGCAAGCCAGCGGGCCAGCATGAGAATGACGGCGAGTTTCGCGAGCTCCGCGGGCTGGCCGAACCGGTGCCCCCCGATGGCCAGCCACGACCTGCTCCCCGCCGCGGTCCCGGCGCCGGTGCCGATCAACAACGTGAGTAGGAGCAGGAACAGGGCGATCGCGTACACGAACGGCGTCGCCCACTCGAGCATTCGCGGCGACGTGCGAAAGGTCAGCCACGCGACGATGAGGCTCAGCGCCAGCCACACGAGCTGCCGCTGCCAGATCGTGGCCACGAACGTCGGGACATCGGTCTGGCCCGCAGAATAGAGCGTGGCCAGGCCGTAGACGGCGAGGGCCGTCACGGCGCCGAGGACGGGCCTATCGACTTGGCGGAGGCGGGTGAGCACGGGTCGTGTCGATCAGCGTATCCGCCGGCGGCGTATACGGCCGCAGCGAATCTGGCAGTGGCAAGACGGGAAGCTGGAACGGTTGTGGGGCCGAGTCCGTCGGCACGGTCACGCGCAATCGTGTGGCGGCGGTTTCCTCGAGGCCGAGGTAGTGGGCGATCGTGCGGCTCACGATCGGGATCGCCGCGGTGCCGTGCTGGGCAAACTCGATGATGGCCCCGACGACGATCTCCGGTTTCTCGGCAGGCGCGAACCCGATGAACCAGCCGTGGTCGGCGCCGTGGGGGTTCTGCGCCGTCCCGGTCTTTCCGGCGATCTGCAATCCCGCGAGGCGCCCGCTGCGGGCCGTCCCCTCCTCGACGACGGCGATCATCGCGCGCCGCAGCGTCGTCAGCTGATCGGCGCTGAGATCGAGCGACGCGTTCTGCGTTCTCGTTGCCGCCGCGCGCACGACGAACGGCGTCCGCACCCGCCCGTCGCTCGCGAGCTGCTGGTACAGCCGCACCATCTGTACGAGCGTCTGGGCGTTCTCGCCCTGGCCGATCGCGAGATTCAACGCGACCGCCGAAGTCCAGCGCCGTGCGCCATACAGGCGGTCGTAGTACTCCGGGCCGGTTGGGAATTCCGACGGGATCTCGCCCGGTAAGTCGATCCCGGTGCGTCCGCGGAAGCCCCACTCGTTCGCGTCTTCGAGCAGGGATGTCACGCCCAGCTTGATGCCGAGCTGGTAGAAGTAGACGTCACAGCTTTGCGCGATCGCTTCCGTCAGCGTGAGATCTCCATGTCCGCGCGAGTTCCAGCACCGGAAGAACCGGTTCCCGTATTGCAGCCCGCCCCGGCATGGGATCGGCATGTGGCTGCGCGGCCCCACGATGCCGCGCTTCAACGCCATGGCCGCGACGGCGAGCTTCCACGTCGATCCGGGGGGATAGCGCGCCTGAATCGCCCGGTCGAGCAGCGGGTGCGCCGGACTTTCGTTGAGGGAGCGCCAGTACGGCGCCGAAATGCCGCCCACGAAGGCGTTGGGATCGAACCCCGGTGCGCTGTAGAGCGCCAGGATTTCGCCGGTATTCGGATTCAACGCCATCACGGCGCCGCGCTGCCCAGCGGGGAATGTCTTCGAGATGTAACGCTGCAGCTCGAGATCGATCGTGGTGTGGAGATCGGCTCCGGGCACCGGCGCGAGATTCGCGGCGGCTTCCGCTTCGCGCACCATCTGTCCGCGCGCGCTCACCTCGACGAAGCGGACGCCCTCCGACCCGCGCAGCGTGTCGTCGTATTCGCGCTCCAGCCCATCCTTGCCGATGACGCCGCCCAGTCGCACCGACGCGAACCGTCGGGTCGCCCGTTCGCCTTCCGTGACTTCGCCGACATATCCCACGAGGTGCGCCACGACTCCGGTGTCGGGATAGTAGCGCTTGGGCTCGGACTGAATCAGCAGTCCCGGGATCGCGACGCGCCGCTCCTCGAGCGCCGACACCACCTTGAAGGGCGTGTCGCCCAGCACCAGCGCCGGCTGATACGGCGCGCGCCGCGCCCGCTGCAGCACCCGCTCGATCTCGGCACTGTCGATGTTCGCGATCGAGGCGATGCGTGCCAGCGTCGAGCGCAGGTTCGCTTCCGGGCCCGGCAGCAGCGACACGGTGTAGCCCGGCACATTCTCCGCCAGCACGTGGCCGTTGCGATCGTAAATCACGCCGCGCGGCGCCGGCAACGGAATCGGCCGCAACCGGTTCGTCTCCGACTGCAGCTGGTATTTGCCATGCCCGAGGATTTGGGTGCGAAAGAACGACATCACGAGGATGCCCAGCACGATCCACACCGCGGTCCGCGCCGTCCCCAGGCGGCGATCGAGCAGGTGTGGATGGAACGCGGTCACGCCGCGCTCCGCCGCGGTTGGAGCCAATCGCGCAGGAACCACAACATGGCGATCCCCACCAGCGCTGTGGTCAGGCTCTGCAGCGGCGACCACACGAGCAGCTCCCACGCGACCTGCGACCCCTGCAGCCGACCCGAGACGAGCAGCACGATGAAGTTGCGCAACCAGGTCCCGGCGAAGAACAGGCAGCCCTTCACGAACACGTGCTCGGCAAAGAAGACCGCCTTCGCCCACGATGAGGCGAACCCGACCAGCGTGTGCGCCAGCGCGCTGGCGCCGAAGCTCGCCGGCGTCAGCGCATCACGCACCAGGCCGAGCAGGAAGCCCGCGGCCGCGCTCTTCCCCGGCTCCGCGCGGATCGTGTAGATGAGCAGCGCGAGCAGCAGGAAATCGGGCGCGA
>WNGB01008377.1_pt1 | contig 21722 bp, 11 predicted proteins | sample 5400681 | NCBI WGS metagenome assembly WNGB01 (sample SAMN13153367, study PRJNA577476) | soil metagenome | isolation source: 115 cm soil or saprolite under grassland replicate 2 | place: USA:California | collected 2016-06-15
ATTCGGCGCGATGCCGCTGCCGCGCGCGGCGGCCGGCAGAGGCGGCGGCAGCGGCGTGGTCGTGTCGAAGGCAGCCCTGGTCCGCTCAAACACTCGCTCCGCAAGCTTTACGGCGGCCTGGTCGGTTCCCTGGTCGTATCCATAGGACAGGTAGCCCGCATCGATGCGGGCGTCGCTCACGTCCGGGATCGCGCGCAGCCGGGCGAATTGCGCGAGGGGCAGCCGGACGCGCAGATAGCCGACCTCGTCGAAGTGGGCCTGGACCTCGGCGCCCAGGGCGCGGACCTGGTCCATCACCTGGGGCACGCTGCCGGGACGCGTGACGATCAGGACGATACCGGCGGTCTTGCCCTGGACCCGCGCACGGAGGAGCAGGACCCGGTTGTGGTGGTCGATCCCGCGCATCGGCACGTCCGATTGGGCGGCGGCCACCTGCACGGTCGACGCGGTGACCGCGACGACGATGAGCAGGCGATGAACGGCGCTCACAGCCGGAAGTCGAGGCCTATTGTGGTCACGCGCCCGCCTCACGGCCTCGCTGCACGTTTGGCAAGCTTGTCCCGCATCTCCCGCCATCGAGCGTACCGTTCACGCCTTCCGGGATCGGGATTCTCCTCCCCGAGCAGCCAGAAGTTGAACCAGGCGTAGTTCAGCCACATTGACGCCAGGCGGTTCCTCGACCCAACAAACACGTGCACTTCGTCGGGATACACGACCAGTTCGGCGACGCCGCCCTGCGTGTTTACCGCCTGATGGAACTCCAGGCCGCCGACGACGTTCCGGCTGGTGTACTCTTGGAGTACCGGCGCCTTCACACGATGCGCCGTAATCGACGGCGACATGAGTTTCCACTTGTCGAGATTCGCCTCGTATGGCCCGCCCCCGAGGATTGCGTCGATCCAGTGGCGTACCGTCGGGCCCAGGAACATATAGTCCGAGACATTGAAGTTCTGCCCCTCGCCTGACGCAGCAGCCTTGAAGCGGTTGGGGTAGTTCGTAATGAGATAGCTCGTGACGTAGCTTCCCCAGCTCCACCCCAGGATTCCCATCCGCGCCGTGTCCGCGATCCCCATCGCCACGACTCGCGCCAGCGCCGAGTCGATCGAAGCAACGGGCCCCTCCGCCTCGGCCCGCCGCCCGCCCTCGAAATCGCCGCCCTTCAACGCACGCCTGGGAAGGTTTACGAGGAGGAGTGCGTATCCTTTGGCCGCGAAGGCTTGTGCAGGCCAATGAGACCAGACCGTGCCCACGAAGCGGTTCTTACTCCCCTGGTTGTAGAGCATCACCAGCACGGGGTACTGGTGTCCCGGCTGGTAGTCGAGTGGCTTCACCAGCAGCGCGCTCCCTGTGTCGCCGCCTTCCCACGGCCAGGTGAGCCGGCTTGTCTCGCCGATCCTGATATCCCGGAACTCGGGGTTGAGGTCGGTCACAACGCGCGGGGCGTCGACCGTCCCGTCGGGGGCAAGATCGGCAACGACAACTTCTGGAGGAGTCTTGTATGTCTCGAACACGCACGCCACGGCGCTACCATGGGCGTTGAGCGAGCAGTCCGTCGTGCGCCCGGTCAGTCTGTCATCGAGCACCCGAGACGCGGTGCTCGCTCGATCGGTCGGAGAGGCGATCGTGGCGAAGCTACCGTCGCTGAGCCGGTACTCGTACGTCCCATACTTGTATCGTGTTCGGCCGCCGGTTATCTGCCCCTCGCTGTACACGACGATGGCGCTCCCGTCGGCGAGCCATCGCGGGAAGATGGTCCAGCCGATCTCGTCGAGCAGGACTCGGAATTTCCGGTCGCTCGGCGTCAAGAGGCCGAGATGCCGCGCCCAGTACATCTCCGCTGTCGCGGGCGGCTCGTACAGGATCGCCAAGTGCTTTCCATCGGGTGACCAGGCCATCTCAGGAGGAACTGTTGCCGCGGGATCGGGGCTGATCTGAATCCCTCGAGGGGACGTCCAGACGCGTTCGGTCTTGCCGGTCCTGAGGTCGCGCAGCCAAAGCTCGGGCGGGATCGGGATGGAGCGCCACGTCGGCGGTCTGATGAGATCCAGCCCGTTCACGACCTGCGTCTCGTCGTAACGGAACGGCGCCGCGGTTCGCGTCTGGATCGCCCGCACCGCGGCTGCCGTGTCCCAGCTGAAATACGCAAGGTACCGCCCGTCGGGGGAGAAACTGTACGGCGGGAATGAGCTCACCCGCTCCTGCGCGAGACCCGTGCCCACCCCGGTTGGGTGCCGCGTGAGCTGCTCGGGTTCCCCACCGGTCGGGCGAATGCGCCAGACCTGACGCACGCCGTTCGCGGGCGCGACGTACGTGATGTAGCGGCCGTCGACCGTCCATTGCAGGGCGGCGACGTCGGGCACGTCGGCGAGCTTCCGCGCGACGCGCTCCACGCCCCGGGGCGTGGCCGCTGTGGCGACAAAGATAGCCGATGCGTAGGCGTTGACCTCTGGACGAGCCTGCTGCACCGCGAAGGCGACGTGCTCCCCATCAGGAGCGAGCGCCAGCGTGATGATCTCGCGCAGGGCGAGGAGCTCCTCGATCGCGGCGCCGTGCGGTGGCTTGGGCGTATACCGGGGGATCGTGAGGGAATTCGGCACACCGATCGGAACGTCCATCCGTGCTTGTGCGCTCGTGTCCACGGATCCAGCGGCAACCCCGCAGAGGGCGGCGAGAAGGAGGCGATGAACCTCGGGCATCGCCGGGTTACCGCCCGGCCGGGGTGGCTGGGCTCCCGCTCACAGGCGGAAATCGAACCCGAGCGTGGTAACCCGCCCGATTGGCGTGTTGGTGTCCAGCTCTTCGACGCTGTAGTCGTTGGTGAGGTTCTCGACGTCGAGACGCGCCGTCCACCGTCCATTGAGCTGCCGGCTGACGCCCATGCGGAACTTGGTAAGGCCCGAGTACGGTTCGATGTAGTCCGCGAGGTTCCCCGTGCTGTTGCGACAGCCGGTGGACAGGTACAGGCACGTGTAATAGGCAGTCAGGTTGTAGTGATTCCAGGAGCCGAGGGAGCGCGCGCCCACGCTGGCGGTCCAGCCGCGGCCGCCGTAGCGCAGGGTCGCTCCCCCGCTGTGCTTGGGCACCGCCAAGATTTGTTGTCCGACTCGCAGGGCCCCGCTGTAATCCGGGGACAGCCGTCGCACCTCGCTCTCAGCAAAGCTGTAGGTGCCGCTCAATGTGAGCCCGCGCAGCAGGCCGAGCGACGTCTCGAGCTCCACGCCCCGGTTCTTGGCCTTGCCGATGTTCTCGAAGTGTCGCACCTGCGGAGGGCCAACGGAGTCGATCACTCTATCGATCAAGCCGGTCACGTCCTGGTCGTAATAGGTAATTTGGAGCGACAACCGCTGCCCCGCGTACAGCTCGACGCCCGCGTCAAAGCCTTGCTGCGCCTCCGGGCCGATGTTCGGATTCGCGAGGGTGATTTGCGTAGACGTGCTGCTCCCCAGCCGGGCAGTGGAGAGCGGCGGTCGGATGGATTTGCCGTAGGAGAACCTGGGTTTGAACGTGACCGCGCCGAGGTCCCTCACATAGCTTACGCCGACCCGCGGCGACCACGCCAGGCCGTAGTCGTCGCCATAGTAAGGATCGTCCTCCGCTCGGAGACCCGCGGTGAGGAAGAGGCGATCGGCGATCCACAGCTGCCCTTGCGCGAAGTACCCGCGCGACTCGCTCACGAAGCGGCCGGCGAACGTGTTTCTCGGGAAGGAACCGGTCGTGTACGGCCCCTTGCCGCCGGAGTTCGTCGACTTCTCAGCGTTAAGGTCCACACCGGCGAGGAAACTCCCGGCCAGCGAAGGACCGAGGGCGCCTTGCAAGGAGCTCGTGAGCCGGATTGAGCTATGGAGTACCTCGGCCGTGAACGTCTGAAGCGAGTCTCCGGGGTTCGGTGGCACGACGGTCAGGAACTCCTGAAGAAACCGCTCAGCCCCGATTGTCACCGCCTGCTCCCAGAACGACGTCGTGCGCGCCCGCAGGGTCACGCCCACGCCCGTGGTCTGGTAGTTGTTCTCCTGTTGCTTCGCCGTGGGTCGGACGCTGTCGAACGGCGCGTACCACGGCGGAGGGCCCGCCATCCGGTTCTGGATGTGCAGGCGCCCAGAGAATTCCGCGCTCAGCCACGCCTGGCTCGCCCGAAAGCTCCCGAAAAAGCTGTGGTCCGTGTCTCCGTACCCCGTGACCCATTCACCCTTGTGGACGCGGGTTCCGCCGACGCTGTAAGAGAAGCCCCCCGCGCCGCCCGCGATGCTCAGATTACTCCGATAGGTCGGGGCCGCCCTCGGGTCGGCCCATTTGGTCTCGATCGTGCCGGCGCTGAAACCGCCCTCGACCGTCGGCCTCGGCGTCACCACGCCCTTCTTGGTGAAGATCTGAAGCACGCCGTTGAGGGCCTGCGAACCGTAGATCGTGGATGCCTGGGGGCCGCGGATCAGCTCGACGCGGTCGATCATGCGGGGATCGATGGTCGAGAGGAAGCTTGGGGCCGCGACTTGGACGCCGTCCACATACGTCTTGACCTCTCCAAGCCCCGAGAGGGCACTCGCGCCCCGCACGAAAACGCGGCTGATCCCGGCGTTCAGCTCCTCCTCGAACGAGACAACGCCCGGGATCTCGCCTCGGAAGAGCTCGTCCACCCGCTGGATATTCTTCTCCCGAATTTGCTCCGCCGTGATCACCGTGATCGGGCTCGGCAGGGCCTTCACCTCGGTCGGGACCATTGTACCGGTCACCACCACCGCATCGAGTGGGCTCGCGCTCAACTCGAGCCTCACATCCACGATTGCCTCTTCGTCCGCGGCCACCGTGACCGAGGCGACGCCCTGCCCATACCCGATCCGGCGCACTGTGACCGTGTGCGCACCGGCGGGCACATTCGTCACCCGGAACCCGCCGCTGTCATTCGTGAGCGCGCTCAGGCTGGCCCCGTCAATGGTCACACGCGCGCTGGCCACCCCCTGCCCCGTCTTCGCGTCGGTCACCCGGCCGGCGATCGTGCCGCCCTGTGTGCCTTCTTCTGCGATCGGCACGAGCAACATCTTGCCGGACGTGGACACCCACAGCTCCAGCGGCACTCCCGCCAGCGCCTGACGCAGCGCCTCCATGACGGAAGCGTGTTCGACGTCCACCGTCACGAATCGCTTCAGGGGCAGGACGGCGCCGCTATACGACAGGTTGAGCCGCGCCCGCGTCACGATCTCTCGCACCGCGCGCTCCACGCTGACGCCCTCGAGGCGCAATGTGAGCGGCCGGCGGAGCGCGAGCGGCAACCGCTCGACGTCGGCCACGGTTTCCGGCGTGAAGTGCAGCACGAGCGCATTGAGCTGAACGGCCGGCTCCTGCGCCGCCAGCGGGGCCTGCCAAGAATACAGCACACCCACCAGGGCCGCGAACGAAGCAAGCCGTGTCATACCCAATCCTCCGAGGTCATGAGTCGCGCTGCACCGCTCACCGCTCACCGCCCACGCCTTTGTTTGTCCGCCTTTCAAGTACCACCCCGGCCCCCCTCCGCCGCACCTCCAGTCCCAGCGTCGCCGCGACCACTGCGATCGCTTCGGCCGGCGAGACGTCGTGGAGCGAGCCAGTAAACGGCAGCCCCGCAAGCGCCGGGTCGGCGGCGGTCGCTTGCACACCGTACCAGCGTCGCAGGTCCAGCAGCACTCGGCCGAGTGGCGCCTCCTCGAATACCAACTTGCCTTCGACCCAGCCGAGCAACGCCGCGACGTTCGCGTGGTGGCGCACACTCGCCCGGCCCTCGGCCGTGAGGTGCCCGACATCGCCCGCGCCGAGCAGCCCTGCCCCGCTCATTGCCACCTTCCCCTCACGTACCACCACGCGCACCGCGTGGTCCTCGGCGTAGCCGCGCACCGCGAACGCCGTCCCGATGTCGCGCACGCTGGCGTTGGCGGCGAACACCGTGAACGGCCGGGTGGAGTCGTGGACGACGTCGAAATACGCTTCGCCCTCGACGTAGACGTCACGCCGCTCTGCGCCGAATTCCGCCGCCACGCGGAGGCGACTCTCGGGCGCGAGGACGATCCGGGTGCCGTCGCCCAAGCGCAGGTTGATGCGCTGGCGCGCGGTGGTGGCGTACGTCTGCAGCTCTGGTGGTGTGACGGGCCGGCGCAGCGCTTGCCAGGCGACCACGGCGATGACCGCAGCGGCGCACGCCGCCGCGGCGACGGAGAGCGGCGAGTGGCGCGGCGCAAACAGGCCACTCGCAAAGCGCCGCGGCACGTGAGGCAACGCCCGAGGCGCCGCGACGGGCGACTCCGCCGCGGCGGCACGGATGCGGCGCGCCAGCCGCGCCCATCCGGCGTCGACATCGTGCGCCGCGGGAATCGCGCCCGGTCCCCACTGCGCCCGCAACGCGGCGACGAGGCGCTGCCGCTCCGGATCCGCGGCGATCCAGCGCACGAGCACCGCTTCGTCGGCGGCCGATGCCTCGCCCGCGAAGTGACGCTCGAGCAGGCTCAGAATGGCTTCGATATCTGGGAGGTCTTGGTCGCTGGTCATCATCTGTATGTCGTACCAGCGGGGTCGCACCCCCAAGAAGTCTTCACCCCCTCGTTCCCCCTCTCCCGAAGGGTCCTCACCCCCTAGCCCCCTCTCCCTTCGGGAGAGGGGGAACGGCGGGTCAGGTTCCGACGCGGCGGAGCTTGTTGGGGGGGTGAAGCTCAGCAGTAGGGCCGCAACTGCTCCCGCAGCGCCTTCAGGGCGCGGTTCATCTGGTTCTCGACGGTCTTGGTCGCGATGCCCAAGGTCTCGGCAATCTCGGCATAGCTCAGCTCGTGCTGCCAGCGCAGGGTGAAGACCAAGCCACATCGCTCGGGAAGGCGCTCGATCGCCCGGCCCACCGCGATGGTGAGCTCGTCAAGCTCGCACCGGCGATCGGGTTGCTCCCGCCTTTGGCTCATGCCGGGGACGAGGCCCTCGCGCTGCGCGCGCTCGCGCATCCGCCCCTCGATGGCCTCGTGCCGCCGGTGGTCGAGCGCCCGGTGGCGCACCGCGGCGTAGAGATAGGCGGTGAGACTGCCGTGCACGTCCCAGCCGAGTCGCTGCTCCCAGATGCGCGCGAACACCGACTCCACCAGCTCCTCGGCCAGGTCGGGCGCGCCGACGTAGCGCGTTACGAACACGCACAGCGGGTTGTAGTACCGGCGAAACAACTGCTCGAAGGCGGCTTCCTCGCCGGCGCGGATGCGCGCGACGATCGTCGCTTCGTTCGACGTGGAGGCGAGCTCTGCGGCCTGGGGAAGCCGCAGAGCGTTGGAGCGCGACATGGGAAACGATCATACCCGTCAGTCGAGGGCGCGCAAGACCAGCAGTGCACGGAGACGGACGCGTCCCCGCTTACCACTCCGCGCTGTTCGCTTGCCGCTTCCACGATTGTTACCGGAATGAGACCAATTGCATCGTCGGTTCCGCATTGAGCGAGCGCCCCACCTCTCCTCCATCAGCGATGCTCGGCCTTCAAGTACCAGTCAAACCACGCGATCACGCGGTTCCAGTAATCGAGCTGGTTGGCGTAGCTCCACGTGGCTTGATGATGCTCCTCCCCAGCGTAGTTCGCGTAGACGACCGGTTTGCCGAGGCGACGGAGCCCGACGAACACCTCCTCGGCTAAGAACGGCGCAACGGCTCGGTCCGCTCCGCCGTGGACGATCAGGAGGGGTGTCGTAACGCGGTCGAGGTGCCACACCGGCGAGTTGTCGAGGTACCGGCGGGGCTGCTCCCACGGCGTGCCGTTCATCAGGAACTGGCCGTGCTCAACGACGGCGATCCCATAGGACGTACCGTCCGGCCCCAGCTGGCCGTAGGTGGCGACCAGATCGGCCATGCCCGCGCTCATCACGGCCGCCCGAAACCGGGGCGTCTGCGTCAGAATCGCGATCGTGTTGAAACCACCAAAACTGTGTCCCATGAGGCCGAGTCGTGCCGAGTCCGCGATGCCCAACTCCGCCACGCGCTCGACACCGGGGAGCACGATCTTCGGCAGCTGCGAGACGACCTCCCCATCGCCCTTGAATACAATGTCTGGGAGTAAGACCGCGTATCCCCGGGTCGCGAGCACTTGCAAGTTGTCTATCGATGGCCGTTCCACGCCGAAGCGATCGACGTACAGGCGCGAGGGCTGGATACCGCCGTACACTCTGGTAATAAGGGGGTACCGCTTACCAGGCTCGTAGCCGGCGGGTAACAAGAGCACGCCGCCGACCGAATCGCCGTCGCCGGTTTGCCATTCGATGATGCGTTGCTCTCCCATGACGATGCGGTCGAACGCCGGCGCTATCGCTGACAGGCGCGTCGCCGCGGTAACATCCCCATGACGGGCGAGATAGAGATCGGGCGCATGTGACGCATCCTGACTCGCGAAGACCAGAAGACTGCCATCGTTCGACACGGCCGCCCCGTCCGTCGGCCCATAACCCCCTACGGATCCGTCTCGCGCAACGCACGAGGCTGGGCTTGGTGTGATGGCTCCGGGTTCTGCTTGTGGGAGGCGAACGCGACAGAACGCCATCTTCCCGGTCCGTATGTCCGTGGCGAGAACGAGTGTGCTCTGGCCGCGGTCTGCCGAGGAGAGGACGCCGTTTGGGGTCGCGAAGAGGCGGAGGTTCCGCCCTGCGAGGCGCGCGACCGCGGTCAACTGCCCGTCGGTTACGGGTGCGGCCCAGACGGCGCTGGTATCGGCGAACACGACGTGTCGGCCTCCGGCGTCCCAACTCGGCGCGATGCGCTGATGGAGAAGCGTAAACGGCGGGTGCGGCCCCGGCGAGACTAAACGAGGGTCGGCGCCATCGAGGCCGGCGACGAACACGTCGCCGCTGGCCAACACGCCCGCGGTGCGATACGCGAGGCGTGTGCCATCGGGCGACCAGGCGAATTGGGCACCGTCGTAGTCGAGGCGGATGTCTCTCGCCACAGGACGTGGCGCAGCTGAAGACGCGGAATCGGAGACCAAGAGGTCGAACAAAATCTGCTGTGACCCGTCTCGCTCGAAACGGAGCGGAGTCGTGAAGGCGACCCGATCGCCGCGGGGAGCGACGAGTGCCTTGGAGACCGCGACGTCCACCGCCACAATCGTCTCACGACCGGTCTCCACGTCAACCCATGCGAGGGTTCCCCGATTCGACGCGAGGCTCCACCCGGGCGCCTTGCCCGTCGCCGCATCGCCGCGATAGAGCACCACCGTCGAACCCGAAGCGGGCGCGGGGGAGTCGGGCGTCGGAGCTGGCCTTGGGCTTCGCTCTGCCCGCTGCGGCGCCGGCTCAACCGACGGAGCCAATTGCACGAGGACCCGACGGCCATCGCTCGACCACGCCAATGGCCCCGGGCGAACCATGCGGGGCGAGACGAGGCGAACGCGGTTCGCATCCAGGTCCCAGACCCAGAGACGGGCGGCAAGCGGGCCGCCACCCGGGGGTCTGCGGCTCGACAAGAAGGCGACGTATCGTCCACGCGGCGACCAGTTCGGCAGCCACGACTCGCGATCGCTCACCGGAAGCTGTCGGACGTGACGCCCACCCGTATCGACCATGACCACCCGGGCCCCGAGAGCGTACCATGGAATTCCCGTCCGTTCGGCGAGATCGCGTGTCGCGTTAAGGGTCGAGCTCGGTCTGTGCTCTCTGACCGTGTACGCGATCCAGTCGCCATGCGGCGAGAACGCCAGCTCCGAGTACTCGCCAAAGGTTCGGGCGCGAAGCAGTGAGTCGATGGGCAGGGACGCGAGCACTCGCTCATTTGCACGCTGCGCGACCGTGCGCGACGGAACGCCGGCAGCGAGAAGCAACCCGAGAGACAGCCACCGCGAGACCGCGCGCACCGAGACCGCGCGCACCACCTTTGGAACGCCGCGGTCAGACGTCACGGATTGCGGTCCAGGCAGCCGTGGTAATTCGGGTTCGCTCCTTCTTGGATCAGGTTGGGTACCAGGGTAACCGAGGTTCCGTAGACAGTCGCTCGGTACGTCCCAGTCGGCCACAGCGATTCGGCGGGACGGCCGTACTGACGGCTGAGCCGCCGCAGGTCGCCCTGGCGGTGCGCCGTGCCGTAGAGCCAGAACGCGCGCTCGCGGAAGAGCACGTCAACCCGGGCTGCGGGCGAGCCGGGATCGGCCAGCGCCGTCATCGCCGGAGAGATCGCCGTCGAGCGCAGGCCGTTGAGAATCCCAAGCCACCCATTGCCGGTCGAGGCCGTATCGTTCGGGTTCGCCTGCAACGCAGCCTCGACCTCGATGAGACGCGCTTCGACACCACTGGCGAGTACGGCAGGGGTGGCTAAGCCCCCGGTCAGCGTCGTGAGGGCCCAGGTATCGGTGATACCGTCGGTCCCCTTCCGCAGGAAGGCGGCGTTGACGCGCGGATCGGTCGCCGACCGGTAGTTCAGACCATTCCCGCCCTCCAGCTCGCTGACCGTAATCGCGCCGTTCGTGAACGAGGAAGAGAGGAGGTTCGGCTGCACCGCCGTCGCATGGTCGGTTACGTATGTGTAGGTCGTCGGAACGCTGCTGACCGCTGCTGCCGCCTCGGCAAGCCGGCCCAGGTTCAGAAGGATTCGGCCGCGTCCCACTCGGGCGAGGTTCAGGATGCGCGCACTATCGGACGCGTAGGACGCCGCGGAGTCGAGATCGATGAGTGCGCGCTCGAACAACTGTTGGGTGGTCAGCGAGGGGCCGTAGGTGACGGGAGCGCCACCCTGGACGTCCGCCAGCGGTATCCCCGCACAGAAGAGCTCTCCGAGTAACAATTCGCTGTAGGCCGTGACCGCTAACAGATGGCCGATTCTCGACGAGGGTTGTGGCGCCACCCTCGCAATCACCTGCGCCGCCGCGAGTGACTGCACCCTTGCCTGCTGCAGCGCGGTGTAGGAGAACGAGCCGAGCGTGCCTGCATCATCGATCGTCCGGGAGTCCAGCCCGACTTGCAGCGCGGACCCCGACGTGTTTCCCAGCTCATCCGTGAGCAGCCCGCTGGCGACCACCGCCGAGTTCGCGTTGGTCAGCGGGCCACCGTTGAAGGCCTGAGCGAGGAGCGTGAGCGCGCCGTTGTAGAGCGCCGTGGCACCCGATGGGTTCTCGAGATCGGGCGGTTCCACCAAATCCGGCGCGCTGACTCGCGTGAGATCGCAACCGAGCGCGGCGACGCACATCAGGCCCGCCGCGACTCGTTGCAGCCCGATCGCGCGCCACGCCGCTCTGGAGCCAAGGCGGAGGCGAGTCATTTCAGTACCCCAGGGTGAGGCGCAGGATGAAGTGGCGCGCGGGTGGCGCGGTGGGGTTGTCGGCGAACGCTTCGTTTCCTGGAACGTTGGTCCCTTCCGGGTCGATGCCACTGTACCGGGTCCATGTCGCCAGGTTGCGCGCCGCCATTACGAGCGTCGCCTCGCGCGCACCCAGCAGGCGCGCCAGTCGTGGCTCCGCATAGGCAATGGACACTTCTCGCAGGCGCGCGAACGTGCCGTCCTCCAAATACTTCGTCCAGGTGAGCGTGCTGCGGAAGGCGACGGCGCCTGCCTGCCGGTCCAATGGAGCGGTGGGATCGTTGACTTCGCGGCAATTACTGATGGTTGCGAAGCAGCGATTTGCGCCCACATTGTTCCACCGCAAGTAGTCGCCACGGTAGTCTACGAGCGCGGATAGCCGCAAACGACCCTCGAGCAGCACGATCGCCGTACTGGCGGTCAGCTCTCGCGTTGGCACGCTTGATCCGAGATACACCGCCGCCGGGCCGAGCGTCACTTCATTGGGCTCGATGATGCCGTTTCCGTTGGCGTCATTGTAGCCCAGGATCGGGCGATCCCACATGCCATTGACCGGATACCCTGGAACTTGCCGAAACACGGACGTACCGATGCTCGAGACGCCGGGCGCGAGCTTCCGCAAGCGGTTCTGGTTGGCGTAGCCGTTCAGCGTCAGGTCCCAGGATAAGCGACGCCCAGTCAAGAGCCGCAGGTTGAGCAGTCCCTCGATACCGCGGTTCCGCACCTCGCCCACATTGATCTGCCGACTCAGGGGGCCAGCAAGACCAAGGGACGGAGCAAGGGGCTGATTGATGAGCGCATCGCGACTCTGCCGGTTGTAGAACGTGAGTTCGAGGTGGGCCCGACCGTTCAGAACGTCGGCATCGAGCCCCGCCTCGAGTTCGATCTGTCGCTCGGGCTTCAGATTGGCGTTTCCGAGAGTCGCGAGCGCGGCGCCGTTGGTCGCCACGCCGCCGACAATCGCCGTGAAGGTGGAGTCACGCGCGAGCGCGGCGACCGGGCTTGGCTGCACGCCGGACTGCCCATAGGCAACTCGAACCCGGAGCGACGTGACGCCAAGGACCTCTCGCTCGACGCCGGGGTCCAGCGCAATCCAGGAAGCGCTTAGCTTGGGATAGACCGCCGTCTCGAAATTGGTTCCGAACGCGCTTCCGCCGTCCGCCCGGAGCGCCCCCGTCACGAACAGTCGATCCCGGTACCCCACCATTTCTTCCACGTAGGAGCCGGCGACGATCGTCTCGACGTTCGACTCGAACGGCGTTGCCGTCGCGGCTCCGGTTACGGTCTGTCCGCCGGGCGCCAACCCTTGGGCAACGGCCCCGACCAGTCGCGCCATTCTGCGATTGTATTGAAGCCCGACCGACGAGCGTGACGAGACGCCCTTCACGGGAGTGGACACCGCAGTCAGGCCCATGTCGGCTGAGTAGAGGGCCACGTTACTGTTCTGATCCAGGCGCCGCCCGTCCGGCGGGGACACCGACCCTTGACCTCGCGGCAACAGGTAAAGCAACTGATTGGCCGAGATGTCGGCACCCACCGTTGCGCGGGCAGCAAGCCACGAGCGTGGGCGCCAGTTCCCAGTGAGGCCACCGGTAACGTGCGAGACCTCTTCCACGTTCGTCGCCGCCAGCGTCCCTCCAGGGCGCACCGTCGGCGCGAACCATTGCGTCAGCGTATCTGCCGTACCCCTTCCGAACGCCGCGACACCGAACACTGAATTGGTCGGGAGGAGCGTACGATTCCGCACGAAGCCCGCGGACAGCGTGACATCGCCGGCGTTCCCGACCCGGCTCGACACGTTGGCGCGGAGGTTCACCTTCTTCACGGCGTTCACCGACGCCTGGTCGTCCGTCACACCGAGGCCGCCTGCCGTGGAGGCGAGGTAGCGTCGTTCGAGGTCGTTGAGCTTTACGTACCCGGTTTCGCGCTCGAGATCTCCCGAGACGAAGTACCGCAGCTGCTCCGAACCCGCGGAGAGCTGTATGCCATAGAGTTGACGGTACCCGGTGCCCAGCGGCGAGCTACGTCCCAAGATCGGATTGAAGGTCGTGAGGCTGTCGCGCACGCACTGCCCCGCTGCAACCGCGGTGAGCACGCATTGCTGCACCGCACCGGTGGTCGGGCTGCGCCCCCACGAGTAGTAGTTCGTCCACCAGTCAGTGACGGGTGGCTTGACGACGCCCTGCTCCGTGCGCACGACCCACCGTGTGGGCCCAGGAGTGCCGCGCTTCGTAGTGATCACGATGGCACCGTTCGCCGCATCCGTCCCGTACAGCGTCGCGGCCGACGGGCCCTTCACGACATCGATCTTCTCGATCTCGGTGGGGTCCAGATCGGTGAGCCGCCCGCCGGTCCGCACAAAATCGCCGAGCACGCCGTTGAAGGCTGCGGAATTGGCGGCGCTGTTCTCGACACGAACACCGTCAACAATGACGATCGGGTCGTTCGGGACCGTGAAGCTGTTGAGCCCGCGGATGCGGAATGCAGGCGCCGACCCCGTGAGCCCATTCGGGAACACCACCTGGACGCCGGGCGCTCGTCCGGCGATGAGGTCCCCCAAGTCACGCACTGGCGCATGCGCGATCGTGGACTCCGCTGCGATACGCGCGATGGCGTTTCCGACCTCCGCCCTTCGCAGCTCACCCGTGGCGGTCACAACGACCTCGTCCAGCGTCGTCGCCCCCGGCGTGAGCGCGATCCCCACCTCGACGTTCTCGTTGTCGGCGACCGTCACCGCCTGGCGGTGCGCCGCGTATCCGATCCGCCGCGTGACGAGCGTGTAGCTTCCGGGCAGGACCTCCACCAACCGGAACCCGCCGTCCTCCGCCGTCGCTGTGCGCCAGCGCGTGCCTTCCAGGTGTACGCCGGCGCCTACCACTGGCGCGCCGCTCGTAGAATCCGTCACCCGGCCCGTCACCGTTCCACCCTGGAAGGCTTCCGACCGTCGCACCAGCACCGCGCGGCCATCGCGCGAGAAGAGGACGTCCACCTGCGCATCGATCAGCAGCTCCGTGAGCGCGGCCGCGACGGTGATATGGTCGGCGCGGAACGTGACCGTCCGCGCAGCCGGAAGCACGGTGTTGCTGAAGGCAAGCTGCATCCCCGCCTTGGTTGCTACTTCCCGAAGCGCCTCGCCCAGGGGCACGCCCTTCAGATCGAGGGAGATGCGCTGCCGCAGCACCGGCGTCTTCACCACGTCCACACGCACCGGCACCGGGGCGGCCGCGGACGCGAGCAGGAAGCGCGGGCCGCGCTCGACATAGTCCGAGTCGGCACCCTGTGCGCCGGCGGACCGGCTCCACGTCAGCAGCAGCGCCACCAGGAACGCGGCGAGACGAGGCATGCTCAGTGCTCCCGTGTTGACGAAAGAGGAACCAGGACGACCGCACCGCCGCGGCGCTCGACCCGCGCACCGATGGCGGTGGCGAGCTCGCGCACCACGGTCGAATCGGACTCGCCGGTGTAGCTCGCCCCTCGGTCCATGCCAGCTCCGTGCCGAGGTCCACCCCGCGGCGTACAGTCGCCCGCCCGGCGGTGTCCAGTCGCACCTTCTCCCCGGCGGCGAGGACCGTGGCCGCCACCGCCGTGTCCGTGGCAGCGGTCCGTACCGCCACGGTGCCCGAGGCGACTACCACCTCGGTCGCCGGATCGCCGGTGTAATCGGTGATGACGAACTCCGTCCCGAGGTCCTCGGTGACGGTGCGCGCGGTGCGCACGAGGAAGGGACGCCGCGGGTCGTGGGTGACCTGGAAGTACGCCCGCCCGTCGAGCTGGAGCTCGCGGGTCGAGGCGCCGAAGCTGGTCGTGTCATAACGCAGCACGCTCGCCGTGGCGAGCACGACACCCGAGCCGTCAGACAGCCGGAACTGAGCCCGCTGTCCCGGCCGGGTGCGGACCTCACGGAGCGGCGCCGCCGCTACTGACCGGCCCGGTCCCGCCACGCGGGCCCACCAGAGGAGCGCCCCTCCGCCCACCAGGGCGAGCACGACCGTTGCCGCGATCGCCACCTTGCGTCCGGCGCGGGACCACAGGGTCCGGCCGTCGCCCGGCCAGCCGCCCCGCACCAGAGCCGCCGGCGCCCGGCGCTCGCGCGAGCGGAGCCGGGCCGAGAGCCGCTGCCAGGCGGCTGGTGTGTCCCAGTCCGTGCCCGGCGTCGCCGCGGCATCCCACGCCGCGCGCATCTGGTCGACGAGCCGTTGCCGCCCGGGCTCGGCCTCGATCCAGCGCCGGATCTCGTCCGCTTCCGCAGGCGTACACGCCCCGGCGAAGTAGCGGGCGAGGCGGGTCCAATCGGTATCGGGGAGGTTCGCCATTACCCCGTAGGCGCGGAGGCCGGGGGATACCCTTACAGGTGGGCGGACGCCGGTATGTCCTCACCCCTTTGATCCCCTCTCCCTTCGGGAGAGGGGAAACGCACTCCGACCTTCGTACCCCCTCTCCCGAAGGGAGAGGGGGCCAGGGAGTGAGGACCAAACCTGGTGAAGGGACGCCTTACAGTTACTCCCAGAACCCGGCGAGCGCCTTGCGCAGCGCCTTGAGCGCCCGCCCCATCTGCACCTCCACCGTCTTGGGCGAGATCTCGAGCACTTCGGCGATCTCCGGGTAGGTGAGCCCCTGCTCCCGATGGAGGGTAAACATCAGCCGGCGGCGCTCGGGCAGGCGGTCGACCGCGCGTCGTACCGCGGCGACGAGCTCGGCGGTCCTCACCCTGCCGTCGGCGCTCGCGGCGGGACGGGCGAAGAGCTCCACCGTCTCCGCTTCCCGCTGCCGCACCACCCGCTCGTGCCGCAAATAGCTCATGGCGGCGTTCCGGACGGCGGTGAAGAGGTAGTTCTTCACCGAGGTCCGCACGTCCCAGGTCTCGCGCCGCTCCCAGACGTAGAGAAACACCTCCTGTACGATCTCCTCGGCCAGGTCCCTCGCCTCCACGTAGCGGTAGGCGAAGGCGCAGAGCGGTGCGTGGTAGGAGTGGAACAGGGCCTCGAACGCGCTCTCGTCGCCAGTGCGGATGCGCGCGACCCACTCGCGTTCTGTCGCTTTGGGGTCGGCGTCCGGTCCCGCCCGCGGGGAGAGGTTGAGGGACATGGCGCCCCATGTAGCAGCGGGTAGAGAGGGCGTCAAGGGAGGGCGTCGCCGCGCCGGGCGCCGTCGTGCGCCGGTGCATCAGGTCTTCCGCCTGCGCCGGCGAGGCGAGGATGGGCGTCGCCCCGTGGCATAGCCCCTCACCTCTTCAGGTGCTCGTCAAACCATTCAATGATCCGCCGGGTGACGTCCGCGCGATTGACCGGAGACCAGCGGTCGGGGACGTGCCCTTCGCCGCGGTAGCGTCGATACTCGACCACCTTCCCCGACCGCTTCAGAGCGAGGTAGGCGAGATCCATGTGAGGGGTGTTCAGCGTGTCGGCGGTTCCGGCCACGAGGAGGAGCGCGGCGCGGACGTCGTCGAAATGAAATGAGGGAGAGTTCCGGACGTAGGTCTGCGGCCGCTCCCATGGCGGACCGCCGAGGCCCATCTGCTTCTCCACCCAATCCTGACCGAGCGAATTGTCGAGCGTGCTCCCCCACATGAGCACCATGTCCGACACCCCGTTGACCGCGACCCCCGCGCGCAGGCCCGGATACGTGGCGGCAATCGCCAGCACATCGTAGCCGCCGGAGCTCTGCCCCACGACGCCGACGCGCGTCGAGTCCACGAGGCCTTCTCGCGCCAGCTCGCGCACCGCCGACGCCGCCTGCCGCCCTAGCCCGGGCATCACCGAATCCGGGATCCATCGCATGTCGGGGAAGAACGCGGCGTACCCGCGCGTCGTGAAGAGATGGAGGTTGAACGCCGCCTGCCTGGTGAGACCGAAGGTGTTCACGAAGTACGGCACGGCCTGGGAGTACACCCAGAGAATGAGCGGGTAGCGGACGTCCGGGCGGTAGCCGGACGGCAGCAACAGGATCCCGCTGCGCCGCGTGCCGTCCGGATCAGTCCAGGTGACGATGCGGCGCTCCCCGAGCCGGATGTCCCCCACGCGTCCGCTGAGCCGGCTGACGGGCTTGGGCGCCCGAAACGCCAGGTCGGTGAGCCACAGCTCCTGCGGCTGGGAGGCCGCCTCGGCGGCAAACACCACGCGGCCCGCGTGCGGCACCGCCACCACCGTGTTCTCCGGCTGGTAGCCCGCACTCAGCGCGATCGTCTGCTGCGCTTCGTAGAGCGGGCGCACCTGCCCGGAGCTCAACTCGATTCGATAGAACCCCCACACGCTTCCCCCGCTGTCGGAAGCCAGCGCCACCAGCACCTGGGGCTCCAGCTGCATCGCAGGCCCGCCGGCGCCGGTCGTCAGCACCCAGGCGACGCGCTTCCCCGCCAGATACGCGGCCTCGCGACCCCGCCCCGTCCGGGGATCGTACGCCCACACCGACTCACCGCCCCAACCGTAAATCGCATCGCCGGATGGCGACCAGATCACGCCGCTCAGCTGCCTCAGCTTGGGAGCGAACGGCGCCAAGGGGATGGTCACCGTGTCGTCCACGCCGACCTTGAAGAGTCCCTGCTGCCGCTCGAGTCCCATCGTCGCGTACACTAGCGCGCGCGAGTCGGGCGCCCAACGCACGATGTTGCGCCCGTAGAAATCGATCGGAACGTCGCGGCTGAGCGTGCGCGGTGCTTCTGGGCCCTGGAAGGGACGGACCAACAGATCATAGTAGGCTTGGTAGGGCATCCCGCCGGGTTTCGACCAGTCGCGTCTCGCCGCGTACGCCACGAGTCGCCCGTCGGGACTCGGCGCGAGCCAATCCACGGCGAGATCGCGGCCGAGCGAGCGCACCGCTCCCGTCTCCACGTTCACGACCACCATCTCGTACTCGACGGCGAATCGCCTCCCAATGTTGACGGAGGCCGTGTCGGACGGTGACGGTCGCACCTCGACAGTCGGGGAGCCTGGCGGCACTAGCGACGGCACGACTCGCTCTTGCAGCGCCTCGACGGGCGCCGTGGCCAATACGATGCTCCGCCCGTCCGGCATCCAGCTCATCGCGCCGGACGCGCCGTAGTAGTCCGTGGTCAGCGGGCGGCTCGTTACGCGGCGCGGCGCCTGTCCCGGGTGCCACGCCCAGAGCCCCGGCACGCCGCCGCGGTCGGACAGAAACACGAGGCGGGACTCGCGCGGCGACCACAGCGGCGCCCACGCGTTCGTTCCCTCGGCGTTGACCTTGATCGTTTGACGGGTTTCGAGGTCCAAGACCCACACCTCGACGCCGGGCGCGAAACCCCCTGGGAGACCGCTAGAGAAAAGAGACCAGTGGCCGCTCGTCTCGCGGAGCGCGCCCTCAGTGAGCCTGCCGTTGGGATCCCAGGTGACGTACGCGACGTATCGCCCATCCATGGACGCGCGAACCGCGGAGCCGAACACGAGCGTCCGCGCCGCGAACAGCTCCTCAGGCGACAGGGCGCGCGCAGCAGAATCCTGACCGCTGGCTGGCGTCGCAGCGAGAGCCGCGAGCAGTACCACCAGCGGCAGGGAAACGCTATCTGCCCGTCGGCTGCTCACGCGGTTCGAGCTTTCGCAGCTCGCGCCACCGGGCATACTGCTCCGCCTTGGCCGGGTCGGGATCCTCGTAGCCCTGTAGCCAGAACGGGAACCAGTCCACGTTCCCCTGTAGGGACACGTAGCGGTGGCGCGGCTTCACCAGCTCGTGCGCGCCGTCTTCGAAGAACAAGAACTCAGCGGGACGGCCCAGCATCCTGAGGATACTGTGCATCTCCCAGTGGTACATCACGCCTTGCCGCGAATAGACCTCGGTCCGGAGCGGCGTGGTGATCCGCCCCGCATTGAAGGCCGGTGAGTCCTCGAGCCATGAGGTGAAGCCGGTCTCAAAGGGCATCCCGCCGTTCAAGCGCTCGAACGTCGCCCGCCACAGGGGGTCGTATCCCTGGGCCCAATACAGATACTGCCAGTAGCCCATGTCCACGCCCTCGGCCGTCGTGGCGGCCGCGAAGTGCTGCCGGGAATGCGTCAACGCATACAGCACGTGATAGCGGGTGCGACTGAACCCGATCAGGCCGACGCGCTGAGGATCGATCCAGCCCCGCCGGTCGAGCTCGGCGATGACGGACTCGTAGCCGCCGGCGTTGACGGCGCCTTCCTCCCGACTGCCCATCGCGGTGACCTCATCGTCCATCTGGAGCACGACGAAACCATGATTGGCCAGCGGCTGCGCCGGGAACGCCGACGAAAAGATGCCGTCCACCATGAAGCGACCCTCGAGGAAGCCGTGCGTCTGGATGACGAGGGGATACCGCTTGCCCTCCGCGAAGTCCGTGGGCGGCAAGAGCCCCGCTTTCCATTCCTTGCCGCGCGCGTCCGTCCACTTGAACACCTCCCAACGGCTGAGCCGCAGCGCGGCCAGCCGAGGGTTGAAGTCGCGCAATACCACCTTCACACCCGAGGAGTCATCGGTCGCGACCACGCGCGGTGGCGTGTTCAACTCCTCCACCACGTTGACGGCAATCCTCCCGGCGTGCGGTATGGAATCCCTCACGGCCGCCCGGCCCGTCGCCTTCCAGCCATCAGGGGTTCGCTCGAAGCGCAGATCTTCCATCGAGCCCCCGCGACCGAGCGCGTCCCCCCCCACCGACCTGCGGACCGACACCTCCCGCCCATCGACCACCCATTTCAGGTCCAGCGCCGTGGCGTTGGAATCCCTGCCGTCGCTCAGGTACGTGACGACGCGCATGGTGTTGGAGGGCACGTCCACCTCGATCACCGCGGCGCTGCGGCGGCGACGCTCCTGCTCTTCGGAGGACATCGTATCGTCGAGCGGCAGGAACGTGGCGGAGACGATCGCGCGTTTGCCGTCCCTCACGCGGCGGGGAGAGTAGTTCCCCAGGGCCTCGCCGATCGGTGCAGGCACGATCGGCCGTACCTGCCTAGTCCCAGCATCGATCAACACGTATCGGGTGGTGAAGCCATGGCGCGGCATCTTGCCCGCGGGGATTTCCCGGTAGCGGAGCCTGTCACCGAAGGAACTCAGATAGCGTTCCCACAGCTTGGGGATGCTGGTCACGCGACGGACGCCCACGGCGTAGCGGCCGTCGGGTGAGAGCCAATAGTCAAACGAGTAGGTCGGTTGCCGAATGGCGTGCTCGTCGAGGGTGACGACCTGCTTTTGGCCGAGCCGAACGACGTGCGTCGTGAAGTCCGGCATCCAGTCCCAGTTGGTGAATTCCGGGTTCACGAGCTCGGCGAGCGTCTCGTCGCCGATCACGAACCCGCCCTTGGCCCGTTCCTTGAGAGAGTCGGCGGGGACGGTGTACACGGCGGAGTAGATGATCGCCTGGCCGTTGAGGTCGTAGCTGATCACGCTCGAGCTGCTGTTCGTGCGGCGGGTCAGCACCCCGGTCTTGAGGTTGTATGTGTAGACCTGGGCCGGGCGATAGGGCGATTCACCAATAAAGGCGATCGCCCGTCCACCCTCGATCCAGCGCACCTGCCGGATGGCGGGATCGTTCGACGTCGAGCGCCTGGTCAGGAGAACTCGGCCGAGGGGGCGCGCAGGATCGGTCTTCCGCGCCGCCGCGGCTTCGACTTCGGTCGTGTCGAAGAGCCAGAGGGCGCCCTCGGTGACGTTGTCCTGCATGACGCCCCGCGTCGTCTGTACCAGAAACTGCCGGTGATCCGGGGAGTAGAGCACGGGCCCGTCCGGCCCCCGGACGACCCGTGTCAACTCAATCGCGTCGGTGACCTTGAACGGACGCTTGGCCTGCGCCTGCGCGAGCGCGGACGCCGGCGCCGCTCCGCATGCGGCGGCGAGCGCCGCGCAGACCCAGCCTCTGATCACGGGTCTCGATCCTGGCAGCCGGTGTAGTTGGGATTGAACACCTCCAGCGACAAGAGCGGCGTCATGGTCACGTCGCTGCCGTACACGCTCGCCCCCGGCCCCGTGTACGCGCCGACCGGGAACACCGCGTTCACCTGGCGGCCATACTGCCGCACCAGGCGCCGCAGGTCCGACAGCCGTTGCGCCTGCCCGTACAGCCAGAACGCGCGTTCCCGGAAATGGAGATCCTGCCGCGCGGCGGGGGTCCCCGGATCGGCGAGCGACGCGAGTCCGGGCACGGTGGCGCGCAGGTTGTTGTGCAGGGTCAGCCAGGTGGCGGAGTCGCCCGCCTGGAGGGCGGCCTCGGCCTCGATCAGCCGCGCTTCGATCCCGCTCGCCAGCGTGATCGGCGCCGCTAGGGACCGGATTTTCGCCCACAGATATTGGCTTGCCTGGGACCCCGTTCCCTGCACCACGACCACCCGCGGGTCGCCGGCGGACCGGAAGTCGAGACCGTTGGTGCCTTCTCGATCGGCCACCGACAGTCCCACGGCCTGCGCCAGGGAGTTGGGGTTGATGGTGGTCGAATGCTCGGAGCTGTACACGAAGGCGGTGGGGACGCCGCTCACCGCGGTCCCGGCCTCGGCGAACCGGCCGAG
>WNGB01004333.1_pt1 | contig 21716 bp, 22 predicted proteins | sample 5400681 | NCBI WGS metagenome assembly WNGB01 (sample SAMN13153367, study PRJNA577476) | soil metagenome | isolation source: 115 cm soil or saprolite under grassland replicate 2 | place: USA:California | collected 2016-06-15
CCTGGAGCACGGCACCGGGCCGATGGCGGCGGAGCTTCGCCGGCTGTGGCGGGCCAAGGGGACGATGAAGGGCGGCACGACCCGGGAGGGAGCACGCCATTCCGGTGACGGCTGGCTGGCGCCGCCGCGGGGAGCAGCTGGGCTGGCGCCACGCCGCCCCCACTCGTCGCGGTGATGGGTCTACTGGCCGGGCCAGCAGGACCCCACCGTCGGTGGCGACGGGTGGTCCCCGGCCCGCTCCGGTAGGTGGTCTGGATGGGTCCAGCGACGCGCAGCCGGTCAAGTTGACCGTCCAGGTGCAAGGCGGCTGGATCGAGGCGAGGATCCGCGACCGGGGCCGCCCGCATCCCGCACCGCTCCCGTGATGAGCCTTCGCGGGCGTGGGCTGTGGCTGATCGGGCAGTTGGTTGACGAGTTGCGCCTTGCGAAGACCCGCCCAGGGATGCTGGTGACCCTTCGCCGGTGCATCGGCGACCACGCTGCCATCGGCGAGTTGCGCGATGGCCCGGTGGCCGTCAACGAGTAACGGCCTCCTCCAGAGGCTTCTCCTCGGCGAGCAAAACCTCCCGCCGCGGCAGCCCGCCCGGACGGATTCGATCAGGTCCGCGGCCACGTCGTCTCAGTCGTCAGGCGGGGGCCACACCCTCTTGGTGACGGGGCTGCCTTCTGCGCGCTGGCTCGTGGCGAAAGCGTCGCCCGGTCCCCGAGAGGTCGATGAGGCCCACGCGAATTTGCGACCCAATGGGGAGCCAGACGCGCCCGAGCGGGTCCTGGCCCACCCGGTCGGAGTAATAGGGTCGCCTTGCGCCGGAGGAGATCCACGTAAAGGAGGCTCCCCATGCGCAGCCGCGCCGTCGCCTTCCTGCTCACCCCTCTCCTGGCCGCAGTCGTCGCCCTGGCCCCGGACGCCCGATACGGGAGCGTCCCCAGTGCGCGGGCCGCCACCACCTGCGACCCGATCCAGACGCCTCCGAGCTTCCGCGGCGACGTGCCGACCGCCGAACAGGTGCTCGGGTTCTCGCTCGGCTCCCAAGAGGTCACGTCTGCGGAGTCGAACGCCTACGTCGACGCGGTCGATCAGACGAGCCCCGTGTGGTCTCAGGCACGCTCGCCAGCTCCTGGCAGGGCCGCCCGCTGCGCTTCGCGCTCGTCGGAAAGCCCGGCAACGTCACGCCCCAGGGGCTGACCAGGATCCGGGAGGCGGCCCGCCGGCTCATGGATCCGAGTACACCCCCTGCGGAAGCGGCGGACCTAGCTCGCAAGGCGCCGGCAATCCTCTGGCTCATGGGCAACGTCCACGGGGGCGAGGAGGCGGGCACCGACTCTGAACTCCGCATCCTCTACGAGCTCGCCGACCGCGACGACTGCGCGGCCAAGCGCATCCTGGAGAACGCGCTCGTCGGGATCATCCCCACGCAGAATCCGGACGGTCGCGAGGCCGAGACGCGCGAGAACTTCTACGGGTTCGACATGAACCGCGACTGGTTCGCCCGCACGCAGCGCGAAACGGACGGGAAGCTCGATCTCCTCCGCCAGTACCCGGGCGTCCTCCACATCGACGCGCACGAGATGGGCGGACAGGGCTACTTCTTCCCGCCCAACGCCGACCCGATCTACCACGAGCACACCGACTTCACCGTCGATCTCACGGACAACCTCTACGGGCCGGCGATGGCGGCGGAGTTCACCCGCCAGGGCATCCCGTTCTTCCAGAACCAGGTCTTCGACTTCTTCGCGCCGGTCTTCGGCGACACCGTCCCCTCCCATGTCTTCGGCTCGGTCGGGATGACCTTCGAGAAGCACAGCGGCGACTCGATCTCGGAGCGCACCTCCGAGCACTACGTCACCCAGTGGGTGTCGCTCTCGACGGCTGCGGCGAACAAGGCGTCCGTCCTGGCCCGCTGGCACGCGGCGTGGGTCGAGGCGTTCCGGCAGGGCGTCGCGGGCGAGCTCGAGCCGAACGAGGTCAACGATCCGGGGAACGTCGTGACCATGCCCGTCCCGACCGATCCGGTGCGCCATTACTTCCTCCGGGTCGACGACCCGAACAAGGCGGACGCGGTGCAGAGGCTGGTGCGGCGACTGCAGCTGATGGACGTCGACGTGCACCGGCTGACCGCTCCGCTGGCGGTCCCGGACTTCAAGGACTACGGGCGCGATCCGGCCGCGGTCGTGCTGCCCACCGGCACGTTCTGGATCCCGATGGCGCAGCGGCAGAAGCACTGGATCCAGACGCTGCTCAACGAGGACACCTAATGTCCCCTTCCCCTACTTCTTCGATGTGAGCGGCTGGAGCAACCCGCTGCTGCTGAACATTGATGGTGGCCGGTCCGGTGCGCAGCTCAGCCCGGTCGCCGGAGCGCTCTTGCGTGTCCTGGTCGACGAGCAGAGCCCGCTGGGTGGCGGGGTGGGCCCCTTCGACTTCGTCTTCTACGACTTCGATCTCGTGATGACGGCGGCCGACCCGGCCCAGGTGCCGGTTCGCTTCCCCGACGCCTCGAGCGGGGACTTCTTCATCTCCGGCTTCGGCGAGGGCCACGAGGAGCTCGGGGGGACGGCCGCCGTGGTCGACGAGCCGGTCGGGTCCGGCCGCGTCATCGTCTTCTCGACCGCCCGAACTTCCGGGCGTGGACCGAGGGCGCGCAGGGCTTCCTGCGGAACGCGATCCTGGAGCCCGACCCGGTCCCGGGAGCTGCGGCGGCTGCCGGCTCGGCGGCAAGGGCGGATGAGGAGGCGACCGCCCGGGCGGCGGCGAGGGCGCTGGTCGGCCTCGAGTCCCCGCTCCGCATCACCGTGCGGGCCGGAAGCGCCCGGGCAACCGAGGTCCTTCTCCAGCGCTACGGCGCCCGCTACCTGATCCGGCACGCGCCGGGGAAGGTCTTCTTCCTTGTCCGGAATCCCCGCGGCCTCTCGGTCGAGGAGCATCCCTTCGCCGTGGCGCTGGCCGAGGACCTGCAGGCGTCGGGTGTCAGCGTCGTCGCCTTCAAGGGCCCGTAGACCGACCACGCTGGATGCCGGGCGGCCGCTCGCCGCCCCGCCCGTGCGGTGTAGAGGGTACGCAGAACCGCGGGTCATCGCCCTGCACCCCGGCCCGCCGCTCGGGGAAGTGCAAGGAGCAGCGTTCAAGTCTCCCTGCCCAGCACCCGCTCTCGTCCGCTCGCCGTGAGGGTGGCGCACGGAGTCTCAGTGTTGGACGAGCAGGCCGGGAATCGCCGGCCGACGTGGGAGGTTCCCTGGACGTGACAACGACCGCGGCCGAAAGGAGGCTGCGCGGATGTTGAGGGCGCCCGCTCGGGTGGGCAGCATCAGCCGACCGCTGCGGCTGCTGGCCGCGCTGCCCATCCTGGTGGTCGGCGCGGGGCAGCGGGACTGGAACCCGCGTTGGACACCACCTCGAGCTCCGCTGCTGGCCGCCGGATCGAGTCCCGAGCGTCTGGGTCCATCCCGCGGCCCCCCGTCTCGCCGATCGGGCTGGCGCCAGCGCACCCGGGGCAGGGTGAGCGCGGTGCTGCCGCAGCCAGTCCGGCTCGGGCGAGGAACTCCGCCGGGCGTGGCCGTGGTGCCCTGGCCTTGCGACGGTGGCTCAAGGAGCCGGACCGGGACCCGGCGACCGTCGTCATCGCCCGGCTCTTTCGGAAGCAGGCTGGATCGTGTCGCTCGCCCTCTTCGACCTGACCGCGGAGCTCGCCCCCGGGAACTGGGCCGTGTGGACGTTGACGTCGCTCACGCTCGAACTTGTCGGTGCCGCCCTCGGCTGCGGCCTGCGAGCCGGCGAGAGCGGGACGAGGGCGACCAGCAGCAATGCGGTGATGGCCAGCTTCTTCATGCTTCCTCCCTCCCCATTTCCGGCTTTCATGGCCCTGCCGAGTCGGACATCCGCCTGTACCTAAACGACGCGCCTCCCGATCCCGAGCCATCCGCCGTTATCCAGTCGCGTAGTGGACGGGGAAAGGAGGACACATGCGGCTGGCCCGCGGCCCTCCCGCGCCGGCGCTGGTGCGAGACAGAGCCAAGCGTCAAGAGGTGAATCCCGTGCAACGACCGATACGACCCCCAAGGCGGGCGCTTGCGCTGGCGCTGCTTGCTGCCCTTGTGCTGCTCGGGACGGTCTTTCCCGCGGGCGGCGGCCGGGCGCAGGCGCCGGGGCCGACGCTGGAAGACCCGAGGCTGGCGGTTCGGACGGTGGTAGGCGGCCTTGTGACCCCGACCAGCATGGCGTTCCTCGGCCGGAACGACTTCCTGGTCCTCGAGAAGAACACTGGCAAGGTCAAGCGGGTCGTGAACGGCATCGTCGCCGCGACGGTGCTGGACCTGGCGGTCAACTTCGGCTCCGAGCGCGGCCTGCTGGGCATTGCCCTGCACCCGAGGTTCCCGCGCAACCCCGGCGTCTATCTGTTCTGGACGGCGAGCACCACCGGGGCGGACACGGACGTGCTCGACCAGACCCCGCTGCTCGGCAACCGGGTCGACCGCTTCGTCTGGAACGGCTCCAGCCTGACCTTCCACCAGAACCTGATCAGGCTGCGCGCCATCCAGCAGGACGCCTTCACGATCACCACCCCCTTCGGCACCTTCACCCAGCCCGAGCGGGGCAACCACGACGCCGGCGTGCTCAGGTTCGGCCCGGACGGCAAGCTCTACATCCTGTCCGGCGACGTCGGCCGCCGCGGGCAGCTGCAGAACCTCCCGGACGGGCCCTTCGGGCCAGGGGCGCCAGACGACCAGTTCGGCGGGCCGGAGCCGGACAACGCCCACCTCGCCGGGGTGATCCTGCGGCTGAACGGCGATGGGTCGACACCGGCCGACAACCCCTTCTTCGAGGTCGGGGGGGAGGTCGGCGGGGAGGTCGGGGCGAACCTCCAAAGGGTCTTCGCCTACGGCATCCGCAACAGCTTCGGCATGGCCTTCGACCCCAAGGAAGGCAACCTCTGGACCCAGGAGAACGGCGAGGACGCCTTCGACGAGATCAACCTGGTGGAGCCCGGCTTCAACGGCGGCTGGATCCAGATCATGGGGCCGGTGGCGCGCCTCCGCCAGTTCAAGCAGATCGAGACGACGGCCCTGCACCACGAGGACTTCCCGAACCTGCAGCAGTTCCGCTGGGGGCCGGAGCGGATCGCCGACACGCCGCGAGAGGCGCTCAAGCGCCTGTTCACGCTCGAGGGGTCGGAGTACACCGACCCGCAGTTCAGCTGGAAGCACGTGCTCGCACCGGCGGGCATCGGCTTCCTGGCGGGCCGGGCGCTCGGGCGGCGGTACGAGGGGAACCTCTTCGTCGGGTTCGCTACCCTCGACACCTTCAACGGGCCACTCTTCACCTTCCAGGTCGATGACGACGAGCTTGAGCTTCGCGACCCGCGGCTCAGGGACAAGGTGGCCGACAACCTCACGTTCCACGAGATGACCGAGAGCGAGAGCCTGCTGTTTGGCAAGAACTTCGGGATCGTCACCGACATCCAGACCGGGCCGAACGGCAACCTGTTCGTCGTCTCGCTGTCGCAGGGCGCGATCCACGAGATCCTCCGCCGACGCTAGCAGAGCCGGCGCGGAACCGGCGGCATACGGCCGGCGGGTTCCGGGCTGCACTCGCTCCCAGGCGGGACGGCCACGGCTCGGGCTCGGGCGCTCCCCTTCCGCGCAGTCCACAAGCCGGCAAGCGGCGCGGTACAGGAGCGGGTGTCCATCACAGGAGCGACCGGAGTCGAACCCGTCGACGCTGAAGCCGGACGCACCAGAGCGGGAGATATGTCGCTGGCCTGCCTGGATGGATGAACCCGCCGGTCTATCCGCTCCCGTTCATCTACGAGTCGACCGGCAGCGAGACCCGGTTCACCAACGGCTACGACCCCGATGCCCGCAGCCGACGGGTCTTCACCTTCCACCGGCCCGAGACTCTGGCCGAGTGGGCCCGCCAGATCGCCGCAGACGCCCAGGCGCCGACCTTCCGCGCCAGGCTGCGAACCATGCCCGTCCCCGACAACCCTCGGCTCTGAGACCCCGCCTGCGGGGCAGGTGGCTATGAAGCGGGAAGTCGGCGCCAGCCGCGCGCTGGGTCAGACCGGCACCGCCGGGCCGCAAGGCCCAGCTGCCTAACCAGGCGCAACATGCGCGCACGTAGGCAACGGTTGATCGCCGTGGGACGATAGGTCCGGAAGCGCCAGCCTCGTCGTTGACCCGACCGCCTCCGCGCCGAGCTTGCCCATGCCGCGACCGCAACCGCGTAGCCTCGCCCGCCTCGCCCGGGACCCGGGCGCCTGGCTGCTCGCGCTCCTCGCCTCGGTGGCCGTGTTGCCCGGGTTCCTGACCGGCGCCGCCGCGGGCCCGGGCGGTCGCGCGGCTTCCCTGCTCGCCGTTGCCACCCCTGCCGGGGACGCCGGCGGCACCGCCGCGGCGGGGAGCGCGGCCGACGAACGCCGGGCCTGGCTGCTGGGGCGGCAGGCGGCGTGGTGGGCGGCCGCTGACCGGGTCGCCGCCGAGCAGGTCGCCCGCGGGTCGGGGGCCACGGCGGCGGCGACCACGCGAGCCTGGGTGGTGCCTGCCGGGGCCGACCTGACCATCCCGCCGCTCGTCCTGCGCGCCTACCGGGCAGCGGCGGGCTGGGCCTCGGGGTTCGACCCGGGCTGCCGGCTGTCGTGGAGCGTCCTGGCCGGGATCGGGCGCATCGAGTCCAACCACGGCCGTTACGCCGGCGCGGCAACGCGGTTCAGCGTGGGTGGCGACGTGAGCCCGCCGATCCTCGGTCCCGCCCTGGACGGCCGGGTCGGGTTTGCCGCCATCGCCGACTCCGACGGGGGTCGGCTGGACGGGGACCGGATCTGGGACCGGGCGGTCGGCCCGATGCAGTTCCTGCCCTCGACGTGGCGGTCGCTCGGGCGGGACGGCAACGGCGACCGGGTGGCCGACCCGGGGAACCTGTTCGACGCCGCGGTGAGCGCGGGCGCCTACCTCTGCCTGGGCGGGGGTGGCGACCTCTCCGACCCGGCCCGGCTCCGCCAGGCGGTCTTCGGCTACAACCACTCCTGGTCGTACGTGGACACCGTGCTCGGCTGGGCGACGTTCTACGCGCAGCGGATCGGCGGCGGGCCCGGCGTGCTGCCCCCGCTCTCCCTGGCCGCAACGGTCCCGGGCCCGCCAGTCACCACCGGCCCCGCCGCCACGCCCGCCCCGACGACGCACCCGACCGGCACGACCACCACGCCGCCAGGCACGACGCCGACCACCACGCCGGCCGGCACGACGCCGACCACCACGCCGCCGGCCGGCGCGACGACCGGCCCGGTGTCGGCCACGACACCGGTGACCACGACAAACCTGGCACCGACGACGACGCTCCCGTGCGCGCCGCCGACGACCACGACCACGCTGCCGCCGGGCTCGACGACGACCACGACGACCACCACCCTGCCGCCGGGCTCGACGACGACCACCACCCTGCCGCCGGGCTCGACAACGACCACGCTGCCGCCCTGCCCGACCTCCACGGTCGGCACGAGCCGTCCGTAGCCGGCGACCCGGTCCCAGGCCCTGGCCTCGGCTCCGCACCGCGGCCGGCGCCGGGCCCAGGGCCCGGCCGGGCCGGCTACCGCAGCAGCAGCACCAGGGGGAGGACCGGGCCGGCGCCGGCCTGGCGGAGGGCGGCCCCCGCGGTGGTCAGGGTCCAGCGCGAGCTGGCCACGTCGTCGACCAGCAGCACGGCGCCGCGCGGCACAGGACCGCCGCCGGCGACCGCGAGCGCGCCGTGGAGGTTGCGGCACTGATGGGTGCTGTTGGACATCGTGGCCTGGGGGGCGGCGTCCCGGGCCCGCTCGAGGACCGGGTGCAGCGGGAGCCGACCAAGCTCGGCGATGCAGGTGGCCAGGCTCTCCACCAGCCGGGGGTGGGAACGTGAGGGCACGAACGTCACCCAGGTCGGCCGGGTCGCCCACTCCCAGCGGGCGAGCACCCGGACCACCCCCTGCACCACCTCCTCGGGCGCCGGCCCGTCGGTGGCCAGCAGCCTGGCGACGACTCGCCCCCAGCCGGCGTCGGCCGCGCCAGCCGTGGCCAGCGCCCGCCCGGGCTCCACCCGCAGCTCGGGCGGGATGGTGCCGACCAGGCCGTCCAGACCGCGCGGCCAGAGCCGGCGGGGCTCGACCACGGTGTCGTGGCCGAGCAGGAACGCGCCCGCCTCGGCGGTGAGCGCCGGGTCGACCGCGGCCGGGGGCCGGTGCCCGGTGCAGTTGGCACAGCGGCCGCAGTCGGCCGGGCCCGGGTCGTCGAGCTGGCGGCGCAGGTAGGCCATGAGGCAGGCATCCGTGGTCGCATAGGCGAGCATCGCGGTCTGCTCGGCCTCGCGGGCGGCCGCGACCCGGGCGTGGCGCTCCTCGTCGTAGGTCCAGGGCGCCCCGGTGCGTGCCCAGCCTCCCCGCTCGCGGCGCACCGCCCCCTCGACGTCCAGGACCTTGAGCAGCGCCTCGATACGGGTGCGGCCGAGGTTCACCGTCTCCTCGATCGCGGTCGCAGGCAGCGGCCCGGGCGCCCGGTCCAAGGCGTCGAGCACCTTGGCGACCAGGTCCCGGGGTGGGAACGCAGTGGTCGCGAACCAGTCCCAGATCGAGCGGTCCTCCGCGCCGCACAGCAGCACCGCCTCGGCCCGCGGGAGGGCCCGGCCGGCCCGGCCGACCTGCTGGTAGTAGGTGACGGGGGAGTCGGGGGACTGGAAGTGGACCACGAAGGCCAGATCGGGCTTGTCGAAGCCCATGCCCAGAGCGGAGGTGGCCACCACCACCTTCACCGTGCCCGCCCGCAGGGCGTCCTCGACCGCGGTCCGCTCGTCTGGGTCGGCCTGGCCGTTGTAGGCGCGCGCATCGATCCCGCGGGACGACAGCCAGGCGGTGACACGCTCGGTGTCGGCCACGGTGAGGCAGTAGACGATGCCCGAGCCCGGCAGCCCGGGGAGCTGCTCGGCCAGCCAGGCCAGCCGCTCGGCCTGGCCCGGCAGGCGCAGGACCGAGAGCACCAGGCTCTCCCGGTCGAGCGGGCCGCGCAGGGTCACCGGCGCGACGCCGAGCTGGTCGGCGACGTCGGCCATGACACGGCGGTTGGCCGTGGCCGTGGTGGCCAGCACCGGCACGTCCGCGCCGACGGCGTCGAGCACCCTGATGATGCGCCGGTAGTCGGGACGGAAGTCGTGGCCCCAGTCGGAGATGCAGTGCGCCTCGTCGATGACGAGCAGCCCGGCCGCGGCCGACAGGGCGGGCAGCACCTGGGTTCGGAACAGGGGGTTGTTGAGCCGCTCGGGCGAGACCAGCAGCAGGTCGACCTCGCCGGCGGCGAGCGACCGCTCCACCTCGGACCACTCGCTGTGGTTGGTCGAGTTGATCGTGGCGGCTCGGATGCCGATGCGCCGGGCGGCCTCGATCTGGTCGCGCATCAGCGCGAGCAGCGGCGAGACGAGCAGCGTCGGGCCGGCGCCGGCGTCGCGCAGCAGCCGCGTGGCCAGGAAGTACACGGCCGACTTGCCCCAGCCGGTCCGCTGGACAACCAGCGCCCGCCGGCGCTCGACCACGAGCGCGCCCACGGCGGCGAGCTGGTCCGGGCGGAGCGCCGCCCCCGGCCCGGCCAGCCCGGTGAGCAGCGCCTGCGCCCGCGCCGGCAGCGTGGCCGGATCGACCGGCCGCGCCGCCCCACGGGCCGGGCCGTGTGCCGCCGGGGCCGGGTCGCCCGCCCCCGGGACCGGGTCGCCCGCCCCCGGGGCTGGGTCGCCTGCCGCCGGGGCTGGGTCAGGGGGCGGGCGGGGCGGGTCAGCGGCCGCTGCGAGCGCTGGGCGGGGCGGGACGTGGCCGTTGACCTGTGGTGGGGCACCGTTGCCGCCTGGTGTGGCTGGCGGGCCGGCAACGGAGCGGCGGCGGGCGTCGGCGCGGCGCAGGATGCGGCCGGACCCGGGCCACGGGGCCCATCCGGGAGCGAGCGGTGGTCCCGGTAGCCACTCGAGGTCGGCGAGGGTGCGGAGGCCCCGGACGGCCGCCTCGGCGAGATGGACGAGGAGCAGCCTGGCGGTCGCGCGCGCGTCGGAAAGGGCCGAGTGCGGCTCGGCGTGCTCGATGCCGAAGGTCTGGCAGCAGTCCACCAGCCGGCACTCGAGCTCGGGGTGGAGCAGGCGGGTGAGCTGGGCCGTGCAGAGCGCGGCGACTGGCGGGAGCGTGCGGCCGGCGAGCTGGAACTCGGCGCGGAGGAAGCCGATGTCGAACAGGACGTTATGGGCGACCACCACGGCACCCTCCAGCAGCCTGGCCACGTCGCCGGCGACCTCGGCGAAGGCTGGTGCGGCGGCGACCATGCCGTCGGTGATGCCGTGGATCTCGGTGGCCTCGACCGGCCGGCCAGGGGCCAGGAGGGTCTCGTACTCCTCGACCACCGACCCGTCGGGCGCCAGGCGGACGATGCCGATCTCAAGGGCCCGGTGCAGCGGCCACGGCTCGGTGCCAGTGGTCTCCAGGTCGACCACCGCCCACGGGGTGACGCCGAGCTCGACCCCGGCCGGAGCGGGCCCGCCCTCGCGCGGCGGCGCCTCCCGGTCCGGCAGGCCCTCGGGCGTCGCCGAGCCCGCCTGGCTCACCCCACCGGCCATACCGTCGCTCCCCTCCGGACACCTGGACGCCATGAGATCCGCAGCATACGGTCCGACCGGGACAACCAGACGCCGGCCCGCCCGCCCTGTGGACGCCCGAGGGGCCACGGACTCCCAACTGCCCGCATCTGCGGCCCCGCCGTGCCTGGTCCGCCGGGGATGTCGCACGCCGGCGGGACCGGGCGCCCCTCGGTCTTCAGGCGCTCCCGCAGCCGCAGCTTGGGATGTCGCACGCCGGCGGGACCGGGCGCCCCACGCGTGCAGGGCGGGCCGGGTGGGCCCGCCCTGGCGCTACCGCGAGAGGTCAGCGCTGCTCGGCCAGCACCACCGTGCTGAGGATCTTGTCGGCAAAGGTCTGCCTGCGCGCGTCGAAGCCCGCGTAGATGTAGCCGATCAGGCAGATCCCGTCCAGGACGTGGCAGATGTCCCGCACGAAGGCCATCAGGGGTCCGATCGGCTGCCCGTCCGACATGCGGACAAGCCGCAGGTTGAGGGCCTTCTTGCCCCAGCTCTGCCCGGTCTGGCCCTGCATGATCCAGCGGTTGTAGATCTGGAGGCCGAGGAAGAGCAGGTAGCCGAGTCCCGCCAGCAGCCCCAGCGCGGCCGACGGGTCGCCGTCGGAGGCCGACAGGTTGAACGGCAGGACCAGGAGGAAGACCGGGATGGCCTGGATGAGCCCGTCGATGAGGTAGGCGCCGACGCGCTGGATCCAGCTGCCGAGCGGCCGGCCCATGTAGAAGCCTGGCGCGTCGGTGGTGTACCCGGGCTGCCCGTAGCCGGTGCCGCCCGGCGCCGGCGGGTAGGAGGGCGCCGCCCCGTACCCTGGCTGCGCCGGCTGCTGGTAGGCCGGTGGCTGGCCGTACTGGGTCGGCTGGTCGTCCTGCGGTGGCCGGCTCGAGCCGGGCTGCTCGGGCTCGTTCGGTCCATACCCCTGTGACATGTGGTTCCCTTCCCTCAGGGCGGCGCGGGCTATCTGCCGGCGAGCACCACCGTGTTGACGATCTTGTCGGCGAACGTCTGCCTCCGCGCGTCCCAGAGCGGGAACAGGTAGCCGATCAGGCAGATCCCGTCCAGGGTGTGAAGCAGGTCGCGCACGAAGGCCATCACCGCCCCGATCGGCAGCCCATCCGCCATGCGGACCAGCTTGAGGTTGAAGACCCGCTTGCCCCAGCTCTGCCCGGTCCGACCCTGGCTGATCAGCCGGTTGGCCACGTACAGGATCAGGCCCACCACGTAGCCCATGAGGATGATGCCGCCCCCCGAGCTGGTGTCGCCCTCGCCAGCCGCGCTGGCCAGGGCGAAGGCGACGATCACTGGCAGGAAGTACACGGTCAGGTCGACGAGGTAGGCGCCGGCCCGCTGGGGCCAGTTGGCGAGCTGCCGCCCCATGTAGGTGCCGGGTCCCTCGAGCGGCGCATGCCCGGGCTGGCCGTAGCCGGGCGGCGTGGGCGGATATCCGGGAACCGGCGGGTATCCGGGCTGACCGGGGCCGGGCCAGCCCGGCTCCGAAGGTGGAGATCCCTGGGACATCGAGTTGGTTCCCCCTAGATGCTCGTGGGCCAGGCGCGCCTGGCCCACGGCCCCGCGCTCACCCCTGCTTGGCCGCCTGCTGCTCGGCGACGTCACCGAGCACGGGAAGCTTGAAATGCCGGCCCGAGAAGCCCTGGATCATCAGCACGATCCACACGACGAAGAAGGCGATCGACACCAGGAGCAGCAGCAAGTCGATCAGGAACGCGCTGATGATGCTGTTGAGGACGCCGACGGCGAACCAGACCGCCCCGAACAGGATCGCCTGCATGGCGTGGAAGCGGACCTCGGGACGCTTGTCGGTGAGGAAGAAGATCAGTCCGGTGACGAAGGTCAGGACGTAGGAGAGGCCGGACGCCACGTTCTCGGCCAGCCCGCTGCCCTGCCGGGACTGGTACCCCGGTGGCGGTCCCGCGGGCGGGTAGCCCCCGGGCGGCTGCTGACCCCAGGCCTGCTCGGGCTGGCCCTGCCAGCCGGGCGGCCCCGGTGGGGGCGGCGGCGCGCCGGCGCCCTGCTGCCCCCATTCGCCGGGCGGGGGCTGCGGTGGTGGTGGCGGCGACCAGTCGCCCGGCTCGGCTGGGGGCGTCCCGGCCGGCGGGTAGCTCGGCTGGGGAGGGCTCACCGGTGCGCCCGGGTCCTCGGGCACGCGGCCTGGCTCGTCGGGCAGGTCCCGAGGCGGGGTTCCCTCGCTCATGCTTCCTCCTTGTCGTGCGGGCGGCTCGACCGGTCCCAACGCCGGACGAACGTCCTGCAATGTTTCATATCCAGTCGAATCGGTGGAGTTGGAACAGCCAGCTCGCGATCCCGAGCACCCCGACCACCAGCCAGACGTGGCGCTGGCGGGCCGGCTGCCACCTGGCCGCAGGAGGGGCCCGGCCAACCGCCCTTGCCGCCATGAGCACGGTCATGACCAGGGTCGCGCCGGCGAGCAGGAGCACGAACGGGTTGGCGGCGAGCGCGGCCTGCAGCTCGCCGGCTGCCAGCGAGGTGGCCGCGGTGGTCATCCCGCACATCGGGCACGGGATGCCGGTCACCAGGCGGAGCAGGCACGGCGCGGTCAGGCCGGTGGCACGGCTGGCAGCCGGGTAGACGAACGAGGCCCCCGCCGCGACCAGGCCGGTCAGCGCCAGGCGCTCGGGCGTCGAGGTCGGGCGCCAGGCCAGGAAGTGGGCTGCGGTTGGCCGGGGGAGTTGGGCAGCTCGTGCGGGCGTCTCAGTGTCCGACATGTCCGTCTTGCTCCAGGGCGACGCAGGCCACGCTCACCGCGTCGATTCTGTGCGGGTCGGCGCAGTGAACCATATGCGCATGGGCGCAGCAATCCTTCGTACTCTTTCGGAACGCATTCGTCTCGCTGTAGCCATTCGTCCTGCCCGGTCGCCTGGCCGCGAGCGGTACGCCCGCAGGCGCAGGGCCCCACGGCTCCGGCGGCCGGTCGCGGGTTGCCCGGAGAGGAGTCGGGTGGCAGCATCCGTGCCGGCCGGTGCGTGACCGGGACGTGCGACCACCAGATCGACCAGGCCGGGGGCGACATGGAAGACGTCAGACGGGTGGCCGTGCTGGTGTCCGGCCTCGGCTCCAACCTCCAGGCGCTCATGGACGCGGCCGCCGACCCGTCCTACGGCGCCGAGGTGGTGCTGGTCGCGAGCGACCGGCCGGATGCGTACGGCCTCGAGCGGGCCCGGGCGGCCGGCATCGAGACCGCGGTGATCCGACCCATCGGGTACCCCGACCGCGCCGCGTTCGACGAGGCCCTGACCGGCGTGGTCGCCGCGGCACGGCCCGATGTCGTCTGCCTCGCCGGGTTCATGCGGATCCTTGGTCCAGCCTTCGTCCGCGCCTTCCCCGCCCGAATCGTCAACACCCACCCGAGCCTGTTGCCTGCCTTCCGGGGTGCCCACGCCGTGCGCGACGCCTTGGCCTACGGCGTACGGGTGACCGGCTGCACCGTCCACCTTGTCGACGAGGAGGTCGACCACGGCCCGGTGCTCATGCAGGCGCCGGTCGCGGTCGAGGACGGCGACGACGAGGCCAGCCTGCATGACCGCATCAAGCGCGAGGAGCACCGGCTCCTGCCCGCCGCGGTCCGGCTCGTCGCGCTCGGCCGGATACGCCTGGACGGCAGACGTGCCCGGCTGCTGGCCGGCCCGGTCTCCGCCGCCGCCGCGGGCCCGGCCGGGACCTCTGCTGTGGCCCCCGCCGCCGGCCCGCGCCCCGGACAGGCGTCCGAGCGCGAGCCCATCGACGGAGGAACGCCGTGACCGACCGCCAGCCCATCCGCCGCGTCCTCGTCTCGGTGTTCGACAAGACCGGCCTGGACCGGCTCGCCGCTGCCCTGCGGGCGGCCGGCGTCGAGGTGGTGTCGACCGGCTCGACCGCCGCGGCCCTCGAAGGGCACGGCCTGACCGTCACCCGGGTCGAGGCGGTCACCGGCTTTCCGGAGCTGCTCGACGGCCGGGTCAAGACCCTGCACCCCAAGGTGCACGCCGGGCTCCTCGCCGACCGGCGCCGCCCCGAGCACGCCGCCGAGCTCCAGGCGGCCGGGATCGCCCCCTTCGACCTGGTGGTCTGCAACCTCTACCCCTTCGAGGAGACGGTGGCTGACCCCGAGGCCGGCGAGGAGGCCGGTGAGGACCTGGCCGTGGAGCGGATCGACGTCGGCGGCCCGGCCATGGTGCGGGCGGCGGCCAAGAACTTCGCCTCGGTGGCGGTCGTCTGCGACCCGGCCGACTACGGCCTGGTGGAGGCCGCGCTGGCTGCGGGTGGGACCACCATGGCCGAGCGCCGCGCGCTGGCCGCGCGGGCGTTCGCCCGCACCGCCGCCTACGACGGCGCCGTGGCGGCCTGGTTCACCCGCGACCAGGCCTTCCCGGCCACGCTGCCGCTGGCTGCCCGGCTCGTGCAGACCCTGCGCTACGGCGAGAACCCGCACCAGGCAGCCGCCCTCTATGCCCTGGACGGGCCGGGAGCGGTCCGGCCCGGCCAGGACGGCCCGAGCGGCGCAGACCTCCGACCGGGGCAGGAGCCACCCCCAGGTGGTGCGGGCGGCCTGAGCCTCCGGCCGGGGCCCGGGCCGACGGAAGGCCGGCGTGGCTGGGGCCTGGCCAGCGCCGTCCTGGTGGCCGGCAAGGAGCTGTCCTACAACAACCTGCTGGACGCCGACGCGGCGCTCGGCCTGGTCGCCGAGCACGCCGACCAGCCCTTCGCGGTCGTCGTCAAGCACACCAACCCGTGCGGCGCGGCACCAGGCGAGACCCTGGAGGCCGCCTACGCGGCCGCCCTCGACGGCGACCCGGTGAGTGCCTTCGGCGGCGCCGTGGGCCTGTCCCGGCCGCTCGACGAGGCGACCGCGCGGCGCCTGGCCGGGGTGTTCACCGAGCTGGTGCTCGCCCCGGGGTTCGACGCCGCGGCCAGGGCGGTGCTGGCCGGCAAGCCGTCGCTCCGGCTCCTCGAGGTGGACCTGGCCAACCTGGCCGGAGCCCGTGAGGCCCGGCCCGGCTGGTCCCTGGCCGTCCGGTCGGTGGCCGGCGGCCTGCTGGTGCAGGAGGTCGACCTCACCCCTGACGACCCGGCCACCTGGACGGTCGCGGCCGGCGCCCCGCCCTCGGCAGCCATCCTCGACGAGCTTGCCCTGGCCTGGGCCGTGGCCAGGCACGTGAAGTCCAACGCGATCGTGCTCGTCAACCAGGGCCGGGTGGTCGGCGTCGGCGCCGGCCAGATGAGCCGGGTCGACTCGGTCCGGATCGCGGTCGCCAAGGCCGGCGCCCGGGCCGCCGGCGCGGTGGCCGGCAGCGACGCGTTCTTCCCGTTCCCCGACGGTGTGGAGGAGCTGGCGGCCGCCGGGGCCCGGGCGGTGGCCCAGCCCGGCGGCAGCATCCGCGACGCCGAGGTGACCGCCGCCGCCGAGCGGGCCGGCCTCACCCTCCTGCTCACCGGCCGCCGCCACTTCCGCCACTGACCAGCTCCCCGGGGGCAGGCACGACCTGCTGCTACGAGGGCGGCGGATTCGTGCTGCGTGGATCACCGTTGCCTGAGCTTCAGTAGGTTTGAAGGCTCAGGTAGTCGTCGATTGCTCGACGACGGTGCCAGGCTTGTCCGGCTGGCTGCCGGTGCTGGCTTCCCGCTTCGTCCCCGTCTGCCCGGCAGGCCGGGGCTTAGTGGTCGCCTCCGGAAGTCCGTCGGGGGTGGTCACGCTGCCTCCGGGATGGTCGGTGCGGCGGTCTGCTGCTGGTGCTGGTGGTCACGCTGCCTCCGGGATGGTCGGTGCGGCGGTCTGCTGCTGGTGCTGGTCGATCCTGGCGAGCAGGTCGTCGAGGTCGGCTGGGGTGACCTTCCACTGGTAGGGCCGGGCGGTGGCGTTGTAGCGCAGCTCGAAGTCGGCGAGTCGCTGCTCGACTTGGCTGAGGCAAGTGAAATCGTTGGGTGAGACGACCTTGCGCTGCACCACCGAGAAGTAGGTCTCGGTTAACCGATACCTGGTTGAGCCAGGAGGCGTGCACGGGGGTGTGCACCATGACGGCGTTGGGGAAGCGCTTGGCGAGCCGGTCGATGGCGGTCTTGCCGCGGTGGGAGGAGCCGTTGTCGACGACCCAGAGCACGCGCTTGGCTGAGGCGTAGGGCTGTTGGGTCATGACGTGTTCGACGAGGGCCATGAACGGCTTGATGCCGGTGGAAGGGGCGCAGCGGCCGGACACGTGTGCCTGGTGGCCAAGAAGCCGCACCCGCCAACGAAGAGCGGCTGCGGCTCGCCCGCGAGCTGCAGACACCATCGCCTCGGCGATCGCGGTGATCGCCATCCAGGCCGGCGTGGCCGACCACGCGCTGGAGCGCTGCGAGGCTGAGCCGGGGCGCGCCCGGGAGGCGCTGCAGACGATCCGGGCCGCCAGCCTGCAGGCGCTGGACGAGCTGCAGGCCACCGTCACGACCCTGCGCGGGGGGGCGGGTGCGCGCGGCCCACGGCCCGGCGTGGCCGGCTGGGTGCGCTGACCGGCATGGCTGGCGCCGCCGGGGTGCGGGTGGAGCTGATGGTCGTGGGCGCGGCCCGGCCGCTGCCGCCCGCCGTCGACCTGGCCGCCCACCGGATCGTGCAGGAGGCGCTGACCAACGTGCTCCGCCACGCCGGGTCGGCCACGGCCACGGTCGGGCTGACCTACCGCGAGGGTGACCTCACCGTGCAGGTCGATGACGACGGGCACCGGGCGGCAACCAGGCGGCCGCTGGGAGTCTTTGGAGGCGGCAACGGCCTGCTCGGCATGGGGCAGCGGGTCGCCGCCCTCGGCGGGCGGCTGGAGGCCGGGCCACGCCCCGGCGGGGGCTTCCGCGTGGTCGCCACCATGCCCCTGAACGGTGCGGCGTGAGGCCAGCCGTACCGGCTGACGGTCGGCTCCTGGCCACCGACAGCGGGACGCCTCGTCTGCTGCTTGCTGGTGCCGTCGGCAGGTCGACGACGTGCGGCCGCGGGCGCCGCTGCCGCTTCGGCCTCCTCGCATCCCTATGTTCCGGCGTCCCGTTCGTCGGTGGTCTCGCGGCCCGCGAGGCTGGGTGGCTTGCGGGCGTCGTCGGTGAGGGCGGCCTCCAGCCCGCGACCGCGCGCTTGGCCTGCGAGCTGGCGTCGGCGGCGAGCTTGGGGCCTGGTCGACCGCCGAGCACCTGCGCCCGGACGTGCGCAACGAGCGCCCGTCGGACGCCCATGAGCGCGTTGGCGACCGCACGCCTCGACATCGTTTGCGGGCGCCCCGCCGCCTCGGCGATCAGCGCGGCCAGAGAGTCCGCGTCGCGGGCCACGATCTCCCGCTGGCGCCACTGGAGCGCACGGCCGGCGCCGGTCAGGCGGTGCCGCCCGTGCGAGGATCTCCGCGACCGCCTCGGTGGCGAGATGTCCAGAGCGGTCCAGCAGGTGCGGCGTGACAGGTGCAGGGGTGGAACCTCCCCGGATGGACCGCTCGGGGTCGACGGTGCCTGGTTTCCCCATGCGTTGGCAGTCACCCGTACTGCCACCCGGCAACTGTGACCGCTTCGTGGCGGCGCTGTCCCCGAGCGCAAAGCTCCTGGTAAGCAGGTATCTCAATCGGTTGCGCGGAACTGACCGGTGGACGCCCCTGCCCGTCGCCGTCACCTCAGCGAGTGCGATCGCGTGCAAAGGCGCTGGTCAACGGGCATTTGCCCATCGCCGTCCCAGGCGGGACCGGCAACGCATGGGCAAGCCCACAACCAGCAGAAACGTCCCGTCGGCTGGTCGTCGAGGGCGGGTTCGTGGTCGATGGCGGGTGCGGTCGGCGCCTTGGAGAGCGCGCTCGGGTGCTGGGGTTCGGGGACCTGCGCGGATACCTGCAGGCCCGCTGCGACACCGGCTCCAGCGTCCCCCGGATCGCCAGCGAGCTTGAGGTCAGCGACTGGGAAGTGCAGGCGGCGCTGTCGCGACTGGGGGTGCGGCTGGCGTCCCGCCCGCAGCGGCTGGCGCAGCAGCGGCGGCGCTACACCGAGGAGCGGATCGCGGTCCGCGTGGCCGCGTGGGCTTCGCCGATGTCGGGGTCTACCTGGCGGACCGGGTGGTGGAGCAGGGGTGGCTGCTGGCGGAGGTGACAGCGGAGCTGGCGGCGCATCGGCTGACGGTGCGGCGGCTGCTGGACCGCCATGGATCCGACGGGTGCGGCGCACCCCCGCCGAGCGGGCGGCGGCCGATAAGGGGCGCCGGGTGCAGGCGGTGGGATGGCAGACGCGGCTGGCGGCGCGGCTGGCGGAGCTCGGCTTCGCGGACCTGGCCGCCTACCTGCGGGCACGGCAGGTCGCGCAGGGGTGGTCGGTCAGGCGGATGCGGGCCGAGCTTGGGGTCGGCCGCAGATGGCTGGTGGGGGAGCTGGCCCGGCTGGGGCTGCGACCATGACCTGAAGGCTCGACCGCACGGGTGCTGGGCGAGCGTCCGGGCCGCAACGGTACTGCGAGAAGGTCTCGCTCTGGGTGTTCTTGCCTGGGTTCACAGGTTCGAAGCCTGGACAGGGACCCAACAACTGGGACTGGGGCGCGACCGGCGACCTCGACCCGAGCTGACCGTCGATGGCCGTAGCGAAGATCCGCACGTCCGCGGTAGGCGTTCAGTTCTTGATCCGCCGGGGTGCCTGACCGGCTGGTGAACGAGTCGTGAACGAGCACGGCGCTTCCATCGACCACGCTTGAGGGTCGTCACGTCCAGCACCGCCGGGATGCCGCCGGCCAGGTCCTATCGGCCTCGCCGGTCGGGCCTTGCCGGCTGGTCCCGTGGGTTCGTACGTCACCCCAGCCGCTTGACGGAGGCGACATCCTCAGGGTCTACCACCTGCGCCTTCGTGCCCAGATGCGCAGGGCTCCCCACCGCTCTTGGATGGCGCCCGTCGATGGTGGCCGGGCCCTGCAGGCCGTGCTCGAACGGGGGCACGGCCAGCGTCGGGGTGAGGAGCAGGTCGTAGGCGCGGAAGAACCGCCACGCCGCGTCGTAGACCGCCTTGCGCCGCACGACGGCGTTGGTGAGCTGCTCGGCGGTCCAGTCCAGGCGCAGGACATCGGCCAGATGCGGGGACATGCGCTCGCCCAGCTCGTCGGCGAGCCTACGCATGCCCGCAAGGTCGCTCTCGCAGACGATCAGCGGCAGCAGCGCCTCGTAGGGGTCCTCCCAGCCCGGGTCGGCCCGCTCGACGGTGCAGCCGAGATCGCGCTCGAAGACGGTGACGGCCTGGTCGGCGACCGTCCGCACCGCGGGGTCGACGGCGGCATACCCAAGGGCCGGGCTGTAGGCGACCCGGACGCCTCGCAGGTCGCCGTCGATGGCGCGCAGCCAGTCCAGGTCGTCGGAGCGGATGCTCAAACGGTCTCGGTCGTCGTACCCGGCCATCACCGACAGCACCAGGGCGGCGTCGGCGACGGTGCGGGTCAGCGGGCCGATGTGCTCGATCGACTCCCAGCTGGACACGCCGAGATAGCGGTGGTCCTTGGTGCCCGGGTAGAGCGGGACCCGGCCCATCGTCGGTTTGATGCCGTACACCCCGCAGAAGCTGGCGGGGATGCGGATGGAGCCGCCGCCGTCGCTGCCCAGCGAGAACGGCCCCACGCCGGTGGCGACCGCGGCACCGGACCCGGCAGAGGAGCCGCCGGAGGTGCGCTCCAGGTTCCACGGGTTGCGGGTCGGGGGGGCGAGCGGGGTCTGCCCCGTGCCGGAGTACCCGAACTCCGGCACCTGCGTCTTGCCGATCACGACCGCGCCGGCGGCCTTGATCCGCTCGACCACGACGTCGTCCTCGCCGGGCACGAAGTCGGCGTAGGCGTGCGAGCCGGACGCCGTGCGGATGCCCTTGGTGTAGATCAGGTCCTTCACCCCGGTCGGCACCCCGGCGAGCGGTCCGACCTCGCGGCCGGCGGCGATGCCGGCCTCGATCCGCTTGGCGTCCTCCCGGGCCTGGCCCGGCACGACCGTGGTGAACATGTGCAGCGTCGGGTCCAGCCGGTCGAGCCGGTCCAGGACCGCGTCGACCGCCTCCACAGGTGACAGCTCCTTGGCCGCGCGATGCGCCGCGCCACGGTGGTCGTGTCCATCCGGCAGATCTCGCTGCTCGCCACCATCGTCTCCGCCTCCTCGTGGTCCTGCCGGTGCCCCGACAGCCGAACGGCCCCACCACCAGTGAACACCGGTCCTGGCCGCAACAAAAGGTACGACGGGAACGTTCGGGTTCAACGGATTGTCACCATCGGGAGCACCACGAGGAGGCCCCCAGAGCCATGCTGCACGCAGGATTTGGATCTGTCGCGCCACCGGTTGGACGTGCATCTGATGAACAGGCGAATCGGTGCTGGTCATCGCCGCACCGCCAGATGCGGACGCGCTGCGCGCCCTGGCCGGTCGGGTGTGGGACTTGGGGCAGCCGGTGGTCGCGGCGATCGAGTCGATGAACGGCGCCCGCTTCGCTCACGACCAGCTCGAGCTGGCCGGCACCACTCGATCCCCGGTCAACTACCGGTCAAGGTAGTCAAGCGGGGAACTCCTGGTGGTGGCCGGGTCGGGCGGAAGCTCGTATCGACCGACGTGGCGTCCTCTTCGCTGCGGCGGCATGCCAGGTGGATCGGCGACGCAACCTAGGGGAGGAGTGCGGTGGCCAGTAGGACGACGCCGACCGAGCCGAGGAGCGTGGCGATGCCGAGCAGCCGGGCCAGCCGGTCCTGGCCGCGTCCGACCGCCACGCCATGCGCCCCGGAGGCAAGCAGCACCGCCGCGAACAGGACGACCTTCTCGCCCAGGGTCTGGCCGTAGCCGGGTCCGGCGAGGCTGCGCAGGGTCATGCCGCGGTGCGCGGCGAGGGCGATCCCGGTCAGAATCTGCAGCGGGAGGAACACCGCGACGGTGGAGACGCCGAAGCGGATGCCGACCTCCCGGGTCAGCGGGGCGCGGGTGGTAGTGCTCGCTGCCGGGCGGGACTGGGGGAGCGTTCGTTCCGGGTCGCCGGGATGGCGGCTGGCCAGTGGCTAGTGCCCGCCGCCGGTGGCCTTGACGTCGCCGGCCTGGAACAGGCCGAGGGCGCCCTTGGCGACGTTGGCGAACTTGTGGGTCACGATCGGG
>WNGB01004334.1_pt1 | contig 21713 bp, 20 predicted proteins | sample 5400681 | NCBI WGS metagenome assembly WNGB01 (sample SAMN13153367, study PRJNA577476) | soil metagenome | isolation source: 115 cm soil or saprolite under grassland replicate 2 | place: USA:California | collected 2016-06-15
TGGTGGAGGCGCCGGGAGTTGCACCCGGGTCCGAAAGAACATCCCCGCAGGAATCTACGATGCGTATCCGCCTCTGAATTGTCGTGCCCGGCGTGAAGAAGCGGAAAAACCGCCGGGCACCAACCCCGGAAAATCTCGCCGTCACCGTCCGAGGCAGCCGGTGACAACCAGCCTACTAAAATGACATCTGGTCCTCACCCGTAGGCTGATGAGGGCAGACGCTCACAGGTTCTTAGGCTGCGAGAGCGAGCTGCGTATCCGCAGTTAGGTTGGTTTCCATCTTTTGTCGAGGTTGATGGTCCTCGGCACGCATCCTGCGAAACCGTACTCCCGTCGAATCTGGTTCGCCCCCTTTGTGACTCCTTCTATTGTACGACGTCCTGCAAGCTGAGCGGCTTATCGATTGTCGCCTCGCCTCGCGCCTCCCACCTCGAAGCGGTACAATCGACAAACCTTGAAGGTTCGCGCGCTGCTCGCGGCGTCGATCGCCGCGGTGTGTCTGACCATCGGCGTTCCCGCCCAGCAGCCATCCTCCGCCCTCCCCTATACCGTCGTCTCCAAAGACGCGCGGCGACCGCTTCCCGTGCGCGTCGTGGGCGGGCAGGAGATGTTCGCGCTCGACGATCTCGCCCGCATGTTCGGACTGACGGTCCGCGACGACACAGCAGCCGGTGCGATCACGGTCACCTCTGGCGCGCAGACGATTGTGCTGTCGCCGCAGCAGCCGCTTGCGTCGATCTCCGGACGGATGATCTCACTGCCGGCCGCACCGGTGCGCGAAGGACGCTCGTGGTTCGTGCCGGTGGACTTCGTCAGCCGCGCGCTGGCGCCGATTGCGGCGTCGCGCATCGAACTACGCAAGCCATCGCGGCTCGTGCTCTCGGGCGACATCCGGATGCCGCGCGTCGCGGCCCGCGTTGAACCGCTCGGCTCCCTCACGCGCGTGACGCTGGACGTGGCACCGTCGACGCCGCACACCGTCTCCCAGGACGGCCAGCGGATCATCGTCCGATTCGACGCGGACGCGCTCGATGCCGCGGATCTCCGGACGGCGACGACAACGGACACGTTTCAGAGCATCCGGGCAGGTGATGCGCCGCAGATCGTGACGATCGATGTCGGACCGCGGTTCGCATCGTTCCGAGCCGCGGATCAAGCTGCGGCCGCAGGCGGCACCCGGATCGTGATCGACCTCGTATCGATGACGGAGACTCCGACTCCGCCGGGCACGCCGGCGACGCCGCCCGCGCAACCGGCGAACCCGGAAACACCGCCGCTGCTCGATCTACCTCCTGCCGGCGGCCTGCGCGCGATCGTCATTGACGCCGGACACGGCGGCGATGACGTCGGGGCAAAAGGGGCGCAGGGAACGCTCGAGAAAAACGTGACGCTGTCCGTGGCGCGACGCCTGAAGGCGGCGCTCGAAGCGCGCCTCGGCGTCCGCGTGCTGCTGACACGCGATGGCGACCAGGCCGTCGCGTCCGATCAACGCGCCGCGCTGGCGAACAACAACAAAGCGGACCTGTTCATCAGTCTGCACGCCAACGCGTCTGTCCGTCCGGTCGTCTCAGGAGCGGAAGTGTTCTACCTGGCGCTCGACGGTTACGGCGAGCAGGGACAGCGCGCCGCGCAGGCGTCCCCCGAAACGCTCCCCGTTGTCGGCGGCGGCAGCCGGGAAATCGAGATCACGCCGTGGGAAACGGCGCAGGCGCGGCACCTCGAACAGTCAGCGGCGTTCGCGCGATCGGTTGAAGCCGCGCTGCGCGAGCACGTGACGATGAGCCCGCGGTCGATTCAACAGGCACCGTTCAGGGTGCTCGTCGGCGCGAACATGCCGGCGGTGCTCGTGGAGATGGGCTTCCTCACGAACGGCGCGCAGGAGCAGCAGCTGGTGAGCGATCAGTACCAGAACGCCGTCGCGCAGGCGCTGGTCGATGCGATCGTGCGCTTTCGCGCCGTGGCGGGGACACGATGAACCGGCGCCAGGCGGCAATCGCGGCGATCGTGATCTTCGGCATCGTGGCCGCGTGGATTCTTTTCATCGGCCTGCCGCGGTGGTACTCGGCCCGCCGCGAGCGGGTCGTCGCGGAGGCGGCCGCGCCCGCCGGCGGGGCGCAGCCCGCGGTTCGCAAGATTACCGCGACGCTCTTCTACGTTTCGGACGACGGCATGGCCTTGGTGCCCGTGCAGCGCGAAGTCGCGTTCGGCGCGACCACGCCCGAGCAGGCGCGCGCCATCGTCGAAGCGCAGCTCACCGCCGCGGTGCCGCAGGTCTCGGCGATTCCCGCCGGCGTCACGCTGCGTGGTGTCTTCATTACCGAGCGCGGCGACGCGTTCGTGGATCTGTCCGGTGACATCACGGCGAAGCATCCCGGGGGCTCGCTGGACGAGATCTTCACGGTCTACACGCTGGTCAACGCCCTCACGGTCAACCTGCCCGCGATCCAGCGCGTGCAGATCCTCGTGGACGGCAAGGAAGTCGACACACTCGCGGGTCACGTGGACCTGCGGCATCCGCTCGCCAAGAGCCTCGAATGGGTCATTCATGACACGCACTGACGGACGCGCTCCCGCGGAACTTCGCCCGACGACCATCACTCCCGGTTTCCTGGCCCACGCCGAAGGGTCCGTGCTGATCGACGTCGGTCGCACGCGCGTGATCTGCACCGCCAGCGTGGAGGACCGCGTGCCGCCATTCCTGCGCAACACGGGCAAGGGATGGGTGACGGCGGAATACGGAATGCTGCCGCGCGCGACCAACACGCGCACGCAGCGTGAATCGAGCGCCGGGAAAGTCGGCGGCCGCACGCAGGAGATCCAGCGCCTGATCGGCCGCTCGCTGCGCTCGATCACGAAGCTGAACGATCTCGGCGAGCGGACGATCTGGATCGACTGCGACGTCATCCAGGCGGACGGCGGCACGCGCACGGCGTCGATCACCGGCGGCTTCGTCGCGCTCGTCCTGGCGCTGCAGCGGATGCGCGAGATGGCGCTGCTCAAAGAGCTACCGATCATCGATTACGTCGCCGCCACCAGCGTCGGCATCGTCGGCGGCGCGGCGCTGCTCGACCTCGCCTACGAAGAGGACTCGAAGGCGGAAGTGGACATGAACTTCGTGAAGACCGGCGACGGCCGCTTCATCGAGCTCCAGGGCACGGCGGAGGGACTCCCATTCGATCGCCGCGCCCTCGACGCGCTCATGGGGCTCGCAGATGAAGGCATAAAGCAGCTGATCGAAAACCAGCGCTCGATCGTCGGGGCATATTTGAACAAGTGAAACGGCCCGACGGGTTGACCACGAAGTCACGAAGACACGAAGACACGAAGATCTATTGTTGTTCCTGGTGTCTTTGTGTCTTTGTGCCTTGGAGGAAGGCCGTCGGCGCGTGAGACTGTTGCTGGCAACGACCAACGCCGGCAAGTTACGGGAGATCCGCGGCATACTCGCGCACGCGCCAGTCGAACTCGTCTCGTTGACGGATTTTCCGGGGATCGCGGAGCCCGAAGAAACAGGCTCCACATTCGCCGAGAACGCACGGCTCAAAGCGCTCTATTACAACGAGAAGACGGGACTGCCGGCTGTTGCGGACGACTCGGGGCTGGAGATCGATGCGCTGGGCGGCGCGCCAGGCGTGCACTCGGCGCGGTGGCAGGGGGATGACTACCCAACAAAATTCGCGGTCATCCGTCGCGAGCTGTCCGAACGCGGGCTGCGGACGAGTCCCGCGAGGTTCATCGCGCAGATTGCGCTCGCCGACCAGGGACGGGTGGTCTTCGAAGCGACCGGGATAGTCGAGGGAGAGATTGCCGCCGAACCGCGCGGCACGCACGGGTTTGGCTACGACCCCATCTTTTATTATCCGCCGTTTTCCTGCACGCTGGCGGAGGTGGACGGACCCCGAAAGGCGGCCGTGAGCCACCGTGGAATGGCGTTCCGTCAGCTCGCCGATTGGCTTCCCAACCTTTCCTGAGGGCGGCTGCGTCTAACCCGGCATGAAGCACCTCCTTCTTGCCATGTGCCTGGCCGCCGCCGTTGCCGACGGCGAGCCCACGCAGAACAGCCCCGCCCGTGCCTCCCAGGACCGCGTCACGGTGCGCGGTACGTGGCGCGCGGATTACGACAACTACTGGACGCGCAATAACAGTGAACGCTGGATTTCGCTGCAGCTCCAGTACGAGGACAGCAACAGCGGGCTGGGAATCCCGGAACGCGAGGTGCCCGCGCTGGCCGATCGACGGTCAGACGGGCCGATCCAGTTCACATTGCGCCGCGACGCCGGGCGCTTCGATTTCACGGGGGAAGTGACCAACGGCCGCGGGCGCGGTGAGTTCACGTTTTCGCCGAACGCGGACTTCATCAGCGGCATGCAGCGGCTTGGCTACGCGCGCCTGTCAGACACGGACGTCTGGCGCTTCGCGATGCACGACGTGAGCCGCGATTACGTGACCGACTTCAAGAATGCCGGCTACCAGCTCGACGCGAGCGAGTTGATCAAATCACGGATCCACGGCGCGACGCCCGCCTTCGCGCAGCAGATGAAGCAGGAAGGCGCAGGCAAACTCGACATCGACGAGCTCGTGAAGATGCGCATTCACGGCGTGACGCCGGAATTCATCCAGGCGATGCGCGACCTCGGGTACCGCGACCTCCCGATCGACAAACTCGTGCAGCTGCGCATCCACGGTGTGACGCCGGAGTACATCAAGGACATGTCCGCGCAGGGCTTCAAGAATCAGAGTCTCGATGACCTGGTGAAGTTCCGCATCCATGGCGTGAACGCGGAGTTCATCAAGTCGTTTGCTGATCTGGGTTACAAAGGGCTCGACGCCGACGATCTCGTGAAGATGCGCATCCACGGCGTAACGCCGCCGTTCGTGCGCGAACTCTCGGATCTCGGTTACAAGAACCTGCCGATCGAGGATCTCGTGAAGATGCGGATCCATGGCGTCACGCCAGAGTACATCCGCAAGATGCGCGACGCCGGTTATCCGAACATCAAGGTCGATCGCCTCGTCCAGTTCCGCATCCACGGAGTGGACGAGGACCTGATCCGCCGCGCAAAGGCGCACGGGTTCAACGATCTATCGCCGGACGATCTGGTGGATTTGGCGATTCACGGCAGGCGCTGGCTCAAGGGCTAGCGTCCCGTCCCACTGGGACGGGACACTAGGTCGAGCAGCCGCGAATCAGCAGAATCAGCAGGATCGTCCCCGCCACTGAAATGGCGATCGATCCTGCGCAGCCGAGTCGATTCGAGAAAAAGACGAACACTTCGCCTTCAGTTTATCGCGCGATCTCGATCCGCACGCCGAGATCCCTCGCGGCGCCGGCAGTTACCAGATTTCCAGATTTCCAGATTTCCAAATCAGAAGCCTGGCCGAAGATTGAAAGCCCACAGCCATCCGCGCCGCGGACGATCGAGGGGACGGACGTAATCGATCTCCGCGATCGCGAATCCGAGGAGGTTGACGCGGGCGAGCGCGCCGACGCTGCGCACGAGATTGCCGTCGCTGCCGGTGAGCTTCAGGCGGCCGCTGCGGTCCCAGGCGGCGCCCGCATCCGTGAACACACCGAGCTCCACGGGGAGCGGACCGTAGAAGCTGTTGCCGCCGAACGCGCCCCACAGCGGGAACCGCAGTTCGGCGTTCGCGAGCACCATCCGCGACCCGAACAGCTTGTCGAACACCGGACACGAGCCGTCCGTGGTGACGCCGCACTCCTCCGCGCGGAAGGATCCGTAATCGTAGCCGCGCACGAGTTCCGCATAACCGAGGAATACCGGCGTCAGCAGCGCGCTTTCCGCGTCGCGGCCATAACGCCCGTAATACATGCCGCGCAGCGCGAACGTGAAGGGGCGCACGGGCATCACATAGGTGCGGTAATCGGCGAGCGCCGAGCCGTAGCGCAGGTCGCCGGTGGTCTGGTCGACCTGCAGCCGGTATCGCGACCCGCGTATCGGGCTGGTCGCGCCGAAGATCGACGTGTCGTAGACGAGCGCCGAAGACGCGAGGGCGAGATTCAGCGTGGGGAAGTGGCTCAGCACCTGACGATCCTCGGTGAGCTGCTGGCCGCTGTTGATGTCGAACAACCGCGTCGTGAGATCCTGTTTGCCGCTGATCTGACGTAGTCCGCCGGTGAACTCGAGGCGCTGTGCGCGGGTGAACGGATATGCCGCAATCCCCGCGAAGCCGCGATCGGTCTGAATCACGCGGATTTCGTCTTCCTCGACGAAAGTCTGGCCGTTCTCAATCACGATACCCTGACCGAATCCACGCTGCACATACGGTGTCGAGTCGACCGCCAGGCCATAGTTCCACCGATGCGCGCGGTTCAGATAGACGACGGATCCGCCGGCCTCGTCGAACCGGTTCGTGAGCTGCACGGTTCCCGCGACGGTGTGGTTGCCAAGGATGTCGCTGAACGCGGCCGAAATGCCGCCGCCGACGTAGCTGCCGAAGCTGTCCACGCCAACGCCGACGGTCGGCTGCCCGATGAAGTCAAGCGACAGGCGCGGCTTATAGCCGGTGGTCTCGTATCCGCTCTGCGCCGCCTGCGTCGGAAGACCGGCGGCTTCGTTGCGGAGGTACGAGGCGACCGTCCCTTCGGCTGTCGTACGCGGCGGGAGAATCCCCGCATCACGCGCCAGGGTCCCGGGCGCGCGGCCGGACATCTGTGCGTCGTTGTCCAACGTGTAGATGTTGTACCCGTCGTCTTCGTACACGCTGAACGCGATTCGCGATGCGCCGACCGACAGCGCCGGACTCATCGCGGTGATTCCGGAAATCCCCGTGAGCAGGTTCGTCACCTGCGCGGGCGCGCCTCCATCGACGTCGATGCGGTAGATATTCGAGATCCCCTGCCGATCCGAAACGAAAAACAGGCTGCGCCCATTCGGCGCCCAGTGCGGGTTGATGTTCTTGCCGTCTTCAAACCCGCCGAGCGGCCGCACGTTCCCGCTCGCGACGTCGAGCAACGCGAGCTTCGTCTGGCCGGCATCCAGGTTGGCGAGGTTGGTACTGAATCGATCCGTGCTGAAGGCGATCGTGTGTCCGTCCGGCGACCACGCGGGCTGGATCTCGGAGAACGCGTCGTTCGTCAGCCGCTTCAGCGTATTCCGCTGCAGGTCGTAAACGAACAAGTCGTTGAAGCCTCCGGCGAGCGCCGAGAAGGCGATGCTGTTGCCATCGGGCGACCATGTCGGATTCAGGATCTCGTCGAGCTCCTTCAACGCGATCTCGCGCTCCTTGTGGCCGTTCTCCACATCGATAATCGTCAGCAGCGGGCTGCCGCCGCTCACGCCCGGGAATGCGAATCGCCTGCCGTCCCGCGACCACGCGCCCGCCGACTCGATGAACTCGATGCTGTCCAGGTGCGGATTCGTGGCCGTGTCGGTGATCTTGCGAAGCACCTTGCCGGTCGTCGCGTCCGCGACGTAGAGATCGATCGAAAACAGATCGCGCGAGGAGAAGAAGACGATCTTCGATCCATCGGGACTCAACTCGGGGCTGACGTTGAGGCCGCCCTTCTTCGAGGGATCGACGATCAAGGCGCGCGCGAAGGCAGACGGCATCTTCGTCGCTTCCGCCACAGGCCGGTACGCGGCAAGGGTCGCCTCCTGCCACTGCTGCGACAACTCCTTCGACGAGACGCCGAGCACGCGTTGGAACGCTCCCTTGTAGCCGTCGCGGCCGACACTCGCGCGCAACAGGCTGCCGACGGCCCGGTCGCCGTACTTTCCGCCGATGTACGCCCAGAGCGCCTCGCCGTACCGATACGGGAAGTAGCGCGGATTGTCGAGATGATCGATGTCGGGAAATTTCTCACGCCGGATCGCTTCGCGCATCCACATGGTCGTGTGCGGATCGTCAGGTCCGATGGAGAGGTATTCCGCCATCCCCTCGATGAACCACAGCGGCAGCGACAGCGCACCGGCGTTGCCGGCGGCGGCCGAGCTCGCGCTGGTGCTGGTGATGTCGTACTGGAACGCATGGACGAGCTCGTGACCGAGCACGTGATCGGTCGCTTCAATCGGGCCCGCGAACGGCAGCACGATACGTCGCTTGTAGGCTTCCGTGACGCCCCCGGTCCCTTCCCCCATCTCCCCTTCGACCACGTTCGTCTGTCGGAACTGCGATCCGCTCGCGTAAAGCACCAGCGGCTGCCGCCCGCGCAGCTCGTGAGACAGCACGGTCGACAGCCGCACGTACCACCGTTCCGCCATTCGGGACGCCATCCGCGCGGCCTGCTCCTCTTCGGGGTAGTAATAGATATCGAAATGGTCGGTCTTGAGGACCTGGAACTTGAAGTTGCGATATTGGACCTTGTTTTGTCCGAAGTATCCGATTTGCGCGTCAGCTGGCTGCGCCGCCATCAGCGCGATGCAGGCCGTGGTCAGAAGCGTGGCGATCCGTTTCATGGCTCCTCCAGAGACCACACCCGGCTGCAACGGATGTACCTTTGCAGGACGTGGAACAAACCGGAGCTCAGCTACGTCACTCAGAGACAGCCAGCCTGCCTGCCCGCCCTCCCGGAGGATCCGTGCGTCGTCTTCTCTTTAGCGCCGTTGCCGCCCTGCTCGTGCTGTGCCCGCATGTTTCCACTCAGGCGCCGGCCGCAAAGGCGACCGACCTCGACGCTTTCATGGCCCGCGCGCTTCAGCGCCGCGACGTGGATCGAAAGACCATTACCGATTACGTCCTCGACGAGGTCGAGGAGTTCGAGGTGCTCGGCCCGGGCCGCGTACCGTTCGCGCGCATGCGCCGCGAGTACACGTGGTACGTCCGCGACGGCATCCACGTCCGCAGTCCACTGAAGTTCGACGGCGTCCCTATTCCCGAAGCCGATCGCCGCGCCTACGAGGAGCGGTGGATCCACAGCGAGCAGAACCGCCGCAAGTACCGGACGGAGCGCGACGAGAAGCGCGCCGCCGAGGGCAAGCCGCCGGCGGTCAGCGTCCCGTCGATCAACGAGCCGCGCTTCGTCTCGGAGTCCTACTTCATGGACTTCAAGTTCGAGCCGGGCAACTACTACCTTGCCGGCAAAGACACGATCGACGGCCACGAGCTGCTGAAGATCGACTACCTGCCGACGAAACTCTTCGACGAGGACAAGAAAGAAGAAGAGAAGAAAGAAGCAGAGAAGAAAGAAGAAGGAAGAAAGAAGAACGAAGAAGGAAGAAAGAAGAACGAAGAAGGAAGAAAGAAGAACGAAGAAGGACGGAAGAAGCAGAGCGAGAAGGAGCGGAAGTTCGAAGAGGACCTCGATCGCAAGATGGACAAGACCTCTCAGGTCACGCTGTGGGTCGATCCGGTGTCGCATCAGATCGTCAAGTACACGTTCGACAACGTGTGGATGGATTTCCTGCCGGCCGCCTGGCTGGTACGCATCGACGACCTGCGCGCGAATATGCAGATGGGACAGCCGTTTCCGGGCGTATGGCTGCCCAGGAACATCTCGATCCATGCAGGGCTGACCTTCGCGCTCGGATCGATGGAGGCGCAATACAAGCGGGTGTTTTCGAACTACCGGAAAGCCGACGTCTCGTCGAAGATCACCGTTCCGAAGCGGGAGGCGCGGTAATGCTTGCCGCGCTTGCGCTCACCTTCACGCTGCAGGCAGTTGAGACCATCAGCGAAGTCCGCGTTCACGGCAACGCCACTCTGAGCGATGCGGCCGTCATCCAGCTCGCGGGCGTGACCATCGGATCGCCGCTCGATGCCAGCGGCATCGCCGCCATCGAAAAGCGTCTGCGCGACAGCGGACGCTTCGACAATGTCCAGGTGCGGAAGCGATACCGCACGCTCGCGATGGATCAGGTGTCGCTGCTGCTGGTCGTACACGAACGTCCAGGGATCAGCCCCACAGGCGCGCCGCCGAGCATCGCGCGACGCATCCGCAGCCGGCTCATGTTCTTTCCAATCCTCCACTATGACGACGGATATGGGTGGACGTACGGCGCGCGCACCAGCATCGTCGATGTCGTCGGAAAGGGGACGCGGCTGTCGGCGCCGCTATCGTGGGGCGCGACTCGGCGCGCCGCGATTGAAGCGGACAGGACGTTCAAGTCGGGACCGCTCACACGACTTTCAGGTTCGTTTGGCGTCGCCCAGCGTGAGAATCCGCACTTCTCCATCAACGATCGCCGCGTCACGCTCGACGCGCGCGCGGAGCGCCGGCTGTTCGACGCGGTGACGCTCGGCGCGGGCCTCGGCCGAACGCGCATTCATTTCGCACCGCTCGAGGAGCGCTTCTGGACCCCGAACGCCGACGTGACGCTGGATACGCGGCGCGATCCGTCGTATCCCTCGGACGCGATCCTCGCAACGGCGGCATGGAGCCGCTTGAATCCGCTCGGCGCCGCCAGCTTCCTATCGTCCATCGATCGATATCGACTGGACGCGCGCGGCTACAAGCGCCTCTTCCACCAGAACGTCCTCGCCGTGCGCGCCGAGTACGACACAGCGTCGGCGCCGCTGCCCCCATACGAGCAGTGGCTCCTCGGCGGCACGTCGCTGCGCGGCACGCCCGCGGGAGAATTCGTCGGCGACAAGCGGCTGATCTGGTCCGCCGAAGTGCGCGTGCCGTTTTCATCGCCGCTCAGCACGGGCCGCACCGGATTCAACGTCTTCGTCGACGGAGGCTCGACGGCGAAGTACGGCGAGCGGCTCGCGGATCAGCCGCGCTATCGCGGTGTCGGCGCCGGTTTGTGGCTGACGGCGGCGATCATCAATCTGAATTTCGACGTCGCGCATTCGCTCGATGGCAAGGGAACGCGCGTTCATTTCGGTACCGGCTTTACTTTCTGAGATAAGCTTCGTCGCGCATGGCGACGATTGCAGCAGACGGGGACCGCGCGAATCAACGTAACGCGGTCCTCGCCGGGTTCCTCGGCTGGACGCTCGACGCGTTCGATTTCTTCATCCTCACGCTGGTCATCGAGGACCTCGCGCACGCGTTCTTCCCGGGCTCGCCGCTCGAGGAAGTCCGTCCGCGGATCGCGCTCGCGATCACGCTGACGCTGGCGATGCGCCCGATCGGAGCCGTCGTGTTTGGCCTGATGGCAGACCGGTTCGGCCGCCGGCTGCCGCTGATGTTCAACGTCCTGTTCTACGCGATCATTTCGGTGCTGTGCGGACTTGCGCAGACCTACTGGCAGTTCATCGGGCTGCGCATGCTGTTCGGCATCGGCATGGGCGGCGAGTGGGGCGTCGGCGCGTCGCTGGCGCTCGAATCGGCGTCGCCGCGAATCCGCGGGCTGCTCTCCGGGTTGCTGCAGGAAGGCTACGCCATCGGCAACCTGCTCGCGGCGCTGGCGTTCAGGACGGTATATCCGTGGGCCAGCGTTCATTACCCGGGGAACGCGTGGCGCATCATGTTCTTCCTTGGCGGCCTTCCCGCGCTCCTCTCGCTGTTCATCCGGATGCGCGTGAAGGAATCCGCCGCCTGGCACGAGCACCGTACCGACTGGGCGACCTACCGCGGCATTCTGAAGCAGAACACGCGGCGATTCTTCTATCTCGTGCTGCTGATGACGATGATGAACTTCATGTCGCACGGAACGCAGGACATGTATCCGACGCTGCTGCGGACCTTCGGCTACAACAAGGCGCGCATCGCCGACATCACGATGCTGTCGATGGTCGGGGCCGTGCTCGGCGGGCTCGTCTTCGGCATCTACTCCGATCGCGCGGGACGCCGCCGCGCGATGATCATTGCCGCGAGCTGCGGCCTCGTCGTCCTTCCGATGTGGCTCGCCGGGTTCAGCCCGCTGACCATGATCGTGGGGGTCTTCATGATGCAGTTTTTCGTGCAGGGGGCGTGGGGGATCATCCCGGCCCACATCAACGAGCTCGCGCCAGCCGCCGCGCGCGGATTCTTCCCGGGTTTCGCCTATCAGCTCGGCGTCATGTGCGCGTCTTCGATTCCCTACGTCGAGTCCGCGCTTGGCGAGGTCTTCACTTACAAACAGGCGATGGGCGGATTGATGGTGGCCGTGTTCCTCGGCGTGGTCACCGTAGTGTGGCGCGGACCGGAAGCCAAAGGCATCAGCTTCCGCAAGGCGCCGGCAGTTAGCGGCTAATCGAATCGCACTTCGTACGCACGACCCGAACGCAAGGTGACCTTCACGGTGTCGCCCGCCTGACCGCTGATTCGCTGGCCCTTGGGAGGCCGGACGACGACGTCGCCGGTTATGTCCGGATGCAATAGTGCACGGACAGCTTTGCCGTTTTTCCATTCGATATCGACGCCGACGGCGCCGCGCGCGCGCAGGCCCGTGACGGAACCGTCAGGCCATGCTGAGGGAAGCGCTGGAAGGATTGCGATCTCCCCTGCGTGGCTTTGCAGGAGCATTTCCGCGATTCCGGCCGTTCCACCGAAGTTGCCGTCAATCTGGAACGGCGGATGGGTGTCGAGCAGGTTCGGCAGCGTGGACTTCGCGAGCAGCGCCGCGACATTGTCGTAGGCGAGTTGCGATTCCTCGAGACGCGCCCAGAAGTTGATGATCCACGCGCGGCTCCAGCCGGTGTGGCCGCCGCCGTTGGCGAGACGCCGCTCGAGCGTCGCTTTTGCCGCGCGCGCGAGATCGGGCGTTCCGCGCGGTGTGATCTGGTTGCCAGGACTCAAGGCAAACAGCTGCGACATGTGCCGGTGCCCCGGATCCTGTTCGTCGTAGTCCTCGAGCCACTCCTGAATCTGTCCGTGCTTGCCGATTTTCAACGGCGCGAGTTTGGCCCGCGCTGCGATCAGCCGCTCCCTGAACGTCGCGTCCACGCCGAGGATCTCGCTGGCGACAATCAGTCGAGTGAAGAGCGCATGCACGATCTCCGTGTCCATGTACGGTCCCATGCAGACGCGCGCGGACGTTCCGTCGGCCAGCACGTACCGATTCTCCGGCGAGAGCGACGGACCGGTGACCAGGCGTCCCTGTGCGTCCGTGATCATGTAGTCCAGCAGAAACTCGGCCGCCTCCTTCATTGTCGGATATGCGCGGTTACTCAGAAAGGCGCGGTCGCGCGTGAAGTCGTAGTGATCCCACAGGTGGAGGCTCAGCCACGCGCCTCCCATCGGCCACATGCCGGAGCCGGCCTGGTCGATCGGCACCGCGTCTCCCCACAGGTCGGTGTTGTGATGGATCACGAATCCACCGGCGCCGTACAACGTGCGCGCGACCTGCCGGCCGTTTTCCTTCGCGCGGTCGATCAGATCGAAGAGCGGCTCGTGGAGTTCCGACAGAGCCGTCACCTCGACCGGCCAGTAGTTCATCTCGGTATTGATGTTGATCGTGTACTTGCTCTCCCAGGGGGGAGAGAGCGACTCGTTCCAGATGCCCTGCAGGTTCGCGGGCATCGATCCCGGACGGCTGCTCGCAATGAGTAAATAGCGGCCGAACTGGAAATACAGCGCCATCAGCTGCGGATCTGCGGTGCCTGCGGCAACCGCCTTCAGGCGCTCGTTCGTCGGCGACATGGGAGCTGCGGCTCCACCGAACGCGAGCGACGTCCGCCGGAACAGCGCCTGGTAATCGGCGACGTGCGCGGCGCGGAGCTTCGCATACGGTTTCGCGGCCGCCGCCGCGAGCGACGTCTGGGCGGCATCGGCCGGGTGCGCGGCGCGAATGCTGGTCGACGCCGTCAGCAGCAATGTCACGGCATTGGCATCCTGCACGACTAGGCGATCCTCGTCGATGCCCGCGCGTCCTCCCTCCGGGATCGCCTGCAGCATGGCGGCGAATCTCACACCGGTCGGCCGTTCGTCGGCGTATCGCATCGACGCAGGATCGACGATGGCCTGCCCTTCCATCAGCAGGCGGTCTTTTCCCGCGGCACGCGTCGTCGCATCCCGCACGCGGCTCAACGCCGCGCTGAATGTAATGGGTGAAGGCCCGCTTTTCGTGAGACGAACGACGATCGCCTGGTCCGCTGCTGACGCAAAGATTTCGCGCGTAAACGTGGTCGTTCCAACGGTGTACTTCACTCGCGCGATAGCGTCCGAGAGATCGAGCTGCCGCTCGTAGGACGTTCGCGCGTCCGTGCCGGCGAACTGGATCGTGAGATCGCCGAGCGGTTGATACGGAGGCATGCGCCTCGGGGTGGCGATGATTGCCTTGTCCGCCAGCGCTTCGGCTTCCGCTGCCTTGCCTTCCGCGAGCAGGCGACGGACTTCCTTGACCGCCGCGGGACCGGCGGGATTCATCCGGTCGCGCTTTTCGCCGGCCCAGACCGTGTCTTCGTTGAGCTGGAGATGCTCTTCCGCGACACCGCCGAAGACCATTGCACCGAGGCGGCCGTTGCCGATCGGAAGCGCCTCGTTCCAGTTCGCGGCGGGCTGTGTGTACCAGAGCCGCAAGTCCTGGGTGGGCGTAGGTTGCTCGATCGCAGCGCGCAGCGACAGTGACAGCGCGAGGACTGCGGCAACGGCGATGAAGAGGCGGCGATTCATCGCCGCATTCTATAGATCAACTCCCGGCGATGCCCACCAGGTGTCCCAGCGTGCGAACGATGATCATGTTGCCCGACAGCGCCGGCGTGGCCATGCAGATTTCCCCCATGGGGTTCGTTGCCAGCAGCTCGAACTGCCGTCCGGCCTTGACGACGAACACATCGCCATCCTCGCTCGCCAGGTAGATGCGGCCGGCCGCGGCCACTGGCGACGCGCTGAACCCCGCGGCGTTCGGACTGACGCGGGACCGATAGATGCGCTCGCCCGTCTTCGCGTCGTACGCGCTGAGAATCCCGTTGTCGGTGCAGATGTAGACGAGGCCGTCGTAGACGAGCGGCGTCGAGGTGTAGGGGATCCGTTTGGTATGCTGAAACACGCTGCAGCGAGCCTGCTCATGCCAGCGAGAGTCCGCTGCGAGCCCGCCGGTGTCAACGGATGTGGGATGAATTCCTGTGGGATAATCATAGGCAGTCGGGGCGTAGCGCAGCCTGGTAGCGCATCTGGTTTGGGACCAGAGGGTCGGGGGTTCGAATCCCTCCGCCCCGACCACATTTCACCACGCCGCTTGCAAGGGGATTGCAACGGGGGCGAAGGATGGCCCAAACGGTACGGCCCGGCACCCAGCCGGGCCGTTTCCACGTACGCGATGGACGGAGCGCCAGATGAAGGAAATCAACCCCCTGAAGGCCAGCTACCACGAGCTGGTCGACTTCGTGATGAATATGCTCGAAACGGCAAACCGTGAGCCGGGCCGAGAAGATGCGGCGATCCGCACGACCTACTACGCTGCAATCACCTTTCTCGCCGTGGCCAACCGGTTGGAAGAGACAGCGCTCCAACTCCAAGCCGCCATAACAGACGCGGAAGGACGGCTCCGGGATACGTTGCAGCAGGCAACACGCATGTTCCTTGATGCAGCGGACCGCTCCCAGAGATCCGCGGACACCCAGGCAGAGAGCGCGAGACGCTATGCGCAGCATCTGACTGTGGCCACGTGGGTGCTGGCCGGCGCAACGCTCGTGCTCGGAATCGCCACGTGCGTGCTCGTTTACTACACACGGTTGATGGCAATGAAGGCGTAAAAGCCCCTGTGAACGCCAGCGCCAAGCGCGCGGCCGCCGGCCGCGCGCGATGATCGCGGAACGCATTGCTTCGAACGCTCGCCGATCCGGCGCCCGGATTTGACCCCCGCTGATCGAGAAGCGCGACAACGTGCGTGCGATGAGTTGGCGACGCGGCTTGCCGATCTAGAGGCGGCCTACCCTGGGGATACTTCTCACCAGACGCGCCAGAGGATCAGGGCCAAGAGAACGGTGATGGCCGCGAGCCAAAACCGAACCTGTTGGAGACCGAGCATGAGGTCATATCGGCTCGCGTCCTCTGCATCCCCGTCGAGGGTCTCGTCGCGCACGGGCTCGTTCACCATGTCAAGGCGGACGATAGCACACGCGTCGTCGGCCGACAGCACACGCCGAGGATGCAGCACGCCGGTCCGCCCGTCGCTCGATTCGGTAAGGGAACGCCTGAAAGTTGTCGCGTCTGTCAATCTGGATCTGTCGCAAGAGCACGCCACACGACGCACGTCGATCATTCACTCTGGCTGCTCCGGCCGTATTCGCGGTTCGTCCAGGTGCAGGGTCAGCGTCGGTTCGGCGCCCTCTTGTTTGACGGCGATCACCATCGCGTCTTTTCCATCGAGCATGCCGGTTCCCCACGTCACTGGGACATCTCCGAGAGCGCCGTGTTGCATCTGAAATTGCGCTCGCGGTGATACGCGGCACGTCCCGTGTATTTCTAGTTTGTCGAGCGTTCGCAACGTCGGGGGCTCGATCTTCTGAATGCACGCGCGGCCGCCGGTCGCAAGACTTGGCACGTCGATTTCTACGGCAAAGAATTTATGCGATTCCGTCCCTTCGCGCATGAACTTTTCGGCGAGTCGCCGATCCTTGAGGAGAGATATCACCAACTGCAGAGCGTTCCCGACGAGCGTGCCCTGCTCGTCGAAGCAGTCATTGTCCGGATTGAGCGCCACGCGTTCAGCGGCGAGCGTCTCCGTCGCAGGCACGATTCCTACGACCTTCGTTGCCGTCAAGCCGTAAGTCATCGCTGACAGCGTGGGCGGCCCGATCGTGTTCTGGACATCCTGTTCTGTGATGTTTTTGTAGACGAGTAAGTCGACCCCTGCAAGTTCGGCATCCTTGCGCGCCGTCTTCGAAAAGCCGGACCGTGACGCGAGCACCAGCTTGTTCGTAGGCAGGTGTTCGTGTTTTCCCCTCATTTCACGCACCCACTCCACACTGGCTGGGCGGCTGCGGTCGCGGACCTCAACGCAGAGAATGATCGAATGCCCGGTGGATTCGTCCTCGATGCATACGTCGACCTCACACTTCTCGCCAGTCAGCCGATCCGTTAGGAACTTCGATTCCGTGACCTTCGCGCTCGTCGAACGCAAGCGTTTTCTTCACTAAGAAGATGAGTCGCTGAAAGTCGTTACTCCGGGCAGGCATCGACTGCTGAGGGTAACACGTCGAATTCACCTTGCGACGGGGGTGCGTTGGCCCTGAGGAAGCCGACGGGCCACTTCACCTATCACGAAGAGTTCCCGAGTAGTGGACGGCCCAGACTTCAGGTCCAGCTGCTGTGGCCGATGTGCCAACGCCGGCAGCGCTGGCACTTGTAGGACATCCACAGGCGCCTGTCGGCGTCCGCCAGCGTGAGAAGGCGCGCCCGCGCGGTCGCGTTCTTCTTCGACGGGAAGCGCACCTTCCCTACGCACTGCCGGCGCCGCACCTCGTCGAAGGGCTGCTCGCGCTCGAACGCGCGGCGCGCGGCGGCGAGCATCTCAGCCCGCGACCGCCGCGCCGAGCAGCGCGACGGCGGCCTTGAGATGCGCGTCGAGCGCCGACCGCGCGCGGTCGCGGTGATCGCGGACCTCACCGATCCGTTGATCGAGATCGCCGAGCCGCTCGTGGCACCCGCCCGGCGCTTTGAGCAACGTGCCCTCCTCGAGCCGCTGCAGCGCACGTCGAAGATCCCACTGCCGCTGCCATTCGGCATCCCTCGCGCGCGCGTCCGGGACCGTACGCCAGTCGGTGAAGTCGGCGATCGCCGTCTCCAGCTCGGCGAACTTCGCGACCACATCGGCGCGGCGCGCTTCGAGATCGGCGAGGTGCTGCTCCTCGCGCGCGATATCACTTGGCAAGTTCATCAACGCGCTGATCACCTGCTGGTGCGTGTTGTATTGGCCCCAGTAATCCGCGCGCTCGTTTTCCGATCGCGCGTCGCGGCCGTCGCCGAGCGCGGATTGGCTCGCCTTCACCCTCGCGATGATCTCGCTGATGTTCATGGTGGCGGTCACTTCTGTGCCTCCCTCATCTTGCGCAGCGGCTCGGCGTAAATGTCGGGCGCGGCGTAGGCTTTCAGTTCCTCGGCAGTCGTCAGGCGCGGTGGGTTCGCCTCGATGTGCTCGGCGAGCCGAGCGCTCTCGGCGTCGAGTTCGCGCTGGCGATCGCGCTTCCATCGCGTCTCGAAGCTCTCATCGTTCGTGGCCGTCGCGGCCCGCAATTCCGCGAGGCCCTGCGCATACGGATTGGGAGCTGCATCATAGCGGTCATCGAGCGCACGGAAGGCGGCGTCGATGTTGGCTTGCGTGGCGGCAAGGCCTCGGTCGCTCAGATAGTCGGCGACCGCAAGTGCCCGTTCGATTGAATCAGTCATGGTTTTTCCTTCCTGCTTGAATGAGTTGTTCGAGCGTCGGCGGCGTCCAGTCCGGCGGCATGCCGAACGAGCCGCGACGGATGCGTTTGATGACGTTGCCGCTGGCGTCGATGACCACGCGGCGCAGCTCGACGCGGCCGTCGAGGTGCCGCTCAAGCGCGGCAAGATCGGCGAGGAGTTCGCCGCGCGTCATCTGATCCATGGATCACCCGTGCGCTGACGCCGCAGCGACTCGAACATCTCTTTCGTGGCATCGTCGTCGCGCTTCTTGACGACGATCGGATCATTGCGGTGCAGCACCTCCCACGTGTCGAGGCGCGTCTCGCGGATCTCGGCGCAGCGCGCGAGCGGCTGGTGGCAGTACATGCAGGGGGGCTCCGGTGCCGGGGCGGATGTGGGCAGCGACGCCTCGCCCGCAGGGTCGGCGGATGCCTTCACGGAAGGGCCAGCGTCGCTCACATCGTCGCGCAGCAGGCCGCCGTCGACGTCCGTCGGCCGGCACGGCGCCTGTTCGAGTTCTCGCGCGTTAATCAGGAATCGCAGATGCGTGGTCATCCGCGCGATCAACTGGTCGTCGGTCAACCCGTCGAGATCCGCCGGGGCGGGCGCGGACGATCGCGGGACGTCGAGGATGGCGACGATCGTCTGGACGGCGGCCAGCAGGCGCTGGTGGTCGGGGCTTCCGGGGCGTGTGGCTTTCAACTCGGCGAGCGACAGCCCGAGGTTCTCGCACAAGTGATGCGCGAGCGTGGTCGCGGGGGCGTAGTCGGCCTTCGCTTTCGAGATCAGCGCGTCGACGTCGTGCTTCTTCAAGCGCTTGCGCGCGTCTTTGTGCCCCGGCACGTACTGGCCGCAGCTCCAGCAATTGGTCGCGTCGACAGGCAGCGGGATGTTGCACTTCGGGCAGACGCGGACCGGTTTCGTGTCGGTCTGCAGGAGCGGCCCGTCGTCGGGCGACAGCCAGGGCGTACGGCTCGGCGCCGGAGCCGGCAACGGGGCGCCCGGCTGGCCGACGTTGGCTTCGGGGGCGCCGGCTGGGGCTTCGGCCGCCTCGGGCTCGGCGGCGCCCAGCGCCGGGGCATTGGGCGCGCCAGCCGGGCAGAGCGGCGGCGGTTGCAAATCTCGTTGCAACCCAGGCTCGGACTCTTCAAATTCGCTAGGCATTTACGCTACGACCTCCTGCTTCCAACGCAAGTGCGCGGGTCGGCGTTCGCCGTCCGATCGGGCGACTTTGCGGGTGCCCGCCTCGGCCGCGAGCGGCGGGGCACAGAGGGACTCAACCCCGCACAGAGGAGACCAGACTCTCGGCGCCTGAGCCCCTCTGCGCCTCTCAGGGGAAACCCTAGAGATTTCCTAGAGAGACTCAGAGGGACTCTGAAAACATAGCCGTAAGGAAACTGAGTCCCTCTGTGCCGGCGGCTGCGTCCCTCTAGCCTTTCGCCACCCGTTTCGCCCATCACACATCCTCCTTCGCGACCTGCCACCCGACGACGACCGCCGGGAATCCATCCTTCTTGCTCACGAGCCGCAGGTTCTCTTTCGCGCGCTTCACCGCAGCCTTCGTGATTCCCTCTGCGCTCGCCGTCTTGAAAATCTGATCGGGCGTCAGCGCGATGATTCCATTCACCATCAACCCCCCGAGAAATTCCTCGGCCTCCTGCACCGCGACGTCGCGTCGCGGCTTGTTGCGCTCGGCGAGCTGCTGCCAGATCTCCTCCGCCGTCCGGTCGTCAACCGGATGCTCCTCCCACACGACGCGCCCCTCGTGCCCGCAATCCGCGTCGTGGCACGCGCAGGGCACGCCGAGATCCGCATCCCACGACAGAATGCGAAACCGCAGCGTCGGAGGGCGCCGCGCCAGGTAGTTCGCCTTCGACGTGAAGAGCAGCCGGACCGGCTGGTCGCTCTCGTCCTCGGGATCGGTGTAGACGTGAAACACCCCGCGGCTCGCGTTGCGGAACGCCGCCGATCCGGAGATGGAATCCGCGACGCCTCCTTCCAAGCTCTTCCTGGGATGGATAACCCCGAGGCCGTAGAGACCGGCCGCCTGGCACACGGCGCGGAACGGCGACAGCGCGCTGCGCACGTCGGCTTCGTTGTTCGTGCTCCGGCGCGACTTCGTCCCCTCGCGGTCGCCGAAGTGCTCGACCATGGTCTCGAGGAAAATCGCCTCGGCGTCGACCTGTTTGGCGCGGCGCACGACCGATCCGGCGTCGTCATCGAGCATCATCGGCGAGGGCATTAGCAGGCCGCCGCGGCTGACCTCGGGGCCTTCGATGAAGAACACGCGATCGAGATCGGCCCCGGCCGCGCGCAGCCGTGATTTGACGCGGCCCTCCGAGTCCTCGGTTACGCACATCAGGACGGTCACCGGATCGCGCCGATGCTTCTCGCCGGGAAAAGGATCGCCGGTGGTGAAGCGCGCGAACGTCTCCACGCAGAACATGCCCTTCCCGGCTTCGCCCGGCCCGGCCAGCAGCGTGATGGACCCGCGCACCAGCCGGCCGCCGAAGGTCTTCACCAACTTTTCGTCGGGCACGTCGGAGGCGCGGCGGATGATGACGTCGGCGGCGGCCGTGCCCGCCTTGTCCACGAGCGTGAAGAACGCCTCGGCCCCATGCAGCCCGATGAAGTCGTCGGGGCCGTTGACGCCCGGCTCCGCGGGGATGTCGAGGACGCGGACCGTGGCGCCGCGTTTCGAGAGTTCCTTCACCAAGGCGAGGCGCGCGTTCTTCACCTTCGAGTTGGTGGCTGCGTTCGCGTCGAAGGCGATGATGACGGTCCGGCCGGCCCACGCGATCAGGGCGAGGTCGGGCAGCGGCCCCTTCTCATCGACACGCGCGCCGCTGGCGTCCTCCGTCTTGCCGATCGTGCCGTGCCAGCCCCAGCAGCCACCCGTGCCGACGGGGAGCACCCGCCGATCGACGTCTGCGGCGGCGCACATGATCGCGAGCACCGACTTCTCGGCTTCGGCGACCAGGACGTCGACCGCGACGTCCGCCAGCAGCGGCGCGCACGCGGGCGGGAAATACAGATGCTTCGTGTTGCCCCACGCAGACAGGTATTTGTCTTTCGCCTTACCGTTCTCCATCTCGGGATGGTCGCGGCGCAGCCGATACGTCGTTGCGTGGCCGTTGTTCGGATGGATGTAGGGATACAGGATGCCGGAGAGGTCGCCGGGGTGCTTCGACGTCAGCCGCTCGCGGGCATCGATGTCATCGACGCGGAACACCTGCGCCCGCGCCAGCATGTCAGGCGTGATGCCGAGGGCGTCGTGTGCGGCGATGTCGGAGCGAGTGAGGTTCATGCGCCCAACCGTTCGCGCGTGGCGCGGAAGTGCGCGCAGCCGTCGTCGTGCAGGAACGCCGTTCCTCGCCAGCCGCCCTCCACGCGCAGGTAGTCCTGGCGCTCGGTGCAGGCGGGGCACCAGACCGTCATCGCGTTGGGGTGCTCGGCGACGCACAGACCGACCTGACGGAATCGGCCGGGCAGGTCCGCGGTCACGTGCAGCAGGACGGGGCGCGTCACGCCGCCTCCCTGCGATGCATGCGGTCGA
>WNGB01005998.1_pt1 | contig 21713 bp, 23 predicted proteins | sample 5400681 | NCBI WGS metagenome assembly WNGB01 (sample SAMN13153367, study PRJNA577476) | soil metagenome | isolation source: 115 cm soil or saprolite under grassland replicate 2 | place: USA:California | collected 2016-06-15
GTATTTCCCAGGCACTTGATCCCATCCCTTCCTGTGAAGACCCTACATAGGGCCCCCTGTCCGGAAGGCTCGGGGCAGGCCATACGGCGTGGTCGAAGCGGTCCAGGACCTGACTGATCCGTTGTGCGTAGGGGCCGAAGACGGCCATGAACTGGGCGGCAGGTAGCTGCTGCCACTGCCGGGAAAAATATGCCTTCAGCCTCAGCAGGTTGGCAGCGTGCCGAGGGGCGAACACCGCCAGCGGGCACAGCAGGCACACCCAGGGCCGGGCCGGGCACGGTTTGCCTTTGGGCCCGTGCAGCCCGGACAGTTGATCGCCACATGCGGCGGTGAACACATCGCGCGTGCCGTCCAGAAGTTCGGCGATCGCGTCGTCGTCCAACCCCATCCCGGCGATCAGCTGTGGGTAGTCGCGGGCGAGTTCAGCGGCATCGGCGTCGGTGAGGACGGCGGGCGGGTGGGTTCGCCGCAGCAGATCGTGCTGGGCGTCCTCGACGATGGCTTCCACGGCCTGCTGCTGGGCCGGCGTCGTCACGGTCAGATAATGGCCGCCCTCGACCTGCGGGCTGTGGTTCGGGTCGATCGTTGCCCGTCCCCGTCCGGCCCAGGTGTTCTTGTCCCGCATCGACAAGTGGGTCGTGCGGATCCGGGATCGGTGGATCTTCAACGGGCGGCCGTCGTCCCCGGTTACCTGGAGCCGGATCACCCACCGCTGGATGACCACCCGGTCGATCCCTCCGGTGGTCAGCATGGTGCCTCCGGGCCAGCTCAGCCCCAAGATCAGCGAACTATGAGCAAGCGGTCGCATGGCTGCGGGATGCGAACAATGCCGGGAGTGACCAGTTCGAGGACGACCACTTCGAGCCAGCGGACCCGGCTAAACAGGCAGCGTGGACAGCGGCGGCTCAGGTGTTCGCGCTGTTGGCTATCGCCGACATGATTAACGAACTCCGCGCGGATCTCACCGCTGGCCTCTGCCAGGTGCAGAGTCAGCTTGAGTCGGTGACCTTTGCGATTGACAGACTCCACCAGGGCTGAGGTCAGCCGCCGAGCGCACGCCGCATAGTGGCTTTGAGCGCCAGCAATGACGCGGTTATTCCTCCTCGTCTCCGCTGAGCACGTGGCGCGCAATGCGGGACCACCAGTCGCGGGCCGCGTCGTCGTCTTCGGCGGTGTTCCGCAGGATGTACGCGGTCATCGAAGTGACCATGGCGAGCTGCGGGACTACCTCCGGGAGAGGCGGATCGCCCATGACGGCCCAGAACTCCTCGTCAGTGAACGCCTTGTCATCGTCACGGATGGCGTGATCGAGTGCCAGTGTGATCAGAGCGACGGCTTTGCGCTCAATCTCGCCGTAAGGGTACGGCGGCACATTCTCCCGTGCGGCGCCGGTCCCGCCGCACAGCGGGCATTTCATAACGTCCTCCTCGCCGTAGACAGGGCTCGCCCGCTGAAGCGCCGAGCCGCTGGACAAATGAACGACACAGAGATTGAACAGCAGATCGCGGATGAAGCAATGGACCGGGAACTTGCCCGGCGCGATATCGCCTGATAGATCACTGATGGACGCTGCAGCGGCCATGCGATACTCCCGCACCAACGCCAGCCTCTACGAGCTGCATGCCTGCCTGGACGACGACGGCCACCTCAACGCCGCCCGGCAGCTCATCGCCGGCGCAGGCGCCGATGCCCAGCACCAGGCCGAGGCGGGATGACCGATGACATGCAAGCTCACGCCCGCCGAACAGGAAGCCTTCGACCGGCTGCACACCATTCTCGGCCGCCCACCAAGCCCCGACGAGATCCGCGCCTTCGTTGCCGACGCCCAAGCCCAGCGCGAGCCAGGCTGACACAGTCATCCGGGCCACGCAACCAAATCGACGCGAGCAGAAGGCAGGCTGAACTTAAACCCTCGTCTACGGAAACCATTCAGTTCAACGTAATGCAAAATAACCGACAGGAAAGGGAGCACCGGATCTCATCTATACCTGCCCTTGGCTAGACCAATCGATACAGCTTGAAGAGGACTGATCGTCATGAAATGTGGCGGGCTTCATTGCCCAGGTTGCGGACACCACGGCGGTAACAGTGGAATCGGGGCCGCTGCCCTGATCGCACTTATCCTCCTGGCCGTTACTGCGGCGAACCGGCGCGCGATCGGCCACGCCGCCGGCGCTGCCCTGCATGTCCTGGAAGTCGCCGCCGCTATCGCGGCAGGACTGGCCGCGGTGATAGCGGTCACGGCAGCAGTAGTTGCCATCCGCCGCAGGGCGCCAAGACGGGCCACAGCGAACACGGTGAGCGCACGGCCTGGGCGCGCAGAAATTCCAGTGGCCGTGCGGGTTCTAGCACCGGCGACACGAGCCCCCGCTGCGCTTCCCGCGCCGGCAACTTTCGAGCCGTCTGAGCTTGCGGTACCTCCCACGGCACGCAAGGCGACCACGGTCGGAGGTCACCGCCACGGCACCGGAACGGCAGCAACGTGACAGGCCACGTGCGAGCCCGGCCAGAACTGTCAGGACTCCACAGCCGCATCGACCGGGCCACGCAGCAGGCCGAGCCCGAAGCTGAGGCCGGGCCTGACAACCCATGACGAAGGAGCACGCTCACGTGACCAACCCTTAGACCGCTAAGAAGCGCATGCGCGTGCGCACGACCCGCCGGGAAGCGTTCCGGCTCGCCCGCGACTCCGGTGCCACCATCGTCACCCGGCCGATGTTCCGTCGTGATAAGGAGCCGACCGTCCGCGATGCCGAGCCGCTCGCCGCCGCCCGTGCCGCCCGCGACCTCGAACTAGCCGCCCACGGAACCGCACGCGATTACATCCGCCAGGCCCGCGAGGCTGGCCATGGCTGGGAGCAGATCGGTGAGGCTCTCGGCCTGGTCCCCGGCGGCGGCGCTGACCAGGAGGGCGCTACGGGCGCCGATGCCGCTTACACCTACGCCGTCGGCCGGCAAGCGCGAATCCGAGCCGCCGTGGGAGCCGAGGTCCTTCGGCTGGACCTGCCGGTCCTGCGACAAGCACATCAGCGACCGCGGCCTCATCCAAGGCCCTGCCGATGACGAACTCGGCCACGCCGAAGACTGCCCCCGGCTCGCCGCCTCCATCGCCGAGTGGAACGCCAGCGCCGCGGAGTGGGCCGCCGAATGGGAGGCCGGCAAATGACTACGCACCAGCCCGCGCTCACCCTGCCCGACGACGGCATCATCGACCTGATCGCCGTCGAAATCGCCGCCAGGGGCACGCGCCCGGTCGCGCTCACCCGGGCCGAAGGGCGGCTCGCCGCCGCGGCCATCCTCGCCCGGGGTGGCACGCCGAACCTGATCTCTAAGCGGCTGCACGTCAGCGGCACTACCGCCCTCACGCTCGCGGCCCGATGCCGACAGGCAAAGGCGGTGGCGTCATGGCTGCAGCTCATACGCCGCTATAAGCGCGAAGGAGGGCCACGCGGCGATCGCCCGACCGGTCACTGTTGGTTCAGCCACGGCGACGTTGGCTGCCAAACTCGCCACGCTGCCGACGACGAGCAGCGCCCACGGCAGGACGCCGCCACGACTGCCCGACCGCGAGTCCGCCAGCAGCGTCGTTGACGCTGCGACGATCATGCCGTCCACCGATAGCGGGGTCAGCGCGGCGACCCAGCCTGGTTGCCCGTGCGACGCGACGAGCACGTGCATGTGGAGGTACGAGACGGTGCCCGCGATTAGCGCCAGCAGTGCCACGCAGGCGGTCGTCGTCCACCTGATCCACCGGTCTGCCTGCCCGTTCACCGGACACCGCCGAGAACGAGTTCACCCGTCAGGGCAGGTATGTACGTGGGGGTCGACTCGCTCTCGGACACGCAATTTGTACATGGGCGCCTGTTTCCGGGCACGGCGAGACGTCACCCGGGCCTGGGCTTCCGCCAGTGCTGGGCGATCTGTGCAGGGCCGAGGGAATCAGCTCGTCAAGGACCCGCGGGTAAGCAGGGGCGCGGTCGGTTGTGCCCTCGGCTGGGATCGTGCCCGCGCGCATCGCCCGGGCGAAGAAGCGCTGGGCGGCTGCCAGGTCCCGCCTGGCTGATAGCAGCACGTCGATGACCTGGCCGTACTGATCGACCGCCCGGTACAGATAGGTCCACTGACCAGCGACCTTCACGTAGGTCTCGTCGGCGAACCAGCGGTTACCAGGACAGTGGCGGCACGGCCGGGCAGCCTCAATGAACTCCGGCGTGAACCGCTGCACCCACCGGTAGATGGTGACGTGATCGACGCTGATCCCGCGCACGGCCAGCAGCTCCTCGACGTCCCGGTAGGACAATCCGTACCGCAGGTACCAGCGGACCGCGACCGAGATCACCTCACGCGGGAACCGGTAGCCAGCGAACACTGAGGTCGTGCCAGGCGCAGCCACCAGATCAGTCTCCAGCCATCCGCGATCGACCGCAACAGTGCCGTCACGGGTACCTCCAAAAGCAATGCCCCTGCCCGCGCCAGCACGCCCACCCGGGCCCAGTCCCGCTTGCGCAGCTCCCCGATCTACCCGGCACCCGCTGCCGCAGACCCAGTCCTTGCCCTGCCCCCTCCCTCCGCAACGAAACAGCCCCGCAACCGCCTCATCCACAACGTGACCGGCGCCCGCGCCGGCCCGCGACAGCCCAGCAGGCAACCCCGGGCATGCCCAACCTCCAAGGCCAGCGGTGACCATGTCGGCATTCTGCTAGCCCGGCCTTTCCGGAGCGACCGCGGCCAGAGCGCGGCGACGTTTCTGGTGCCCGTCGGGGGATCAGGTGGCGGTTCCCGCTGGCCCGGCCGCACGGCCGCGTTTGAAGCCTGTCAGCTGGGAAGAAGGACCAGCACGCCCGGCGAGACCTGCTGGGAAGAAGCCGACTGATGCAGGCAACCACCGTCACCGGCCCCGGCCACACGGCGACGCACCGGCCGGTGGAAGAACGGACAGCAGAGGGCAAGACCAGGATCAGTTGCGCCGCCGCGGGCTGCGCGGCCTGGGATCCGTGGCCATGCCAGTCGCGGCGCGAAGCACAATTCTTGTACAAGCGGCACATCTCCCAGCCCTTGACCCACCGCCTGCGACCGCAGGGCGGCATAATGGAACTTTGGGGTCTCCATTTAATCGGAGTTCTTCCCCGTTCCGGCCAGCGGTTCCTCATCCCTGGTCGGCATAATCCCGAGGTCGGCATAATGCACCCAGTCCCGCTGCTCTTTCGTATCGGGGAACACCTCGCGCAGCGCGGCCCAGAACCCCAGCGCGCCATCCCCGAGCTAGACGTCGCGTGCAGTCCTGAGGGTTATTCAGCCGATCTTGTAGAAGTGCAGGGCAATGACGGTTGAGATAGTGGTGGTGAATGTCGCGAGCGGCCGACGGTAATCGGTGTGCATAATGCGCCAGGTCTTGAAGTTAGCGATGACCTGCTCGATGACGTAGCGAATTTTATTGACCTGCCTGTTGAATTCTCTTTCCCAGTCGAGGAGATCGCGGTGCGCTGGCTTCTTGACAGGAGTGATCATGCCATTCCCGACATATCCTTTGTCACCCGCCCAGTTGCCAGGATCAAACGCTAGGAGGACCTCGGATTCACCCAGGCAATAGGAGTCATGCCGACTTCCGTCTACCGGGTCGGCAATCCACGCGAGGCTTCCGGTAAGCGCGCAGGCGACCTGCACGTTCATTCCGGTGGTCTTATGCTTGCCGGAGTACAGTTCCGGATGCGAGGCCCATGACCAGCACGGAAGCAGCGTGCCGTCCACGATGTACTGCGTCTTCTCATCGAGCTCGTCAGCCGTCGGAACGTACTCGGCAAGTACCTTGCCCAGTAATGGCGTCATTCCCGTGACTGCGCGGCTGACCGTAGGCTGGGAGACCCCGAAAGATTCCGCGATTTCTGCTTGGACGCGATTGCGGCGCATATACGTTAGGGCTACGACCACTGATTTGAACAATCCGAGGATCGGCGGCCAGTAGCTTATCCCGGGCTCCAGCTCGGCCGAGTGTATTATCGCGCACAGCTCGACGATCTCATCCCTGCTGAATCCCGTGGTATGATACATTCTCGGCGGTTCGTTTCTCTTGGCTTGAGTGTGGTAACCCAATCCTTTCGAGAAACGGGCCGTCTTTCACGTAGGCGCGCCGCAGTTCAGGAATTTTCTATTCAATTAGCCCGATCTGTGAATAAGCCTCCCTGTGTCAAGCCAAAATTAAGGCCCTAAGAGAACGCGCCATGCGGACGACAGAATTGGTATAGACCGCCACCGCCACGAAGTCTGCAGAGAGAAATTCCGGAACGCCGTTGGCTCCTCAAGCCCGCGCCGTGCGCTTATCAGCAGGTCAGCCTGGACGCGCCACTAGCCGGATGTTAAAGTCGAACTTCCAGGGAGGGTTCGCTGGGCTGGCTAGGCGAGCGACAGCTGTAGGGCGTTTCAGGGCATGGTAGCTCCATGGGTCAGTCCACGGAGGCGCTGCATGCTCAAATCATCAGTCCGCAATTCGGGCGCACATACCGTACGAATGCTTTGGCGGTCTCTCGATCTCCCGCAACAGCGGGGGGCCGCTCTCTGCTCCGCGAACCTCATGGAGCGCTCACGGTGTAACTCGGTCCGCGGACAGGAGGTGTCCAACTACTTCACACCGCGTGACGGAACTGGCCGGTCCGGACAGTACAGTCCGGGCTGACATGCCTGGAGTACCGCCGCCCTCGGTCAGTTCTCGAGCGACTCGGGTCATCGGCGAAACGCCGGTAGCGTGCTCGCCGAGTTGCCGCGATATCCGGGGGGGTGCTGACTTGCGGCTGATGGGGCGCGGCGAAGAGCTACCGCTGATAGGACGCGCCGAGGAGCTGGCTTCGTTGCGGGCGGCCATTACGGACCAGGGCGGGGCTGTCGTGGCCGGGGCCGCCGGTGTGGGTAAGACGCGTCTTGCCCGCGAGGTCTCATCAACATTGCCCGGCTGGCATGTGGCCAGGGCAACGGCCACCCCGGCCGCCCGCGACCTGCCGCTGGGTGGCGTTGCGGGACTGGGCCTCGCCGATGAGGGAAGGCCGTTCCAGGGTAGGACGGCCCTGCTGTCACGGTTGACGGCAATTCTGGTGGAGCGAGCCGGCGGCCGGCCGATGTTGATTGTGGTTGACGATGCCCACCTGCTGGACGAGGTGTCGGCAGCGCTCATACATCATCTGGCGACCTCGGGTGCGGCCGCGGTGCTGTTGACGATGTGCACCGGCGAGCAGCCGCCGTCGGCTCTGGTGTCTTTGTACAAGGATGGCGCCGTCCCGCGGCTCGAACTGGAGCCGCTTGGCCAGCCGGAGTTTGGCGCGCTCGCGTCTGCCGCGCTGGGCGGGGACATCGAGCCAGAAACGCTGCACCGGCTGTGGTGCGAGACCGCCGGGAATGTTCTGTTTCTACGGGAACTCGTGGCCGACGCTGTGGAAGCCGACACACTCACTCGGCTCGGCGGGCTGTGGCGATGGGCACCGGATGGGAGGGTTGGACCTCGGCTCGCCGAACTGGTCGCCGACCGTATGGGCCGGCTGGATGGTGATCGGCGGCTGTTGGCCGAGCTGCTCGCGGTCGGCGAGCCGCTCGGTGCTGACCTCGTGGAGGTTCTGGTCCCTGGGATCGACCTCGCCGACGAGGAACGGCGCGGAACGATCGTCGTCGAGGAGTCGGGCCGGCGGGCAGAGGTGCGCCTTGCCCATCCGCTGTTCGGCGAGGTGCTGCGCGCCCGGATGCCAGTGTTGCAGCGCCGACGCCTGCAGCGCCTGCTGGCTGATGCGCTAGAGGCGGCCGGCGGCCAGCGCCGGGGCGATGTCTTGAGGCTGGCTACCTGGCGGGTTGAGTCAGGGAGCGCCGTGGATGCCGGATTGCTGACGCGCGCCGCGCGCGGCGCGCGTCAGGTATTCGACGCCGAGCTGGCCGCGCGGCTGGCTCGCGCGTCTTTGGACGTCGCTCCGTCGTTCGAGGCCGGGTGGCTGCGCGGTGCGTCGCTCAGTGAGTTGGGGCGGTTCGACGAGGCGGCTGGAGTCCTCGATTGCCTCGTCGGCACGGAGCCCGACTGCACCGCGAGGCAACTGCTCGCACGCGAGCGAGCCTGGGCGATGTTCCACGGGACCGGTGGATTGGCGGGCGCGCGGCGTGTCCTGGAGGAGGCGGAAGCATCCGTCGACAATCCGGTGCGGCGGCTGTTCGCACGTGCCGACCTCGCCCGTCTGCTCGTTTACGCCGGGTTGTTCGCTGAGGCACTTGCGATCGGTGACCCTCTTATTGCTCCAGGAATGGATGTGCGGGTGCGGCTGCGGTCCCTTTCCCCCGTGGGGGCGTGCATGGTGTTCGCGGGCCGGGCGGATTGGGTGCTCGCGTTGTGCGACGAGCTTGAGCCAGCGGCGTTTCGGCTGCGCGAAGAACTGCCTCAAGCGACCGGATGGGTGTGGGCTACCCGGAGCAACGCGATGGTCTTGGCAGGTCGGCTCCACGAGGCGACGGCTCTTCTCACCCGGCCGCTCGAACCCGGTGCTGCGCCGATCGTGGGCGGTGGCGACCTGGCCTATGCACGCACCAAGCTGGGGCGGGTGCTGTTGCTGCAGGGCCGGCCCGGCAATGCCCTGCGACAGCTCATCGCAGCCGCCGCCGCGCTACGCGCCAACGATGGCTTCGGATGCCTGGTCTGGTGCCTGTCGCTGGTGGCTGAGGCGTATGCGCTACTTGGCCAGCCCGCGGAGGCGGCCTGCTGGGCAGAGGAGTCGATGGTGCGGCGCTATGGCGAGTTCGCCGTTTTCGATGGCGACGCAACCCGAGCCCGGGCCTGGGTCGCGGCCGCGTCCGGCGAGCGGTCAAGGGCAGCTAGCCAGCTCATCACCGCGGCCGATGAACAGGAGAGCCGTGGCCAGCCCGCCTATGCGCTCTTCGCCTTCCACGATGCCCTCCGCCTCGGCGCCAGGCACGTGGCCCGCCGCCTCGAGACGCTTGCCGCTGGCCTGGACGGGCCCTGGCCGGCCGCGGCGGCAACATATGCGCGCGGGGTGCGCACCGGCGATGCGGCGTCCCTGGAGGCTGCGGCCGATGCCTTCGCCGCTATCGGGGGGGTCTCGCCAGCGGCTGAGGCTGCCGGTGAGGCATCCGTGCGCTGGGCGGCGTCGGGTTGTGTGACTCGCGCGGTCGCAGCGCGGGCAAAGGCCACCCGGCTTTCCCGCCATCAGTCCGGCTCCGATGCCGCTCTCATCCCGCCGCTGGCAGAAACGCCCAGCTTGGCAGCGCTGACCCGACGGGAGCAAGAGGTCGCGACCCTGGCGTGCCACGGCCTGTCGAACCCCGACATCGCCAAGCGCCTCGTTCTTTCCGTACGCACGGTCGAAAGCCACCTCTACGCGGCCTACGGCAAGCTCGGCGTCGGAGACCGGGCTCAGCTCGCCACGGTCCTCGGATCTCATAGCCCGGCGACGCATCGCTCTCAGTAGCCGGGCGACGCACAGCTCGCAAAAGATCAGTAGGTCGCTACTGAGGTTGCCGGCCGCGGCTCGCCCTACGTTCGACATGTGGACCGTGCGCGCGGCGGTTTACTCCAGATGTCCAGAGGAGGGCTTAATGAAGAAGCTAACACTGTCCAAGGAGACTCTGCGGACACTCGACGAGCAGGAACTGTCCTTGGTCGTCGGTGGCGCCCAAAGTGGTTCCAACCAGCCGCCGAACGGAGGACCAAATAGCTGCCCGAACACCAAGGCGTCGGGCTGCTCGTAACCCGAACGCGTAATACGGGCTGCCAGTAACCCGAACGCGTAATGATTGCTGGCAGAACAGTTCCAAGCCGGAGGGATCAGGCAGCGCACGTGTATGTGGGCAGCCTGGTCCCCATTCCGGGCCGGACGGCGACACGGTCGCCCCCGCAGGAAGACACCGCGGCGCAGCTCGCAAGGAGGTGGAGTGAGCGACGTAGTGCAAGGCAATCCTGCACCCGGCGCCGGCTTGTACGGTGAGCGGATCCGGGCTGGGCGTATGACGGAGCCGGATGATGCCATCCCGGGATGCTCCTGGCGACCTATCTTGTCGGGAACGACGGCCCAGCAGGCTCTGCAGGCAGTCGACGCCATCGCGGAGTCCATTACGTCGCTACCCGGCGAGCGAGGACCTTCGCTCGCCGGGGGACAGGCCGGTCTAGCCGTCTTTTACACCTGGCTTGCCCGGACCCGCCGTGCGCCGCATGCTGACGTCCTCGCATGGCAGTGCCTGGACCAGGCCATCGAGGCGGTGGCGACGCAGGCGATGAACGCTTCCCTCTGGGGAGGATTCACCGGGGTGGCGTGGGCCGCCGACTTGGTGGGCCGCCTCCTGGACCCGGAGGCAGAGGACCGCAGCGAGGCAGTCGACGACGCCCTCCTGCGATTCCTGTCGCGGGCTTACCCGTGGTCGGCGCCCTACGACCTTGTCGTGGGCCTCACTGGTCTCGGCGTGTACGCCCTGCAACGGTACCCGCGTCCGTTGGCGATCGAGTGCCTCCGCCGGGTGGTCGAGCGGTTGCACGAGTGCGCCCGGCACGACGAGCACGGGCTCTACTGGTGGACGCCACCCGCGGAGATACACCAAGAATCCCGGGAGCAGTACCCGTCGGGGCGCGTAGATCTGGGCGTCGCCCACGGCGTGGCCGGGGTCATCGCCCTTCTTGGCAGCATCTGCGGCGCCGGGGCCGAGCAGGCGACGGTGCGCCCGCTCCTCGAGGGGGCCGTAAGGTGGCTCTTGGCGCATTCGGTGCCGGCCGAAGCGGGCCCGACCTTCCCCGTCTGGGTGGCGCCGGGCTTCCAGCCCTGGCCAGCCCGCTGCGCTTGGTGCTACGGGGATCCGGGGATCGCGGCCGCCCTCTTGATGGCGGCTCGAGGCGTGGGTGATGCCGGCTGGGAGCAAGCGGCGGTGGCGCTCGCCTGCCGGGCGGCGGAACGGCCGGCGTCGCAGACAGGAGTCGTCAACGCCAGCTTCTGCCACGGAGCGGCCGGGTTGGCCCACCTCTACAACCGCATGCACCAAGCCACCGGGGAACCGAAGCTCCGCCGTGCCGCCCTGCACTGGCTCGAGCGCACGCTCGGCTTCTACCGTCTGGCCAGAGACAACCTGGCCAGAGACAACGGGGGCTCGTGGGTGCAGGGAAGCTGGGACCCGGCCCAGCGGGAACCGTGGACGTGGACCGGCATCGACGTGGTCGAGGGAGCCGCCGGGGTGGCCCTGGTCCTGTTGGCTGCGGCCACTTCCGTCGAGCCCGCCTGGGACCGGATGTTCCTGGTTTCGGCCCCGAGGCCTGATCCCGGCACGCCAGATGACTGAACGCGGCAGCGCCGGCCAGCAATTCACCCCGGCGGGGTTCTTCGTCCTGCGGACGCCGTTGTTGCCGTTCGAGGAGATGGCGGCCTGGAGTGAGGGCCTGGAGGCCGTCGGCTCGCTCGGTGACCCCCGGGGCCTGGAAGCGGCCCTCGAGCGGGACCGGGCCCGGCTCAGGGCCCGGCTCCTGGCGCTGGTCGCCCGTCTCGAGGTACGAGAAGCGATCTTCGTCGCCTCACCGAGCTTGGACGAGGCCCTCGAGATCTGGCAGAAGGAACCGGACAGCAAGCAAGGCCGCAAGCTCGAGCCCGCCGTGGTGTCGTACGTCAGCCGAGCGGCGGCCCGAGCCACCCCCTTTGGCCTGTTCGCGGGATGGACCACCGGCACCATCGACGCGCAGACCAGGCTGCACCTGCAGGCCCGGGAGCGGTACCAACGTCACAGCCGGCTCGACATGGACTACCTGTGGGCGCTGGCCGAGGCCGTCGAGCGCGACCCTCAGCTCCGGAAGATCTTCGTGTATGAGCCGAACTCCAGCCTCTACGAGGCAGCTGGCCGCTTGCGTCTGGCCGAAGCCCGGCTGGGCGATGACGGCCGCTCCTACCACCTCGTCGCCGTCGACAAGACCCCCTATCTCACCGCGGCGCTCGAACGCGCCCAGGGAGGAGCGGCCCTGGAGGCCGTAGCCGAAGTGCTGGTGGACGGCGAGATCAGCCAGGCCGAGGCCGAGGCGTACGTGGCGGAGCTGGCCGACAACCAGCTCCTCGTGACCGACGCCCGCCCGCTCGTCACCGGAGACGAGCCGGTGCACGGCCTGGTCGCCAACTTGAGCAGTCACGCGGAGACGGCGCAGATGGGCGAGCGGGTCGGCGAGGCGCGGGCCGCCCTGGAGGCGATCGATGCCGAGGGGCTAGGGGCCTCGCCCGACCGCTATCGAGCCGTCGCCTCGGTCCTTGGGGAGCTCCCCGCTCAGCCCGACCTGTCCCGTCTGGTGCAGGTCGACCTGGTCAAACCCGCCCAGCAGGCCACGCTCGGCGGCCGGGTCGTCTCCGAGATCACGCGAGGCGTCAGGATCCTTCATCAGCTGGCCCCCCCGCACGGGCCTGACGGGCTGTCGCGGTTTCGAGAGGAATTCCTCCAGCGCTACGAGACCCGGGAGATCCCCCTAGTCGAAGCGCTGGACGAGGAGACCGGAATCGGCTTCGAGCGGTCAAATTCGCCTCTGGCCGAGGCTTCTCCGCTGCTGGCCGGGCTCCCGTTCCGCGGCGGTGATCAAGAGGCGCGGCGATGGACCGCCCGCGATGCATTGCTCCTGGGGAAGCTGGCGAAAGCGCTGGCCGAAGGGGCCAGCGAGATCGCGCTCGAGGCGTCCGACCTCGAGGCGCTGGCCTCGCAGCAGCGTCGTCCCCTTCCCGATGCCTTCTACGTGAGGGCTACGGTGGCGGCCGAGTCCGACCGCGCCATCGCTCAAGGTGCCTTCCGCGTCCTCCTGCATTATCTGGGTGGGCCCCCTGGCGCCGCGCTGCTTGGCCGCTTCTGCCACCCCGACCAGACCCTGCACGAGTTCGTCCGCGCCCACCTTCAGGCGGAGGAGGCACGACGGCCCGAGCGGCTGTTCGCCGAGATCGTGCACCTTCCCGACGGCCGGATCGGCAACACCATGTGCCGTCCTGTGCTGCGCGATTACGAGATTCCCTACCTTGGCCGCTCCGGCGCTCCGGCCGACCGCCAGATTCCCGTCACCGGCCTGCTGGTGTCAGTGCGCGACGGCCGCATCGTGCTGCGTTCCCGCCGCCTCGAGCACGAGGTCGTGCCGAGGCTCACCACCGCCCACAACGAGGAGTGGCGGAACCTGGGCGTATACCGCTTCCTGTGCGCGCTTCAGCGCCAGGACGCGGTACCCTGGCTCGCGTGGGACTGGGGCCCGCTCAACGATGCCCCCTTCCTGCCGCGGGTCGTCAGCGGAAGGCTGGTGCTGCGCCGCGCCCGCTGGAACGTCACGGAGGCCGAACTGCAGGCGCTCGGCCAGGCACGCGGTGCCGGCCAATTCGCCGCGGTGCAGGCGTGGCGCGCCGAGCGGCGGCTGCCGCGCTACGTGGCCCTCGTGGCCCTCGCCGATCCTGACAGAGAGCTTGTCATCGACCTCGACAACGTGCTGAGCGTCGCGGCGCTCGTTCACCAGCTCCGGGGGCGGCGCCAGGCGGTGCTCGTCGAGATGTTCCCCGGCCCCGATGCACTGTGCGTCACCGGCCCGGAAGGCCGTTTCGTGCACGAGCTGGTCGTTCCGTTCGTCCAGGCAGCCCCGCCGCGACCTGAACCCGGCAACGCCGCCCCGCAAGCGACCAGGAACCTGGTCCGTCGCCGGTTCCCACCGGGCTCGGAGTGGCTCTACGCCAAGCTCTACACGGGGACTGGAACGGCCGACCAGGTGCTCAACCACCTGGTGGGCCCACTGGTACGGTCCTGCATCGCCTCCGGCGCCGCCAATGCCTGGTTTTTCATCCGCTATGCCGATCCGGACTGGCACCTGCGACTCCGTCTGCACGGCGAACCCAGGCGGCTCCACGCCGAGGTGCTGCCCAGGCTGCAAGCAGCCGCGGCCCCGCTCCTGGAGGCGGGGCAGCTGTGGCGCATGCAGCTGGACACCTACGAGCGGGAGGTCGAGCGCTACGGCGGCAACCGCGGGGTCGAGCTGGCCGAGCAGGTGTTCGCCGCCGACAGCGAGGCCGTGCTCACCATCATGGGGCCGCTGTGCGGCGATGCCGGGCTCGACCTGCGCTGGCGTCTGGCCATGCGCGGCATGGATCTGCTCTTCAACGATCTCGGGCTCACGCTCGAGGAGAAGCGGTCCATTGCGCGACGGGCGCGGGAGGGCTACGGCCGGGAGTTCGGTATCGACGGGAAGTTCAGAGGCCGGGTGAGCCAGCGGTACAGGGCGGAGCGGGCCCGCCTGGAGGCGTTGCTGGATCCGGGACAGGCTCCGCCGGCGCCCCTTGCCGCGGGACTGGAGGCGCTGCGCCGGCGATCGCTCCAGCTCGCTCCCGTGACGGCGGAGCTGCGTCGGCTTGGCCAGGCCGGACGTCTGTCGGCGACGCTGGCCGACATGGCGATGAGCTACGCGCACATGCACGTCAACCGCTTGCTGCGCTCCGCCCAGCGGGCCCAGGAGCTCGTGCTCTACGAACTACTCGACCGCGCCTACAGCGCACAGGCTGGGCGCCAATCCGTCTTGCCATGACCGAACGACCATCCTTGTTTCGCCAAGAGGCGCTCGAGTTCCGAACCGGCGGACCGCGGCAAGGCAACGTTCTGCGGGTCGAACCTCCGTGGACCGGGTGGCTGTATTGGATCGTGCTGGCGTTGGTGGTGGCAGGTGCGGTCGTCACCGCTACGACTCGCACCTCCGAGACCACCTCGGGGCCGGCCCTGATCAACGTGCAGGAACGGACCTTCGTGGCCCTCGTCCCGGACGCCGCCTCCCCGGATCTCCGGCGTGGCCAGCTCGTCCGCCTCCAAGTGGACGGCCCGGAGGGGCGGCCTCTTGCCGCCCGGGTGCTCAGGGCCGAGGTTGCCGATCAGGCTGGCGTCCGCCGGGCCGGCTTCGCTTCGTCTTCCCAGCCGGCCATGCTGGTCACGGGGGTCCTCGCGCCGCACGCCGACGTGGCGTCGTTGCGGTCGTCGCTGCGGCACGAGGGCCGGGCCGTCGTCGTACTCCGCTCGCAGAGGATCCTCAATCTGTTCCTTCGGCAGTTGCGCGGGATCCTGGGGGGAGGTGGGGGCTCCTAATGCGTCGGCGGGTGCCCTGGGTCAGGCAGATGGGGTTGGCCGACTGCGGCGCTGCCTGTCTGGCCATGGTGGTTGCCTACCACGGCAAGCAGGTGCCGCTCGACGAGCTGCGCCAGATGACAAGCACCAACCGCGACGGCGTCGACGCGTTGGCCGTGACGCAGGCGGCGCAGCGGTATGGCTTGCGCGCGAGGGGCGTGGCCGCGGACCTCGACGACCTGGGGCACCTGCCTCCCGCGACGATCCTCCACTGGGAATTCACGCACTTCGTCGTCTTCGAGCGCCTGCGGAGAAACGGCGTGCAGGTCATGGATCCGGCTGTGGGACGCCGGCGACTGTCCATGGAGGTCTTTCGCCGCTCCTACACCGGTGTCGCTATCACGTTCGAGCCGGGTGAGGACTTCCAGAGCTCCAAGCTGAACACCAAGGGCACCTGGCGGTATCTCCGGCCGCTGCTCGGCCAGTCCCGGAGGCTCACCAGGGTGCTCGTGGGATCGGTGCTCCTGCGGCTGCTGGCACTTGCGCTTCCACTGCTGACCGGGCTGCTGGTGAACGAGATCGTCCCGCGCAACGACCAGCACCTGCTGCTGGTGACCGGGGCCGCCATGGTTGCGGTCGTCGGCTACTTCTTCCTCGCGACACTGCTGCGGAGCCACCTGCTGCTGCAACTGCGCACGCGCCTCGACGTACGCCTGTCGACGGCTTTCGTCGAGCACTTGGTGAACCTTCCGTATGCATTCTTCCTCGTGCGGTCCGCCGGCGACCTGATGATGCGCCTCCAAAGCCACACCGTCGTGCGCGAGTCCCTGACCACCGGCACCATCTCGGCTCTCATTGATGGCAGCCTGGCGAGCCTCTACCTTGTTTTGCTATTCATGCTGAGCCCTCCGCTGGCGGCGCTCGTGCTGGTTTTGAGCCTGCTGCAGGTGATGGTTCTCCTGCTCGCGCGGCGGCGGAACCAGCACCTGATGTCGGAGAGCCTGCAGGTCGAAGCCAAGTCGCAAAGCTACACCTTTGAGCTGTTGGCCGGCATCGAGACCCTCAAAGCGGCAGGTGCCGAGCGGCGGGCGGCCGAGCATTGGGAGCGGTTGTTCATCGACCAGGTCAACGTTGCACTGCGCCGGGGACGGCTGGAGGCGTCCGTGGATACCGTCACGGGCACGCTCCAGCTGGGCTCGCCGCTGGCCATCTTGGTCTACGGCGGGTTCCTGGTTCTGAACGGCGGCCTCTCGCTCGGGACCATGCTTGCTGCCGCTGCCCTGGCGGCCGGCTTTCTGATGCCGCTCGCCACCCTGATCGAGACCGCCTTGAAACTTCAGATACTGCGCAGCTACATGGAGCGCATCAACGAAGTGCTGGACACGCCCCGGGAGCAGGAGGGGCAGAAGGTAACAACCGCTCATGGCCTCTCCGGGCGGGTAAGGGCCGAGGGCGTCTCGTTCGCCTATGGGCCGCTGGCACCCGCGGTGCTGAAGGATGTCTCGCTCGAGGTCCAGCCTGGCCGGCAGTTGGGCATCGTCGGGCGCACCGGTTCCGGGAAGTCGACCCTCGCGCACCTTCTCCTCGGCATGTATCCCCCCACGTCCGGGCGGATCCTGTTCGACGGGAGTGACCTGGCCGAGCTCGAGCTCCAGTCGGTGCGCAGGCAGATCGGCATGGTCACGCAGAGGCCCTACCTGTTCGGAGCGACCATCCGGCAGAACATTGCTCTCAGCAACCCCGCGATGCCTCTCGAGATGGTGGTCGACGCGGCCAAGCTGGCCTGCATCCACGATGAGATCGTCGCCATGCCGATGGGTTACGACACGCCACTCGTGGATGGAGGTGCCTCGCTTTCCGGAGGTCAGCAGCAGCGGCTCGCTCTCGCCCGGGCCCTGGCCCATCGCCCCACCATCCTGCTGCTCGACGAGGCTACGAGCGATCTCGACTCCGTCACCGAACGAATGGTGCACCACAACCTCAGCACGCTCGGCTGCACGAGGATTGTGATCGCCCACCGGCTGAGCACGATCGCCGATGCCGACCTCATCTTGGTGATGGAAGAAGGAAGGATCGTGCAGCGGGGAACGCACGACGAGCTGAAAGCGCTGCCTGGAGGCTATAGGGAGCAGGTCGTGGCGCAGCTGGAGTCCACCTCTCCCGATATACCGTCGTCCAGTTGAAGGCGGGTCAGGGGTGACGCCGGGGTGTGAAGATGGAATCGAGCACCAGGGCCGCGCTGATCGAGGTCATCCGCACGTCCTTGGCGAGCCCAATGCCCTGTGGCGTGGGCTTGACAGACGCCTAGACACGTCCGATCCCGTAGTTCGGTCGTCGGCCTGGAGGCGGGCGTAGATCGCGTCGCTGATTCCGCCGCTTGAGGGCGCGCAGCGCTTCCTTGGGCGTCTTGCCTTCGGCGATCTTCTTGTCGTAGTAGGCGCGGCCGTGGCTGTGCTTGTGGCGGATCTGGGTCACCGCAGCGATGTGGATGGCGTAGTTGACCCGCCGGTTCCCGCGCAGCGACAGCCAGTGGATCTTCTTGTCGTCAGAGGACACCTCGATCGGGGCGGTGCCGTTCCAGGCGGCGTAGTGATCCCGGCTCGGGAACCGGGTCACGGTGCCGGCGTCGCCGATGACGATGGCGGCGATTACCGGGCCGACGCCGAACAGGCCGGTGAGGTTGGTGCCCGATGCCTTGACCACGGTGGCGAGCTTCTTCTTCGACTCGCGCAGCTGGGCCGTGGACCGGTCCACCTGCCACCTCGCCGCAGCCTTCCGCTGCGTGGCCTGCCCGGTCAGCACCGACACGAACAGCTCGTACTTCTCGCTCGGCGACAACCGCCGCCGCGGCTCCCGCAAGTCATGATCCGATCCGACAAGATGATCAGCCTCCAGACTCCTCCGACACGCCGTCTGGTGGCTGGGTATTTCTGCCGGGAACTAGCTCACGAAGTCAGACGCAAAACAAATACAGCACTACGTGCGAAATCCGGACTGCCACGCGGCGGCGGACTGACCTGACTGGATAGGTGTCGGCTGGGTGTCGCCGCTGGATCGGTTCTGCGGCTACGCTCGCCGGGGTGAGACTCGCCTACGACGATGTCGGCAGCGGTGACTGCGCCGTCCTGATCCATGGCCACCCGTTCAATCGCACCCTGTGAGAACCGCAGCTTGCCGCCTTGCGCGACGGCTTCCGCGTGTTCGCACCCGACTTGCGGGCTTCGGCGAGAGCCCGGCCACACCGCACTCGGTGATGATGCGTGAGTACGCCGCTGACGTCGAGGGGCTGCTTGACGACCTTGGGATCATGCGCGCGGCGACCGTCGGCCTGAGCATGGGCGGTCTTGTGACGATGGAACTGGCAAAGTCGCGGCCGGAGCGCTACTGGGCGATCGGCCTCGTCACCACAACCACGGAACCAGTGACACCGCACGAGCGAGTGACTCGGCGCGAACGAGCCGACGCGGTCGAGCGTGACGGGATGGGGGTCCTCGTGGACTACATGCACACCGGCCTCTACGGTCCGGCCTGTCCGCCCGCCATCCGCGCACCCATCGACACCATGATGTCTGCAGCCCCGCCCGCTGGCGCAGCAGCAGCGCTCCGCGGCCGGGCCGAGCGACCGGACTTGAACCGGTCTACCGCCGTGGTGAAATCCATCCGGCTCTCCGTAGCGCAGACGATCTTGCTCCAGTAGCCGCGCATGACCTCGAATGGCACGGCCAGCAGCAGCCTGAGGGCGGCCTGCGGGCTGGGCTCGAAGATCGTCTTGCGGAGGAACGTGGTCACGACCGTCGTCTTGTCCACTGCGATGTCGTTGTTGACGAAGATCGAATAGACGAGGTCGAACAGGTCATTTGAAATATGCCGCTGCAGCAGGCACTTGAGCTTGTCGGCCAGGGCCTCTTCCAGGCTGATGACCTCGAGCGTGGTGGCGCAATCAGCCTGGTCGGAGTAGGGGTGGATGAGCTTGCGCTGCTGGATCGGCAGGTAGAGGCGGCCGAATTCGGTGACGTCCATGCGGAGCGCGATGGTCATCGTGCTGGCCTTGCCGTAGAAGTCCTTGAAGTACAGCATGAACTTGTGCAGGGTCCTGGTGCTGTCGATGCTGTGCTGCCCCGTCTGGGCGTTCCGGTCGAGGTCAAACTCGACGCCGGTGCGCGCCCGGATCATCCGACAGGCGCAATTCAGTGCGTCCAGCAGCTGGACGGGATGCAGCCCGGCTGGGGCAGTGAGGTCGAGGTCGCCCGAGAACCGGGTGTTGACGAAGTAGTCTTGCGGAAGGCGTTGCCGCCCTTGAGGACGAGCCGGTCTCGCACCAGCGGGTTGCCACCGTACAGGCCAGCCAGCAGCCACCCATACAGGTAATCACGCTGCACGTCGGAGGTGTGTACGCCAAGAAGCTTGCTCGTCGCCTCGATCTCGTCGCGGTCGATCACCCGAGGATTCTCCCGTTTGCCCGCGCTGTCAGCCACCGGGTTGCCGACGCGCGGCCGCTGGACCTTGTTCCGTTGCGCGTCAACCGGCACGGCAGCTGCGCTCGCCCGTAAGGCGCGATGACTGCGGGAACCGGCGCACGCAATCCCGCTATGCGCTAGTCCAGCGCATACCGGTCAACTGGTGATCCGTATGTGCCAGGAGCCCTTGTTCCAAGGTGCGTCAAGGTCTGCCGTCAGCCTGGCCCTGGTTGCCTATCTCGCGGATGGAGGAGAGCCAGGTCTCCATGTAACGCTCGGGATCATGCTCATCGTCCCCGGCCTGGTGGAGCAGCGGCGGCCCCGCGGCAACCAGCTCGGACAGCGACTTGTAGAGCCCCAGGTACGCCGGATCCAGGCACGTGGCGATTGCAAACGCGACGCCCGGCGGACGCATCACCTGCCGGGCCAGATTCATCAGCAGCGGCCCCATCCCGAGTTCGCTGATTCTGCCGCGCAGTGCAGCCAGGCCCGGGGTGTCCGGCATGAGCAGTCCGTGCATTACCAACAGTGCACCGAACCCGGCCAGGCCCGTGGCGACCTCGCGCGCCTGGCGCAGCCGCTCGATGCTGGCGGTCTCCACTGCCTTAACCGGGTCGAAGCGCGTCAGCGCGGCAAACTCCTCCGCGTAAGTGCCAGAGGCATGAGCCTCGATCATCACGTCCCGCCACCCGTGCGCGGACAGTTGCGGAAACAGACCGCTGGCAGCAATCGCATCGGCACCGACCTCCTCGGCGCCCAGCCCCATCGCGGCGACCAGGTGCACGACGTCGGCGCGTGTCCCGCTGGAAACAGAATGGACATCGCCGCCGCTGAGCAAGGCTTCGCGCACTGCTGAGGGGTCAAATCCGCTGGCGACATCCGGCCCTCGGCGAGCCCGCTCAGCCGCGATCGCGTAGAAATCGTCCCTTTGCGACTCGGTAACCGCGAAACGGGCCCGCTGCAGGATGTGGTAACCGGGATCGGCGCGCACACCCCACGCCAGCGCCGCGGGCACTGCCGCATCCGGCGGTTCAGGGACGGCGGGCTGGCCTGGCAGGGCGGGCCGCCCTGCTTCGAAGAACCATGCGACCACGACGGCGCGCAGGTCACGGCCCTGCACGGTGTGGCGCGCGAGGACCGCGGCGATCTCCACGGTCGCGGGGGCTAGCACGGAAACCGAGCCGCGCCCCCGGCCCGCCCCGCGCCGCTCGTGCCTCGGCAGGAGGCCGACACGGCGCCATCGTTCGTAGCGCGCGCTCGATCCGGTCAGCCCGCGGGCGGCCAGCCGGGCCGTAAGCTCACGGTCGGCTGTGCTGGCCGGACCCTCGGCACGCGACCTACCCTACGCGTTTGGAACCCCGCGAAGTACCTGCGAGCCGCTCTCGCCGGATGTGGCTCACTTAGTGAAGGTCCGCGCGACCAGTCGCGGCATCGAGCAGGAAGGGGATTCAAGGTGAGGCACTGGCGTGGCCCGCGGTCACACCTGCGGTGGCCGGCGCCGCGCTGGTACCGCTGGCGATCGGCAGGTATCCGGCAACGGCGATTCTCGCGGCCGCGGCGGTCATCTCCGTGCTAGTGCTCGTGCTGGTGGCTGTCATGGTCGCGATGGGCGCAGCATTCGGGCGCAGCGCGGAGCGGCGGCGGGCGTGCCTGCAGACTCTTCAGACGCTGCTACGGCTGGCCCCGTGGACGGACAAGCGGTGACGGCCGCCCAGCTCGCCTCACGATCATTCCCAGGCCGACCGGGCGGCAGACCCGCCGGTGACGCTCACCAGCCGACATCCATCAGCTCCGCCGCCGCAGCGCTCCTGAATGTCCCAAAGATAGCCCAGTACACAACATGACCGCATATAGAGGTTTCATCGCGTCCAAGCCGCCGATATGTCGGCAACCCGATCGTCAAGGCGGCGTCCTGGCACCACGCCGAACCGGATGATCTGTGTCCGGCTCGCGATAGTCCGGTCTCCGATCGACGTCCGGATCTGCCGATGAGCGGACATCTGATCTTCCAGGCCGGGGCAGCCGATCCGGGCGGTGAGTTGAACAGCTGCGGGCTTCTATAGAGGGCAGGGTTCGCGCGTTTCGGCCTCGATCGGCTGCCTAGATGGCTGATTCCAGGGGATACGTGCGCAAGATAAGGCGAGAGCCTCCATGATCAAAGTGTGAACAACGACATAGAGACCCTCGCAACGGCACTGT
>WNGB01009043.1_pt1 | contig 21713 bp, 16 predicted proteins | sample 5400681 | NCBI WGS metagenome assembly WNGB01 (sample SAMN13153367, study PRJNA577476) | soil metagenome | isolation source: 115 cm soil or saprolite under grassland replicate 2 | place: USA:California | collected 2016-06-15
CGACGCCGCGACCGCGCTCGACATGTTCATCGACCTGACCGCGGTCGACCGCTTCGGCGGCGGCGGCCCAGGCGCGCCGTTGCCCGACCCGCCCCGGTTCGACGTCGTGCTTCATCTGTATTCGGTCGGCCTCAAGCACCGCGTCCGGCTCTACGGCGGCGTGCCCGAGGACGATCCCTCGATCGACACCCTGGTGCCGATCTGGGCGGGCGCCGACTGGTTCGAGCGCGAGGCCTACGATCTCTACGGCGTGCGGTTCAAGGGCCACCCCGACCTGCGCCGCATCCTCATGTACCCGGAGTTCGTCGGGCACCCGCTGCGCAAGGACTACCCGAAAGAGAAGCGGCAGCCGCTCGTGCGTCGTACCGGGGGCCGCGACTAGCCATGGCCTCTCACCCGCCGAGCATCGCGCCGACCGGTCAATCCACATTGGCCACATTGGCGACATTGGCCCCACCCGAGACCCGCCGCGTGGTCGTGGGCTTTCAAGAACCCGAGGACCTCGACGCGCCCGATCTGCCGACCGAGCCCGTGCCGCTGAACATGGGTCCGTCGCACCCGGCGATGCACGGCACGGTGCGCATGGTGCTGGAGGTCGAGGGCGAGCGGATCTCGAGCGCTGACATCCAGATCGGCTACCTGCACCGCTGCTTCGAGAAGGAGTCCGAGTTCGCGACCTGGACCCAGGTGTTTCCGTACACCGATCGTCTCAACTACATCTCGCCGATGCTCAACAACGTCGGCTACGCGATGGCGGTCGAGAAGATGATGGGGATCACCGACAAGATCCCCGAGCGCGCGCAGTACATCCGCGTGATCGTCGGCGAGGTCTCGCGCATCACCGACCACCTCACCTGCCTGGGCGCGAGCGCGATGGAGCTGGGCGCGTTCACGGTGTTTCTCTACGCGCTCAAGGCGCGCGAGTGGCTGTTCGAGCTGCTCGAGGAAGTCTGCGGCGCGCGGCTGACGTCGACGTACCTGCGCATCGGCGGCCTGTCCTACGACCTGCCCGAGGGGTTCGACAACAAGCTGCTCGACATCCTGGCGCGCACGCGCATCGTGCTCGCCGACATCTCGAAGCTCCTGGATCGCAACCGCATCTTCCGCGATCGCATGGACGGCATCGGCATCATCACCCAGGCCGACGCGATCGCCTACGGCATCACCGGCCCGGTGGGCCGCTCGACCGGGCTCGCCTACGACGTCCGCAAGGACCATCCGTATCTGGTCTACGACCGCTTCGACTTCGACGTGCCGGTCGGCTCGATGGGCGACAACTTCGATCGTTACGCGGTCCGCGTCGAGGAGATGCACCAGTCGATGCGCATCCTCGAGCAGGCGCTGGAGAAGATCCCCGCCGGCCCGGTGATGGTCGACGACCCGCGCGTCATCCTGCCGCCCAAGACCGAAACCTACAACTCGATCGAGGCGATGATCGCGCACTTCAAGATCATCATGGACGGCATCCGCGTCCCGCCCGGCGAGACCTACTCGTTCACCGAGGCCGGCAACGGCGAGCTCGGGTACTACCTGGTCTCCGACGGCAGCGGTCGGCCGTGGAAGTGCCGCGTGCGCCCGCCCTGCTTCCCAGCCACCGCGGTGTTGACCAAGGTGCTGCCCGGGCTGTTCATTGCCGACATCGTCCCGACCTTCGGGATGATCAACATGATCGGCGGGGAGTGCGATCGCTGATGGCCGATTCGACCCAGATGCCGACTGACACCGTGACCGTCACCATCGACGGCAAGACGGTGCGGGTGGCGAAGGGCACCAACCTGCTCGAGGCGTGCAACGCCGTGGGCGCCAACGTGCCGTTCTTCTGCTACCACCCCGGGCTTTCCTCGCCCGCGGTCTGCCGCCAGTGCATGGTCGACGTCAAGGGCCAGCCCAAGCCGGTGCCGTCCTGCTACACGCCGGTGGCCGACAAGATGGAGGTGCAGACGCAGTCGCCGCGCGCGATCGACGTCCGCCGCCAGATGCTCGAGTTCACGCTGGTGAACCACCCCATCGACTGTCCGATCTGCGACAAGGCGGGCGAGTGCCTGCTTCAGAAGCACTACTTCGACTGGGACGCCAAGCTCGCGCGCAACGACGGCATCAAGGTCAAGAAGGACAAGGTCGTCGACATCGGGCCGCACATCGTGCTCGATCAAGAGCGTTGCATTCTCTGCACGCGCTGCATTCGCGTGTGCGACGAGGTCGCCGGCGTCCACCAGCTGGAGATGGCGGACCGCGGCGACCACGAGGTGCTGACCACCGCGCCCGGCCACAAGCTCGACAACCCCTACTCGCTCAACACCGTCGACGTCTGCCCGGTCGGGGCGCTGACCGCGAAGGACTTCCGGTTCGCGATGCGGGCGTGGGAGCTGACCACGACCAACTCGATTTGCACCGGCTGCGCGACCGGCTGCAACATGGAGGTGCACCACTCGCGGGGCAAGATCTACCGTCTCATCCCGCGCGTGAACGAGGCCGTCAACAAGCACTGGATGTGCGACGAGGGCCGGTTCACATACAAGCGCGTCCACGTCGCCCGGCTGTCGGCGCCGATGGTGGGCAACCTGCCCGTCGACTGGGACAAGGGCCTCGACGAGGCGGGCAAGCTGCTGCGCGCGGCGCTCGATACGACGCCGGCCCAGGTGGGCGTCGTGTTCAGCGCTCAGTCCACCAACGAGGATCTGTTCGCGCTCGCGCGGCTCGCGTTCGATCACCTCCGCCTCACCAAGGCCTACCTGGCCGGCGTCGATCAGGGATGGAGCGATGACATCCTGGTCAGCGCGGACAAGAACCCGAACACGGCCGGCGCGACCCACATCGGCGCGGGCCGGCTACGGACGTTGCTCGACCTCGCCAACGACATCAAGGCGGGCACGGTGACCACGCTCCTGGTGCTCGGGACCGATGGCGTGCTGGGCAAGGACGGCGCGCCCGGCGCGCTTCCGCTCGACCGGTTGACGTCGCTGGTTGCGATCGGAACCCATCGAGACGCGGTGACGGCCGCCGCCCGGGTGGCGCTGCCGCTGGCGGCGTGGGCTGAGGTCGACGGCACCTTCACCAACAAGCTGGGCATGGTGCAACGGATCCGTGCCGCGATCCCGCCGGCGGGCGATTCGTTGCCGGGCTGGGACATCCTCTCCAACCTCGCGCGCAAGCTGGGCGCGACCATGGACTACGCCGAGGCCAAGGCGGTGTTCGCGGAGGCCAAGCAGAACCTCGGCTTCATGAAGGATGCGGACTGGGGACGGCACATGCTGCCGGTCCAGCTGCGATTCGCGACGACGCGAGGGTAAGGCGACCATGGACTACGGAACCCTCGCCTTCAACGTCGTGACCGCGATGGTCAAGATCCTGTTCATGGTCCTCGGCTTCCTGATGCCGCTGGCGTCGATCCTGACCTGGCTGGAACGGCGGCAGTCCGCGATGATGCAGGACCGCCTCGGCCCGAACCGCGCCAACATCGGGATGCAAGACCGGCTCGGGCCGAACCGCGCGTACATCGCGCTGCCGTTCACGAAGTGGCGGCCGCGCGCCTGGGGCATCACCCACTTCCTCGCCGACGCCATCAAGTTCATGGCCAAGGAGGACTTCGTCCCCAGCAAGGCCCACAAGTTCCTGTTCATGTGGGCACCGATCATGGCGATGTCACCGGCGCTGATCGTCGCCGCGATCATCCCGTTCGGGCCGCCGCTGTGCTGGGGCCAACTGACCGAGGTGAACCCCACGTGCGGACAGCCGGTCGCGCTTCAGATCGCGCGCCTCGACATCGGCCTCTTGTTCTACTTCGCGATCTCGTCGCTGTCGGTGTATGGCGCAACGCTGGCGGGTTGGGCGTCGCACAACAAGTGGGCGATGATGGGCGGCCTGCGCGCCAGCTCGCAGATGATGTCGTACGAGGTGACGATGGGCATGGCGGTGCTGGGCGCCTTCCTCGTCTACGGCTCGCTGGAGCCGGGCGCGATCGCCGCCGCGCAGACGTCGATCTTCAGCCTCGAGAACTTCAGCTCGAGCTGGGGCGTCTTCCTGCAGCCGCTCGGCTTCATCCTGTTCCTCACCGCCGCCATCGCGGAGACCAAGCGCACGCCGTTCGACATCCCCGAAGGCGAGCCGGAGATCATCGGCTACTTCGTCGAGTACTCGGGCCTGCGATTCGGCCTGTTCTTCCTGGGCGAGTTCCTCGAGATCGTCACCTCGAGCGGCATCATGGTCGCGCTGTTCTTCGGTGGCTGGCACTGGGGCTCGGTCATCGACACGTTCCTGGTCGAGCACCTGCCGAACGGCCTGTTCGTGCTGGCGATGTTCGGGCTGTGGACCGCGAAGGTGTTCATCTTCTGCGGCTTCCAGCTGCTCATCCGCTGGTCGCTGCCCCGGTTCCGCTCCGATCAGCTGATGCGGCTCGGCTGGCAGCGTCTCTTACCTCTGTCGATCGCCAACGTGGTCATCACCGCGCTCATCATTCTCTTCGCGCAAGGAGCCCGCTAATGGCCGTCGGGGTCAAGGTCGTCAACCGTCCCGGCAGCCTCGCGCAGCAGGCGTATCTGCCCGCGATCGCCGAGGGCCTGGGCGTCACGTTTCGACACTTCCTGAAGAACTTCTTCGGCAACGTGTCCGGGTTTCGCAAGAAGACCGACATCGCGACCATCGAGTACCCCGAGGAGACGAAGAAGTACCCCGAGCGGAACCGCGGCCTTCACCGCCTGATGCTGCGTGACGACGGCCAGGTGCGCTGCGTGGCGTGCATGATGTGCCCGACCGTGTGCCCCGCGCATTGCATAACCATCGTTGCCGAGGAAGCGCCCGACGGCCGGATCGAAAAGCGCCCGAAGATCTTCGAGATTGATGAGCTTCGGTGCGTCGTCTGTGGGTTGTGCGCCGAGGCGTGCCCGTGCGACGCGATCCGGATGGACACGCTCGAGCATGCCAAGCCGACCTACCGGCGTGTAGACGCGATCCTGGACAAGGAAGAGCTCATGTCGCGCGGCGCGCCCTCCATCGCCGTGCAAGGTGGCGTGGGCGCGTTCTGGCGCGAGAAGATCGCGGGCGCGCCGCAGACGCCCCCCGCCGGCGACGTCGTCCCCAAGGGCCCTCCCGGCGGCCCCGTCCCAACCATCGACTACCAGAAGAAGTAGTCATCGCGTGAGGGAGCACGAGCTTTGCTCGTGCGAGCTCTTCGCGGGGGGCGCGGGACCCTCCCAGGGTCCCGATCAAAATGAAACAAACCTTCCGCGCTGGCCGGTCGGGGAGAATTCTTGGCCCCTACATTTTCGTAAGGGTGGGAGCCACTATATGACCGCATCGGGCTTCCCGACTCGCGGGCGTGCACATCCATCGGCCAGGGGCAGCTCCCTAGTGCGTTCTTGTAGGGAAAAGAATCGCTCCTCCGTATCGAACCGCGCAGAAGGTTCCATTCCACTTTGAGCGGGCGAGTCGGCCCGGTCAAGAGTGATCGGCGCGCGGTAAGTGATCAGTACGAGAACCGGCGAACGCTGACGTTCATGACCAGGCCCAGCGCCGCGGCGATGGTCAGCACGCTGGAGCCGCCATAGCTGACGAGCGGCAGCGTCACGCCGACGACGGGGAGAGTGCCACTAACCATCGCGATGTTGATGAGCACGTGCCAGAACAGCATCGCTGCGACGCCCACGCACACGGTGGCGCCGAAACGGTCGCGCGCGTCACCGCCGATCTTGAGAATCCAGATGATGAGGACGAGGTAGGCCACCAGCATCGCGACCGAGCCGACGAAGCCCCACTCCTCAGCCCACACTGCGAATGGGAAGTCGGTCCAGAGCGCGGGAAAATGCCGAAGCCGGACCTGGGTGCCGTGGAGGTAGCCTTTGCCCAGGAAGCGGCCCGAGCCGATCGCATTGAGCGCCTGCCGGGTTTGATACGCGCCCTCGGAGCTGAGATTGAGGAACGACTCGACCCGCTTGCGCTGATAGTCGAGCAGGAAATGCTGGTAGATGGGCGCCGCGGCGAGGGTGGCGAGGCCGAGGATCGCCGCCAGCGTCTTCACCCGCAGCCCGGCGGTCATCATGACCGTGAAGAAGATCGAGAGCAGCAAAAAGGCGGTCCCGAAGTCGGGCTGCTTGGCGATCAGCAGCGCGGGGAGGCTGACGATGAGGACCGGGATGGCGAGGTGGCGCCACGAGCGGCCCTCGAGCGCGGGCGAGTCGTTGAGGTACTTGCCGAGCGCGATCACGGTCAGAAGCTGCATCAGCTCGGAGGGCTGGACATGGAAGGGACCGAGGTCGAACCAGCGCCGGCCGCCGCCCACGATCTTGCCGAACGCGATCACCCCGATCAGCAGAAGCACGCCCGCCCCGTGCATCAGGTACGCGTAGCGCATGATGGTTCGGTAGTCGAAGGTCGCGGTGACGAGGAAGACACCCGCCCCCAGCCCCAGCCACGAGATCTGCTGCGAGAACAGGTTGGACTGGCGGTCGTGGACGGCGCTCCACAAGTTGACCAGCCCGATGCCGACCACGGTCAGCGCCGCCAGCGTCAGCGTCCAGTCGAACCGGAAGCGCAGCTTCCGCCAGCCCATCACGCGCCCGCTGATGTTCACGGCGTCGCCTCCGGCTTGGTCTCGGCAGCGGGGACGGCGGTGGCCGCGGCGCCCGCCGACTCGTGACCAGGGGCGGGCGCGCGCCGGCGTACCGCGGCGACCCGGGGCGCGTCGCGGTCGGCGGGCGACACGTTTTCGAAGTAGCCGCGCACGATCTCCATCGCCAGCGGCGCGGCGACGTCTCCGCCGTGGCCGCCGTGCTCGACCAAGAGCGCGATCGCGATGCGCGGCCGGCCCGCGGGCGCGTAGCCCACGAACCAGGCGTGGGTCGCGGTCTCGTAGCCGCCCTCGCCCTTGGTACCAACCTGCGCGGTGCCGGTCTTGCCCGCGACCTCGACGTCCTTGGGATCCTTGCCGCGCGACTTGAACGCCGTCCCCTTGGGATCGTTGACCACGCCGACTAGCCCGCGCCGCACGATGGCCAGGCTCTCCGGGGTCACCGCCAGCTCGCGGCGAACGCGCGGCGCGAACTCCTCCATGACGTGGCCGTCCGGGCTCTCGACCCGTTCGACGATCTGGGGCAGCCACAGCTTGCCGCCGTTGGCGATCGCCGCGTAAAGCGTCGCCATCTGCAGCAGCGTGACGCGGGTCGAGCCCTGACCGATGACGGCGTTCAGGGACTGGCCGATCTGGAACCCCTCGCTCTTCGGGTTCTTGCGCTTCTGCTCGCGGTACCACTCCTCGGTGGGGAGGAAGCCGCCCTCCTCGCCGTTGAGGCCGAGGCCGGTCGGCGCGCCCAGCCCCAGGTCGCCGCCCACCTTCGCGAGCCGATCCATCATCCCGGGGCGCGCGCCGAGCTCGTAGAAGTAGACGTTGCAGCTCTGAACGATGGCGTCGTGCAGGTTGACGGTGAGGTGCGTCTTCGTGCACTTGAACTGGCGCCGCGCGATCTCGAAGAAACCGTGGCACTTGACCTTCTCGTCGGGCGTGATCAGGCGATCCTCGAGCGCGGCCAGCGCCGACACCGCCTTGAACGTGGATCCCGGAAAGTAGGTCTCGGCCACCGCCTTGTCGTGCAGCGGCTTGTACTTGTCGGCCAGCAGCCGCTGCTCCGCTTCCATGGTCAGGTGGCCTGACATCTCGTTGGGATCGAACGCGGGTTTGGACNNTCGCGAGGATGCGCCCGGTGTCGACATCAAGCACGACCACGCCGGCGGCCGACACGCCCCGCAGCGCGCGCTCGGCCAACTTTTGGACCTCGACGTCCAACGTGAGCACGACGTTGTTGCCCGGCACCGCGGCCTGCGTGCTCGGCCCGTCGACCACCTCGCGGATATCGGTCTTGGGCAAGCCGCGGCGATCGACGACCAGCTTCTGGAACCCGGCGTGGCCGCGCAAGTAGCCGTCCCACTGCCGCTCGATGCCGGTGCGGCCAACCAGGTCGGCGGCGCGGTAGCCTTCGTCCTTCTTCGCCTTGAGCTCTTCCGCGGAGATTTCGTTCATGTACCCGACGACGTGCGCCGCCAGCGTTCCGTAGGGGTAAGCCCGCCGCGGCACCGAGACGATGCGGACGCCGTGATAGTCGATGCCGGTCTCGATCGCGGCCATCGCCTCGCGCGATATGTCCTCGGCCACCACCACCGGCCGCTCCTGCGTCTTCGACGCGGCGACCTCTTTCCCCTTCTGCTGGGCCGCCTGGATCCGCTCCCAGGCGTCGACCGCCTCGTCGCCGTTCATGCCCAGCACCGACCGCAGCCGGGCGAACGCGTCGGCGGTGATTTGGCGCGGGTTGACGTAGACGTTGTACGAGGGTCGCATCGCCGCCACGACCTTGCCGCGCCGGTCGCGGATCTGGCCGCGAATCGCGGGCAACACCTCGGTCTTGACGATGCTGTCGGAGGTGACGCGATAAAACGAGTCGCCCTCGACGACCTGCAGATAGAAAAGCCGCGCCACCATGCCCAGGAACGCGGCCACCACGACCAGCGCGAAATAGCGGGCGCGCCGCCGTATCTCCGGCAGCTCCGCGTCCTGCCCGGCTATCTCCATCTCACCTCCGGCTCACGGCGCCGAACGGGCCGCGGGCGAGGCCGACGCGCGAGCGCGCGGTGTCCACCTTGCCGTCGATGCGACGGAAGAGACCGAGAACGATGGGACCCGCCAGACCGGTGAGCAGCGCCTCGATGGGAGCTTGGCGGAGACCGCCGTAGCCACCCTCGGGCGCGACCTGCGCGCGCACGATCACGATGAGCGCGGCGGCGAGGAAGCTGGCGACGAACGACGTCGCGGCGCTGAGCACGATGCCTTGCACCGAGACGCGGGTCGCGAGCACGCGCGCGCACAGGGACATCACCACGAACACGAACGCGTGCACGCCCTGCGGCGCGCCCGAGACCAGATCGAACAGGTAGCCGGTGATGAACGACACCACCGCGGCCGACGATACCGTCCACTTCGGCGACAGCCCTACGTGCAGCACGACCAGCAGGCCGAGGCTGGGCGCGACCAGGTGAACCGGTGCCAGCTCCAGCACCGTCGACTGCAGGATCAGCAGCAGAAACGCGATCGTCAGAGTGATCGCCGATCTCATTTGTACACCGACAGGCCGCGCGCCGGCTGGCGATGGCCCCCTGGTTCCGGATCGGCCGCGGGCGGGGGCGCGACCACCACCAGCACGTCCGTGAGCCGCGCGAAGTCGACGTCGGGCGTGACCTCGACGTCCTGGTACAACCCCTGCGCGCCGGGGATCACGCGGGTGACGTGCCCGACCGCGAGGTTGCGCGGAAAGCCGCCACCGAGGCCGCTCGTGACCACCGCGTCGCCCTCGCGCGCGGGCTCGCCACGCGTGAGGTACTCGATGCTGCAGCGGTATCCGTTGTCGCCCGACTTCCCGCGCAGGATGCCGCGCCCGCCGGTGCGCGGAACGATGATGTCGATGGCGGAACGGGGATCGACCAGCAACATCACGTCCGAGCTGCCGCCGGATACGCGGTTGACCCGACCGACCACGCCGTCGGGCGTCAGCACCGGCATGCCGCGCCGGACGGTGCCCTCGCCACGATCGAGATCGACCCTGGCGATGCGAAAGTACGGCGAGGCGTCGAGCGCGATCACGCGCGCGGCGATGGTCTCGGCCGGCGTCACGTCGCGCAGCCCCAAGAGGCGCTGGTAGCGCGCGCTCTCCTCGGCCAGCCGCCGCATCTCCATCAGCTCGGCGCGTAGCTTCTTGTTGTCGCGCACCAACGTCTCGTTCTCGCCGCGAACATGGACGAGCTCGACGTAGCGGCCGGCGACGCCGGTGATCGCGCGCGCGATCAGCGACATCGCCGCCTGCGCCGGCGACACCATCCGCAGGATGCCGCGATCGAGCGTCGACAGCTCACCCGGGTTCTTGGCGCTCATCCGCATCGCGATGATCGCCGCGAGCAGCGTCGCCGCGACCACCACCGCCTCGCGCAACTTCTTGGAGCGGTCCACCACGACGGATTATGCGAGCGTAGGGTGGCAATGCCGCACCCCACGCGGGTAGACCCGCGTGGGGACCCCGCGCCAGCCCGGCGCGAGTGGGGGGTGCGGGGGGAACCGAGCGAGCGTGAGCGAGCGAATGCCCCCCGATCTCTTGGCGAGCGTAGGGTGGCTTTGCCAGCCCGGAGCGAGTGGGGGGCGCGGGGGGCACCGAGCGAGCGTGAGCGAGCGAATGCCCCCCGATCTCATTGCAGTGCTACTTCGCGCAGCAGGGCGAGCTCGTCGAGGGCGCGTCCGGTGCCGAGCACGACCGCGCACTCGGGCGAGTCGGCCACCATGACCGGCAGCCCGGTCTCCTCGCGGAGCAGCACGTCCAGGTTTTTGAGCAGCGAGCCGCCGCCCGTCATCACCACGCCGCGGTCGACGATGTCGGCGGCCAGCTCGGGTGGCGTGCGCTCGAGCACCGATCGGACCGCGTCGACGATCTGATTGACCGGCTCGGCGAGCGCCTCTCTCACCTCGTCGCTGTTCATCACCAGCGTCTTGGGCACGCCGGCGACGAGATCGCGTCCCTTGATCTCCATCGTCGAGACGTCGTCGGTGGCGTAAGCGTTGCCGATCTGCTTCTTGATGATCTCGGCGGTGCGCTCGCCGACCAGCAGGTTGTATTTGCGCTTGATGTAAGCGACGATCGCCTCGTCCATCTTGTCGCCCGCGACGCGAATCGACTTCGCGACGACGATGCCGGCGAGCGAGATCACCGCGACCTCGGTGGTGCCGCCGCCGATGTCGACGATCATGTTGCCGGACGGCTCGGTGACCGGGAGGCCGGCGCCGATCGCGGCCGCCATCGGCTCTTCGATGAGATAAACCTCGCGCGCGCCCGCGGCCAGCGCGGAGTCGCGCACGGCGCGCTTCTCGACCTCGGTGATGCCGGAGGGCACACCGATGATGATGCGCGGCTTGACCAGCGTGCGCCGGTTGTGGACCTTGGTGATGAAGTAGCGAAGCATCGCCTCGGTCACCTCGAAGTCGGCGATGACGCCGTCCTTCATGGGACGGACCGCGACGATGTTGCCGGGCGTGCGCCCGAGCATCTCCTTCGCCTCCTTCCCAACCGCCAACACCTTCTTCGATCCGTTGCCCGAGCGCTGCACCGCGACCACGGACGGCTCGTTGGAAACGATGCCCTTTCCCCGGACGAACGTCAGAGTGTTCGCCGTTCCGAGGTCGATGGCGAGGTCGTTGGAGAAGAATCCGTAGACCCAGTCGAGCAACATGTAGGTGTGCGACCCGCGCGGCGCCGAGAACGACTTCTATCATACCTGTGCGGGCTTCGATAGGGGCGCCGCGTCGGTTGTGATAGATTCCCGCCCGCCATGCTCGACCAGATGCGCAAATCGTCGCAGTCGCTGGCCATCTACGTCCTGTTCGGGATCGTGATTGCCGTCTTCATCATCAACTTCGGGCCGCAGTCGCGCGGCGGATCGTGTGAGGAGGCGATGGGCGGCAACGAAAACTATGCCGCCCGGGTGTCGGGCGAGACGATCTCGAGCGCGACGTTTCGATACGGCTTCATGCTGTCGGGCGGCGCCCAGGTTCCCGCAAAGTACGCCAAGCAGGAGCGGCTGAAGGAGACCGTGCTCGACCGCCTGATCGAGCGCGAGCTGCTGGCGGCGGAGGCCGATCGGCTCGGCTTCGCGGTGACCGAAGACGAGGTCAACGATCAGATCGTGGACTCCAAGATCATCGGGCTCGGGGCCATGCACACCGTACCCCGGCTGCAGAAGGACGGCCGCTTCGACTATGAGGCGTTCAAGCGCTTCGTACAGCTCGAGCTCGGCGTGACGCCCAAGGCGTTCATCGAGGAACAGAAGAAGGAGCTGCTCGCGTCGCGCGCCCGCGATCTGCTTCGTGGCGGCGTGTCGGTGTCGCCGGATGAGGTGAAGACCGAGTTCCTGCGCAAGAACCGGCAAGTGAACCTCGAGTACATGCGGTTCGCGGGCCGGCGGTTCGAGTCGATGGTCGCGCCGACCGACGCCGAGATCGCGGACTACGCGTCCAAGAACGACGCCAGCCTGCGCGCCGCATACGATCAGCGCAAGGCGATCTACGAGAAGGTGCCGCCGCAGAAGCGGCTGCGTCAGATCCTGATCAAGGTGGCGAGCGACGCCAAGCCGGACGTCGAGAAGAAGGCCAAGGCCAAGGCGGAGGCGCTGGCAGAGAAGATTCGCCGCGGCGCCAAGGTGGCGGGCAAGGAGGGCGTGACGTTCCTGGAGGTCGCGCGTGACGCCTCCGAAGACGCGGCCACCAAGATGAAGGGCGGCGATCTCGGCTGGCGCGCCAAGGGCGCCACCAACCTCAGCGGTGACAACGAGGAGAAGGTTTGGAACGCAAAGGTGGGCCAGATCGTCGGCCCGCTGCGCGGCAGCGAAGGGTTCGTCATCACGAAGGTGGAGGCCGCGCGCGAGGGCGAAGTCCCGTTCGACAAGGCCAAGCTGGAGCTCGCCGAAGAGAAGGTGCGCGAGGTGCTGGCGAACGCCAAGGCCAAGGCGGCCGCCGAGGCTGCCCTCGCCAAGGCGCGCGAAGCTGAAAAGCAAACCAAGGGGTCGACGCTCAAGACCCTGTTCCCAGCCGCCAGCGACGCCGACGAAGCGTCCGCGTCGGCGTCGGGCAACGCGCCCGTTCCGCGGGTCGAGGAAACCGGGCTGTTCGCGTTGCGGGCGACGCGCGAAGGGACGATCGTCGAGGGCGTGGGCGTATCGGCGCCGCTCGCGAAGGCGGCGTTCGGGCTGACGGCCGACGCGCCCCTGGCCGGACCATTCGACGTCGCCGGCAGCCTCGTGATCGTGCGGCTCAAGGAGCGCAAGGATCCCGATCTGGCGGAGCTCGACAAGAAGACGCTCGAGCTCCAGCGCGAGGCCGAGCTCGCGAAGTCGGAGCGCGTGCTCGGTGATTGGACCCAAGCCCGCTGCCTCGAAGCGAAGAAGGCCAAGCAGATCCTCGTCAACACCGACATGTTGCGCTACGAGGACAGCACGGAGGCCCCCGCGTACGAACCCTGCAGCGGCCACCGCATGTTCGGAGGGTAACGGCAACGATGCCCCACCCGGCGCTGGCCCCCGCCCTGGTGGACGGACGGGCCCGCCTCACCGTCGCGGGCCGAGACCTCGGCGAGGCGCTGATCGAGCGGATCGAGATCGAATGGCCCGACGTGGACGCGCTGCCCGAGGGCGGCGGCGTGAACGGGCTCCGGAACCGGCGCGGCCGGCTGCGCGGCGCGACGCTGTTCATCGCTGGCGACCGGCTGGCGCGGCGTACGACCGGGATGACCCTCCCCGCCGGGGGAATCACGCGGCTCGACGTTTCACTCGAGAAGGGGCGCATCGCGCTTCTGGGCCACGCCGAAGCGGGGGGGCGCGGCGCCGATTTCTCCGCCCGGCTGGCGCTCGGGCCCGGGCAGGGGCGGACGGTGCGGTTCGCTATCGAGGACCTGCGGATTCACGGCACCCCGCCCCTGTCGCTGCCGGCGATCGCGACCGCAACGCTGGCGGTGCTGCGGGGGCCAACCGAGGGCCGCGCGTCGGGCCCGGCCGGCGCCGAGGCGTTCGAGGCCGATTTGCTGTCGCCCGCGCTCGACGAGATCTTGGTCGCCGACGGCTGGCGGCTGCCCGAAACCGGTGCGCTCCGTCTGCGGGCGGTGGCGGTCTCCACGGACGGGGTCGGCCTGACCTGGTCGACAGCAGATCTGGGCGCGATCGCGCCCGATGCCCCGAAGTCGCTGGAAGGCGACAACGCGGTGGCTGGTCTGCGCAAGGCGATCGCGACCTCGCGGCCGGGGAGCGAGCGCGCCGAGCTGGCGCAGAGGCTGGCGGCGGCCTGTGAGCGCGCCGGCGACGAGGCAGGCGCGATCGCGGCACTACGGGCCTGCCTGGACAACGCGCCCGCGGGTGCGCTGGTCGGACCGGCTTGGCGCCGGCTGGTCGAGCTGCACGCGCGCGGAGGCGATCCGCACGCTGCCGCGCGCGCTCTCATCGCCTCGGCCGACGATACCCGCACCGGCGCCTCGGAGACGGAACGCGCGGGGACCCTGGTCGCCGCCGCGGAGATTCTACGCAAGCGGCTCGGGCTGCGCGGCGACGCCAGCATGCTGCTCGAGCGGGCGTTCGCGCTCGATCCCAGGTCGGGCGAGGCGCTCGAAGGCCTGGAGGCGGTCGCCGTGGACGCGGGCGATCACCCGCGCCTGGCGGAGATCCTCGAACGCAAGTTGGAGGTCGCGGCCCGGGGCCCGGTCGAGAAGAAGGAGCTGCTCGTCCGTCTGGCCGAGATCTACGACGGGCCACTCGGGCGAGCGGACCGCGCGCGCGCGACCCACGAACGCGCGCTAGAACTGGATCCGGAGTTCGCGGCGTCGCGGCTGTGGCTAGGCCGCGACGCGTGGGTACGCGGCGACGTCACCCACGCCGCGCGCGACATCGCGCGCGCGCTCGAGACCGCGCCCGGCAGCGCGGCGGCGATCGATCTGCTCGGCAACGACGAATCACTGTCGGCGCTGGTGGCGACCGAGCGGGCTCGGTTGCGGCTCGGCGGGCCCGGCGGCGCGGCGGCGGCGCTCGACATGCTGCGACCGGTCCCGCCGGCGAAACTGGGCGACGACGGGCTGGTCCTGCTGGCGGATCTCGCGGAGCGCGAGCGCCAGCTCGGCGACGCGCTGCCCGCGCTCCAGGAGCTACGAATCCGGGCGCGCGCCGCCAAACACGCCACCGACGAGCTGGACGCCCGCATCCGGCGGCTGTCGGGAAGCGAGCCCGAGCGCAGCGTCCCCACCATCCAAGACCTCGAGCAGCAACTGTCGAGCAATCCCACGGACGACGCCGCGGCGGAGGCGCTCGCCGGCCGCTACACGGCGCTCGCAAACCCGACCGACCGCGCCGAGGCGCTGTCCGATCTGCTTGCCCGCGCGCCCGGCCTCTCGCAGGAGCGGCGCAAGACCCTGTACGCGGCGGTCGGCGAGAGCGCGGAGGCGGGCGGCGATCTCGAGCGTGCGGAGCAAGCGTACTGGCGCGCGGCGCAGATCGAAGCCGAGCCCGCGCTGCGCGCCAACTACCTGTGTGCGCATGCGCGCGTGCTGCTCGCGCGCGGCGAGATCCAGGAGGCGTTCGGCGAGCTGTCCGCGGCGCTCGAGGCCGCGCCCAAACACGTGGGGGCGGTGGCGCTGCTCGCCGATCTCTGCTTCCGGACTCAGGACTGGGAGCGCGCGCGCAAGCTGTACGCGGCGCTCGAGGCCGCGCCCGACGCGGCCGACGTCATCGCGCGCACGGAGCTCGTCCACCGCTCGGCGGCGCTCGCGCTCCGCGCCGGCGACGCCGCCGAGGGTGAGGCGCTGTACCGCGAGCTCGCGATCCTGAACCCGCAGAACGCGGAGGCGCGCGGCGCGCTCGCCGAGCTGGCGCGCGCGCGTGGCGACGCCAAGACCGCGGCCGAGCGGTTGGAGGAGGTGCTCCGCCTGCTGCCGCCGGGCGCGATCACCGAGCTCAACGAGGTCCGCCAGCGGCTGGGCGCAGTCTACGCCGAGGTGGGCGAGTGGGCGGCAGCCCGCACCGCGCTCGAGCTGGTGCTCACGCAGGATCCCACCCGCGCGCCCGCGCTGGAGACTCTGGTCGACGCCTACGAACATCTCGGCATGCCCGAGGCGGCGGCCGAGGTGTGCGGCCGCCTGTCGCGCCTCTACGTCCAGCCCGCGCGGCGCGCCGCGGCTCTGTATCGACAAGCCGAGATCCTCCGGCTCCGACTCCACAACCCGAGCGCGGCGCTCGACGCCTACCTGCGCTCGTCCGATCTCGATCCGTTCTTCGTGCCGGCGCGCCTTCGCCTGGTCGACCAGTTCTGGGCGGCGGGGGATCTCGACGTCGTCGCCGATCTGGCCAACGACCTCCGCGGCGTTGCGCTGTCGCCGACCGACAACGGTCCGATGGTCGTCCGGCTCGCGATAGCCGCCGCGTCGACGCGCCGCGATCGTTCGGCGCCCTCCCCGTTTGCTTCGTTCCCCACCCTGGCGGTCGAAGCCGCGCGGGCCCTCGCCGAAGCCGCCGAGCGGCAACAGCAGAGCCCGCAGCGCGGGAAAGCCCGCGGCGTCGACGCGCTCGACCCGATGCTGACGCGGGCGCGGTCGTGGGCGGGCTCGGGCGAGCCGGCGCTGTTCCGCGCCCTCACCGATCTCACGCTGGAAGACCCGACACGACCCGGACCCGCGCTCGCGCTCGGGCGGTTGGCGGAGATCAGCAACCGCCGCGCGCTCGCGGGCGCGGCCTACGCGCTGCCCGCTTTTCTCGCACCGGAAGGGATCGCGGCCCGGCATTTGATGTCTCTGGTTCCCCCCGGGCTGGTGCGCACCGAGGCGGTTCGCATCGGTGGCCCCGTCGACCACCCTGGGTTCGGCGGTCCGGCGCGGCGCGCGCTCGCGCGGCTCGCTCCCGCCTTGCTCGGGTTTGGCACCGAGCGGCCCGCGCCCAAGCCCACGGAGGGCAGCGGCCTGCCGTTGGCGCGCGCCGCCGAGCTGCGCCGGATCGGCGAGCTCTTGGACGCGCCCGCTTTCGTCGTCGCCCCCGACGTCGTCGAGAGCGAGACCGTCGACGATCGCAGGCGTCTGCGTGTGGTGCTGACGCAGCCGGCTGGCTTGATGGTCGCCGCGGGCGCGAGCGCGCTCGGAGAACCGGCGTGGTCGTTCATCGCCGCCCGCGCGCTGGAGACCCTCCGCAGCGGGCTCTGGATGGCGGGGCTCGCCGGCGCGGAGGGGCTCGCCCGACTGCTCGAAGGCGCGCGCGCGGTGCTGCGCGACTCTCAGGTCGACGAGCCGCGGGCGCGCGCGGTCGCCGACTGGCTACGCCAGTCCGAGGCCGCGATCTTCCTGGGTCCCGCCGAGGAGCGGGTCGAGACGCTGGCCGCGGTCGAGGCGGCGCTGGCCGCCCTCCCCGACTGGACCGCCCTCACCCACGGCGCGCAGCACACCCGCAACCGCATCGGCCTCATCGCCTGCGCCAATCCGGCCGCCGCGCTGGCGATGCTCAAGGCCGACGACCGCACACCAACCTCGGCCGGCGACTCGCCCGACGCGCGCCGCGACTTTCTACGGCGGGCCGCCACCAGCGATCTTATACGTTTCATGTTCTCGCCCACGTACGAAGCGGCGTTTTCTTGATCGGGACCCTGGAAGGGTCCCGCGCCCCCCGCGATGGGTCCCGCCGGGCAAAGCCCGTCGGTACCCGACGCGATCTGAGGTAAAAATCTCGCCATGGACGACGTGCTCGCGATCATCTTGGGAGGCGGACGGGGAGCGCGTCTGTTTCCGCTCACACTCAAGCGCTCGAAGCCCGCGGTCCCGATCGGCGGCAAGTACCGCCTGATCGACATCCCGATCAGCAACTGCTTGAACGCGAACCTGCGCCGCATCTTCGTGCTCACGCAGTTCAACTCGGAGAGCCTGAACAAACACGTCGCGATGACCTACAAGTTCGACGTATTTTCGTCCGGGTTCGTGACCGTGCTCGCCGCCGAGCAGACCGAGGAAGGCGGCAACTGGTTCCAGGGCACCGCCGACGCCGTTCGCCAGAGCCTGCGCCACATGCGCCGCACCAACGCGCGCGACGTGTTGATTCTTTCAGGCGACCAGCTCTACAGCATGGACTTCCGCCAGATGCTGGCGACCCACCGCGCGAGCGACGCCGACGCGACCGTCGCCGTCATCCCGGTCGCCGAGGACCAGACCTCCGGCTTCGGCATCCTCAAGATGGACGCGAGCGGGCGCATCGTGCACTTCGACGAGAAACCGCCGCGCGAGCGGCTGCCCGGCCTGGTGTCCGAGCTACCCGGCGGCGGCCAGGGTTACCTCGCGTCGATGGGCATCTACATCTTCAAGCGCGAGGTTCTCGAAGAGGCGGTCGGCAACCCGAAGCTGGTCGACTTCGGCCGCCACGTCATCCCCGAGGCGGTTCCCCGCCAGCGCGTGCAGGCGTTCGTCTACCGGGGTTACTGGGAAGACGTCGGGACCATCCGGTCGTACTTCCAGGCCAACCTCGCGCTCTGCGATGCAATCCCGCCGTTCGATTTCTACGACGCCGCGCACCCGGTCTATACCAACCCCCGGTTCCTGCCCGCGTCCAAGCTCGAGGGCTGCAACATCCGCAGCGCGCTGGTCTCGGAGGGCTGCATCCTGCACGGCGCCGAGATCGATCGCGCCGTCATCGGCATCCGCAGCCGCATCGGCGCCAACGTACGGATCCGAAACAGCCTACTCATCGGCGCCGATGTCTACGAGACGCTCGATCAGATGCGCGAGACCGAGTCGCGCGGCGTTCCCCCGATCGGCGTCGGCGCCGGCACCGTGGTCGAGAACGCGATCATCGACAAGAACGCGCGCGTCGGCCGCAACGTCCGCATCGTCAACGAAGCCGCTGTCCAGGAGCACGACGGGGACGGCTACTTCATCCGCGAGGGCATCGTGGTCATCCCCAAGAACGGCGTCATCCGCGACGGCCGCGTGATCTGAGGGCTCGCCCATGTTCCGATTCGGGGTGCTGGGCGTCTCGCGTTTCGCGCTCAAGAAGATGATCCCGGCCATGAAGGCCGCGCGCGGCGTCGAGGTCGTCGCGATCGCCTCGCGCAACCTCGGTCGGTCAACCGAGGCGGCGCGGACCGCCGGCATCCCCCGCGCGTATGGCTCGTACGAGGAGCTGGTCGCGGATCCGGCGATCGACGCCATCTACAACCCGCTGCCCAACCACCTGCACGCGCCGTGGTCGGAGCGTGCCGCGGCGGCGGGGAAACACGTGCTGTGCGAAAAGCCGATCGCGCTGGACGCCGCCGAAGCGCGCCGGCTCGCGGCCGCGCGCGACGCCGCCGGCGTGCTGGTGTGCGAGTCGGCGATGCTGCGCGTCCACCCGCGCTGGCTGGCGGTGCGCGAGCTCGTGCGCCAGGGCAAGCTGGGCGCGCTGCGGACGTTCACGGGCACATTCGGCTACGGCCTCGCGTCGCGCGACAACGTCCGATACAACCCGACGATGGGCGGCGGCGTACTTTATGACGTCGGCTTCTACCCCATCACGATGAGCCGGTTCTGCTTCGACGCCGAGCCGATCTCCGCGTTCGCGATCTGCGACCGCGATCCGGAGCTCGGCGTGGACCGGCTGACCAGCGCCATCCTCCGCTTCCCCAGCGGGCACGCCGTGTTCACGACCGGGATGGAGCTGGTGCCGATCCAGCGCGCTCAGCTCGTGGGCAGCGCCGGATTCCTAGAGATGGTGAATCCGTGGAACCCGCCCAGCGACCGGCCGACGGAGCTGGTGCTGGAAAACAGTGGGCAGCTCGAGCAGCCGGCCCCCCAGCACATTCAGTTCGACGCGGTCAACCAGTACACCGTCCTCGTCGAGCTGTTCGCCCGCGCGGCCGCGGGCTCCGATCGCGACGCGGGTCCGGTGCCGCTCGAGGACTCCATCCGCAACATGGCCGCCCTCGACGCGCTCCGGAAGTCCTTCACCAGCGGGCGCGAAGAGCTCGTCACCCTCGAGCGCTGACCGTCACTGGTGATCGATGCCGTTGTGCGGGACGCCGATCCCGCGCAGCGAGGCGAACCGCACCAGATCCACCGAGTTCCGTAACGCCAGCTTGCGATACATGTTGCTGCGGTGGGTGTCGATGGTCTTGATGCTGATGCTGAGGCTACGCGCGATCTCGGCAGTGGTGTGGCCGGCGGCCACCAGCCGCAGCACCTCGAACTCGCGTGGCGATAGGCTCTCGAGACCCATCGCCACCGATCCGTCGCCGTTGCCGTTCGAGGGACGGATCTCGCGTCCCCGGGTCTCCACCCGGGCGGCGAGTTGAGGCGAGATGTAGCGCCGTCCGGCGACCACGGTCTCGATCGCCTCCATCACATCGCGCATGGGCTGGCTCTTGAGCACATAGCCCGATACGCCGAGCGCAAGCGCGTCCCGGACCGCGAACCCGTCGCGCAACGATGTCAGCACGATCGTCCGGGTGCCGAGGTTGTCCTCCCGAATCGACCGCAAGAGATCGATGGTGCTGCCCCCCGCGAGCAGCAGGTCGGTCACCAAGACATCCGCGTGCAAATCGACCGACATTCGGTGGGCGTCACCGATGACGTCCGTGAAACCCGCGAGGTCGAAACCTGGGGTTGTCCGGAGCGCGTCTACCAGCGCGTCGCGCAGCAGCCCCGGATCTTCGACGACCAAGATTCTAGGCATCCGCTTCATGAGCCCTCCCGCTGAGCCGCCGCATCATGCGTCCCGAAATCGGGTGTCGCAAGGTGGTAGTCCATATTTTGTTTGTTTACGTAAGGGAATTACCTAGGGATTCGCGACGAGGCGGATGTCGAGCTCGACGTCGCCGATGACGCCGGCGAACTTGGCGGCGAAGTCGCGCGCTTCGTCCATCGATTCGACGTCGAGGATGACGTAGCCGGCGATCATCTCCTTGGACTCCGTGAACGGCCCGTCGAGGACCGTGGCACGCTGGTTCGAGAACCTGATACGCAACCCGCTGCGGCTGGGCGCGAGGCGGGCGGCGGACAGCAGTACACCTGCCTGCTTCATCTCCGCGGTAACCGCCGCCGCCGCCGCGGGCAGCGGCCCGCCCGCCTCCGAGGCGGCGTCGGCCTTGTGCAGCAGCAAACAGCGCAGCGGCGCATCCGCCGGCTTCGCCATGAGGCCGAGATCCCAACCCTCGGTCACGGGCCCGACCTCGACCTCGGCGTCGCCGATCGCGGTGGCGAACTTGGTCGCCCAGCCGATCGCCTCGTCCAGGTCATGGACCTCGAGCATTTGCATGCCCGCTACGAGCTCATGGTCGCCGGCGTACGGGCCGCGCTGGATCGCCGGCTCTCCCTTCGAGACCCGCACCCGGGCGCGCGTCACGCTGGGGCGCAACCCTGCGCCATCGACCATCGCATTCTTGCGGCGGAGCTCGCCCATGAGCTGCCCCATGCCGCGGATGAGGTCGGCGCTCGGAAGTTTCCCCGCCTCCATCGCAGCGTCGACCTTGTGCATCGAGATGACTCGCATCACCGGCTTCTTATCACGGACGCTTCGCGAGCCGCTTGGTCGCCCGGATCACGGGCACGTGCGCTTCGCCTTTCACCAGCCACGACACCGCGAACGCGACGATCGCGATCGCTTCGGGCAAGAAGATCGGACCACCCGTGACGCCGGCCACCGCTGCCCAGAGCACCGCCCCGATCATCACCAGCCCGCAGGCCAGGCACACGTCGTCCCGGCCCCGCTTGGTGGCGGGGCGATCCCGGCGGCGGCGCGTGTCCGAGCGCCGGAACAGCCACACCGAAAACAGGATGAACGCGCCGAACAACACGATCGCGGCCACGTAGTGGATGATTCCGGTGGGCGGCGCCCACCACCAAAGCTGCAGCGACTGCACCGGCGCGCCGGTCGGGAACAACGCGACGACCAGCGCCGCGGCTCCCCCCACCGTCCCGACGATGCGATCCGCCTTCACCCCCTCGTAGCCGCGATAGCTGAACAGGAACAGCGACAGCGCGAACAGCACGCCCACGAACACGCCGACCCCGCCCGTGTAGTAGTAGGCGCTCACCGATCCGAGCAGGCGCCAGGGAACGAGGCCCTGCGTCGGCCGCGCGCCCGCGAACAGGTAGATGAGGATCGGGAGCATCAGCCCCAGGGTTCCGATGATGCGTCGGTGCGTCTGCAGCGACAGGTCG
>WNGB01004335.1_pt1 | contig 21701 bp, 19 predicted proteins | sample 5400681 | NCBI WGS metagenome assembly WNGB01 (sample SAMN13153367, study PRJNA577476) | soil metagenome | isolation source: 115 cm soil or saprolite under grassland replicate 2 | place: USA:California | collected 2016-06-15
TCTAGTCGGCCCGTGTCTCGTCGCGGCGGTCCTGGTCGCCGCCTGCGGCGGACCGATCCTGACCAACCCGCCGGTGGCTCGGCCGGAGGCGCCCGCGGCGGCGAGCGCCACCCCGAGGCCTGCCGATCCACTGCCGATCGAGTTTCCCCGCGATGACGGCCCGCACGACCGGCTCACCGAGTGGTGGTACTACACCGGCCATCTGCGCAGCGCTACAGGGCAGCAATTCGGTTTCGAGTTCGTCGTGTTCCGGGCCGAGCGCGGCGACTTTCCGGTCACCTGGGCATCCCACGTGGCACTCACCGACGAGACCCGCGGCCGGTTCAGCTATGCGCAGCGCAGCGAGATCGGGCCGCAGGTCGATGGCTCGCCACGGTCGGGGGGATTGCCGGCCGGCCAACCGACGGGTTTCGACCTCGAGATGACGCCGGAGGGTCCCGAGACCGGTCTCGGCCCGTCGACGGCGAACGTGCCGTGGACGATGTCGGGCGGCTCCGGTCGGGATCGTCTGGCGGCGGCAGTGAACGCGACCGAAGCGGCTGGGGCAGGGGCGGCATTCGGTCTGAACCTGGAGATCGACGAGACCGAGCCGGTCCTCCACGATCGGGACGGCTGGATCGATCTCGGTCCCGCCGGTGGCTCGTACTACTACTCGCGCCCGATGTTGCCTGCGCGCGGCACGCTCACATTGGACGGCCGGGCAATGGCCGTGACCGGGGAAGCATGGTTCGACCACCAGTGGGGCGATTTCATCGCGGTGGGGGGCGGCGGCTGGGACTGGTTCGCGGTCAACCTGGCGGACGGAACCGACCTGGTGCTGTGGCTCGTGCGCGACGCCGATGGCGTCCATCGGCTCGTCTACGGGACCCTTCGCCGGCCGGACGGAACCGTCGTCTATCTGGCGGACGCGTTCAGCGTGAGCGCGACGGGCCACTGGACCAGCCCGCATACCGGCGCCGTTTACCCGGCCGCCTGGCGGATTGTCGTACCCGGCGAGGAGCTGACCATCGAGCTCTCGCCCACGGTTGCCGACCAGGAGCTCGACACACGGCCCACCTCAGGCGTCGCCTACTGGGAAGGATCCCAGCGCGTGACTGCAGCGCGTGGCAGCCAGGCCCTTTCGGGCGAGGCCTACGTCGAGCTGACCGGCTACGCGCCGGCGCGCCCGTCGTCGCCGGGATCGTCTTCTCCGTCGCCGGCCGATTCGGCGCCATAGCGGCATACTCACGGGGCCATGCGGCTCGAGCTCACCCACCGCGGCGACTATGGGATCCGCGCCATGATCGCCCTGAGCCACAACGACCGCGGCCGGATGTCGGTCCGGCGCATCGCCGAGGACATGCACATCCCGGTCGCGTTCCTGCCGCAGGTCATGCGCGACCTCGTCGCGGCCGGCCTGGTGGAGTCGGCCGCCGGTCGCAGCGGCGGCTATCGGCTGGCCCGGCCGGCCACCGCCATCGCGGTCCTGGAGATCGTCGAATCGATCGAGGGTGACAGCCGCCGAACCACCTGCGTCCTGCGCGGCAGCCCGTGCGGCCGCGACGGCCATTGCGACGTGCACGACGTGTTCTTTGCCGCCCAATCGGCGATGCTCGACCGGCTCCGGCGGGCGACCCTCGCCGACCTGGTCCGCCGTGATGGCGCCGCGGAGGAGTCGGGCCTGGTATCGCCGAGCTGAACGCTCGCGGGCTGCGGCGGCTAGCCCTCCTGAGCCGAGGCCCGCATGGCGACGGCGGCCACCACGAACCCGGCCACGACGGTCACGGCAAAGACGACGCAGTAGACGCAGATGGCGTGGATGACGAACAGCTCGAGGTACGTCAGGCCCGCGACCACCACGCTCCCAATCAGCCCAAGGCCGTAGGCGCCCAGGAGAGCGCGGCGGTCGGCCAGCCGCCACCAGGCGGCCGAGAGCGCGACCAGACCAACCGAGAACCCCACACCGAAGACCGCCACCGGGACGCCGAACACCTCGCTGTACTCGGACGCGGCGACGGTCTCGCAGCCCTGAAGGGGTCCGCAGACCGGTGCGCCGCCGGTCAACTTGGTGATCGCCAGGTAGGCCGCGACGACGAGCCCGATGGCCGCCAGGGCGGTCATCGCGGCGCCGGACCGACTCGCCCTCACGGCGACGCGGACCCTCCCGGTATCGGCGATGAAGCCGGCGCCGAGCCGACCGGACCGGGTGTGGCCGAGCCGGCGGCCTGGGTGATGACTGCGGCGAGCTGCTCGTAGGTCGGCAGGCCCTCCATCTTCTGGCCGTTGACGAACAGGGTCGGCGTGGCCTTGACCCCGAGAGCAGCGCCCGCGGCGGTCTCCTGCTGGACGGCGCCTCGAACGGACGCATCCGTGAGGCATGCCTCGAACGCGGTCCGGTCCAGCCCGATGGCGTCGGCCATGGCCTGCAGGCGCTCCTGCCTGAAGGCGCCCTTGTTCTCGCCGTCCTGGTTCCAGAACAGGAAGTCGGCGTATTCCCAGTAGCGGCCCTGCGTCGAGGCACACCGCGCCGCCGTCGCTGCCATGATCGACTCGTCAGGCGTATGGCCGGACCCGAGGAAGGCGAAGTCGTGGGCCACGAGCCGGACGATGCCCTTCTCCACGAAGTCGGTCACCACCCGCGGCTCCACCTCACGGGCCAGCCTGCCGCAGACGGGGCACTGGAAGTCGGCCCAGATGTCGATGGTGACGGGGGCGCCTGCGCTGCCGAGCGCCTTGCCGTCGGCGAGACCGGCGGGGACGGTCGCCGTCGGACGGATGAGGCCGAGTGGCAGGTCGCCGGAGCCGCCCTGGCCCGTGCCGGCCCACGGTCGGGTGACCAGCAGCAACGCGGCGATGGCGACGACGATCGCGCCGGCAGTCACGATCGCGACCGGCTGGCGCCACGGGGGCGTCGACCGCCCGCGGGCAGCCCGCGCTCGTTCCATCTCTCGATCAGCCGCGCGCTGGGCGAGCCGGCGCTCGCGGCGACTGCCGGGGGCATTGTTCGGTCGGCGACTCAGGACCGGTCCTCCGAGCGTCGAGAAGGGGACCGGCGCGATCGTGGCCGGTCCGCGGTCGATGACGGTACCCATCCAGCGTCAGTCGTGCAAACGACGGGGGCCCCGTGGCCGCCACGGCGGGCGATCGGATCAGGACACGCGATCCGGTTCAGAGAGACTGAGTATCATTGCCCGGTGCCAGGGAACATCCTGAGGACGCTCGACGGAGCCGGTCACCGTCTGACCGAGCCACGGCGGGCCGTCGCGTCTGCGCTGGAAGGCCGTGAGGGCCACTTCACCGCGGCCGCCCTGCTGGCGGACGCACGGGCGCGCCAGCCGGGCATCGGCCGGGCGACCGTCTTCCGGGCCCTGGACCTGTTCATGGACCTCGGCATCGTGGAGCGCATCGATCTGGCGAACGGTGAGCACGCCTACGTCACGTGCCAGCCGCATGATCACCACCACCACGTGATCTGTTCGAACTGCGGTCGCACGATCGACATCGACGATCGCGGCATTCGAGCGATCACCAAGAAGGTCGCAAAGCGGACGGGCTATCGGATCGAGCGCCATCGCCTGGAGCTGTTCGGAACATGTCCGGCCTGCCGCAAGGAACGTCCGACCGCTCGCTGACTATTCGCGTCGTCTCCGGCGCGGGTAGGATGCGCTGGCCATGACGATCCCCGCTGAGCGCGGCCCGCGCAGGTTCCCGCAGGGATGACGCCGCGCCCGACCGACCGACGGACCGACCAGGCCGCCGGCCAGACCGTCGGTCACGCAATCGGTCAGGGGCACGCCGCCGCTCACGGCGCGCGTGACATTGGCGGGACCAGGGCCGAGCGCAACATCGTGGTCTTCGGCATTGCGCTCCTGGCCTGTGCCCTGCTGTTCCTGATCCCCGATCTCAGCCCGCCTCGCACCCAGCTCGTGTCGGACCGGGCCCACGCCAGGATCGTGAGCCTGCCGCCTGTCGGCGATCGGATCGCACCCGTCGCCATCGTCGACCTGCTGGACGGCGAACGGCGGGGCGTGCAGGTCTCGGCCAACCTGGAGGGCCCATCCGGCCAGCTCCTGCGGCCCGACTACCGACCCGGCGACGAAGTGCTGCTCGCGATCGATCGTCAACCGGACGGGACCGTCACGTACTCGGTCATCGACCGCTGGCGCCTGCCGGTTCTGGGCTGGCTGATGGCCGCCTTCGCGCTGGTCACGGTCTCGATCGCCGGCTGGCGTGGCCTCCGGGCGTTGACCTCGCTGGCCATCACCGTCCTTGTCGTCATCAGGGTCCTCATCCCGCTGCTGCTCTCTGGCTACAGCCCGATCGCCCTGGCGATCGGGCTGGGGATTGCGATCTCCGTGCTGAGCTTTCTCATGACCCAGGGCCCCAGCCGCTCCACGATGGCGGCGATCGCCGGCACGGCCGTCGGGCTGCTGGTGACCGGCGGCCTCGCCGTCGTGGTGTCGGGGGCGGCCCAGTTCACATCGGCCCAGGGCTCGGAGGAGCTCGTGGTGGTCGGGCAGCTCGTCGGCGGCTCGATCGACCTGTCGGGCCTGCTGCTGGCGGCGGTGATCTTCGGCGGCCTTGGGGTCCTCAACGACGTCGCGATCACCCAGGCGGTGACGGTCGAGGAGTTCCGCCGGCTGGATCCCTCGCTGTCCCGCCGCGACCTCTTCCGGCGAACGATGTCGGTCGGCATCGCCCACCTGGCGGCGACCGTGAACACGCTCGTGTTCGCTTACCTGGGCGCTGGGCTGCCGGTCCTCGTCCTGCTGGCGGTCCAGGTTCACCGGCTGGACCTCGCGATCAACGACGAGCACATCGCCGTGGAAGTGGTTCGGACCATAGTCGGGGCGATCGGCGTGCTCTCCGCCGTGCCGTTGACCACCGCGATTGCCGCCTGGTGGGCCGGGCCGGCCGGCGCAGGACGACGGTCCATCCCCCAGCTCCTCATGGCCAGGCCCCTCCTGGCGGGCGTCAACCGGCCGAGCATGGAAACGGCGGTAGCGACACCGGGATCCGCGGACCCTCCAATGTCGGCCACTGGCGCCGCATCGGCCGTCGAGGCGGCACCGGCCGTGGAGGCGGCGCCGAGTCCCGAGCCGACGACCGTCGAGCTGACGACGACCCAGCCGACCACTTCCGAGCCGACGACCACCGGCAGTCCCGCGACCGGTCGGGCCGGCCGGTCGGGCCGGTCTCGGGGTCCCCGCCCTCCGAGACCGCCCAAATCCGCGAAGCCCCCCACAGAGCCGCCGGCGGGGCCGCCGGCGAAGTCGCCACCCGACCTGGCGTAGCGATCAGGCTCGCTCGGCGACCGCACGCTCCAGGTCGGCCGAGTGCGGCATTCCCTCGCGGGCCCCGGAAACGGTCGTGGACAGGCCGGCCGCCACGACCGCCCGTCGAACGGATTCGTCCAGCGCCCGGCCCTCGGCGAGGCCAGCAGCGAGCGCCCCGTTGAACGAGTCCCCCGCGCCCGTGCCGTCCACCGCTGCGACCGCGAGGCCTGGCACCGCGACGGCCGGCGCACCGCCCGCGGGCACGAGCAGGGCGCCCCGCGATCCCAGCGTGACGACGATTGCCTCCGAGATCCGGGCGCGGTCCAGGAGGCGCCGCGCGATCTCCTCGGGCTCGTCTCCACTGGCCGGCCCGACGTTCTCGATCCCCGCGGCGGCCGCCGTCGCCAGCAGCTCCCCGAGGTTCGGCGTGAGAACGTCGGCCAGCGCGAGCTCCGCCTGGCTCGTGCCCTCGGCCGGCGCGGGATTGAGGATGATCCGCCCGCCGGCGGCGCGACCGGCATCGAGCGCGGCGTGGATCGCCTGGACCGGGATCTCGCGGCTGACGAGGAGGATGTCGCCGGCCAGCGATCCGAGACGTCCCAGCGCCTCGGCGACGGCCCCAGGCGTCAGTGCCCCGCTGGCTCCGGGCGCAACGCTGATGAGGTTCTCGCCCATCGCATCGACGAGGATGAGCGCCACGCCGGTGGCCTCGCCAGCGATGGTCGCCAGCGCGGAGACGTCGACCCCCTCCGCGCGGACGGCCTCCCGCGCATCTTCGCCGAGGTCGTCGTCCCCGACCGCACCCACGAGCACGGTCGGCCGCCCGAGGCGCGCCGCGGCCACGGCCTGGTTGCCGCCCTTGCCGCCGTGGTGTCGCTCGAACGTCCCGCCCCCGACCGTTTCGCCCGGCGCCGGCAGCCGCCTGCCGCGGACGACGAGGTCGACGTTCACCGACCCGACGACGACGACGCGGCCGCTCATGGCCGCTCCAGGCTTCCTGGCTCGCGCACGCGGCTGGCTACGAGCCCGTGACGAACTCGCCGCCGTCCACCCCGATGACATCGCCGTTGATGAAGTCCGTCCCCTCCCCTGACAGCGCCACGATCGCGTCGGCGACGTCCTGGGGTGTCGTCATCCGACCGGTCGGATTGCGCCGGGTGGCCGACTCGATGATCAGGTCGTGCTCGGGGATCTTCATGAGCGCCGGCGTCATCGTGACGCCCGCCCGGATCGCGTTGGCGGTGACCCCGGTGCCCTGACGGGCGAGCTCCATGGCGAGCTGCCGGATGTGCGACTCGAGCGCGGCTTTCGCCGAGCTGACCACCCCGTACGAGGGCACCACGCGACTCGAACCCTCGGACGTCATCGCGTAGATCTTCGAGCCCTGCTCCAGGAACCCGCGGCGATACAGGTCCTGGACCCAGTAGACGAGGCTGTTGGCCATCACGTCCTGGGTCATCTCCATCTGCTTGCGGCTGACCGCCTCCTTGGGGTCGCCGGCGATGAAGGGCACGAGCGTCCCGAAGGCAAGGGAGTGCATGACCACGCGGACGTACGGATGGCGGCCCTCACTCCGGCTGCGTTCGAAGCGCTCCGCCAGGCTCGCCAGCGCCCCTGCCCGCTTCTCGTCGTCGGCGGCGTTCATGTTGACGTAGAGCGCCTCGCTGCCCTCGTCGACGATCCGCTGCCTGACCTCTTCGACGTGCTGGAGCGCGGCCCGGAAGTCGAGGTGGATGCCGCAGATCCGGTAGCCCGCGCGGGCCAGCGCGATGGACGTCGCCTCGCCCATCCCGGATGACGCCCCCAGGATGAGGGCCCAACGCTCGCGATCGTCCGTCATGCGGTTGCCTCCAGGCGATTCGCGCCCAGGCGATGCGCGGCGCGGTCCAGCCGAGCGAGTCTAGCAGTGGCCTTTGCGACCACGTGGCCCACGCGTGCAGCGCTGCACGGGTCGCGTCAGACCACCCCGCGGCCACGCAGGTCGCCGACCTCGGCCGGCCCGTAGCCCAGCTCTGCCAGGACCTCGTCCGTGTGCTCTCCCAGGAGCGGCGGCGCGAGCCGGATCGTCGCCGGCGTCGCCGAGAGCTTGAACGGCACGCCGACCTGACGGATCGGGCCGAGCACGGGATGGGCTACGGTCGCGTCCATGTCACGCGCCCGGGATTGCGGCAGGGCGAGCGCCGCCAGGACGTCGTTGATCCGCCCGCAGGGGACGTCGGCCGCGGTCAGTCGCTCGATCCACGCGGCGGACGTGTCGCCGGCCATTCGCTCGGCCAGGATCGGCCGGAGGTCATCGCGATGCGCCACCCGCTGGTGATTCGTCGCGAACCGGCGCTCTGTGGCCACCTCCGGCAGCCCGAGCGCCTCGCAGAACCGCAGCCATTGCCGTTCGGAGCCCACCGCCACCACGATCTCGCCATCGGCCGTCGGGAAGGTCTCGTACGGCACGATGTTCGGGTGCGTATTGCCGCGTCGGATCGGAGCGGCGCCGGTCGCAAACGCGTTCTGGGCCTGATTGACGAGAGCGGCCAGGGTGGACTCCAGGATGGACACGTCGATCCGCTGGCCACCTGGCTCGCTCATGTGCCGTTCCCGGCCGGCCAGCCCGGCCAGGACCGAGATCGCACCGTACAGGCCCGTCACGACGTCGGCGATTGCGACGCCCACCTTGGTCGGATGACCACCCTCCTCGTCGGGGAAGCCCGTGATCGACATGAGACCGGCCTCCGCCTGGAGGACGAAGTCGTAGCCGGGTCGATCGGCGCTCGGGCCCTGCGGGCCGTAGCCGCTGATCGCCAGGTGGATGAGCCGCGGGTTCAGGCGCTCCAGTGCGGTGTCATCAAGCCCGAGGCGGGCAGGCGTCCCCCGCCGGAAGTTCTCCACCAGCACATCCGCCCGCTCGACCAGGCGGCGGAGCACTGCTCGTCCGTCCCTGGCCCGCAGGTCGAGCCGGATGCTGCGCTTGTTGCGGTTGACGGCGAGGTAGTAGGCCGCCACTCCGGGGTCGTCCGGCGACAACCGGCCGGCACCCACCCAGGGAGGTCCCCAGGCCCGCGTCCCGTCACCCTCGGGCGGCTCCACCTTGACTACGTCCGCACCCAGGTCGGCCAGCAGCATCGTGCACAGCGGGCCGGCCAGGACGGTCGAGCAGTCGGTGACGAGGATCCCGGCCAGCGGGCCCGGCGGTGTCGAATTGCCGGAGCGTGAGCGGTCGGGCGAGGCGGGCATCGCGGCGATGGTAACGGCCAGGATGATGGTGCCGCGAGCCCGGCCCGGCCGCATCGGTCATAGGATTGCCCCATGAACGATTCCGCTCCGAATCCCGGCCTGCCGCTGACCCTCATGACGGTCCACGCGCATCCCGACGACGAGACGATCACCACCGGCGGTGTCATGGCAAAGGCGGTCCGCGACGGCCACCGCGTCGTGCTCATCACCGCCACCCGCGGCGAGCAGGGCGAGATCGTCGTGCCCGGCATGGACACCCCCGACAACCACCGGCGTCTCGGCGAGATCCGGATGGGCGAGCTGGAGGCGGCGATGGCCGTGCTCGGGGTGACCGAATGGGACAACCTGGGCTACCGCGACTCGGACATGAAGGGTCGCGTCGGCAACGTGGACCCCAGATCGTTCGCCCGCGCCGACTTCGACGAGGCGGTCGGGCGCCTGGTCTGGTTCATTCGCCGCCATCGGCCGCACGTGATGACCACATACGACGAGTCCAGGGGCTACGACCATCCCGATCACGTTCGGGTCCACGAGATCTCCCGGCCGGCCTTCGACCGCGCGGGTGATCCGGCCTGGTACCCGGAGCAGCTCACGCCCGAGTCGGGCGGCACGGGCCCGGCCGCCGAAGACGGCGGCGTGGAGCCGTGGGGGCCACGCAAGCTGTATGAGCCGGCGTTCCCGGTCTCCTTGTGGCGGACGATGTTCGAGCGGCTCGAGGCTCGAGGGGAAGCCAATCCCTGGGCGCCGTCCGCCGATGCCACCCCCGAGGAGCGTGCGGCCTTGGAGGAGCAGATGGCCCAGGCGATGGCCGCCGACGCGGCGATCACCACGCGGGTGGACGTGTCGGCGTTCCTCGACGCGAAATGGGACGCGCTCCACCGTCATGCGACGCAGATCGGCGCGGAGTTTCCGCTCGTCGTCATGGGCCTGGACGGGTGGCGTGAGTTCTGGTCGAGCGAATCGTTCATCCTGCGGGCGTCGCGGGACGTGGACGTCCGATTGCCGGAGACGGATCTCTTCGCCGGCCTGTCCTAGGGGACGCCTCGGGGCCGAGCGTCCGCGCACCCGGCGGCCCGACTACCAGGGCAGCAGCTTCTTCGAGGCGTCGTACAACTGACCGAGGACCACCCGGCCGTCGCCGGCCGGATCCAGGAAGTTCGGCTGCGCACCGTCCAGGATGATCGTGGGGTGGAGCCTCACCTGGGCGAGGCGGCGCCCCGTGAAGGTGAGCTCCAGCAGCAAGCCCTCTGAGGTGGGCTCGGACCAGGTCTGGTCGAACACGAAGTTGCCCAGCGCGTACCAGATGGGCCGGCCCTTGTAGACCTCCATCGCCCCGACCCAGTGGGCATGGTTGCCGATGACCATGTCCGCGCCCGCGTTGAGGATCGAGCGGGCAAGGGCCTGCTGAGCAGTGAACGGGGTGGCCCGGTACTCGTTGCCCCAATGCGGGTAGACGATGACCACGTCCGCGCCGGCGCGGCGTGCGGCGGCGATGTCGGCCCTGGCTCCGGCGACGGTAAGCCGGGCGCTGCCGGGTGTGCTGGAGCCCGCGGTGTACGCGCCGGCGATCGTGTCGTAGCCCAGGATGGCCACGGTCAGCCCGTGGACGCTGATGAGCGCCGGCCGATGCGCCGCGGCGGCATTGCGGCCGGCTCCGGCGTGCTTGATCCCGTACCTGTCGAGGTTGGCGACGGTCTGGACCACACCCGCCCGGCCGGCGTCACCGATGTGGTTGTTGGCGATCGACACGGCATCGATGCCGGCATTCCGCAGTCCGGCGATGAGGCGCGGATCGGCCGAGAAGACGGTGCCCTCCGTGTGGTACCGAAACGCGTCGATGGCCGGGTTCTCGAAGTTCGCCACGGCGACATCGGCGCCGGACAGGAGGTCGCGTACGGCGCCCCGGTCGCCGGTCCGGCGGGTGATCGGGATCGGCCAATCGAACGATGAGCAGCATCGCCGGCCCGTGATCTCGGCCGTGCCCCCGTCGAATGGGAAGTCGACGCCCTTGCCCAGGATCGTGGTCTGCTTGTAGACACCGCGGTCGAGCAGGATGTCCCCGCCCGCCACGAGCGTCCACGTCGCGCGCGGATCGAACGGTCGGGCGTCACCCGGCAGGTGGGCGACGAGCTTCCAGCCCGCGCTCGACGTCTCCCGATCCACGCCGAACAGCGACCGCCCCGTCCAGCTCAGGGCGCGGACCGCGGGCGACACCTGGGAGGCGCGGAGAAAGCCGAGCCGTCGGCTGTCGGCCCCCAAATGGCGCTCAAGGACCTTCACCGACGATGCCAGGGCGAGTCGCGACGGGTCGGCCGGCCGTTTCACGCCGAGCGCGGCGAGGATTCCGTCCGCATCCGCAGCAACCAGCTCCAGGCTCCGCCAGCGGGTATGCATGCCCGCGAGGACGGCCCGGACGCTATCGATATTCACGTTCCGGACGGTGGAGCGGAAGTCGACGACCGGCACGATGGGCACGTTCGCCACGGGCAGCGGTGTCGCAGACTGGCTCGGCGCGGGTGAACCGGCAGCGGTGCCGGACGGACTGCTCGACTCGATTGCCGCCGTCGTGGGCAGGACCGTCTGTCCGCCAGGTGGGCTGGCCAGGCCGACGTTTGCCGCCGGGCCGCCCGCGAAGAGGGCGAGTGCCAGCAACGGCACGACGGCAACCGCGAGCAGGAGGAAGAACCGGGGGGTTGAGAGGCGCCTCACGTGGGCCGATTGTGCCATGGCCGGGCCCTGGACCCTCGTGTACCGTCCAGCGCCTCGTGTACCCTCCGCGAAGCGTGACCATCTCCGGGGCCGCCACTCCCGTCGTCGTCCTCCGCCGGCTCTTCGCCGAGCCGATCCCGATCGGCCGGCGCCAGTTGCCACCGCTGGGGCTCGTGGTCCTGGCGACGGTTGGCGCGCTGCTCCTGGCGGTCGTCGCGACTGGCCATTGGGCCCAGCCCAACGACGAGCACGCCTACTGGCTGGCGGGCCAGCGACTCCTGCACGGCCAAGCGCTGTACGACCCGACGGCGAGCGCGAACACGCCGTTCGCCTATTGGTATCCGCCGGTCGTGGCGCAACTCGTGGCGCCCATCAGCGCAATCCTCCCGTCGGAAGCCTTCAGCTGGGCCTGGCTGGCGCTGCTTCTCGGCTGCACGTGGTGGCTCGCCGGCAGCCGGCCGCTGCCGTTCCTGGCGCTGATCGCGTTCCTGCCGGTCGCCACGGAGCTGTGGTTCCGGAACGTGCACCTGATCCTCGCGGTGCTGGTCGTCCTGGCGATCCGGCGCTGGCCGATCCTGTTCGCGGTCGGCGCCGCGATCAAGTTGTCGCCAGGGCTGGGCATCGTCTACCTGGCGGCGCGCGGCCGCTGGCGGGACGCGGCCATCACCGCTCTCGCGGGGGCAGCCATGCTGGCGGTCAGCGTGGTCCTGGCACCTGATGCCTGGGCCCAGTTCGCGGAGGTGCTGCGCGTGCGGGGGCCGGCCGACGCCTCGTCGTTCCTGCTCGTGCCGTACTGGGTCAGGGCCGGGCTCGGGCTCGCCCTGGCCGTCATCGCCGGTCGCCTGCGGCCGCGACTGGGTGAGCCACTCCTCGTGGTGGCTCTCGTCGTCGCGCTGCCGACCCTGTGGTTCACGGCGCTGTCCATGCTGGCCGCCCTCGTGCCGATCGTCCGCCGCCCGTCGGATCGGCTGGAAGCCTCAGCGGTCGCCTGAGGATCACCGACGTCCGGCGGCCCTGACCGTCCGGTCGATCGCCCCGAGCAGCGACGTCGAGTCCGTTGTGTCCTGCGCCAGGGACCAGGCCATGATCCCGGAGGCCGTGCGCATGGCAAGCTCGGTCTTGGCCTTGATGGTCGGGATGCCGTTGTAGTTGACGGTCGTGCCGAAGTAGTCCAGCGCATCCGCGTTGGGCGCCTCGGCGCTGGTCGCCACGAGCTTGCGATACGGGACCTCCACGGGTCGGCTGTAGAACGGAACGCCCAGGACCGTCTTCTCGCGCGGCAGGCCCCGCGCACTCCAAAAGGTGAGTGACGACTCCGCGAAGCTGTACGGCGAATGGGTGGGCCCGGGTCCGTCGTAGGCCATCACGTTGATGAAATCGACCAGCGGGAAGACCTCGGGGACGATCCCCTCCGCGGTGGCTCCCGCTGCGACGACGGCCGCGGTCAGGAGCGCCGGGCGGGGCAGCGCGGCGCGCAGCTCGCCCATCAGGGCCAGGTAGTTCGAGGCAGATGGTCCACGGTCCGGGTACTCCCAGTCGACGTCAACGCCGTCGATCCCATGGTCCAGGACGAACCGACGAAGCAGGCCAACGAAGGCGGCTCGCGCGGTGGGTTCCGCGGCAAACGCCTCGAACTGGGCGTCCCAGCCCCAGCCGCCGACCGAGATCAGGACCTTGACACCGGCGGCGTGGGCGCGCGCCGTCAGTTCATCAAGCTTCCACGGATTCGCGAGCTCGGCGACGGACCCGTCGGCGTTGGGAATGAGGAATGCGTAGTTGACGTGTGTCAGCTTGTCGAACTGAACCTGGCCCGCGTTCCCGTCAACGTCACCGACATAGCCCACGATCCGGAATGCTTCGGCCGCGGCGGTGCCAGAGGCCGTCGCGAACACACGAGGGGCCGTCGGGCCGGCGGGCACCGGCGCGCATCCGGCCATGAGTGACGCAACCACCAACCAGCGCACGGCGACGCGGTTGGGCCGGTGAACGGTGCGCGTCGGTCGCCCCGGCATGTGGTCTCCCGCTGAGCGGCCGCGACAGGCTGACCGCGAACGGATTATGGCTGCCGGCCGCAAAGGAACGCCCCGTCCGGGCGGGGGACGGGGCGTAGGTGGAGGCGATGCTGGCGGACCCGACCGGATTCGAACCGGCGATCTCCAGCGTGACAGGCTGGCATGTTGGGCCGCTACACCACGGGTCCGCGGGCGGCGAGTCGGCAGGATAGCAGGTGCGGCCGGCGTTGTCCCTATTCGGATCCGGTCGGGCGATCCTAGCGAGGCGGCGGCTCGAACATCACCCAATCATCTCCGAGCTGACCGAGGAACGCGACCTGGCGCCCGGTCTCGCGATCGTAGACCGTGACCGACGCCGGCTGATCCGTGCGCGCGCCGGCGGAGTCGACGGACGCCATCCCGGAGGCATAGACGAATCGGCCATCGGCGCTCGTCGCGATCGACACGAAGTCGGCGGCGGGTGGCCAGCGATCGAGCACATCCACAGTCGCCGTATCCAGGACGAGCACCCCGGCCGAGCCGCCCTCCACTTCGGTGAAGTCCCTGGTATTCACCGCCAGGAGGTACAGGCGCGAACGGTCGGGCGAAAGGGCCATCGCGGGCTCGAGCCAGACCTTGGCGGCCGCCGTCGGAGCGATCCAGCGCCCCAACGCTCGCCCAAGGCTTGCCACTGGATCGGCATGGGCAGCCCCACCGGACGCGAGCCTGGCTCGATCGATGACCCGGCTCGTGACCTCGCCGGTCCGGAGGTCCACGCGAGCGATCGTCAGGCTGAACGGATCCCACAGGTACAGGGCATCGCCGATCCTGTCCATGAGGCGACCCGCGATGTGCGTGTCGGGGAACGTCCGCATGAGGTCGATGTCGCCCAGCGCGTCGCCGTCGAGCGTGGCCCGACGGAGGAACATGACCCCGGCCTCGTTTGGGCTGATGCAGAGCGCGAACAACGTCCGGCCGTCGACGAACGAGGCGAAGGTGTCACGGCAGTCCGGGCCGGAGAGCGAGTCCCTGCCGGCCCGCAGGCGGCGAGGCGTCCCGACCTCCAGCCCGGCGATCGGCGCCGACCAGTAGGCCGTGCGCTCGATTTCGCCGACCGACATGACGGATGCCTGAATGAGCACGCGGCGCCCGTCCGGTGAGACGACCATCTGAGGTGACCAGGCATATCGAGCGAACGTGGAGCCGTCGGCCTCCACGTGGGATGACGCGGTCCACAGCGGAAGGCTCTGGACGACCCGTCCGGCGGCGAGGTCCACGACGTCCACGCCGACCGTCCATCGAGGCGCCTGCCGGGTCGCCCGACCGAGCAACAGCAGTCCACTGCTCGGATCCACCGCGGTCGTGATCGAGACCGACTCGCCCTGATCGCCCGAAACATGGGGATCGGGCCGGCCGGTGTATGCCGGGAGGGGAATGTCGCGAACGATCGTGCCGTCAGCCGAGGTGTCGCGCAGGTGGATGACGACGCGCTCCAGGCCGCGGCTCGTCGAGCGCTCCAGGCACACGCATCGGTAGGAGCCATCGCCGAGCTGCATGAGCCGGTCGGCCCAATTCGCCGTGAGGGCGGGCCCGATCCGGCCGGTCGCCAGGTCCAGGATGCGGTCGGCGCCGCCGTGGACGATCAGCTGTTCGGACGGAGCCGGGGAGCCGTTCAGACGGACGACCGGCGGCCCGGTCGTGGCCCGCTGGGTGGGCGCCGGCCGGGGTGAATCGCCTCCGCCTCCCACCCCGTTCCCGCTCTCCGGAGCCCGTTTCGCGGGCGTCAGCAACTGAGTCGCGGCGAGGGCGAGGAGAACCGTGCTGGCGAGGGCCAGGAGCGCGGCACGAGCCAGTCGCCGGGCCCAGCCGGGATCGGGATGCGGAACCGCCACGATGATCGGTCCGGTCTCGTCGCCTCCCGCCGGGGATTCGGCCGCGCGGCGGCTCGGCCGGTCCACTCCCATGTCCTCGCTCATGCTGCTGGTACACCGCGCGCCCGGTCTCGGTTCCGGCCCCAGGAGCCCGCCCGGGTCGCGGTCACGGCCCGGGCGCCGAGACCTCTCCTATACTCGGCCGATGGAGCTCATCGACCTCCGGTCGGACACCGTCACCAAGCCCACCGACGAGATGCGCCGGGCGATGGCGGCAGCCGATGTCGGCGACGACGTCTGGGATGAGGACCCGACCGTGCATGCCCTTCAGGACCGGGCCGCCGAGCTCCTGGGCAAGGAGGCGGGACTCTTCGTCGCCAGCGGAGCGATGGCCAATCTCGTCGCCCAGATGGCCCATCTGGCCCGCGGCCAGGAGACGATCGCCGCGGCCTCCAGCCACATCGTCATGGACGAGGCCGCGTCATACGCGGTCGTGGTCGGAGCGAGCGTGCGGGTCATCGCCGAGCGAGCGGATGGGACGATGGATCCGGCGGCGATCGCGAGCGCATTCCGCGATCCGGCCGACGTCCACGAGCCGATCACCGGTCTCGTCGCGATCGAGAACACCCACGCTCACTCGATGGGCCAGCCGCTGACTCCGGAATACACGCGGGCGGTCGCCGCCATCGCGCACGACCGCGGCGTTCCCGTCCACGTCGATGGGGCACGGTTCTGGAACGCGGTCGTGGCCCTTGGCGTGAGCCCGACCGAGCTCTCGGGACCGGCCGACAGTATCTCCTTCTGCCTGTCCAAGGGCCTCGCCTGCCCGGTCGGCTCCCTGGTCGTGGGCAGTCGCGACTTCATCTGGCGGGCCCGCCGGGCGCGAAAGCTCGTCGGCGGCGGCATGCGCCAGGTCGGGATCCTGGCCGCCGCCGGCCTGATCGCCCTCCGCGATGGCCCGGGGGGCATGATCGAGCGGCTGGCCGAGGACCACGCCAACGCCCGGCGGCTGGCCGAAGGCTTGAGCGGCCTGGACGGCATCGTCTCCGCGGGTGACATCGCCCAGCCCCAGCCGGGGCCGCTGGACCCCGGTCGCGTCCGGACGAACTTCGTCGTGTTCAAGGTTCGCGGCGACCGCGCGGCCTTCCTGGCTGCCCTCCGTGCACGCGGCGTCCTGATGGTGGAATATCCCCATGGACAGATCCGCGCGGCCACCCACCACGGGATCTCGGCCGCCGACATCGACACGACTGTCGGCGCCGTGCGTGCCGCATTGGCCCACAACGCTTTCACTCGATCGTCTGGTGTGTCCCCCGTCGCCGCAGGGCCGGCCTGAGGGAGCGACGGCCACCGACCCGCCCGGCCTTGGCCGGGCCCAGGAGGAACCGTGACCGAGTCGAGCCTCTCCGAGGTCGCCCTCACCCGGCCGGCCCGCGCTGCCAACGCCGGGCCGCTGGACGATCGGCTGTACGACCTCGTCGAGACGCGCTTCCGGCGGCTGGTCCGGGACAACCCCGTGGTCGCGACCGCCACGGGCATACACACCGAAGACAGCCGCCTGGGCGACGGCAGCCGCGACGCGGTCCTCCAGGAGATCGCCGCCGACCGCGAACATCTGGCTGTGGTGGAGGCTCTCGATCCCGCCGGCCTGTCGGAAGCGGCCGGGTTCGAGCGAGACCTGGAGACCCACAATGTCCGGCGCGCCCTGTTCGAGGCGGAGAGCGTCCGGATCTGGGAGCGTCGCTCGACGGCCATGGACACGGTCGGCGACGCGCTCTTCCTCTTGTTTGCCCGCGATTTCGCCCCGCTGGCTGAGCGGCTGGAATCGATCGCCGGCAGGCTCGAGGAAGTCCCGGCGTTTCTGGGCGCCAGCCGCACCCGGGCCGTCGTTCCCCAGGTCCGGCTCTGGCAGCAGCTCGAGATCGACACCGCGGGCGAGCTCCCCGTCCTGTTCCGGGACATCGAGGCGGCGGCACGGGACGTCCTCGGGGCTCCGGAGCTGCGGCGCCTCGAGCGCGCCCTGGCACTGGCCCGCGATGCCGTGGCCGGGTATGCCGAATGGCTCGGCGGAAGCCTGGCCGCTGGCGTGGACGATTGGGCCATCGGACGCGACCGCTTGGATGAAGCGGTCGCGCTGCGCCGGTTCGACGGCCTGGACGCCGACGCGATCCTCGAGATCGGCTGGCGGCAGCTGGCCGACGCGAAGGCGGCGCGAGTCGCAGCCGCCCGGGAGATCGATCCCACGGCCGAGGAGGCGGCCGTGGTCGAGCGGGTCAAGGCCGACCACCCGGCCACCTTTGAGCAGGCGCTCGAGGCGTACCGCGAGGCCATGGTCCGGGCCCGCCAGCACCTCATCGATCGCGGGATCGTGAGCGTCCCACCGGACGAGCGGATCTCGGTGATCGCGACGCCCGACTACCTGCGCAACATCATCCCCTTCGCGGCCTACTTCGACCCGCCAAAGTTCGACCGTGATCCGACCGGCATCTATGTCGTCACGCCGTCGGTGGGCGACGCGGCCGGGGCCATGCTCGAGCACAACTACAGCTCGATCAGCAACACGAGCATTCACGAGGCCTACCCCGGTCACCATCTGCAGCTGTCGGTGGCGGCACGGCACCCCTCGCTCACCCGGCTGACCACGGAGGCCCCCGAGTTCGTCGAGGGCTGGGGCATGTATTCCGAACAGATGATGCGCGAGCAGGGCTTCGACGTGGAACCGAAGTTCCGGCTGAGCATGTACACGGACGTCATCTGGCGGGCCTGCCGGATCGTGCTCGACGTGCGCATGCACCGGGGCGAGATCGGGGTCGACGAGGCGGTCCGCTGGCTCGTGGAGCAGACGAGCTTCGAGGAGCCGAACGCCCGCGCCGAGGTCCATCGCTACACCTACACCCCCACCTACCAGCTCTCATACCTGCTGGGCAAGGTGCTCCTGCTCCAGCTCCGGGCCGACGAGCAGCGCCGGCTGGGCGGCGCGTTCAGCCTGGGGGCGTTCCACGACGCGCTTCTCGCCAACGGCAGCCTGCCGATCAGCTTCCATCGCCGGCTGCTGGCCGGCGAGGGCCAGGCGCCGGGGCAGCCCTGAGCGGCATGGACGTGATCCCCTCGATCGATCTGGCCGGCGGGCGATCGCGAGTCGTCTACTGGCCGGGCGTTGCCGCCGGCGTGGGCGCCCCCACCGACCGGCCCGAGCGGATCGTGGCGCAGTTCGTCGGGCTCGGCGCCCGGATCGTCCACCTCGTCGACATGGACGGCGCACGGGCCGGTGCGCCGGCCAACCTCGAGGCGGTCGGACGGATCGCGGCGACCGTCGCGGTGCCGATCCAGATCGCCGGCGGCCTGGAGGCGGCAGACCATGTCCGACTGGCGTTCGCCGCCGGAGCCACTCGAGTGGTCCTCGCGATGAACGTCGTGGACGATCCGGACCGCCTGCGCGAGTGTCTCGACGTCGCGGGCGACTGGCTGGCGGTTGGTCTCGATCCCCGGCCGGAGCGGTTTGCGGCGTTTCCGTGGCGGCGGCCCGTGGCGCCCACAATCGATGGCCTCCTCGGCGAGCTCGCCCATCGGGGCGTGCGACGGGTCGTTCTGTCGCATGGGGGTGATGCGGCCGGCGCCGAACATCTGGCCAGCCTTGGCCGACAGCACGACCTGGACCTGCTCGTCGCCGGCGGGGTGTCCGACCTCGACGGCATCCGTCGGCTCCGTCAGGCGGGGATCACCGGACTCATCCTCGGAGAAGCCCTCCTGTCCGGAGCCATCGATTACCCCGCCGCCCTGGAGGCCGCCGCATGACATTTGGTCGTCAGTCCGTGCCGGTTTGGCTGATCGCGATCGCGATCGTGGGCCTGGTCACGAGCACGTGCTCGCAATCCGCCTCGTCCGCTCCGTCCGGAGCCGTTCCGACGGGGGCGACTCAGTCGTCCCCGTCGGGATCGGCCTGTCCCGGTTCGGCGCCTGCGCACGCGACCGCCGGATCGGTGGCGACGGTGACCGTGGAGACGCCCAGGGGCACGATCGTCATGAAGCTGGAGGCGGACCTGGCGCCGGCCGCCGTGGGCAACTTCCTCGCACTGGCCAGGTGCGGCTACTACGACGGCGTGGTATTCCACCGGCTCGTGCCCGGCTTCGTCATCCAGGGCGGCGATGGGCAGTTCGGCAAGAGCTCCGCGCTCGACCGGAACCGCGTGGGCCAGGGCGGTCCGGGCTACACGATCGACGACGATCCGGTCACGGCTCCATACGGTCGCGGCGTCGTCGCAATGGCCCGCACCCCCCAGCCGCATTCGGAGGGCTCCCAGTTCTTCATCGTCCTCGCCGACGCGGCCCGCCCGGCGCTCGAATCCGCCAATACCTACGCGATCATGGGCCACGTGACGTCCGGGATGGACGTGGTGGACGCGATCGCGGCCATGCCCAACAGCGGCGAGCCCAATAACGCCGCGCTCGATCCCGTGCCCATGACCAAGGTCACCGTCAACACCCCGTAGCCCGAGCACATCCACAACCCGAAGGAGAGATGTCCATGACCCGCGCCACGATCGCCACCGAGCTCGGCCCCATCGAGATCGACCTGTATGACCAGTCAGCGCCAAAGGCCGTCGCCAACTTCGTGGACCTGGCCGGCAAGGGCTTCTACGACGATGTCGTCTTCCACCGCGTGGTCCCGGGCTTCGTCATCCAGGGCGGAGACGGGCAATACGGCAAGAAGCCGAAGCTCGATCGAAGCAAGGTCGGAACAGGCGGTCCCGGCTACAAGTTCGAGGATGAGCCGGTGAAGGGCGATTACGTCCGCGGCGCGCTCGCGATGGCCAACGCCGGGCCCAACACGAACGGAAGCCAGTTCTTCATCTGCACGGACGACCTGACCGGCAGGCTGCCCAAGAACTACACGTTGTTCGGGCTGGTGACGAAGGGCATGGACATCGTCGATCGGATCGTGTCGGCGCCACGCGACGGCCGCGACCTGCCCAAGGAGCCGGTGGCGATGACCTCGGTGACCGTCCACGACAGCTGAAACAGCGGCCTGGCGGGCGCGCTCGCCGGCCAGAGGGAAGGTTAAGGAATTTACACCGGAAGTTTGAACAAAACCCTTGGCTTTCTCGCACCGGAGCGGTACAGTTATATGCGCTGCGAGAGCGGCCAGCTGCCCCAGCACCAAGGTCATGGGTAGGTAGGGTCAGGGTAGTCGGTGCAGCCGACGTGATAGATGCCCTTGGGGCGATGGCAGAAGGCGTCCCGCCTCGGCGGATCGCACCTTCACCGGGACAGCACCGGAGCGGTTCCCTCGGGAACCGCTCCGTTCTTTATCTGGGCGTACGTCCTATCGCGGGCGCGATCCATTCGGTCTACGCGCAGCAGGGCCGTGGGACGAAAGTGCGGTCATTTTGAGCCCATCCGGGTCATGCGCGAACGCAGGCACGCGTCTACGATCGAAAAACCGCACCCCCTGGCGAGTCGAGGAGAAGCCCGTGCCCTCGCAATTGACGTTCCCCGATACGCCCATCGATGACCCGACTCGGGCCTTGATCGTTGCGCCTTCTGCCGCCGCGGGCAGTTCTGAGGACCTCGAACGAACGCGTGGCATCGAGATCGTCGACGAGATCGGAACGTCCGCCGAAACGCGTTCGGTTGCCGACACCACGGAATTCGATAGCGTCCTGGCCGATTTTCCGGTCGGGAGCTGGTTCGGCTAGGAGCGTCGGGCGGAGGCTGGGCTCGTCGGTTCGCGTAGTGCCCTGGCCCTACACGCCCGGGCCGACCGCCATCGCGGCTCGCTCGCGCTCCACGAGAACCCTGCGCAGGATCTTGCCTGACGCGGACTTGGGGATCGCCTCGATGACCTCCACCCGACGAACGCGCTTGTATGGCGCCACGTGCTCGGCCACGTACGGCATGAGCGCCTCCGCGTCGAATGTCGGGTCGGCCAGCACGACGAATGCCTTTGGGATCTCGCCGGCCTCCTCGTCGGGGACCGGGATGACGGCGGCGTCCGCCACGGCGGGATGGCTCAGCAGGATGGCCTCCAGCTCAGCCGGCGGCACCTGGTAGCCCTTGTACTTGATGAGCTCCTTGAGCCGATCGACGATGAAAAAGTAGCCGTCGGCGTCCACGTGGCCGATGTCGCCGGTGTGCAGCCAGCCGTCGGCATCGATCGTCCGGGCCGTGGCCTCCGGATTGCGAAGATAACCCTGCATGACCTGCGGGCCGCGGAAGCAGATCTCGCCGTCGGCATCGGGACCCAGCTCGTCCGCCGTGGCCACGTCGACGATCATGGCCTCCGTGTTCGGCACGAGCGTGCCGATCGACCCGGCACGGGCCATCCCGGGCCGGTCAGAGGTGATCACGGTCACCGGGCTGGTCTCGGTCAGGCCATAGCCCTGCATCACGACGCAGCCGAGCCGCGCCGCGCACGCGTTGGCCAGGGTCGCATCGAGCGGTGCTGCACCGGACATGATGAGCCGCAGCGCCGACATGTCGTAGCCGTCGACCGAGGGGTGCTTGGCCAGGGCCAGGACGATGGGCGGCACGAGGAAGGCGCGCGTGACACGACGGCGAGCCATCACCTCGAGGAACGCCTCGAGCTCGAACTTGGGCATCGTGACGATCGTGGCGCCACGGCTCAGGCCCAGGTTCAGGATGACGCT
>WNGB01013262.1_pt1 | contig 21699 bp, 14 predicted proteins | sample 5400681 | NCBI WGS metagenome assembly WNGB01 (sample SAMN13153367, study PRJNA577476) | soil metagenome | isolation source: 115 cm soil or saprolite under grassland replicate 2 | place: USA:California | collected 2016-06-15
GAGGCGCGCACGCAGGACGAGGCGGCCCGGCAGCTGGGGTGCAGCGAGGCGGCCCTGCGCGGCCGGTTGCACCGCGGGCGCAAGCGCCTGCGCGCCCGCCTGACGCGGCGCGGCCTGACGCTCGGCGCCGGACTCTTTCCCGCCATGCTCTCGCAGAATGTCGCCGCGGCGGCCGTGCCCGCGCCGCTGCTCCGGGCCGCGCTGGCCACCGCGACCGGGCCGGGCGCTGCGTCGGTCCCGGCCCGGGTCGCGGAACTGAGCGCAGCCGCGCTGCGGTCGGCGGCGCTGACGCGGGTGCGGGTAGGCGCCGTCGTGTTGTTGACCCTTGCGCTGGCCAGCGCGACCGCCGGGATCCTGGCCGGAGGACTGCTCCCCGTGACGCCACAGGATGAACCCGCGCGGGCGCGGCCGCAGCCGCCCAGGGAACCTGAAGGCCCGCCCGCCGACGCCAACGGCGACCCGCTGCCGCCCGGCGCCATCGCCCGGCTCGGCACGGAGCGCTTCCGGCAGGGGCGTAACATCGGCTCGATGGCCCTGTCGCCGGACGGGAAGGTCCTCGCCACCTGCGGCCGGATCGACTTCGCCGACGTCTACCTGTGGGACGCGAAGACGGGCAAGGTGCTGCGCAGCCTGCCGGAGGGCCGGCGGATGGTCCACGCGGTCGCCTTCTCCCCGGACGGCCGGGTGGTGGCGACGGGGAGCGCGGAAGGCGAGGTGCGCCGCTGGGAGGTGGACACCGGCAAGGAGCTGGCGCCGCTGAAGGCGCCCGGCATCGCCGGGCCCGGCACCCTCGCCTGCGCCCTGGCGTTCACGCCGGACGGGAAGACGCTTGCCGCCGTGTTCCAGGCCAAATTGATCCGCCTGTTCGACGTCGCCACCGGCAAGCTGCTCCCGCAGTTCCAGGGCGAGTACGGCCACACCAACCTCATGGCCTTCTCCCCGGACGGGAAGATCCTGGCGGTGGCCGGCTACGACCACGACAAGAGCTATTACTTCACCCTGTGGGACGCCGCCACCGGCAAGGAGCTGCACCGCCTCAAGGGCCACCGCGGCGGCATCTACGGCGTGGCGTTCAGCCCGGACGGCAAGACGGTCGCGTCGGGCGCGCGCGGCGACCCGACGGTCCGCCTGTGGGACGTCGGGACCGGCGCGGAGGTGCGGCAGCTGAAAGCCCCGGACGAGACGACCGTCCTCTCCCTCGCCTTCACGCCGGACGGGACGCAGCTCGTCGTGGGCGGCGGCGCCATCCGGGTCTGGGATCTGAAACAGGGCAAGGTGGTGCGGCAAATCCCGCACGCGCCGCGGCACCTCGCCCTGTTCCCCGACGGCAAGGCGGTGGCGACCTCGGACGGCGCCTCAATGCGTGTCTGGGATCTGACGACCGGCCGTGACCGCCATGCGCTGGGCGGGCCCGAGAACGCGCTCAAGGCCGTGGCGTGGTCGCCGGACAACCGGACCGTGGCGACCTGGTCGTGGAACGGGGACGTCTTCTTGTGGGACGTCGTCACCGGCAAGACGCTCTACCGCTTCGACGTCCCCGCGCACCGAAATGTCGCGTTCTCGCCGGACGGCAAACTGCTGGCCGGGGCGACCGGCGGCCGCCTGTGCGTCTGGGACACGGCGACGGGCAAGGAGGTCGGGCCGTTCAAGGCGCACCCGAGCCAGCCGCACCACGTGGCCTTCACCCCGGACGGCAAGGCGCTGGTCACGATGGACTTCGACGACGAGAGCGTGCGCCGGTGGGACCTCGCCACCGGGCAGGAGCGGCTACTGTTCCACCTCACGCCCCCCGACAAGAAGGTGCGCCGCCACCGCTTCACGACGATGGCGTTCTCGCCCGAGGCCCGGCTGATGGCCCTGGCGGAGGACCGGCTCGACAGAACGACCGCCCTGTTCGGGGAGTGTGACGTCTACGTCTATGACGTGACGACGGGCAAGCAGCTCCACCGGCTGAAGAAGCACAAGAACCAGCTGTGGGCCCTGGCGTTCGCGCCGGACGGCCGGGTGCTCGTGACCGCCGGCCGCCGGTTCGGGGGGGAGGGCATTATTCTGTGGGACACGGCGACCGGCAAGGTTATCGGGTCGCTTCCCGACGGGGTCGATTATGGCCTGGCGTTCAGCCGCGACGGCCGGTCCTTCGCCGCCGCGACCCGCGGAACCCCGATCTGCGTGTGGGAGACCGCCACGCTCAGGGAGCGCTGCCGGTTCGGCGGCCACCCCCGCGAAGGCATCTATGCCCTGGCGTTCGCGCCGGACGGCCGGGCGCTGATCTCGGCCGGCGGCGACACGACCGCCCTGGTCTGGGATCTGACCGGGCTGCGGCGGGGGCAGCGCCTTCCGGCCCTCCGGCTGACCCCGGGTGAGGTCGAAGCGCTCTGGAATGACTTGCAGGGCGACGACGCGGCCCGCGCGTGGCGAGCGATCTGGAAGCTGGCCGCGGCACCGGCTGACAGCCTGCCGGCGTTGCGCAAGCACCTGCGGCCCGTGCCGCTACCCGACGCGGGCAAGCTGGCCCGCTGGATTGAGGAACTGGGCAGCGCTAAATTCGCGGTCCGCCAGCGGGCGTCTCAAGAGTTCGAGAAACTGGGAGAAGTGGCCACGCCGGCACTGCGCAAGGCCCTGGCGGGGCAGGTGCCGGAGGAGACGCGGCGCCGCATCGAGCAACTGCTTGCGCGCGTCGAGAACCCGGCCGGCGGCCCGGGCGTGCTGCGCATGCTACGCGCCCTGGAGGCGGTGGAACACGGCGGGACGGACGAGGCCCGGCAATTCCTCCGAGCGCTTGCCGAGGGAGCGCCGGGGGCGCGGCTGACCCGGGAGGCGCGAGCGGCACTGGAGCGCCTCCGGCCCTGAAAAAGAGTTGCCCCCCGTAGCGGAGGCGGCTCGCCTGGCGGGCGAGCCGCCTCCGCTACGGGGAGCAACTCCTCCAAACGAGCCCGCGTGAGGTCGGTCATCGCCCTCGCCGCGTCTGCCGCGCCCGGATCACGGTCAGGACCGCCAGGGCGAAGAGGCTCAGCGTCACGTGCCGATACCAGCCGGCCCAGGAACGGACCTCATACTCATCCAGGCCACAGTCGCCTTTGGCGAGTTCAAAGCACTCCTCAATCGCCCAGCGCTGCCCGGCCACCGCCACCAACTGCCGTAGGGTAGTCCCGGGCGGCCCGCCGCAGACGAAGTCAGCCACCTCGGTGGGATCCGCCACGCTGCGGCGGATCAGCAGCCAGCGCGCGTACCGCTCCGGCTCGGGGGCGTTGATCGGGCAGCAGGCCCAATCGTACCCACGCGGCCCTTTGGCCCCGTCCCCGCAACTGAGCCGCTGCCAACTACTGGCCGGTACTGTACCCAGCAACGCCCGCACCCGCGTTTGCCGCAAGCCCACGCAAACGGCGTGGTCGGTGCGCACGCCGACGACGTAGCCCAGGTTGCGGCGCTCCAGCGCGGACCGCGACGCGGAGGCCGACCCGTACACCGAGTCGGCCGTCAGCCAGCGCGCCGCCACGCCCGCGCCCAGGGCCATCTAGTCGATTCCAAGCGGGACCGGTTTGTCTTGCTGACATGATTGGCAACAATTAACCTCCGATGCGTCGGATCACCTCGGCGCGTTCGGGTGAAGAGGCACATCGAAGCACATTTTTCTTGAGACCACACCGCAAGAAATGATCCGAGGTGGCATCGGCAGAAGCAACAACCGATGCCACGAGCGAAGGTTCACGGCCTTGGGCCGGAAATTGCCTTGAGAAGCTCTCTCATGTCGCGGACAAGGAAGTCGTCTGGCTGTCCGGCCGCGATTTTGTGCCGCTGGCGCAGGAGTTCGCGAACCTGGCGTACGGCCATCTCCACGTCTTTCACGGAGCGCGCCTGAGCCAGGATCTGATCGAGGTGGATCGAGGGCACTGCCTTCGGGGCGTCCGCTGTCTGCTTCGGGTCGCTGGAGGCACCCCGAAGAGCGGTCTTGAGGCGGGACTTGATAGTGGTCCAGGGGGCGAGGAGGATATCGTCCTGATCCAGCCCAACCGCGCTCTGCCCCTTCTTGCTCAGCACGCCGATGACCTTGAACGCGCCATTCCCCACGCGGACCTCCTTGCCAAGGGGCGATTCCTCGCCGAACAACTCGCGTGCCACCGTAGCACCGAGCAGGCAGACGGTGCCGCCACCGCGCACTTCCTGATCGCTGAATGGGCGTCCCTCGGCCAGGGTTTGCCAGCTGCGGATTTGCAGGAAGGATGGAGTTGTGCCATAGATGAAGAGGGGCACCCATTTCTGCTTCTTGTGGCTGACTTCGGTGCGGACGCGGATGATCGGTGCCGCAGCGACGACTGCGGGGCATTCCTTGACGATGGCTTCGGCGTCCTGGGGTGTCAGGGTAAACACTTGGTCGCTGCCGAAGACGACGCCACCGTTGCGTCCGGTGCCTGGCTGGATCAGCAGCAGCCTGGCATCAATGTCCTTGACTGCCTGCTGCGCTTTCGTCGGAACCTGGCGAGGCTGCTTCCCGCCGTCGCCCCTCTGGCTGCCCCAAGGGAACAGGACAGCGGCGATCACGAGGGGACAGAAAACGCTCAGACGATCTGTTTTGGCGGCCATCGTTCGTCCTCTGCTGGGCTTGAGAGCCTGCAACTTCTTGGCGAGCTTCGGGCTCACGCCGCATCGCTCGCTGTTTTGGTAGTGGCTCTTACACGAAAAAGAAAGAGGAACTGTCGTCAGTGGAATCCCCAACTCCTCCCGCACTCGGCCGCGCATCAAGCCTGGATCTCTCGCGACAACCCTATTCCTACGCCAACGTACGAGGATCACCTGTTACCGCTCGAGAAGGGCTACCCTGGACCCCTGTTAGTCTTTCCGTTTGCCGCGCGTCGGCTTCTGACCGCCCTCTGGATCGTCAGGCTGCGGGTCTTGCCATGCGACCGCGACGACCCGGAACCGCGGGTGGCCAGAGCGGGTTCTCTGGTCTTCAATCGCATGCCGGACCATGAGGAGTGCATAGTCCCAGACGTCGCCGGTGAAGGCTACCAGTTCTGCACCGCGACTGATCTGGAAATGTCGCCGCTTCCTACGCTGCCAGCGGACCAAGGAAGCGACACTGATCGGTAAGGGGCCCCCAGCGATCTGGAGGGTCACTTCCAACCGGTACTTGCAGACGGACCGGCCACCATACAACTCGTCTCCCTGTTCTCGCAGTACGAAAGGGACGGTTGCGCAGGTGCCGACCGGCAAACGGCCAGACCGCCGCACGAGTTCTACCTCCGCGCCACCGTGCCACTCCCGCATGGCAAACCTCCCGGAGATGACCTCATGCCGCCACCCTCACCCGCCACTCGTGCCCGCAGCCCTTGCAGCGGTCTTTTGTCTCGACCGCTTCCGGCTTGCCCTTCTCGGCCTCGATCTTCTTCCTGCTGCGGAACGTGTCCTCGCCGCTGCCGCACTGTGGGCAGGTCTTCGGCTCCATCCGTGCCATCCTCTCCGTGGTTTGTGTTACTTTCCGCCAGCGCCCGATTCCGCAGCCCAGCTACGGGCTAGGGTGACGATGACCGACTGTGGCCCAGCCTCCACCGCCCCGGCGGCCTGGACCGCCTTCCCGCCGGCGGAGAGCGTCCCGGCCCAGGAACCGTCCGCCTGGCGGGTCAGCAAGACCTGCGTTCCAGCCGGCAGCAGTTTGAGGGCTTCGCTCTTTGGCAGCATGGCCTCTGCGGCACGCTGCTGCTCCTCATTCAGTTTGGCGACGCACTCGGCACAGCGGGTTCGCTGGAACTTCGCCAGCCGCTGCGCTCGGTATTTGTCCACGGCATAGTGCTGGAACTCCTGCTGGTGGCCGCAAGCCCTGATCACCATCGGCCTGGCCACGATCTTGCCTGACGGTTCGGTCATGTTTCGCCCTCTTCATTCCGGTGCGGGCTGCGGTCATTTTATGGACGGGCACGCGGGCCGACCGCGGATTGCCAATCCAGGGAAAAGAAAAGAGGCCAGCAGCTGGGGGAAGCTGCTGGTCCTGGTGGACGAGTCAAGGGGACGGGAGTGGGGGTATGTGGAGCGGGCTGGGGGAACAGCCCGACTTGGGGGTCGTTGAAAAGGAGAAAAGCAGCTGGCGTGCCAAAAAAGCGAGTGAGCGTCCGGCATGGGCGTAAACGCCTGCGGGTCTTGAATCTACGCGCGAACAGACTGCCCGTGGTGTTCCTGGCTCGGTTGCTCGCCGTTGTACGTTTTCCAGCCCGTGTGGGCGATTCTGGGACAGGCATCACGTCCGAGGATGGGAAGCCGAGCGACCAGATCAGGCAGGCACGGAAGGATGACGGGTTCCGCTGGAATACCTCGGCGTGCTTTGTGGCTTGGAGTAGCCGCTCCGGGGGGCGTCAACATCATCCTCTGGGATCGCTGTCGCCCAGAGTTCCTTGCCATCCGTGTCACTGACCGCGATCACGGTCACCTTGCCGTTGCGTTCCCCCATCGTGCAGACGATCCCACAATGAACGACGGCTCCTGCGTACCCGTTGCCGAGTCTCTGGGCCTTCCACACCAGCGGCGGCGCATCCTCCCAGTGATCGAGGAGACCTTTTTCCTTGGAGACGCCATCGCGGTTCGGACCGCGCCATTGCGGCCAGGGATCAGCCCACGCAGCCGACGCAAACAACAACCCAAGCACGAGCGACAGCACCCCACCCTCACGAGGCATGGTTGACTCCTGTGGACTTACTTCGGTGAGGAAAACCCCGCTCAAGCACGGCTCGCTCACGCAGGCATGTTGGCACCGTCACTTCGGCCCCTGGTTCGCGTCTCCGACGGCCTCTTGGATCAACTTGGCGAGCGCCGCGTCGATGGCTCTCGCGCCGGGCACTGAAACCGGAGATCGTGGATCGCGTCTCCGAGCCACCGCCGTGGGTACGTGGAAAACGGCGTCCGGCATGAGATTACGCATCCTGCCAGCGATGGTGGACAAAGGGCGGCTGCTGGATGGCGTTTCGGGCCGGAAAACCGCGAGAGTCAATGGTCTACCGTGGGATGATTCCGCGGCCGTCTTGCGCAGCTGGTTTTCGCTGCCAGGACCGGCCAATCCGAAATAGTGGCTCCATCGTCCTGTTTGCGTGGGCCAGCAGGATTCGCCGTTCGGGGGAACTCCCATGACACGCCGCTCGTGGCTTCAAGCCGTCGCGCTCTTTGTGTGCCTCGTGACGCCCGCTGCCGCCGCCGACTATCGCGTGGTGGTTCAGGAGATTCACGCCGGACGCTGGGAGCGCTCCCAGGTTACGCCGGACAGGAAACTCGCCTGGATCATCTCCGGGGTCAACGATCATCTGCTCCAGGTGCTCGATCCGGCCAGGGCTGTCGTCTTGCGCCAGTTTTACCTCCCGGAGCGCATCGAGTTTGCCACGGTGGACGCCGCGAGCCGCAAGGTCGTCGTGTCCACGCGCTCGGCCATCTACCTGGGCCGGTTGACCGACGACGCGCTGGAGGAGATCCTTCCGGGTGTGGACGGCGCCGTCTTGCTCGACGACGCCCGGGGACTGCTGGCCGTACTCGGCCGCGTTCCCGACCCGAAGCGGAAGGAGACGCCGCGCTACTCATTCCGCGACGAGCGCACGCTCGGCGTCTACGACCTGAAGAAAAAAGCGTGGCGGCACATCCAGCGCACGCCCATCGTCGCGCCCTACCTCGGCGATGCCTATCGCTACCAGGGCGGCCCGGCGTTGCTCTTCCACGAGGGCGCCGTCCTGGCCGGCGGCGTGGGCGGCTCGCTCGGCTCGATGATCCCGATCACGTTTTCCGTGGACGTCCATCTCGACCTGGCCAGCGGCAAGGCGAAGATCACCACCGGCCCAAGTTCGCGCTTCGGCACGGGTATCGACATCAAGCCTCCCAAGTTGAAGGACGCTGGCCCACCGGCGGCCGTGCCAGAAGGCTACGAGGGTGTGGACTTCAAGAACGACCCCAAGTACGTCTACCCCGCGCCGCTCGTCAAGGCCCACGAAGCCGCGGCGGCCGCGGTGAAGAAGCTGCGCGCCGAGGAGATCGACAAACGCCTGCAACTCGGCGACAGCGTCCGCGACGCCTTGCCCATGCCGTTCGCCGTCCAGGACGACCGCGTGCAACTGGCCATGCGCCGCTACCTCCGCATCGACGGCGGCTTCGGCTCGCACAGTGCCGTGCTCACCCTTCCGCGCGACGGCAAGATTGCGGTGGGCCCGTCGCACAATACGTCCAACAATCCGTTCGGTCGCGGCAACACGCTCTATTCCCGCCTCTCCTACCCGGGGGTTGAACTCAACGACCTGATCACGGGTCAGCCGCTCTTGCCCAAAGCCCTGCTCGAAGCCAAGGGCGACAAGGACTGCCACTTTCTGGAAGGCGCCGGCACGCTGGTCCACCACCAGGGACACCTGGCCTTCTACAAGCCCGGACGCGACAAGCCCGAATGGACGCGCAAGACGGCAAGCCGCGACCTGGTGGACACCCAGATGGACCTTGAACGGAAGACTGTCGCGCTCCTGCGCGGCGGGGAGCCGATCCTGGCCGAATGCCTGCGCCTGGCCGACGGCGAGGTCGTCGGCACGGTCCCGCGGCCCAAGGATGTGACTGACAACTACATGAGCATGGCCCTGTCGCAGGACGGCAGGCGGCTCGGGGTCGTCCACCGCAGCGCGCTGCTGGTCTTCGACGCCGTGACCGGAAAGCCGCTGGAAAAACACGCCATCCTCCACGACAGCTACGGCCGCGGCCTGCAGAGCTGGTCGGGCGGCTGGTTCGTCAGCGGCGAATCGAGCAGCCAACTCTTCGACGACCGTGTCAAGAAATGGACCACCCCCATCCCCTTCACCAGCTCCATCAAGTTGCAAGAGATCGAGACGCCCAGGGGCAAACGCCTGCTGCTGCAAAACTACAATGGCCAGTGCTGCCTGGCCGATCCCGCGAGCGGAGCCGTCTTGTCGCGCTGGATCGCCGCCGAGTACGGTCAGCACCGCGCTCCCTTGTGGAACGCCGTCTTCGCCGGCGGCAAGGCGATGGTGCGGCCCACCGGCTGGATCCCCGCCCTCGAAGTCGTGGACCTGCGCGACAATCGCGTGGCCCTCACCCTCCACAGCGTACCGGGCGGCAAGCACCTCGGCTTCATCGCCTACACCGCGGACGGCTGGTGGGACTGCACGCCCGGCGCCGAGCGTCACGTCGCGGTGTTTCACAAGGGCGTGCAGTTGGAGGACGCGGCGCGCAACGAGCGCCGCAGCGCCGCCAAGGTTGCAGAGCGGTTGGCCGGTCTGTGGAAGTGAGAGTCGCTTGAGCAGACGTCGTCGAATCGATAGAAACGTAACCACATGAGGATTAAGAAATCCCCGGTCGGTCGGAGCCCGGAAAGCGACGCCCCTCCAAGGACACGCTCGAAGAACCGGGCCAGAGAAGTCAATAAGGGGCCACCTTTTCCCTGCCAGGCTGTCCGGCCTGGAGGACGAGTCTGGCTTCCGCTTCGTGCCGCTCAAGGATCTCGGCCCCACTGACCCCTCCGCGCGTCAGCCACTTGGGACGAAGTTGTTCAAGAGGTCATCGCCGCCGGCAAGGCCGCCTTGAAACGGACCCCTGCGCGCCTTCTGCTCCAGGCCGATGCCGCCGCCGGCGGCCCGCCTGGACCGCTGACCGCATCCCTGAACGGCGCGACCGTGCCGCCGCTGCCGGCGGCGTCGGGCCCACCGCAGCGGTTCGACGACGAGTACGTCCGCAACGGCGGCGATCCTGGGCAGGCAGAGCGGCACGAGCGTCCGGTGGGCGTGCCTGGGCAGTTCACGACAGCCGACGCCCGGAGCAAGTTGCGGCAGTTCTACCCGACGATTCAAACTGGATGACCTACTAGCCACTAACCACTATTCGGTCACACCATACCCCAGCGCCGCCGCAGATACCACTCCGCACACAGGAACGCCACGAACAGCACGAAGCACGCCAGCAGCCCCGATGCCCAGAAGGCGGCGACCTGATCGCCGAAGCCGGCATCCGGCCCGGGGTCGAGTTTCCAGTCGGGCCATTCCTCGGCGCGGCCGCGCGTCGGCAGCAGCGGTTGCCCCAAGAGCGTCTCCAAAAACTCCACCATGCGATCCTCGCCGCCCAGGTACGCCGTGCCGCCGCCCGCCGCCGCCAGCTTCCGCAGGAACTCATGATCGGCAGCGGGCCGCTGATTCTCCAGATCCTCGGCGTAGGCCAGGAATTTCGCCTTGCCCAGCCCGAGGTTCTCCTTGCCATCCTTCGAGAAGCCCTGCACCTCGATCTGATAATCGCCCGCCTTGTCGGTCTTCCAGAAATAACCCCGCTCCTTGCCGTCCTCCTGCGCAATCGCGACCTCGAACTCCTCCTTGTTCGGGCCGATCACCTTGACCTTGAAAACGGCGTCGGGCACGAGCAGACCGCCCTTGCCGCGTGCCTCGACGGTAAAGCCGACGCGGTTGTGACCGCCCGCGGCGACCCGGCGCACGTCCGGCATGACGCGCACGTTGCCGTCGGCATCCTCGCGATGCGCCAGCCACAGGATCACCTGCTTCCAGAAACGCTCGTACGCCTTGATCGAGTCCGTCTTGAAGTCCGGCGTCGGGCGGCGCCAGGCGCGCCAGGTCGTGTCGGCGCCGAAGACCATCGTGCGACCCTTGCCGGCCCCCCACGCGACCAGCAGCGGACGCGCGTCATGCCCTCCAGCGGCGGCAGCACGTTCTCCCAGATGCCGGGGTCGGCGCCGTCTCCCACCCGCAGCACGTAATCCTTGATCTCCTCTCTTCCTTTCACCCCTTCCCGGATCGTCCTTGGCTTCATTTTGACCTTGGTTCTTTCGTCGATTTGCTCGCCAGCGTCGTCGCGGGTCAGGTCCACGGGCAACAGTTGCTTGATGGTCGGGATGTTCGACCAGCCGCCCTTGCCCATCGTCTCGGCACCACCCAGCATGAGCAGGCCGGTCCCCTTGTCCTCCACCATTTTCTTGATCTCGGCGAACACCTCGTTGTTGCCGCCCGCGAAGCGGTCCGCGGAGATGTCGCCAATGACGATGACGTCGTAGTGCTGGTTCGTGAAGTTGAACCAGTCCTTCTGGCCGGTCCCGCCGCCGCCCTTGAGGCGCTCGGTGTAGAAGACGTTGAAGCGCCGATCCAGGCCCAGGGCGTGGCGGATCGCAAACACCGATTCGTACGCCCGCTTCTTGCCCTCCACCCACAGGACGCTGACGCCCTCGCTGGTCACCGTCACGTAGGTGCTCATCTCGTTGTTCTCGACGGACAACTCGCCCTCGACCGGCAGCACCTTGACGGTGACCTTGATCTCACCCGCCGTCTCGGGGGTAAATTCCCCGGCGATGATCTCGTTGCCCTTGCGTTTCGGCAGCGCGACGCGCTTCGGGCCGACCTCCTTGCCGTTGACGGTCAGCGGTTTGCCGTCGATGAGGAGTTGAACGTCCACGCTCTGCCCCTCGAAGCCGGGGGCGTCGATCACCGCCTTGACGAGCAGTTTGTTCTTGACGGGCACCGGCGAGGGGTTGGGATGGATGGCGGTGACGGCGATGTCGTTCTGCTTGAGGGTGGCGGTTTCACTGCCGAGCGCGAAGGTGTAGATCGGGCAGGGGACGCCGCGCCAGCGGGCTGCCTCTTCCAAGGCCGGGAAGCGCGTGCCGTTGTCAATGCCGTCGGTCACGAGGACCAGGCCGCGCAGATTCTGCTCGTTGCCGTGCAACTTCAGGAGCGAACGCAGCCAGTGGCCGATGTCCGTACGCTTGCCTTCCGCCTTGCCCGACGGGTCGAACTTGCGCACCTCGTCGGACGCGCGGTAGAAAATGATTTCGACCTTTTGCTCGTTTTGAAGTCGTTTGAGCAGGGCGGCGATCGGCGGGGCACGCAGGAGGTGCCGGGCGGCGTCCCAGCGCGACATGCCGTTGAAGGCGTCCTTGATGTTCATGCTGAGCGAATCGTCCACGACGATGAGCAGCTTGGACGGGACGACGGTTTCGCTGCGGTCGGCGAAGGAGGGGCGGAGGATGACGAGGCAGGCGACGATGAGGGCACCGAGGCGCAGGGCGAGGACGGCGAGGACGCGCCGCCAGCCGGCCTCGCGCACGCCGGCATACGTCCAGAGGGTGAGGACAACGAGGGTGAGGGCGACCGCAGCCAGCGCCGCCGGACCGAGCCCGCGCGCGTCCCAGGGGTCGATGGGGTTGAGGATCAGCTCCGCGAAGGGGGCGGTCATGGTTTGCTCCCAAGCCCACGGGCCGCGGCCCGTGGGCTTACCGGCCAGGCAGGGGTTACACTGTCGGTTCCGCCTGTTTGCGATAGAATTTGTTCGCCAGCAAGTTCTCGACGGCCAGCAGCAGCAGCACGAGAATCATCAGGTACGGCAGTAGTTCCTGCGGCTGACTCCACTGACCGCGGATGGCTTCGCGCAGATCGGTGCGGACGTCGAGCGGCGTCACCGACTTTTCGCCGAAGAGCGCCTCCACCTCGGCCGCCGGGACGCGCGTCAACAAACACTCCTCCTGCGGCAGATTGACGCTGAACACGCCCACATGCTTGTCCTCGCCTTTGACCGCGTAATTGCCGGGCACCACGACCTCCGGTAATCGCAATTCGTTCTGGGCGGCTTCCGCCGTCATTTCCTTGACGAACTCGCCGTTGCGGAAGAGCGAGTAGGCGTTGAGTCGCATCGCCAGCGGCAGCGGCACAATCGGCACGGTCTGCCCGGAGAGGAAGTTCATGCGCACCGGCTGCAGGTCGCCAGCGAGGTACTTCGCGGAGTAGCTCACCAGGGCGACGTATGTCGTGGGCCTGAGCGTGTTCAGGTAATCGTTCCAGGGCGGGTTGGCGGGATCGAGCCGCGTCGTGAACAGCAGCACGCGGCCGGCCCGTCCACTGCCCTTGGTGTCGAAGCGCCGATCCAGCAGAGCAGGCGGAGACTGTTTCCCTTCGCCGATGTAGTAAATCAGCGGCGTCCCTACCCCCTTTGGAATCTCGACCTGCCAGTAACGCGACACCGAGTTCGGGTTCTTGAAGAGATCCCGGTTCGTGTCACGCCACTCGCGGAAGGGAGCGATCATGGGGTGCTGGAAGGTCATCGTGTCCCAGTTCCAGCGGCCCGCTATCTCGTTGTCAAGAGCGACGATCTTGACCAACTTGGCGGGCATTAGTTGCTGAGCCTCCGGCGTGTTGTACGCCGCGACATCCACGTCCCCCGGCACGATGGCCAGTCCGCCACCACTTTGAACGTAAGGGATCAACACGCCTTCCCAAAGCGACTTGTCCGGCGCCTTGACGTTGAACAGCACAACGGCGGCGTACGGTTTCAGGGCCTTGAGCCCGTCCTTCTCGGTGATCTCCTGCGGCTTGCGGATTACGACGCGGAAATCGCCGAGAGAGTCGTGGGCCTTCTGGAATGCCTTCACCTGCTCTGGCTCATCGGCCAGCGCGAGGATCTGTCGCGGTTGCTGGACGGCGAAACTGACGTAGCGGCTATTGTTCATCGGCATGGCGTCGGCGGTCAGCAGTTCGACCTTCGCCTGATGCGGACCGGGGCCGAGTACCTTGCAATCGACCTCGAAATTGAGTCCGAGTCGCTGACCGGCCTTTACCTCGACGGCCCGTGCTTCCTTCTTGCCGCCGACCTGAAACTGCAGCGTGCTGTTCAGGTCGGCGCCGGTGGCCTGAACAAGAGCCCGTACCTGAAACGTCCTGTCGGCGGCGAAGACCTGCTGCGGTTCGTCCTGCCCGCCGCGGCCCGGCAATTCCAGATCGAGAATGGCTCCATCCCGCGGATTATCGTCGCCAACATCGAAGAAAAGCTCATGAGCGCCGCGCAGGTCTTGCTGCAGCGTGCGCAGCACGCCGAGAACCTTCGTGTGATCCTCCTTCGCCGTCGCCGGCAAATCCTTGTTGGCCTTTCCCAGCATGACAAGTAATTCGCGCGTCGTGCTCCGGGCTCCCGCCACCAGGTTGCTGACTTCGGCGCCAGGATAGCCGTCCTCGATCGGTGTTCCTGTCGCGTCGCGCAACTTGTCGAGCAGGTACAGCAGGCGATCGTCGGGGAAGTTCTGGCCGGCCGGCGCCGGGATGCGGTCGCGCAGGCCCTGCAAGGCGTCGTGGACCGAGGCCATGCGCTCGCGGACGCGCGGCAGCCGGTCGGAAAGGATTGGTACTTGATCGCGTAAGTCGTGTAATTGCGGCATCCGGCTCTTGTCCCAGCAGGCGCTGGTGCGGTCGGAGAAGACACACAGGAGCCGCGGCAGGCTTCTGGACTTCTCGTCGTCCTTGCTGCGTGCCAGGTCGCTCAGGAGGCGATACGCATCCTCGATGCGGGCGGTGACGGGGCCGCTGCCGGGACGCAGCCGCAGGCCGTCGATGCGCTTGGCGGCCTGCGTGAACGACGTCAGCCATTCGCCCTTGCCGGCGGGCGGCGGGTCGGCCGAATCGAGGATCAGGACGCGGCTGCCGCCGGGGAGTTGGTCGAGCAGCTCGCGGCCACGCCGCTTGGCGTCATCGAGGCGCGTCTGCTTGGTGCCCTTGGCGCCGGAGATGGTGTACTCCATCGTCGGGCTCGTGTCGAAGACGAGGACGGCGGCGACGGGTCGATCCGTGCCGAGTTTGAGCGGTTCGTAGAAGACTTTTGGCTGGGCCAGGGCGAGGCAAATGATCGCGATGAGCAGCATCCGCAGGGTGAGCAGCAGGAGGTGGCGGAGACGGAGCTTGCGCAGGTTGGTGCGGCTGCGCTGGACGAGGAAGCGGAACGCAGGAAAGCGGAGCGTCTTCGGCTTCTGGCGCATGACGAGGTGGATCAGCACCGGAATGCCGACCAGCAGCACACCGCCCAGCACAAAGGGGAAGACGAAACTCATGGCGCTCGCTATCCTCGACGTGGCCGGTTCAACACTAGCCCGAAGCGTAAGCGAGGGATGGCGTTATCCCCATCCCTCGCTTACGCTTCGGGCTAGTGTTATCTTACGACGATGCGGGGGGAGAAAGGCACACCGCCACGTTTACTTCTTCTTCGCCACGAACAAGGCGTTGATCGCGGCGTTGGTCATCTTTTGCTGGCCGGCGGTGGAGTCGATCACCAGGGCGGTGCCGCTGGGCGTGACCCACACCAGATGGTTGCCCAGACGCAGGACGGCACGGGCTGACGGCTGCTGCTCCAGCAGTTGGAAGTACGCCGGGCTCATCGCCTTGATGGTGACCGTCTTCATCTTCGGGTCGAATGCCTCATCGACCCAGACGCCGCCGACCTCCAGGCAGGTCGTGCTGCCGATGCGCCGCACTGCCGTCTGGCTCAGCTGCGTCTGGCTGCGCAACTGGTTCGCATCGCAGCTCAGGTCAACACCGAGTTTGCCGGCCTGCACCTCGTCCTTCTTGCCCTGGCTCAGATTCAGGTAGGCCCCGTTGTTGTAGCCAAATTGGTTCTTCGCCTGCAGCAGAGCCTGACCATAGACATCCTTGGCATCTGCCTCCTTCACTTTGTCTAAGGCTTGCTGGGCATAACCAAAGCGGTAGTAACCAAAGCCGCCGTAGCCATTTCCGTACGCCCCGCCGGTGAAGGCGCCATAAGGGTTCATACCCGGCATGCCCATGCCAGGCAGATTCATGCCCATGTTGGGGAACGTGCCGCCACTGGAACCCGGGGGGGCCTGGCTCTGCTTGAGGAAGTCAGTGACCGGCATCTGCCCACCGCCGCCTGGCCCCTTCTGCAGCGCCGCGGGCGCCATGTTGCCGCTGCTCAGGTCAAACGCCACGTTCGGCTTGCCGTCGGGCTTGGCCTTGGGCTTGGTGGCCCGGGCCGCGACCGGCACCGGAGCATCGGGGACGATCAGGTAGCTCGTGTAGGGGGTCGTGATGCCGTAGCGCTTCGCCAGGATCACCACCTCGTCGATCAATTCCTTCTTCTCGCCGTTGAGGCGGATCTGGTCGAGCAAGTAGCCGACCTTGCGTCGCGCCCAAAGATCCTCGACAAACTCCTTATTCTCCGTTGTCTTCTCGGAGAAGTTGAGTTCGTAGACGAACTCGCGGCGCTCCTTGCCGACCTGGCCGGTGAGCGTGACGGCCGCATGGCCCTTGCCGCTGTAGCGCCCCAGCACGACGAGTTGATTGCCGTGGAAGAGGTCCGGCAACTGCGGCGGATACACTTCGCTGATCTTGACAGCTGGGCCGACCGCCAGTTTGAGGTTGGCCAGCACGGGATTGCTGATCTTGCTGTACAAACCGCTCACCTTCGCCTCGATGTCCTCGGACTCGCGCACGTAGGTGCTGAGGGCGCGGCTCTGTTCGGCGATCTGGTCGAGGAACGAGGCGTTGACGTCATCGCCGACGCCGAAGGTGAAGATGCGCGTGTTGGCGGTGTTCTTCGCCAGCACGTTCTTCTGGATGGTGTGAACATTCGTCGGACCGATGGTCGGCTGACCGTCGGTGAAGAAGACGATCGTGAAAGTGCGGGCCTCGTCGGCGGTGCGCATCGCCAGGGCGGCCAGCAGGGCGTCGTTGATGGCGGTGCCGCCGGTCGCTTCGAGGGCGTCCACCCATTTGCGCGCCTGCTTGAGCTGATCCTCGTCCGCCGGCAGCAGGTTCTCGGTGTACTTGTTGACCGTCGTGGCGAAGTTGATGATCGCGAAGCGATCGCGGGCATGCAGGTTCTGGAGGCAATACTTGAGGGCGTTGCGGGCCTGCGTCATGCGCTTGCCGCGCATGCTGCCCGACGTGTCGAGCACGAAGATGAAGTCGCGCGGGATCTGCTGGTCCTTCGACAGTTCAGCCCGCGGCGACACGAGCAGCATGAAGTAGCCGTCCGCCGACGCGATCGGCCGATGCGTCAGCGCCGTCAGGCCGACATCGCGGGTCTTGTCGCCAATCCTGTAGAACAGCTGGAAGTCACGGTCGAGCAGGGCCTGGTTCTTCTCGAAAGAGATCCTGGCCTCGCGGTCGTTCGGCCGCGTCATGGTGATCTGATGCGTCGGGCTGTAGATGTTCTGCAGCGGGTGCTGCGATTTCAGGTGCAGGTCGATCGCGAATTTCTCCAGCGTGCTCGTGGCCTTCGCGTCGGTCTTCAGCGGATAGACATACTCGACAACTCCTGAATCCGCGGCCGCCACCGAGGTGAACTGAACGACGACCTTCTGATCTTTCCGGGGCGGGATCGGGAACACCTTCAACTGCAGCAGGTCATTGCCGATCTGCTCCAACAAACCGGGATCGAGCGTGCGCTGGACGATGTCGGTGTAGATCTGCCGGGCCTTCGCCGCCTCGACGAGTTCGCCGGGCAGTTCCTTGCCATCGACCCACATGAGGAACTTCTGCACGCTGGCGCCCTTCGGCACCGGGAAGACGTAGGTGGCCTCCAGCTGGCGGTCGGTGTGGTTGCGGAACACCTGCTCGACGCGCGTCACCGCCACCTGATCCTCGATGTTGATCTGAACCTGATGGCTCAGCATCGCGAGGGGCGGCAGTTTCTTTTCCGCCGGGATGAGCAGGCCGCGCGCCTCCGCGCTGCCCGCCAGTCCGAGCAACAGCAACACGGGCACAAAGCGTCGCATGGGAAACTCCTTTCGCACCTCATCTTTCCCCACCATCGACTCTATCAGGGACACAGCCCCGAGAGAACCACAAATTATCCCCAAATTCCCTGCCTCGTGACGTGGGGCAGACATGCCGGGGTGCCCCACGCGATTTTGGCGAACGGCCGGCGTAAGCCGGCCGGTGCAGCCAGCACCAGCCGGCTTACGCCGGCCGTTCGCCAGCAAGGGCCAAAATCCAGAGAGGCACCCGACATTCCTGTCTGCCGCCTTGTTATTGGCAGACAGGAATGTCTGCCCCACGCCCTCCAGGGAAATCGTGTTCTAGAATTGGGTAACATTTCAGCAGGTGGGAGGGTTCTTAACCATGCGGTGTCGCAACTGTCATACGGTGTTGATGGATTCGGATCCCGAGTGCCCGGTCTGTCATGCAGCCCCAATCGCAGGCCCCGGCGTGGCGGACTACAAGAGTGATTCCTCGGGCAACGCCGGCGTGCGAGCGCTCGTCGGCTTCGCCGGTGGGCTCGTCGGGCTGGCGATTTACGACTCGCTGACCAGCAGTGGCAGCGACCAGCAACCCGCTCGCGGGTCGCGAGGACGGGCTGCCGGTCCGCGGCCGCGCCGCAGCAGCGGCGCCGGAAGACGGTTCGTCGGCCTCGTTGTCCTCTGCCTCGGCGTCGGGCTTGTCGTGCTCGGGGTGCAGCAGTTCCTGGACATCCGGGACGCGGTACCGCAGAAGCCTCATGTGGTAACCGCCGCCGAACTCGTGAAGGCGGAAGGGCCCGAGGCACCGCCGGAGGGCTGGATCTCCTACACCTTCACGAAGGGAAAGGACACCGGGTTCAGGATCGCCCGCCGGCGGCTGGCGCGCAGTGGCGAGGTGCAGGCCACCATTGTCATCGTCCAGGTGGAAGAAAAATGGCTGATCGCGTCGGTGCCGCCTGACTTCGACAGCAACCGGCTCGTGGGCCGGCTGCAACCGCTGGATACCCCCGCCTCCCAGGATCTCGTGCGCCGCATTCGGCAGGGGCAACCGACGCCGATCAACTTGCTCCCGTACGAACTCAACGCCGTGGACAGCAGCGAGAGCGACCAGCGAACCGGCTACATCATGGCGGGGTGCTTCGGGCTTATCGGCCTGCTGGGCTCACTGCAGGGGCTCTGCATGTTCCTGGGCGGGTCGCGGTCGGCAGCAAAGGGAACGGTAGCCCAGAACGAACAAGTCACCTTTCGCCCTCCGCCAAAGGGGTAGAGTCATCGGCCAACCCGCCGGAGCGCGGGCGTCTCGCCCGCAAAGCAAGCGGGCGAGACGCCCGCGCTCCGGCGGGTTGGCCACGAACTCGGATTGCTCGGATGCGCTAACCCCTGGCGAAGCGCTTGCTGAAGATCACCATGTTGTCGCCGTCGGCGTAGTAATCGCGCAGGACCGCCTCCTGATCGTACGCCTGCTTGAGATAGAAGCGACGGGTTAGTTCGTAGTGTGGCAGCGACGAGGTTTCGATCATGAGGACACGACCTCGTTCGCGTTGGATCTCGGCTTCCGCGTGTTTGAGCAGGGCGGCGCCGATGCCGCGCGCCTGGATCTGCTTGCTGACCGCGATCCAGTACAGATACCAGGTCCGATCGGTCATCGCTGCCGGGGCGTAGTAGGCGAACCCGATCGGCCTGCCCTGCTGCTCGAAGACGACTGCGCGATGCCCGTGGCGATGGTTCTCTGCGTGGTAGTCGTCGAGGACTTCCTGAAGCGCTTCGATCTCCAACGGTTTGAAAACCCCGGTGCCCCGGGCAATCTCCAGCAACTGGGGGGTGTCTTCAGGCGTTGCGGCACGAATCATGGCGACCTCCTCGGGGCACCTTGAGGCCCCGCATCTCTCGTCCGGGCCTTCCCTCGACCCGGTAGTTTGCTCTCCCTTCGTGATACCCGATTTTCCGTTCCGCATCAAAGGAGTTCGGGGGATTCCCGAGGGAGTCCTCACTCGCATAGGATAGCGGACATCCGTTTCCAAAGCCTGCGCACGCGTGAGGTGATCGTGGACGAGCATTCTTTCTTCCGACTCGACGGCAAGGTGGCCCTGGTGACCGGCGGCGGTCAGGGCATCGGCGAGGCGATCTGTCGGCGCCTCGGCGCTGCCGGGGCCCGTGTCGGCGTCCTGGATCGCAACCCGGACAGTGCCGCCCGTGTGAGCGCTGCCGTCGGCGGTATCGCCCTCGCGGCTGACGTGACCGACGAAACGGTCATCCGACGCACCGTCGCCGATCTGGAACAGCAGGCGGGGCCGATCGACATCCTCGTGAACAATGCGGGCATCGTCGGCCGCTCGGCGCGATGGTGGGAGTTGGAGCGCGCCGACCTCGAGGCGGTGATGGCGGTCAATCTGACGGCGCCGTTCCTGCTGTGCCGGGCAGTGGTGCCGGGCATGCTCCGGCGCCGCTATGGCCGGATCGTCAACGTCGCCTCGATCGCCGGCAAGGAGGGCAACCCGACGCTCGGACCGTATTCCGCCAGCAAGGCCGCCCTGATCGCGCTGACGAAGTCCCTGGCGAAGGAACTGGCCGGGCAGGGTGACCTCACCGTCAACGCGATCAGCCCGGCGGTCATTGCGACGCCCATTCTGGAAGGCATTCCGCAGGCAACGATCGACTACATGGTGTCGCGCATCCCGCTGGGACGTACCGGACGGCCCGACGAGGTGGCTGCCCTGGTCCACTTCCTCGTCAGCGGCGAGGCCAGTTTCACGACCGGGCAGTGCTACGACATCAGCGGCGGCCGGGCGACGTATTGACAAGCCGCGTGCGGCGAAGAAGCGGTGTCAAAACCTCTGTTACTAACCCGAAGCGTCAGCGAGGACCGTCCTCGCTGACGCTTCGGGTTAGTTTTGCAACCGCTTCTCAGCCGCAAGCGTCTCCCACCTTGGCACGCTTTGGGAGTGACGCTCTCGTGCCGATCGCTATAATCTTTTCATCCGAACTTCATTGAACCTGCATCTCACCGGAAGCCGGTGCGAGACCGGAGGATCGCCCGGCGCGCTTGGAACAGTGAGGGATTGCCGCCCCCCTATGAGAATGGAACACCATGGCGTCGGCCTCGATATTTTTTGATTTCAATCTGCCCAACGCCACCACCTGGTTCTACTTCTCGTTCCTGCTGGCGGTGGCGCTGTTCTTCAAGTTCTCGCGCCTCCTCAGCGTGCGCAACTGGGACATCGTCACGGTCTTCCTGTTGGTGCCGGGGCTCCTGGTGATTCAGGAAGCGCGCCCGCGCCCCACCACCCCGGAGAAAAACCCCGCCCTCGCCGTCGCGTCCGCGGTTGGCGGTGCTGTACCGACTTCCAGTCTCACGCCCATCACCAGTCTGGCACGCACGGCAGAGTTGGGGCCGGCTCCCGTGCAACTGCTGTGGCTGGGGTATCTATGGCTGTTGTGCGGTAGCGCTTACTTCCTGGTGCGCTGTGTCTTCGACCTGGCGCTGGTGCGCCGCCCGGCGCTGCCGCCGAACCTCAGTTTCGGCGGCCTGGCCTGGCTCGGCGGGGCGCTCTTCGTCTGCCTGGTCGCCGTCGCCTTCCGGCAGCCGGAGGTCAACAGTCCGACCCCGTCCCGGGGCATCACGACCCCCGTTGCGGAGAACGGCGTCACCTCAGAGGGGGCGCGACAGGTCGCGGTCGGCAGGCAGAGTCCGCTCGTGCAACTCGCCCAGCGGCCGTTCCCCCTGTGGGTGATGCGCAGCCTCGCTGTGCTCTGTCATCTGGCGGTCGTCGTGGGGCTGGTGGGGATCGGCTGGCGCCACTTCCTCGACGCCCCGGCGGGCATCGCGGCGGCGACGTTCTACCTGATGCTGCCCTACACGGGACTGTACGTCGGCCAGGTTCACCACGTCTGGCCGACGGCGCTCATCGTCTGGGCGATCGCGTTCTTCCGTCGGCCGATGGTCGCGGGCGCCTTCCTCGGCCTGGCCGCCGGCACGATCTATTTCCCGGTGGTGCTGCTGCCGCTGTGGCTCAGTTTTTACTGGGGGCGCGGCGTCGGGCGTTTCGCCGCCGCCTTCTTCGTGACCGCGGGCCTGATGGTCGCCTGCACCGCCCTCATCCTGTGGCTGCGCCCCGACTGGGCGCAGCACATCGGCGAAACCATCGCCGCCTCCGACTGGCAGCCCTGGAAAGTCCCCAATGCAGAGGGAATTTGGACAGGAGTCCACTGGGCGTATCGCATCCCGGTGT